>OGGO01000378.1_pt1 | contig 46368 bp, 50 predicted proteins | sample 1571231 | NCBI WGS metagenome assembly OGGO01 (sample SAMEA2582036, study PRJEB24529) | metagenome | biome: Human gut stool | place: China | collected 2011 | reverse complement strand
ATGGTTCAGCGCGGGGATTTCTTGATAAGTGGTATAGTTGCAGCGGGAGCAGGTGTCGTAAGCATCCCAGCCCTTTTCCGTGCAGGTGGGGGCTTGCGCTGCGTGCTGCACCAAGTCGTGACCGCCGTAGTAACTCCCTCCGCAAGTTTCGCACATTCCCAGACTGTCGCAGGCCGCGTAGCCGCCGCTGCAGCTTCCAGTCTCAACCGCGTCGCAGTTGCTGCGCTTGCATCTGCGGGTGTGCGTGTTCGTGCCGTCGTAGTTAGGCGTCCAATCGTCCCAGTCGTGACCGAGAATGCCGTATTCCGCGCCGCATTTTTCACAGATTTTTCCTGTGATGCAGGTGGGGGTTTGGGTGCCGCCGGAGTGTTTCTCACCAAACCTATAATGGATTTTGCAGTTCGGGCATTCATTTTTTACAATGATCGAATGGTACTTTGAATCAAATTGTTTATATTCGATGACCTCATCTTCTCTAACATACCCACAGCCGCATTTTATCGTGACTGTTTCTGCCGCCGCTTTTAACACGATCCCCGGTATCAGGCACACCATTGCCAGCACCGTCAAACACCAGATCAGCCATTTTTTCATGTTACTCCCTCCTTGTCATCAAACCTTGTTATCCTTTCAGATCAAACTGCACGGACAGCGATGCAAGCACGGCATCTACCACCTTCCGCGCCTGGGCAAGCATATCGATCTCCGCCACAAAAGCGATGACCTGCTCGCGCTCCTGTGCGGGGACCTGCAGCGCACTCAGGCTCATGCTCAGATAACGCCGTATTTTGCGCTCCAGCGTAAAGTAGGGGTCGCACCGCCGTGCCATGTAGCCGCGCATCATGCCAGCCGTGCCCAGCTCCATCTCGTAGAAATCGCACTCGGCGCACCCGGGCAGATACGCGCTGAACGCCGCCTGCAGCTCGGCCGTGGTGCTGCGGTGGATGATCTCTGCCGTGGCGGGGAAGGTGTACGCTTCCACATAGATATCCCGCAGATTCTCGCTCAGCTCGGTCATCGCCAGCTGCAAAGCCGTTTCCACCGCGTAGAGGTACACCGGCGAGGGGGCGTTTGCCGCCAGCGGCCTTACCGCGCCGAACTGCCTGCTGAACATCATGCCGATCAGCTCGGTCAGCACACCGTCCTTGGTGCGGAAAATATTCTGGAACGACCCGGCGGAAACATCTGCTTCCTTTAAAATTTCTGCCACCTTGGTGTTCGTGTAGCCTTTTTCCAGAAAAAGCCGGACACAGGCGGTCAATATCCGCCGTTTTGCTTCTTTGCTGTCGTATCTGCGCGCCATTGGAAATCATCCTTTTCTATAATTGGTTTCTAACCCAATTATATATTGATTTGAGAATTGCGTCAAGTAAACTTTTCAGGGCGCATTTTGGGCAGGTTGACAAAATTTGAACTTCCCGCCGGTGTGCAAAAATGTGCAGAGCCCCAGAAAACGGAAAATCCCACAATAATATAATTAAAATTATGATAATTCAGATTATATTATTTCTTGTAAACTGCATCTTCCTGAATCAGAATCAGGTCGGAATTCTCCGCTGCCATTTCCACCAGTCGATCTGTAAAACCACTTTTGGAAAATAGCCCGTACACGACCTCATATCCCTTAAATGCTGCTGCAAGCTCTTTTGACTGCCCCTTCTCCTGCAAAGCAGAGTAGACCGCCACATCCACAGGTTTCGCATGGTACTTGCACTCACCGAGGAACAGCCGCTTATGCTGATGGTCTACCGCTGCAACATCGATCTCTGTGTCTCCCTCGTTGTCGTTGCGCCAGTAAGAGCCAATGCGTGAGGGCGCAAATTCGATCTGCCCCTTTCGGCACAGTTCCGCAAAGATATTCCGGCAGATGCTCTCATAAGCGAAAGCCACAAATTTTTGCTTAAAGTCTTTGCCCATCTCGTCCAGCACGATCTGTTGGTTGTCCAGTTCCAACTCCCCCTTGAACGGGTACACATAGCGGAACCAGAAGCGGATGAAGTTGTCCGAAACATAGTACAGACTCTTCCGGGAACGCTCTGGATTCTTTTCGGTGATGGGAACGTTCTTGATAACAAAACCAAGATCGATCAGTATTTTCAGGTACGGCGTAATAGCTGACGTGTCCTGCTCCATCGTCATACCGATCTTGCTCAGCTTGTGGTTGCCGTCCGAAATCGCTTTTAGCACGGAGAAATAGTTGATGGGCGTCTGCACTTCCTCGTTGAGTAAGAAATCCGGTTCTTCATACAAAAAGCCATTTTTCGACAGTACCACACGCCGAATTTGCTCCATCAGCGGCTCGTCCGTCTGGAAAAACTCCATATATTTCGGTACGCCGCCCGTGATGGCATACTGCTCCACAGCCTGCTCAAACGACAGGTTCTGCGCCGCATACACATCCGTAAATTGCAGCGGCATCAGCCGAATCTGTGCCGTTCTACGGCCATAGAGCGGACTGTCGTAGGCAAGTGCGTGTTTTTTCATCATGCTGATGAGGGAACCGCAGAGAACCAGCATCACATTATGGTCTTTCAGCACTTCATCCCATGCGTTTTGCAAGATGGACGGGAAATCCGGGTTCGTCTTGACCAGATACGGAAATTCATCAATGACAAGCACCTTTTTCTCGTCCGGGTGGTCGTCTGCTACCACTTGGAATAAATCCAGCCAGTCAGTAAATGTGACCTTGCTGAGCATGGGGTTCTTTGTGGTACGGGAAAGCACTCCGGCAAACCGCTTCATGCTCTGGGCTTCACTTTCTGTGGTTGCCAGAAAGTAAAACGCACGTTTATCTTTGATAAACTCTTTGATCAGCGTTGTTTTTCCAACGCGCCGCCTGCCGTAAATCACCACAAAGCCGCTGCCACGCTCTAATTCTGCATTCAGCGTTGCCAGTTCGGATGTTCTGCCGATGAATTCCATACTGTTCACCTCTTGCTTAATATAATTTGAATTATGATAATTTCGATTATATTATATGCCTTCTTGCAGACTATGTCAATGTAATGCTCGCATAAATTCCAATGCGGCATCATATGACAGGTTGATTTTACATGTCGGTTACGATATTATTAAAATGAACTTTATGTAGCTTAAACCATAAAAAGGAGTTGAGTACATTGGGATTTCTTATTTCTTTAAAACGAAAATTTCGACAATTCAAAAAGTTTTTTCAGGATCATCAGCAGGCATTTAATTTTATTATCGTGTTTTTCTTCTTCGCAATTGTCGGTCCATTAGGTATTAATCAGATTTTTTATCGCCCACCAGTGTTCCCTATCTTCAAGGTTAGCTGGGAAATCGGAGATGCTCTATACTGAATAGATAACACACAGCCCACTCTCCATAAAAAGTTCGAGGAGGGCTTCTACAAGCCGGGAGCAACACTTGTGCAGGCTAGCCCGGTTGAAGCAGAACCGACCATCTCCGTGTCGGCACTGTTGGAACTTCTGAAGGACGCAGACCCCTCTGTAAAAGCGCAGCTCCGCTTGGCTTTGCTGACCTGAATTGCAAAAAATAGCACGAATTGCAGAGTAATTCACAGACTTACTCCATCTGACACGAAAAATGCGGACCGTGCAAAAACCGTGCAGAAACCGTGCAAGTGGCGTATAAAAGGAAAATCCCACGAGGAATCTTGCGATTCTTCGTGGGATTTTGGTGCGCTCGAGGGAACTCGAATCCCTGGCCCTCTGATTAAAAAAATCCAAGGTGCATCATTCGTCAAATTCCAAAAGTTCGAAGAAGCGTTATTTTTATCGTATCATCGCAAAATACGTATTTGCACACACCGCATTGTTTGCATACAGTGTAATGCTTTGCAACCGTTATCCAGCTATTCAGGTGTGCAAAAAGTGTGCAAAAATGTGCAAACGGGCAAAACAAAGCCCAATGGACAAATCAACCACCGGTTTTATGGCAGGGTTTAGGACATCCGAACAGACACCATTTGATGTAGAAATGAGGTTCACCATGAATAAATTGCTTACCTGCCGCTTCAATATGGACACCAACCGGGTGGAAGCCCTGTTCGAGGATGGCACCACTCTTGCCATCGACTGCATCGCCGTGGAGGACGAGTACGGCAGCACCCCGGCACAGCGGGCAGAGCTGGACTGGCTGCTGTATAATAAGCCCTTGGAGTACGCCCAGCTTGTGCTGGGTGGAGAGATAGAGCGTTATCTGTCGCTTGGCTGCGACCATGGCAGACTGGAAGATCGATTACTTCGAAAGGCCATTGCCATTTGAGTACCAATCGAATATACTATAAACAGGAGAGCGGACGTCACTCCGCTGGTGTGGCTGACACCTAAAATCCGATCTGATGCAAGACGTAAGGGCTTGAGGCTGGCGGGCAGCGATAAAACCCGAAAGCGATGCAGGACATAGGAGCCTGAGATTGGCGGACAACGATAAAATCAGTCACAAGGGACATCGGACAGCACCACGGTGTTGTAGATGCCCCTTTTATTTCTGCTCAACTCGCTACCGATAGCAGACCTATTCCATTATCTTCCATAAATTCAGTTTTTGTCAAGACTATCACAATTTCAAGATTTTTCAGATGTTTTGTTAATTTTTCTGATTTTAGGTGTATAATCAGTACAAACAAGAAACTGCACTCTCATGCATATTTCTGCAATCACCTTATCTGGAGGTCTAATATGGATTCTGAAAAGATTGCTACAAATCATGTTGAACTTGCCATAAGCAAAGCGGGTCACTTGGTTTCTCACATCAATTCCAATGATAAAGAGCCCTCATGGGATGGAGATGTAGAAGTCTATAAAAAGTCCGGCCACGTTCATGCAAAAGCTGACTTGATTTTAAAAGTACCTGTTCAGGTCAAAGGTCATATTAAACCAAATCTAAAGAAAAAGAGCATAAAGTATTCTATCCAATATTCTGATTTAAGAAACTATCTTTATGTTGGAGGAACCATCTTTTTTGTCGTGTATTTCGATAAGGAAGATGAGCATTATACTATATACTATGTTGGACTTCTTCCGTTCGACCTCAAAAAAATGCTCAAGGACTATAAAGGAGATTTCTCTAAATGCAAAAGCATTGAATTAAAAGTTTTTCCGACCAAAAAAGAAGATATCGATGATATCTTCCTTAATTTCGCGCATCACATGAATAGGCAACGCGCCGCTATCAATAGCGCGCTCTTATCCTTCGATTCAGACTTACCCACCAACACTATTTCTCTAGGCTATTCTACTAGTGCAGCAAAACATTACGATTTGCCACTTGATTATTTTTTTGACCACGAAACTTACATTTATGCTGTTCTCCCTCAAAAAGTCGAACTGCCCATTGCTCATCTTGACCGTATTGAGTTATTTTCGTTTACACGAGATGCTCCTATCAGCATTGATTCTAAAGTTTATTTTGAGAGTTATACTGTCACACGTTCTAAATCATCTACGGTCATTCGTTTTGGTAAGGGAATACAGATGAGTTTCAGTACAGCGCAATCCTTGCCTACAAAATTCAATTTTACTTTATCCGGAACACTATCAGAGCGTATCAAAGATGCAGAGTTTATGGTTGCTGCCCTTTCTGCCCATCACTATGAAATCAATGGTGGAAAAATCGCTTTCAGTGAAGCTGATTGTGCCAATCTTCCTACACTTCAAAAAAAGCTTTCCTTTCTTCTAGATGTGAAAAAGACGCTAGAGGCAGTTCATGCAACAGCCGACCTCGACTGTTCTTCCCTTTCTGTCACAGACAATACTAATCTTAGCATCTTGAGAGCTGCACTAATCGACAAAGAACCAATCAAGATGTGTTCAAGCCAATCGCTTCTTCGAAGCTGCCATATTGCTAATCTAGAACTTCTTTTATGGGTTGTTCCGACTGAAGAAAATAGTGAATACCATAACATCTATGATTTTAACTATGTACCACTGATATATCGCGAGTTTGACAAAAATGATAAAGAATATCCATCCACTCACTTCGTCATGTTAAATAAAGATGCAATGTTGAAGTACTGCAATATCGACTATAACGCGCTACTTGATGCAGTTCAGCACGTTCCTTTTTCCGAAGATTATTCTCATTCGCTCAATACACTTCTTCTTGAAATGCTTAAAGCATACGATGAAAGTAAAAATAGTCGCATTGAGCTACTATCCACTGCGACTGCCCTCGCACTTTGGATTAAGGATTCTGATCCATATACAGAGCATCCTATTGCTATTCTCAACTATCTTCAGTCCGTCAAACGATCTCGCACACTGACTTCAACTGAACAAGCCGAAATTCTTTCTCTTATTGAAGCAACCCAAGACAATGAGTCTATTTATGTTGGTGCATATCTACTACTAGATAATCCTGTTGCGGCTAAAATTCACTTTGATAAGCTACCTGAAGAATCACAGAAGTTTTTTGAATCTTGCCCTATCTATCATTTTATGCCAAATGGACAACCTACCGTTTCTGCTCTGACAGAAGGGTAACAAGTGATGCCCACCCGCCCATGGTTTTTCCATGAGTGAGTGGGCATCATTTTGTTAATCGAGATTTTTCGGCAAGCGGTCATGCAGAACCACCGTGTCTTGTGTTTCGATATGTACACGCTCTTTCTTCAGGAGCGTTCGAGAACGTTGGTTTGCACGGTAGTCACGGCCGCTTTCTTCAAAAGCAGAACAACACAGAAAGTCACATACCGCATTGCCGGAGGGAGATTCCCGGATAATGAACACAAAGGCAGTTGGTTCGATTCGGCTGGAAATCAGGTAATCCGCTTTGATTTTGGTCACGAACGGATAAAACTGGGGCATATAGGAGAACAAATCGAACTCCTGTTCCAGTATTTCTTTCAACCGCACCAGTGCCAACAGACGCGGTTTCACATACTCCTGATAGAGTGTGCCCTTCTTTACCTTGTCGTAGGTGATCTTATCAGACAGAATCATATCAACCGTCTTGCGTGGACTATACCGGGGCAAGGCGATGTCTTTCAGGTAGTGGAACCCAGCAAGGTGCGGAAAGTCCTCCAGTGAAAAGGTCAGTTTGATCTCGTGCAGTTCACCCTTATAGCCGTAGGTGAAAACATAGTGGTACTCGGTCAGTTCTTTCCAGGCTTCTGCTGCCCGATACAAAATATCCTGCTGTTCGTCCTGCACATTTTCACCTTCCCTCAAAAAAATAGAAGCCCTGCCGAAAGGCAAGGCTCCTATTAAGCGTTTTCTTTCGATTCATCGAATCTATTCGGCTTGTGGTTCACGCTCAACCCACGGTCTGGCTCCACAATCGGCTGATACCGAACCAGTCCACTGCTTCATCGCCACCGATAGCTGGTCAATGCCGCTATCCTCTAGCTTTATTATACCACAAAAGGACGTAAGTTCAAGCGCTTAAATTTAAAAACACTCAATCATATTATATGCTAAAGGGGTTTGGCCATTGCTACGTTTGCGAACGTCATACACCACCCTTGCCATCGACTGCATCACCATTGAGGATGAGTACGGCAACACCCCGGCACAGCGGGCAGAGCTGGACTGGCTGCTCTACAACAAGCTCTTGGAATACGCCCAGCTTGTTCTGAGTGAAGAGATTAAGCATTATCTTTCCCTCGGCTGCGACCACGGCAGATTGGAAGATTGATAGGAAAGGCCATTGCCATTTGAACGCAAATCGAATATACTGTAAATAGGACAGCGGACGTCATTCCGCTGGTGTGACTGACACCTAAAATCCGATTTGATGCAAGACGTAGGGGCTTGAGGCTGGCGGGCAGCGATAAAACCCGAAAACGATACCATAGAACCGGCAGGAAAACCATCGGTGGAAAGATTTTCCTACGCATTTCAAAGCCTGTTTCGGCGGGGATTGGGTAAATCATTCTGCCACCCACCGACCAACGCCGAAAAGCCTTGATTTCCGTGGGCTTTTTGCCACCTAAATGCGTAGACAGGAGGGGCTTTTGGTTTCATATTTCCAGTGTACCCAGCAATAGAAATGTGTTCTTCTAACATCTAATAATTCATATTTTACGCCTTGTATTCTCTCCTGAAAGGAAATATAATTAAATCTATTAGAGATAAAAAGTGTAGTGCAATGCTGACATAAGGCAGGTGAACATAGAATAACATGAAAATTTTGATTGTTGAGGATGATTTAGAGATCAGCAAATTGCTGGCTGATTTTTTACAGGGAAATGGATATGAGGTGCTTTGTCAGTATGATGGGCTTCATGTGTTAGACTGCATACAAGAACATCAGATTGATCTTATTCTGCTTGATATAATGCTGCCTTATCGGAGTGGTGATACTATACTTGCGGATATTCGTAAATTCTCAACGGTTCCTGTCATAGTAATTTCAGCAAAGGAAACAACACAGAACAAGATTGATTTGTTGCGGCTTGGTGCGGATGATTACATTACAAAACCTTTCGATATGGAAGAAGTTCTCGCCAGAATTGAAAGCAACTTACGCCGGATTCAATTTCAAAACAGCACGCCGTCATCTTTGAAGTGCAATGATTTGGTTTTAGATTTAGACGGCAACAGAGCTATGCTACAAGGGGCGGAGTTACCTTTAACTGCGAAAGAATTTGCTATACTGGAATTGCTTATGAAATACCCGGACAAGATCTTCTCAAAGGCGAATTTGTTTCAAAGTGTTTGGAATACAGAGTATATCAGCGAGGACAACACCTTGAATGTCCATATTAGCAACTTGCGAAACAAGATGAAAGCCATTTGCCCGGATAAAGAGTTTATAGATACTGTGTGGGGCATTGGATACCGTTTGCATAAAGCCGAGGGGTAAGCTCTTGGCTTTATGCTTTTTTATGGTTTCCAAATAGAAATTAAGAAATTCTTTATGATTTCCCCTTACACTAAAATGTAAAGGAGGATGACAACATGAGTTCTGTTATTTTGGAAGCACATGACTTAACAAAAGAATACCGGCACACAGTTGCCTTAGATCATATTGATTTGAAAATTGAAAAAGGGAAAATTTATGGCTTCATAGGCCAAAATGGAGCAGGAAAGACCACCTTTTTGAGATTGGTTACAGGATTAGCGTTTCCGACAAGCGGCACCTTATCGTTGTGGGGGAAAACCGTCGAAAAGGAATTGCAGGAACAGAGAAAGCGGATCGGTTGCATGATCGAAACACCTGCGCTTTTTCCGACAATGACCGCTTATCAAAATATGGAGATACAGCGTATCCAACGCGGTATTCCTGACAAAGCAGTTATCCAAAAAACTTTAGACATGGTAGGTCTGAAAGATACCGGGAAAAAAGCTGTCCGTAATTTTTCGCTGGGGATGCGACAGCGATTGGGTATTGCAATCGCACTATTAAATACACCAGAATTTCTTATTTTGGATGAACCGATCAATGGGCTTGATCCTGCTGGAATTGTGGAAATTCGTAATTTGCTAAAGTCCTTGAATAAGGAATACGGAATGACGATATTGGTATCCAGCCATATCTTAGAGGAACTGTATCAGACAGCATCAGAGTTTATTTTAATAGACAAAGGCAAAATTATCGAAGAAATATCAGATCGAGAACTAAATGATCGTTGCAAACGGCATATCGCAATAAAGGCAACTGATCCACAAAAAGCTCTGATCGTTTTGGAAGAAACGCTACACACAGATAGTTTTAAGCTGATGCCAGATGGCATGATTCGCCTATATGATTATCTCGATGATATGGAAAAAGTGGCTGCTGCTTTGTCAGATGCACATATTCTCGTTACAGGTCTTTCTGTGGCCGGTGATACATTAGAAGATTACTTTTTAAGCAAAATAGGAGGGACAGGAAATGTCAAATCTCCTAAAAGCTGAATTTTATAAGCTGTTCCATAGCTGGTATTTTTGGGGGATAGGATTGTTTAATCTCCTTTTAAGTAGTGTGTTGTTACTGGATAGCGTTGGGGAAACATCCAACCTTTTCTTTGCTTCGATATACAATATGCCAATCCTATATTTCCTCACAATCATCTTTTCTGCCCTGTTTGTTGGAAATGATTTTGGCAGAAGAACATTACAATCATATATCAATGCCGGACATCGACGCGGAAAGATACTATTTGCGAAGCTGGTAGTTCATCAAATCGCCTGCATGGTTATCCTGTCTTTTCCACTGTTGTTACATAGCATAATTGGTACGTTTGTCACTAAAGGAGCATTGGCAAGCATCGGCATAGTTGTAATGGTGATTGCTTCGCAATTTGCAATGTGCCTATTACCTTTTTTCTTTGCCTTCATTTTCCGTGATATAGGAAAGAGTATGGCTGTGCCGATGGTACTCTTTTTCTTAATGGTCTTTTTGATGAATGGAGATCAAGCGCAGCTTATCTCACAAATATTGCCTATGGGCCAGCTTCGGCTTATGGCATTGCAACAATCCAACATATCCGGCGGGCAATTCATGTTTTCAGATTTTTTATGGGTACTGGCATTATGCTTAGGTACTTATCTGTGGTTCCGACGCTCGGATTTGAAATAACAAGGAGGTGTGGGAATGAACAACTTACTGAAAATGGAAAAATATCAATTATCACATAATATCTTTTATTGGTGCGGTTTAATAGGGATATTTTTGATTGGTTTTTTTACCGCAGATACTTATGTCCCGGAAGCTATGGGGCCTATGGGTGGGGCTGCTACATCCCTCGCAGATATTTTTAATGGAATGGTTTACGATTCAACCTTTCTCCTGATTATTATATCCAGTATTTTAGCTCTGATTTTAGGACAGGAATTTTCCAGTCGGACGATTGATCTTGAGGTCAATGCAGGACATTCGAGAAAAACCATTTTCTTTGCTAAAGTAATCTCATACTTAATTGCATTTAATATCATGGCTCTTGTTTATCCTGTGGCTGGTTGTATAAGAGAAAGTGTCCGCTTTGGTATTACCGAAGCAGGCAACCTTTGTTATCAGGTCAGTAAGGCGATTTTATATTCTCTGCTTTTGAACAGTGCGACTTTTCTTATTGCAATCTGGATTGTTTTTTGGTTAAGAAGCTCTGCAAGAGCAATAGCTGTTACCGCTTTAGTCACTTTTGTTCTTAGCCTTTATCTTGGGTATGGAATGATGTTCGATCTTCCTGTTGCATTTTTGGCAACCTATCAGATACGGGAAGCGGTTTTTTCTGTGACCTATTTTTTGCCATGGGCCATTTTAGTTGGCGTTGTTTGGATAGTTGCTTTGATAACCTTTTCATGGATTAGCTTTCGCAAATGTGAACTCAAATAACAAGGAGGGAGGTGTCTGGAATAAAGCTGTTGTTAATTTTAGTTATCGCAGTCTTGATAGTAGTGCTTTTCAAATATGTGCAAATCAAAAGACAAATCCGTAACCTATCGAAACAAATGACCGATCTTACAACTGGAAAATCGGAAAAGATGTTGGACATCTCTCTTGTTGATAAAGATATAGAACAACTGGCCGCAGTATTAAACCAGTATAATGAAAAGCAAAGACAGTCCATTGCAAGCACATTACGGCACGAAATGTATTTGAAAGAGTCCATTGTTAATATTTCACATGACTTGCGTACCCCTCTGACGGTAATACTTGGCCATTTACAATTATTAAAAAAGGAGAATTTATCAGCAGGTCAAACACAGCGTATAGAAACCATTTATAATAAAGCAGAAAGAATGAAAGAGCTGATACAAACCTTTTACGATCTTTCTGTAATAGACGCAAAAGAAGTAACTCCTGTGCGTGAAGATTTCAACTTAACAAATTTGCTGATAAATCTTATCACAGAGAACGCCCCAGCATTGGAAGCAAAAGGCATATCTCCTGTAATTGGTCTGCCAGATCATTCCGTTTATCTCCATTCGGACTATGGTATGGTAGAACGTATTTTTCAAAATCTTATTATAAATGCTATTCGATATTCCTCTGGCTCGATTAAAATTGATTTGAAGCAAGGCAAAGAAAAGAGTGCTATTTTTATCATTGAAAATCCCATTGATAGTAAGGTGGAAATAGACCCAAACCGACTATTTGAAAGATTTTATACCGGGGACAAATCAAGGCATAATAGCGGTACAGGAGTGGGGCTTGCTGTGGTAAAACTATTAACTGACAAGCTCGGCGGCAATGTGTTCGCTAAAATTGAAAATGATACACTAACCATTTCATTGGAAATCAAATAAACAGTATTGTTTCAACTGCCGGGCGACGGCAAAGAAAAAAAGCCGTCGTACAGCAGCCCTTTTGACACGCCCATAAAACCAGCGGCGGCATTCGCAGAACAGCTGATTTCCACACAGTTTTAGATGATAAGTCCTACTATCACCGCTTTACTGCAATAAAATTTGCAAAACCATCTTGACGCTCGCTGCAATCCATGATACCCTTTATCGCAAATCCCACCAATTTTGTAGAAAAGTACAGAGTGGCGAGGATTTATTCTCCGTGAAGATTTTTACCGCCCCGCAACACACCCGATTCATTTTGCCGCCGATTCACCCGACAAAATCATCGCTGCGCTGCGTGGGCGGTATTTTTCTTTTTCACAAATAAAATCTTATGTAGTTGTTCAATCTTCCAAAATTTGTTTTTAGTTGTTGACTGCACAACCTTAAAGTGTTATTCTTATGCTTGAAAGAAGCAGGTTGTAGTGTCCGCACTGCGTCCGGCTTTCTTCATACTGTACCTTGAATCTTACATAAGCCGTCTGAACGAGATACTGCGCCATGACCTCACACTTTCTGTGGGCGAGCCGGACAACGCCGCTGCAAAACAGGGGCAGGAACTGCGTTCGGTGTGAACGGTGACCATGAGCAGGGGCTTTGCCTTTTCAAACGTTTTGCTCTGCAAAATCTTCAACGTGCATTGCGGTTCGACTTCTGAAATTTTCAGTGTTGCACGGAAATGGCGAAAGCAAGTATCGACCTGTGGCCACAAATTTTCAATGCTTGAAAATGTTCTGTCACATGGTCTGCCACTTGTTGGGGCGTGCCTGCCCCAAACCCTGCTCCAGCGTTGCGCTGGTTTCAGCGCAAAAGCGGCGTGTCGCATTACATAGCTCTCTCCATCCCGGAGCGGGCATTTATCATTTTCACAGGAGGTCGAATATGACTGAAATGAAAAGTCCGAACGTACACGCAAAGAAGAACCGCAATGACACGCCGCGAAAACGAAAGACACACATCATCAAAGTCCGAGTGACCGCAGAAGAAAAACTGCGGATCGCATACGCCTGCAAAGAACTCCACCTCACCCAATCCGAACTCGTCCGCCGCGTCCTGTACGGCGTGAATGTCAAGCACACCGTTGTGGTGGCGCAGGGCGGCGAGGATGCACTGGCGGCGCTTGCTGCCTTGTCTGCCCAGTGCAGCAAGGTAGGAAGCAACCTCAACCAGCTTGCACGGCACTTCAACTCCGGCGGCAAAGACACCGAGTAGCTCCGGGCGCAAATTCTGGAGGAACTGTCCGCACTCACGAACTTTCGGCTGAAAGCCGAAGAAACGGTTGGTGAACTGTATGGCAACCATCAAGCAATAATCCGGCTGCGCCGAATTGGCTGTAAAAAATCACTTCCGCGATTTTTTCTAATGTAAGCAGCCTGCGGCTGCAATCAGCATGACCTCGAAAAACTCTAACTATGCCGCCGCCGAAAGCTATCTCACCTTTCAGCACAACGAGTACACCGGTCTGCCCATTCTGGACGAGAAGGGCAGACCCAAGCTACGGGATTCGTACCTGCTCGACACCCTTGAGTGCGGCGAATCCTCGTTCGCTATGGCCTGCCTGATTGCCAATCGCAAGTACGGCAAGAACGGCAGGCGGGAGGACGTGAAGACCCACCATATATGGCGACATCCGCCAAAGCGGATGCTAATATATTCGTGCGCAGCACGCACCGCTGGCCATACGAAGTATATTATCAGCTTCGACCCGAAGGACGCAGTAGAGAACGACCTGACCATGGAGCGGGCGCAAGCCCTTGGCTTACAGTTCTGCAAGGACAACTTCCCCGGTCATCCCGCCATCGTCTGCACCCACCCGGACGGTCACAACAGTGCGGGAAACATCCACGTCCACATCGTCATCGGCAGCTTGCGCGTCCGCACCGTGGAACGGCAGCCCTTCATGGACAAGCCGTGCGACTGGGAAGCGGGCAAGAAGCACCGCTGCACTTCTGCCATGCTCCGGCACCTCCGTGTCGCAGTCATGGAGATGTGCGAGCAAGCCGACCTGAACCAGATCAATCTGCTGGAAGCCCAAGGCGACCATGTTTCGGAGCGCGAGTATTGGGCGCAGCGGCGCGGACAACGCCGCCTCGACCATGCAAACGCCAAGCTTGCCGCCGAAGGGCAGCAGCCCACCCAGACCGTCTATCAGACCGAGCCGGACAAGCTGCGAAAGCAGATCTACGCTGTGCTGAACAAGACCACCACCTTCGAGGAATTTTCTGCATTGCTCATGCAGGAACACGGCATCGCCGTGAAGGAGAGCCGAGGCCGGTTGAGCTACTGCCCGCCCGGCCGGACAAAGTTCATCACTTCCCGGCAACTATTTGCTTGAATATACGACTATAATTCGCTACAATAGAGATACTCGCAGATTACTTTGTATTGCCTTAAAGCTAGGAGTCAGATATGAAAGTACCAAACTTCAAAGGTGTTCGGGTTTGTAGCAAGTATGATGGTCGAGGCGTTATCGAGCGAGTTTTCGTGGACAGAAATATCCATTTCGCCATAAAATTTCAGAGCAATCAAACGAAAAACTTTTTCGTTCCAATGGCATTTAACTCCGGACTGCTTTCAACTGATAACACGCAATTAAACGAATATCTCCAGACATTAAATCAAGATGACAACTTCAAGAAAATTGTTCGTCCAAATGATGACATTCCAACACCAACTGATCTTAAAATTACAATTACTGACAAATATGCTCTTACACGACACAATCTTGCTTTGTTGGGTGCCTTAGATGACTTTTATCAATTGTATGTTGATGTATACGACTTCATCATTCAACAGATGGCTGAACACACCAAGAAAGTTTTTGAAGACAACCACAAAGAATATCATGGTGAAATTCAATTTTATTTTCCTGATTCACTCAAGTCTCAACTCCGAAAACTATTTGAGCCAACATTAAATAAGTATTTACACTTGTTTACAAATGAGTACACACGCATATTTGCAACAGCTTATGATTTTCATCTATTTACTTATATTCAAGTACGCGGACGGCAATATATGCTTGTCCCATTCGATGATTTCTGCAAATCCATAGAAAATGTTTATGTTAATAGTTTCTACAAACGAAAGTGCAATCAGAACTCAAATGTAAGCCAAGAAACAGTTTTCAAGCAAGTTAATACACGAATCCAAATTTTATCCGCTGTTGCACAAAAAAAGATTTTTGTACAATCAAACAGTGCTTCTCCGGAAGCAGATAGCACTGTTCTTTATGTTATAAGGGCACTTTCTTGCACATTGTGCTATCAGCAGCAACATTGCATCGAAGCAAAAGCTTACGTTGCTTCTCTTGCAAATAGCGACAGATTTATAACGCTTCCCGTTCATTTTTGTACAGTTTGTCACAGATATTTTATTGGTGATAAAACTTTACATGAGTATGAAAAAACGTATGGAGAAATTCTTGTAATGAAACAACGCTACAAAGATGAAACACTGTCTAGCGTCGATTTTTTCAACGACTTTAATCAAGAATCGCTTCTTCATCAATACGGATATAATGTACGCATAGACGGATTGCCCGAATCAACTCGAAGAAATCTGCTTATTTCTCTGATAGAGAAAAAGCTATTATCCTATCATGAGATTTGCAGAACAATAGAGCAAAATATCAGCCTTTTCCAAGGAAATCCACAGTATAGTCAGGCTGTTACTAAATGGAAGAGCGACCTGAAATTCATTGGCGATTATGTCAAATCTAAAAGCTAATCTATTTATATTAAACTGAACCCGGTTGTTCAGAAGAAAATCTCCCTTCTAGACGAACGGGGCTTTGTGCCGGAAAAGGAGCTCTGCCTGAACCGGCTCCCCGTGGAATACCAGCCCGATGCCCCCGCACCGACCAAGTGGCTGGAATTTCTGGACGGTCTGCTGATCCCGGAGGATATTCTGACCTTGCAGGAATATCTCGGCTATCTCCTGATCCCCTCTACCAAGGCGCAGAAAATGCTGGTCATGACCGGCAAGGGCGGCGAGGGCAAATCCCGCATCGGCTTGCTGCTGAAGAAGCTGTTCGGGGAAGTCTCTCACTCCGAATCCATCCTCCGCATCGAAACGAACCGCTTTGCCAGCGCAAATCTGGAGTACAAGCTGGTCATGGTCGATGACGACCTAAACATGGTGGCTTTGCCCGAAACCCGGAACATCAAGTCCATCGTCACCGCCGAAGACCGTTTGTGCATTGAGCGAAAGAATAAGCAGGCTGTCCAAGGTCTGCTGTACGTTCGTTTCATCTGCTTCGGCAATGGCAACCTTGTGGCTGCTCACGATGACAGCGACGGCTTCTGGCGCAGACAGATCCTCATCACGGTGAAAGACCGTGACCCTGCCCGGGTGGATAACCCCTTCCTCATCGAAGAGCTGTCCGAGGAGCGTCCCGGCATCCTACTGTGGATGCTGGAGGGGCTGCACCGTCTGCTGGCGAACCGCTATCAGTTTACCATCAGCGAGCGCTCCATCCAAAACCTCGAAGCAGCCATGGCGGACAACGACAACCTGACCCAGTTCATGCAGGCAACGGCGTATGTCCGCTTCAAGCCCGACACCGAGGAACGCTCCACCTATCTCTACCGCGCCTACACCAAGTGGTGCGAGGATAATCTGGAATCGCCTGTTCCGCAAAAGAAGTTCAGCCAGTTCCTGCTGAAAAATGCCGGGAAGTATGGCCTGACCTTCTCCAAGCACATCGAGGGAAAGTTCGCGTTTGTGAAGCGCAGCGAAACAATGAAGTCCCCAGTGGGGACTTTAAGCGACCGAACGGTCTTGCGCAGCAAGATGGAGGGGCTTTGCCCCGACAAGTTCTGCGGCTTCCGGGGTGTATGCGTCCACCCCGCCTTTGCTGCGGCATAAAACACACGAAAAGTGAAAATCTCCCGCCCTACGCGCCCCAAAGTAGTTTTTTTGACTTGTTATCGCTGTTTTCTTCGGGTGCGTATCCGCCCCTTTCGGGCGGATATAGGGCGGCAATACGCCCTTCGGGGCGGGAGAGAAACCAGGATGCGCCCCATAAAATCAACACAGAAAGGTACTTTACAGCAAGGTTCAGTAGTTCTGAAATTTTCAACGGCAGCTTTGCTGCACGCGCTCCAACGCTGTTGCCAGCCTTTTGAAATGTTGGAGCGCAGTGTGTGGTTTGGGGCGCGTAGGGCGCGTAAATTCAAGTTCTCGCACTTTTTTGGGCTGCTGCTTCGGGTCAGGAGCGGCAGGCCCTTACATATTTACCGGCCCACAGGGTGCAGCTCAACCGGAACTGCGCCGGGTCTGGAGAAGTGCAAAGGAGATATGCCTATGACGAATGTCCGAAAAAATTCCGCCAAACTGACCCGTGAGGACTTGAAAATCGCGCCCGAATCTCCTACAATGGAACGTCAGGAACTTGCAGTTCCATGCGAATTTTCTGTCAGAAATTCCATGGTAATTTCTGACGAAACTTCGGACCAAACCCCTGCCGTAGAACCTTCTGACCAGACCAGCAAAACCGTCCGACATGCCCCGCTTGTCTACCGGGTGGAGGAGATTGCCCAGCTTTTGGCGATCTCCAATCGTGCTGCGTATAACCTGTGCAACACCACGAAGGACTTCAAGGTGATTCGCCTCGGTACCAGCATCCGGGTAAGCAAGCAGAGCTTCGACGATTGGTTTGCAGCGGTCTGAGGGAGGGAATATCTATGGCATCTATTATGAAACGTGGCAACACGTATTCCGTCCGATACAACTACAAAGATCATGCTGGCAAGCCCTGCAAGGGCTGGGAAACCTTCAAAACCAAGGCCGAAGCGCAAGACCGCAAAATCTCGGTAGAGAAAGAACTCTTGGACGGTACGTTCCTCATACCTGACGCAATGACGGTAGCGGAAATGCTGTACAAGTGGCTTCCAATTCAGTCCAGCAAGCACAAGTGGGCACCCAAAACCTATACCCACACGGTAGCCATGATCCAGAATCTTGTCGTGCCCTATCTCGGCAAGAAGCAGATTCAGAAGGTTCAGACGTATGACCTCGAACAGTTTTACGCTACGCTGAGCCGGACACCGCGCGGACTGTATAAGCAGGGTGTCAAGCAAACGCTCACCGACAAACAGAAGCGGCAGTTTCTGACGGGTGCTTCCATCCGGGAAGTCCACGCCATGCTCAAGACTGCCTTTTCCTATGCCGTTGAGTGGGGTCTGCTCTTCAAGTCACCGATTCCGAGAGAAGCCCCGAAATCGACCTCGGAAGAACGTGCCATCTGGGACGAAAAGACCATGCTTGCTGCGTTGCAGACCATGACCGACCCTACGCTCCACCTTGCTGTTCATCTGAGCATGATTCTCTCGCTGCGTGTCGGAGAGATCCTTGGCTTGCAGCCGGGAGACATCGACTTCGATGCAGCGGATGGACGTGGGACCATCACGGTCGGCAGGAGCTTACAGCGCACCGAAAAGGCCGCACTGGAAAAGACCGACCCGAATCAGATCTACCACATCTTCCCCGACCAGCGTGAGGGCAGCAGCTCCGCACTGGTGCTGAAGAAGTCGAAAACCAAGAAATCCAGCCGTACCCTTTATCTGACGAAACCCTTGAAGGAAGAGTTGCTGGCTTGGCTGGAAAAGCTCCGTCAGGACGAGCTTGCCATGGATGGCAGGTATCGCAACTGCGGTCAGCTCTTCCGCCTCCCCAACGGTATGCCTGTTGCCCCGGAAGCCCTTTCTAAATGGTACCGCACTTGGCGTGCGGAGCACCCGGAGTTTGAGAAGATCGTGTTCCACGGTCTGCGCCACTCCAGTGCCACTTACCAGTTGATTGAATCCGGCGGCAACATTAAAGCCGTGCAGGGCAACACCGGTCACGCCACCACCGGCATCCTGATGGACACCTACGCCCACACACAGGACAAGCCCCGGTTGGAGCTGGCTGAGAAGCTGGAAGCAGACTTCTATTCACAGGACATCGGTTCCCCCAAATCCGGCTCTGTGCCGGTAAAAGAAAATCTACCGGACAGCATCCAGATCACCCCGGAAGGGATGCTGAAAGTTGTCCGACAGATGAACCCCGAGCAGCGGCGTGAGTTCACCCGCCTGCTGTTCGCCTGAAAAAAGTATGGAAAAAACGCTCACGATGCACAGGATGCAGACAATGCAAAGAAAAACACGGCTTTCCCGCCGGTGTGCAAAAAGTGTGCAAAAGTGTGCAGAGCCCCAGAAAACGAAAAATCCCACGAGGAATCTTGCGATTCCTCGTGGGATTTTGGTGCGCTCGAGGGAACTCGAATCCCTGGCCCTCTGATTAAAAGAATGAGCCGATTGGGAAACAACCGTTTGCGTTCGTTTCGCTTTATATGGAATCATCGTCATTTTTGTTCGCGTTCGTGCATGTTCATTTCCGGCTATTTGCGACAGGTAAGGCACAAATAAGGCACATTCCGGTGCGCATTGCATCCGATAAACAGGACAGCACACAGCCCACCATAGAGAAAGCAGCCCACAGGCCCGGCGGAATCATCCCCGCCCCCTGTGGGCTGCTCTGTTTTTATGCGTGGTTTTCGTCCCGAATCCGGGTAAACACATCCGTGAGGGCATCCGATGCAGCAGCGTCCGCCGACCGGATGAACCCGGCATAGATGTCCGTTGTGGTGCTGGTCTTGGCGTGGCCCAGACGGCCCGACACCGCCGTAACAGGAACGTGGGCGGCGATCAGCAAGCTTGCGTTGGTGTGCCGCAGGCTGTGGAAGTGTACCGGCGGGAGATTATGGGCAGCGAGGAACCCCGGGAACCATGTTGTTACCGTCTTGGGGTCAATAGGTGCGCCGTTCCATTTGGTGAATAGCAAATCATTCTCTACCATTTTCCCGGCGATCTCCACACGCCGAACCCATGCCGTGCCTATCCTGAGCCGTTCCGCCCGCTGGTGCTGGCGGTATTCCCGCAGCAGCTGCACACAGTCCGGGCCTATCTTGATGCACCGCCGGGAGCGTTTTGTTTTGGGCGTGGTGAATACAGTGCCCTTGCCCGGGATGTACTGCACGTTCCGCTCAATGGACAGTGTACCCGCATCCAAATCCACATCACACCAGCGCAGCCCGCAAATCTCACTCCGCCGGGCACCGGTGAACAATGCAAGCTGTGTGATAACGCTGAACTGTGCCGGTGCATCCTGTAAGGCTTCCAGCAGCCGGGCAACGTCCTTTTCTTCCAGCGCCTGCACGTCTATCTCTTCGGCCTTGGGTGCTTCCGCCCGCTTGCAAGGGTTTTCCGGTACAAGACCCCACTGCACAGCCTTGGTGAATACGCTGGACAGCATCCGGTGATAGTGCTGCACCGTATTCCCGTTGAGCCTGCCGCCGTCCTTGACGTGCTCTGTGAACGCCTTGGAGAGGGGGAGCCCCACCACCCCGGCAACTTTTTCGGCTGTGCTCTGGCTTACGTTTGCGCCCCGGTACACGTTCCGCATGGTATCGTCCCCGATGCCTGCCGCCTTGGCGATCTGGCCCCGCTTGCCATGGGGCAGACGTTCCAGCAGGGCAGGCGTTGCAGTATAGGTGCTATCTTCCCGCACACCCTGCTCCTCTAGGTTCGAGTAAAAAGCCATCAGGTGCGCCGGTTTTACTTGGCACACTTTCAGTTGCCCCAGCCCGGCGGAGATACGCGGCACCAAACGCCGGTAGTTGTAAACCGTCTTGGGCTTGAGCTTCTTTTCTGCGTACTCGGTGAACCATCGTTCTATCAGGTCGTCCACCTTCATGGACGCATCCAGCAGCACACCGGCATGCACTTCCTGTTCAAAGGCATCCGCCTGCCGCTGCAATTCCTTTTCCAGCTTCTTCCCGGTCATGCCCGGCGGCGGGGTAAACGTCCGGTTCACCATCACTTGACGGCCCCGCCGGTCGTAGCCATTGGAGACCCGGATGCAGTAGGAGCAAGAGCCGTCTTTCTTCATCCGCTTTGTTATCTTTGCCATCTGTCCGCCCCGCTTTCTGCTATCCCGCCGGGTTTCATTCGTCCTTCATGTAGGCGGTCACACGGTCGAACAGGGGTAGATACTGGCCCTCTATCCGCGCAAAGATAGCCGCCGCTGTGGCTTCATCGTAAACGTGGGAAGTCAAATTGCGGTCGTTCAGCAGCTCCACCCATGCCTTTTGATCGTCTATCATGCCAAAAGCAAACGCCTGTTTGATAACCTCTTTCGGGCTGTTGATGTTGGTATAGCCTTGGTCAAGCAGGTATTCCCGCATGGTTTTCCATGCAAGTTCCGTGCAGAACTCAAACCGCTGGATGGTTCCATCCCGCACCGAATCCAGAGGGAACTTCTTGTAATCGTCCAGCGCTTCCCGCAGCCGGGCCACCGCAGCGGTAAAGCGGTCATATTTTTCATGCAGCTTGTCCATCAGTTCAACACCATCCCTTTCGATGTTCGCAAGAAATACAGGCTCCATGCCGTCCTGAATGTGCACAATGTCAAATTTCAGCAGCGTGGGCAGTTCCTCGCAGTGCATCCAGAACTCGGCTCGGTTATCCTCTGGCATCCCGTACACGGCCAAATCTATGTCACTGTTGGGCCGGTTATCCCCCCGGGCACGGGAACCAAACAGCACAAGCCGCTTTGCGCCAAACCGCCGGGCCAGTGCCGCAAGCTGATTATAAAGTTCTTCCATGTTCTCACCTGTCACAATCGTTGTGTGCGCTCTATGGGGCTATATCCGCACTCACAGCGGCAGAGAAGCCCCGCCGGGCGGCTTTAGCCGTTCTTGGGAGGTGTATCTTTGGGAGTGTCCCCGGCGGCATCCTGCGAGTTTTCCGAATCATATGGCGGTATTTTGTAGTATCGTGGATTTGTTTCTAAATCTGCAATGCGTTTTACTGCTTCAATTTTTCCAACCCGATTTAGTGCATTAAAGCTCCCGGCTATTACATTCAGCAAATCAAAATCCGTCCAGCCTTTTAGACTACTAAGATATAATTCATCTGTCATATTCGCCAGCTTTCCGAGATCACCGTATTTTGCATCTGCAAATCTATTCGGGTCGATATTACCTTGATTATCAACAGATTCATCCAAAAACTTTTCCAATGCTTCTTGTTGATCTGCTGTTTCCTTTGCAGGAAGTCCGTATAATACTGTCACACTTACCCCTAGAGCACTTGCAATTCGCTTTATGGTTTCGTGTTTTGGGTTTCTTAAGCCGTTTTCCCATTGTGCAACACCAACCGGGGAAATTCCTAATCGCCTTGCAAGTTCTTTTTGTGTCAGCCCTTGAAGTTTTCTCACAGTCCGGATGTTATCGCCTATTGACACCAGCCGCACCACCTTTCTTTTTTAGTATAACACAGTTCTCACAAGAAAAAAAGCAAAAGAATAATCTTTTGGCTTGATTTATTCAAACGCTTATGCTAAAATGAAGCAAATGAATATGAAAGGAAGCTTGATTGTATGAGAATCGACCGTGTAAAACTGATCGCTGAAATGGCCCGGCAGGATGTAGGCGTTGCAGACCTGTCCCAAAGGGCCACTGTTTCCCGCGCCACTATAACGGCATTGCGTGGCGGAAAAAGTTGTAACGCAAACTCCGTTCACCGTGTTGCTTCCGCTTTGGGCGTGACCGTGGAAAGCCTGTTGGAAGATGGAAAGGAGCGTTGACCATGGGCGAGTGCATCAGCTATCCCCATTTGCCCAACATGGCCCCGGTCAAACGAGCCGCCCAGCTTTACGGCCTGTCGCCCTACTACATCCGCCGCCTGTGCAAAGCCGGTAAAATCCGGTACGTCAACGCCGGACGCGGCTGGCTTGTAAATCTGGACAGCCTTGCCCGGTACTTTGAGCAGGGAGACCCTGACCCGGTGGAGCTGACCCCCGCAGCTCCCAGCGTCCGCCGGGTGTGCCCCTGATGAATTGAGGGGGAACACATGGAAGAACGTAAAAGTTTTTTGTTCTATCGGTCGTTTTGGAGTGGAGGAAGTAAGCTAAAACCTCGTGAAAGGCTTGCATTTTATGACGCACTTGCGCAGTATGCATTCACCGGTCAAGAAACTTCCTTGTCCCATAATGCCGCAATATGTTGGGAGTTTGCAAAGCCTTTGATTGATTCTAATAATAAAAAGTACGCAGATGGGTCAAAAGGCGGAAGACCACAAAAAACCACTGGTTTTGATGATGATATAACCACTGGTTCCGATTCCCTCAAGAATATATCTGAGGATAAAGAAAAGGAGAAAGATAAAAGAGAAGGTAAAGGAGAAAGGAGAACGCGCCAAGCGCGGAATGAGAAAAAGCCGCAAACGGCAGTCTTTTCAAGCCTGCCTAGCGGCACAAATAGAATCGGCTACGCTGGAACGGAAGAGCTGAAGAAGCGGCAGATACCAAAGATTGAAAAGGCAGCAGAGCAAATAGCCGCCCAGCCGCAGACACAACAAGAGGACACAGAGACCGCCGAATTGAAAAAGGCGTTTCGACAGGACAGAGCAACGGAAGAACAGCCCACCCCGGCGGAATATGCCCAGCCCCCGCCGGGCTGATTCTCCGCCGATAGAGCAAGCGGCCAGACCTCACAGCCAAAAGAAAGGAGTATGCACCATGTTTATTTACACCCTCTATACACTCACTGGCGAGACTTTAGGCCAAACGCCCTTACTTGAGCAGGCTATGCGCACCGCCCGAGCCTATGCCGCTGCCCGCCGGGTGTCCTGCGTGGTAGAGTGCCGCCGCCTTGATACCGATGAAGCCCGCCGGGTGTTGCTGAACGCAGACGGCAGCATGGTCAAACTCTGGCGGGCCGCATAAAAGTGCATTTTGCCCCGGCCTGCTGGATGCACATAAATCACCCGATGAAAATATCATTCTGTGTGTCTATGCACAAACAAAACCAAAGGAAAGAACCATTATGACAAAAGAAACACTTTTACACGCAACTGACCTTTACACCACAATCCAGAAGATCGAGCAGCTTTTGACCATCCTCGAGAAGAACAGCATTGAGGACGTAAAGGTGCGTGGGTTTGACTGGAAGCCCAGCACAGAGCAGGAAACCCGAATCCGCACCGCCATTCTTGCAGATCAGCGGGAAGAATTAGAACGCCTGAAAGCCGAACTTGCCGCGCTGTAACCACAAAGAACAACTTACCATCAATCATTTTTGAAAAGGAGTGGTGAAGAATCATGCCACGCTGTACAGTTGACGCGGACTTTTTGAAGTCTGTTCTCGAGGAAGCGAAAGCCGCCGAGCGTTGGGCGGAAGCAACTTACCAGCTTTTTATGAAAAAGGGCGAAATAACGGAATACGCTATGCGCCGGATTCAGTATACCGAATCTATCTTGAATATCCCTTTCCACAGAAAGACCCTTGCCGAACTTGAGTCCGGCGAATGGCTGAATGAAAATTGCGTTACACTGGAAATGCAGTTGAAGTCCTGTCAGCATCTTTGCAAAAGCATCACCAACCGTTTGTCGGTCGTTCTGGAAGAATGCGACTATTACGATCAGGAACGCCGGAACACCATTCATCTTGCCCCGGCACGGACACAGAAAGGCCGACAGGTCACAATCCCGCCGGAAGTTGACGCAATACTTGCAAAGATGATGGAGAACGCCGAAAAGGAGAAGAAAGCATGACAACGGGAGCCGGAACCGGCACAACATCAAGCCGCAGAGAAAAAGAGGACACGCGGCACTCCGTAGCAGAATACTACGATATGATTGAAAAGGAATATGCAAGCGCTGGACACATCATTTTCTTCCGGCGTTTGGTCATTACCCGCGCCGCCAACAACTGGCGGATGAATCACCCGCAAAAATAAAAAGGGCTTTCGTTTCGCATGGTACAAGCTGCCCCGCTTCTCTCATGCTACTTTGAAAGTCCCATCCGTAAGAACAAAGGAAAATAACTTGCGTGTCCATCTTCCCCCAATAGTATACCACAATCGGGGAGAGAGGGCAAAGCATAGGTTTTCACAACATCCAGAAAGGAATCCTATGAAAAAGAAAAAAGGCCACCAGCGTTCCCGCTTGCGTGTTGACCCGTTCAACCTGTTGCAGCAGCTTTGTGAGCATGATTGTACACTATCCGAACTGCAACAGCGTACAGGCTTTGACCCAGCGGAAATTAAGCCATTACTCGCCGCCGGGAAAATCCATCTTGATACCCTGAATCGCCTTGCTGCCGGGCTGGATGTTTCGCCCAACTCCCTGTTAATTACAGCAACTAGCCCTTGGAAGGCATACCATGGGGACTATGCAAATCAGACTTGTGGATTTTCTGATGCTTTCAACGTCCTTGCTGATTATAGCCCTTATGACCTTGGGCCGCTGTTCAAGTAATTGACATCCAAAGCCGCCGCCCCTCTGAGCTATAGAGGGCAGGCGGCTTTTTTGACCCCCGGCAGATTTTTCACGGCCATTTTTTGCGGAAGTGAAAAAAATCCCTGCCGTCTAAAATTATTTCGCGCTTCTGGACCCGCATAGTTTTCAAAAGAGCGCCCCAGTACCTTAACGCCTTGGGGAAGATCATCCCATAGTGCAACCGCCATGCTGAGCAGAAAATCAACAAAATGACATCAAATAGCACAATACGCTCACGTCGTTACACTGTGGCTACACTCAAACGTCCGGTTCTGCATGGTTTTGTTATCATTCTTGCGCGATAGGCCCCGCCTGTTTTCTCGCTTCCCGCCTTGCTTTTTTGCTTGTACAGCGTCCTTGCTCTGCTATATTCGCAAGTTTGTTTTTCTGGCGGGGTTTCAACACTTGCGGAAATGGTTTTCATGCGCACATTGTAGCCGTTGACCCCTAGCCGCTGGATATGATCGGGCAGGCTGTGGCAATCATCCGCTGCCGCTGTGCATATCGCCCCAATTGGAATGTGCTGCCCCTGTTTATCTGTTCCGCCGGGTGGTGTGTATAGTCCGCTGAATAGAGCCGCCTATACTCTGCATTGTCACTATGTAATGATGATTTGTCCCTTGCTTGCCGCTTGGTATTTTGTAATCATGTCGGGCACAGTATGCGCCGTCCTGTTTTCTAGCTGTGCGCCTTGTCTTTTTGCCTGTGACATTCTTTTGCCCTGATCTATTCGCAAGTTGTTTTTCCATGGAACTTTTCGGGCTTGCGGAAGCCGTTTCATTTGCGCGCGCATAGCCCGCCCCCTGCCTGCTGAATGCACCTATGCAAAGAAAAATATTTCCGCGTACTTTTATTTGACATATTGAACAATTGCAAGCTAAAACTTTCCACATTTTACACGCAAGAATCTTTCATCACAAAAACGATTTAATTTCATCAAGCATTCGGCCCGGCGGAACGCCGCCCCATTTGTCCATAGCCCACCGGGAAAACCTGATGCAAGCCACGGCACCCCACGACATAGGACGGCACCCCATGGCACCAGATGCAAAGAGATTCCACGCTGTTCCCAATGGGCGTAAGGATTCCCGTTCATCAATGCTGCATCTCGGCGCACAGCCGCCCACGTTTGGCCCTCTTGAAATATAGCCCTCCCCATGGTTTAATGCAGACACACAGAGAACGACACACACCGACCAGAAGGAAAAGAGGTGCATTGCTTGGACAATACGATCCACTACCCGAACATGGGCACCGTAAAACAGGCCGCTGAAATTTACAGACTGTCCCCCCACTATATCCGGCAGCTTTGCAAGACTGGTAAAGTCCGGTATGTGAATGCCGGGCGCGGCTGGCTTGTAAATCTGGACAGTCTGGCCCGGTACTTTGAGCAGGGCGACCCGACCCCGGCAGAGCAAGGCCAGACCACCCACGGCATCCGGCAAATTGGATGATGGACACACCCGGGAGCACACCGAGAACGTACACCCCGCCCGGCGGCGAGGTGTAACACACTAGACTTTCACGGAAAGTCGTGTGCTCTTGCAGAGGGCCTAGCACTTGCAAGCAGGGCAGACGTTTATACAAACGCTGCTCTTGCAAGCAATGGCCCTGTACATGCACGGCCCCTTGCGTTGCAAGGACTTGTTGGGAAGAATCCCAAACCCACATAGCCGCCCCGCTCTGGCAGCGCCGCAGCACGCACCCGGCCCGCGCTCTGATGCACGCAGCCAACGCACCCCGCCGGGGGAGATCATGCACAGATTAGCAGCACCACACCCCGCCGCAGCACCGGCAACAGAACGCCCAGCACCACCCGCACACCTACGATCAGACCGCCCGGCGGCATCCCGGACACACGCAGCACACACCCACACAGCCCAGATCAGACACCCAGCCGCCCACGCTGGAAGCTGTGCAGCACCCGCAGCCCCACACGATCAGGCCCCCAGACAGCACGAAAGCCCGCCCGACTATCAAGCCGGACAGGCTTTTTCTTTTGCATGATGGAACCGGACACCGCCCGGCGGAAACGATTGGGAAGAACCACACAGCCAGACCGCCGCCCGCATTGCCCGCTGCATCCATATTCCGCCGGGGAGATCAGCCACAGATCAGGCAAGGAGAGAACCACCAGCACGACCACAGCCCCGCGCCCAACAAGAGCGGGCCCGCACTGGAAGCCGACCGCAGACCCCGCCGGGAGTAGCAACCACCACGCCCACGATCAGACCGCCTACGCACCAGCAGCCAGACCGGTACATGCTGCACCCGTCCTTGTGATGGGAAAGCCCCCCGGCGGACACTGCGCAACACACAGCAAGCCGCACCCAGACCGCCCGCAAATCTCGCAGCCTGAACCGCCCCGCCCACGCCGCCGGGCATCAGAAGCAAGGCACAGCATAAGGCACACGGCAAGGCATTTTTTCAAGAATAAGGCACAAATAAGGCACATTCCGGCTGTTCTGCACCTCTTGTAAAACAGAAAAGCCCACGATTTGCACCGCATTTAAAACGGTGAATCGAGGGTTTTTCTTTGGTGCGCTCGAGGGAACTCGAATCCCTGGCCCTCTGATTAAAAGTCAGATGCTCTACCGGCTGAGCTACGAGCGCATATTCCGCAGCAAAACAATACTGCCGAATAATATTACCACAATTGACTGCAAAAAGCAAGAGCAGCGCCGAAAAAAGCGGAAATTCCCGCGCAAGCGCCCGGATTTGCGGCGGGAGAGATTTTCCGGCGCACAGCATTCGGCGGAAGCCGGTGCGCGCCGCCTATGACTGGGTGCTGCTGTGCAGCGTTTGCAGCCGGCAGTGCTCTGCCCCAAAACCGGCGTGCGGAGCGTACCCGGCGGCGCACGCTCCCGTCGGGCAGAAAAAGCAGTGCGGAGCGGCAGTGTCCCGCTATTATATTTAAGGTACGATAAAATGGTGAAACCTAAATTCCGATAGTTGACAACGTGGTAAAATGTGGTACTCTTAGGGTACAAAAAAGCTTTTGAGGAGGGTTTTTATTATGGCTATGAAGATGGATCGCCGTTCCTTTTTAAAGACCTCTGCTGCGGTGGCAGTGGCAGTATCTACGACCGGACTGCTGGGCGGCTGCAGCGGTGGTGACGGCGGCACCGATCTGGGTGGCTTTACGGTTGCCGTGGGTGAATGGAGCGCCGTCCCTCATGATCAGGGTATGGGCACCGGAAAATCCTGGTATGCCGATTTCGCGGTGAAAGTGCGTGTTCACAATCTGGATAGCGTCAACGGCTTCAGTTTCCCTGCAAAATCCGTATTTGTGCTTAAGATCAACGGTCAGAAAATCGCGTTGCAGGGTGGAGATTTGCTGAGCAATATCACGCTGGTCATGAAAAAGGGTGAGCGTAGAACGGGCATTCTGACCTTCCGGCTGGATGAGAGCCAGAAGATGCTCTATCAGGCAATGGAAGCACATACCGCAGAGATCAAGCTTACGGTTGGCGTTGACCCCACCGAGACCTATACCGCTGTTTATGAGGACTTTACCTTTAAAAAGGATACCGCTCTTGCGTAATTGAACTCAAACTGCCTAATACAGGAGGTGCATCGCTATGATCAACCGCAGAACATTTCTCAAGCTCAGCGCCGGGGCACTGGTGCTGACCGCCGCAGGGGCTTTGACCGGCTGCGGGGATACCGTAGTCGACAAGACCAGCGGCGTAGCCAAGATCGGTGATATCACCTTTATCTGTGCAACACCGTTTCTGGGCGGCGGCGATAATTTTGCACTGACCTATTGCACAGAGTTCACCATCCAGAACAACAGCGCTGAAAAGGTGGTCATCAAGCCGGAGGACATCACCTGCATCTTCCGCGAGTCAGATACAGAGGAAACGCTGTATTTCAAGCGGAACGAGCTGATCGCAGCGCCGGGACAGACGGTCGTCTACAATGGCTCGCAGAAGTTCTATCTGGAGACCAAGGAGCGCATCCCGGAAAAGAACAGTCCCGGCACCTATGAGCTGCGCGTGCGCTACAATGGCAAAACCGCTGTGTTCCTCTACGGGAACAACGGCAAAAACGTAACAGGCCGTGTAGAGTAAAACCAATACATCCCGCCGCCGGGCACTTCTGGAAACAGGAGTGCCCGGCGGCTTTTGTTTTGTGCCGCATTACCTGTTCTTTACATTGGGGCTGGCAGTATGCACAAAGTTTTACGCACTTTTTGCACGTCCATGGTCGCGGCAAGGGCGGCAAAGCGGTAGAATAAGGCCGTTCCCAAGGAAAACACAAAAAGACAGTGCCGGGCGGGAGCCCGGGTTTTTAACGGAGGAAATTCTATCATGAAAAAGATCTCTCGTCGTTCGTTCCTGACCGTTTGCGGTGCAGCTGCTGCGGCTGCCGCTCTGACTGCCTGCGGCGGTTCTGCTTCTTCCGCATCCAGCACCGCTGCTTCTGCTTCCACCACCGCTTCTTCCGCTGCCGGGCAGGCAGCCGGTACCCTGAGCGGCAACATTGCTACCGGCGGTTCTACTTCCATGAAGAACGTCATTGCTGCCCTGACCGAGGGCTTTGCCGAGGTCGAGCCAGGCGTCACCGTCAGCTACGACCCCACCGGTTCCGGCGCTGGCATCACCGGCGCTACCGACAAGACGCTGGACATCGGCCTGTCCTCCCGCGCCCTGAAGGACGACGAGAAGTCCGCCGTGGACGGCACCACCGTGGCGCTGGACGGCATCGCCATCGTTGTGAACAAAGACAGCAAGGTCGCTGACCTGACCGTGGAGCAGCTCAAGAAGATGTTCACCGGCGAGATCACCAACTGGAAGGATGTCGGCGGCGACGACGGCGAGATCGTTCTGGTGGGCCGTGAGGCCGGTTCCGGCACCCGCGATGGCTTTGAGAGCATCGTGGACGTGAAGGACAGCTGCAAGTACGCACAGGAGCTGACCGCTACCGGCGCTGTCATCAGCGCTGTGGAAGCAAACCCGCTGGCTATCGGCTACGCTTCTCTGTCCGCTGTGGGCGACACCGTCGCCATGGTCACCGTGGAGGGTGTGGAGTGCAGCGAGGACACCGTGAAAGATGGCAGCTACAAGATCCAGCGTCCCTTCGTGTTCGTTACCAACAAGAGCGTCACCTTGTCTGAGCAGGCACAGGCCTTTGTGGACTTTGCCACCAGCAAGGACGCTGCCGACCTCATCCGCACCGCAGGCGCTGTGCCCGTGAACGAGTAACGGTTAGCGGGCTCGCCCTCTCCGTCATTGCTTGCGCAATGCCACCTCTCCCAAAGTGAGAGGCCTTGGCAGTCCATGCAAAGTCTCCGGTTTCGCCAGAGGCTCTCCCTTTGGGAGAGCTGTCGAGACACGAAGTGCCGAGACTGAGAGGGCGAGGCCGTTCACAAAATACCCCGCCGCGCCGGCCTGCCCTAAAAGGCTGGGCTGGTGCGGCTTTTTATAGGATCGCGTTATGAAAAATATAACCTCTTCTCTGCGCCGGGTGCGGCTGCCCCGCACCCCCGCCGACTGGCTGGAAGCGGTGATGAATTTCCTCTTCTTCCTGTGCGGAATGCTGGCGGTGTGCTGTGTGGTGCTCATCTCGGTGTACATGGTGGTCTCCGGCGTGCCGGCTATCCATAAGATCGGCCTGTTCAAGTTCCTGTTCGGCACCAAATGGGCGTCCACTGCGGCAGAGCCGCTGTTCGGCATCCTGCCCTTCATCCTGTCCAGTGTCTACGGCACGCTGGGCGCTGCCATCCTCGGCGTGCCCATCGGCCTGCTGACGGCAGTGTTCCTTTCCAAGGCCGCAGACCCCAAGCTGCGCACCGTGGTGGTCACCGCCATCGAGCTGCTGTCCGGCATCCCCAGCGTGGTGTTCGGCCTTTTGGGTATGCAGGTGCTGGTGCCCGCCGTGGCCAAGACCTTCGGCAAGGCTTCCGGTGCCTGCCTGCTCAGCGCCATCGTGGTGCTTTCCATTATGATCCTGCCCAGCATCGTGTCCGTGTCGGTGACGGCGCTCAACGCCGTGCCGCCGGAGTATGAGCAGGGCAGTCTGGCGCTGGGCGCTACCGACACCGAAACATGGTTCAAGATCAGCATCCCGGCAGCCAAAAGCGGCATTGCCGCAGGCGTTGTGCTGGGCATTGGCCGCGCCATCGGCGAAGCCATGGCCGTGATGATGGTGGCGGGCAACAGCCCCAATATGCCGGACAGCCTGTTCCGCAGCGTCACTTTACTGACCACCGCCATTGCCAAGGAAATGAGCTACGCCGGCGGCTTGCAGCGGCAGGCACTGTTCAGCATCGCGCTGGTGCTGTTCATGTTCATCATGCTCATCAACGTGGTGCTGAACGTGGTACTGAAGGGAGGAAACCGCGATGAATAACGGCTTTTCGCCCTCCCGCCGGGCATGGAACCGGGTGATGACCGTGCTGGTCTGGGCCAGCGCAGTGCTGGTGATGGTGCTGGTGGCCGGGATCATCGGCATGGTTCTGGTGCGGGGCATCCCCCACATCAGCTGGAAGTTCCTTTCCACCACCGCCAGTGTGCTGAAAAAGACCGACGGCATCCTACCCGCCATCCTCAACACCCTGTATGTCATCCTGCTGACATTACTCATCGTATTGCCGCTGGGCGTGGGTGCGGCGGTCTACCTGACCGAATACGCTTCCAACCGGCGGCTCATCGAGATCATCGAGTTCACCAACGAAACGCTGGCCGGTATCCCCAGCATCATCTACGGCTTGGTGGGTATGCTGGTGTTCAGTCAGGCGCTGGGCTTCCAGACCTGTCTGCTGTCCGGCAGCCTGACGCTGGTAGTGATGAACCTGCCCACCATCATCCGCACCACGCAGGAATCCCTCAAAACGGTGCCGCAGGGCTACCGTGAGGGTGCCATGGGTCTGGGTGCAGGCAAGTGGCACATCATCCGCACCATCGTGCTGCCCTGCAGCATCGACGGCATCGTCACCGGCTGCATTCTGGCGGTAGGACGCATCGTGGGCGAAAGCGCCGCGCTGCTGTTCACCGCCGGTGCGGCAGAGGTGATTGCCAAGAGCGTGTTCAAAGCCTACACCTCCAACGGTGCCACCCTGTCGGTGCTGCTGTATCTGCGCGCCTTTGAGGACGGCGATTTCACCTCCGCATGGGGCATCGGCGCAGTGCTGCTGGTGCTGGTGCTGCTGATCAATCTGGCAGCACGTCTGGCGAAAACAAAACTGAAACAGAAGCAGTAAAAGATTGCAGATATTTGATAGCGGCCTCGCCCTCTCAGTCTCGGCACTTCGTGTCTCGACAGCTCTCCCAAAGGGAGAGCCTCTGGCGAAACCGGAGACTTTGCATGGACTGCCAAGGCCTCTCACTTTGGGAGAGGTGGCATTGCGCAAGCAATGACGGAGAGGGCGAGGATGCTGAAAAAATGCGATCGTCCTATAAAATAAGAGGTACTCTATGGAAAACACGAATGTGCCGGTGATATCGGCAAAGGATCTGAACCTCTGGTACGGCGACTTCAAGGCGCTGAAGAGCATTTCGCTGGACGTGGGCGAGCGGGAGATCACCGCACTGATCGGCCCCTCCGGCTGCGGAAAATCCACCTTTTTAAAGACCCTGAACCGCATGAACGACCTTGTGCCGGGCGTACGCATCGAGGGCGATGTGCGGCTGAAGGGCGAGGACATCTTTGCCCGCGAGATGGAGCTGACCGACCTGCGCCGCCGCGTGGGCATGGTGTTCCAGAAGGCGAACCCCTTCCCCATGAGCATCTACGACAACATCACCTACGGCCCAAAGCTGCACGGCGTGCGCAATAAGGCCGAGCTGGACGAGCTGGTGGAAAGCTCGCTGCGGGGCGCCGCCCTGTGGGACGAGGTGAAGGACCGCCTGAAAAAGAGCGCCCTTGGCCTTTCCGGCGGGCAGCAGCAGCGTCTTTGCATCGCCCGGGCACTGGCGGTCAAGCCCGAGGTGCTGCTGATGGACGAGCCCACCAGCGCACTGGACCCCGGCTCTACCATGAAGGTGGAGGAGCTGATGAACGAGCTGAAAAAGAACTACACCGTGGTCATCGTCACCCACAATATGCAGCAGGCTGCCCGTATCAGCGACCGCACCGCCTTCTTCCTGCTGGGGGAGCTGGTGGAAGTGGGCCCCACGAACCAGATCTTCAGCACACCCCGGGACAAGCGCACCGAGGACTACATCTCCGGCCGGTTCGGTTAATGCAGGGAGGAACAAAGCAATGAGCATTCGCAAACAATACGACAGCGATCTGGAAGCCCTTAAAACCGCCTTGGTGGAGATGGGGCAGAACGCCGCCGAGGCCGTGGAGAACGCGCTGGAAGCGCTGTGCACCGCCGACACCGCAGCCGCCCAGAAGATCGTGCAGGGGGATGACCGCATCAACAACATGGAGCGGGACATCGAGCACCGCTGCATGACCTTGCTGCTGCGTCAGCAGCCGGTAGCGGGCGACCTGCGCCACATTTCCACCGCCATGAAGGTGGTCACCGATATCGAGCGCATGGGCGACCACGCCTCGGATATCGCGGAGATCATCCCACATCTCGTCACCGTGCGTAAGGAGAGAGACCCCGCTGTCAGTCAGGCCATTGCCATGGGGCGCAAGGCCTATCAGATGATCTTAGACGCCATGGAAGCTCTGACCGCCGAGGACGAGATCGCCGCACGCCGCGTCATCGCCGCAGACGACGCCGTGGACTACGACTTCAACGCCATCAAGCATACGCTGGCACAGGAGATCGCCGCCGCCCCCGCCAAGGTGGACGCCGCGCTGGATCTTTTGATGGTCATCAAGTATCTGGAGCGCATCGGCGACCACGCCGTGAACGTAGCCGAGTGGGTGCAGTTCGTGCGCACCGGGCGCTACAAGGACGAAAGTATGTTCTGATACTCACCCAGCCCTTTTGGGCGCGTGTTTTCCTTATTTTCTTCTGGAAAAGGCTGTCTGCCGCTTGGCAGGCAGCCTTTTTCTGTGGGGGGAACTCCCCCCTACAACGAAAATTGACTAAAAAATTTTTATCTTTTCTGCAATGTTTGCGGCGGGTGATTCGTATTCAGGGTATAAGAGCCCGGAAAGGGCTCCGCAGTTATCGTGCGGCGGGTGGTCCGGCTTCCCCCCAGTCCCCCGCCCGCCGCGCCGTTACGGAGGACAGATACAATGATGGCAAAGCTTGAACGCTCCCCGCAGCAAGCCCGCATGGAGGCCGTGAGCCGCGATGCACTGGTGCAGGCGGCGCTGCAGGAGATCAACCAAAATTATCGTGAGGCCAGCCTTTCCAACGTGGCAAGGGCTTATGGTGTTTCGCTGGCGTATGTCAGCGAGTGCGTGCGCGCCCAGACCGGGCGCACCTACAAAGAGCTGCTGCAAAAGCACCGCATGGAGACTGCCGCGCGGCTGCTGCGCCGCAGCGACCTGAATATCCAGCAGATCATCGCGCAGGTGGGGTACGAGAACACCAGCTACTTCTACCGCCTGTTCCACGAGCGCTACGGCCTGAGCCCCCGGGAGTACCGTATGGTGCGCACCGGTACTGCTCCCCGCCGCCCCAGCGCATGAATCCCCTCTTGGTTTGCTGCCCCCGACCGCCGTGCTGCCGCCCCGCGCACGGCGATTTGTTTTTGCCGCAAAATGGAGAAAAATCTGGTGCTTTATGGAAAATTGTGTTATACTGAATAAAATGCACCCCGCGCGGCAGGGCGCGGGCGAGAGAGGATGAGTGGATATGTTTCGCGGAGCGGTAAGAGCGGATATGGCAAAGATCCTTGAAGTCTATGCCCGTGCGCGGGATTTCATGGCGAAAAACGGCAACCCTACCCAGTGGGGGGACAACTACCCCAGCCCGGAGCTGCTGGAAGAGGATATCGACACCAACCGGCTGTTCGTGTACATGATCAACGGCCGGATGCAGGCGGTGTTTGCCTTTGTCCTTGGCGAGGACCCCACCTATCAGACCATCGAGGACGGACAGTGGCTCAACGACACCCTGCCCTATGGCGCACTGCACCGGCTGGCTTCGGCGGGCGAGAGCAAGGGCGCGGGCAAAGCAGTGGTGGAGTGGTGTCTGGAGCACTGCGAGAGCCTGCGCGCCGATACCCACGTCGACAACAAGGTGATGCAGCATCTGCTGGAAAGTGAGGGCTTTACCCGCTGCGGCATCATCCATGTGGCGGACGGCACGCCGCGCATTGCCTACCAGCGGATGTCCCTGACCCAGAGCCAGCTGGGGTGAGCAGAAAATAGTTTTATTTGCAGTTCCAAAACGCCTGTGGGCGCTTCGGAACTTTTTTTCATAGAAGGGGTTTGTATCCCCCTTTTGTTTTTTCCTTCCATCACCTGTGCGTATGGTGGGGTGAAAAATTTTCGCCTTTCTGTACAAACGCACTGAAAAATTGTAGGATAAGAATGGAAAAGACGTCACTTTCACGCTTTACAACTTTACCTAGATAAAGTAAAATAAGAACAGAAGCCTTTCATTCTATGGGCGCGGAGGATGCCGCGCCGGATGTTTTTGTGTATAGAGACGCCGGAATTGTGCCGGCGCAGGGAAAGAAACACGGGAAAAGGAAAGGAAACGAGGGAGCGAAATGGAGTTCAGTCTGGAGCATTTGCAGCCAAAGGAGCGTGCCTCCTTTGCGCTGCGCAGTCTGTACGAGACGGCAGGCTGCCGCAAGTACCACATGGGGCGGTTCGAGGAGTACAGCTTGTATCAGGAGAACCGCAGCTTTCTGTCGTCGGAGCAGGTCATCACCTTTACCGACCTCGATGGCCGTCTGCTGGCGCTCAAGCCGGATGTGACCCTGTCCATCGCCAAGACGGCGCAGCCCGTGCCGGGCGAGACGCTGCGGTACTACTACCACGAGAACGTCTACCGCCCCTCTGCCGAGAGCCACACCTTTAAGGAGATCTCTCAGATGGGTCTGGAACTGCTGGGCGCTGTGGGCGAGGCCGAGGTGCAGCAGGCGGTGTGTCTGGCGGCGCAGTCGCTGGCGGCGCTGGGCGCAGAGTGGGTGCTGGAAGTCAGCCACATGGGCTACCTGTTCGGCCTGTTCGATGCACTGGGCGTGCCGGAAGCTGCCCGGGCGCAGCTGCTGGAAAAGCTGCGACAGAAAAATGCCCACGAGCTGCGTGCCGCCGCGCTTTCTGTGGGGCTTTCCGAAACAGCGACGGACGCCTTGTGCGGGGTGCTGGAGCTTTCCGGCGGCTACGCTGCTACCCTTTCCAAGGCGGCGGCGCTCTGCCGCAACCCCGCCATGACTGCCGCCGTGGCAGAGCTGACCGCCCTGGCACCCACGCTGGGACAGGCGGGCGGCAGCATCCGGTTAGACCTGACCTTAGCCGGTGAGATGGAATACTACAACGGCCTTGTGTTTCAGGGCTATCTCAAGGCTTTGCCCCGCCCGCTGCTGAAGGGCGGACGGTACGATTTACTGCTGCAAAAGTTCACCCCCGGAGCAGGTGCTATCGGTTTTGCGGTATATCTGGACGAGCTGGACCGGCTGAACGCGATGCCGCCGGTGCAGCATCAGGACACCGGCAAGGTGATGCTGAACGTGGCGCTACCCAAGGGGCGGCTGGGCGACAAGGTGTATAACTTGCTGGCGGGCATCGGCTACGGCTGCCCGGAGGACTACAACGCCACCCGCAAGCTGGTGGTGGAGAACCCGGCGGCGGGCATCCGGTATTTTCTGGTCAAACCCAGCGACGTTGCCATCTATGTGGAGCACGGCGCTGCCGATGTGGGCATCGTGGGCAAGGATATCCTGACCGAGGCCGCCGCCGATGTGTACGAGCTGCTGGACACCGGCCTTGGCCGCTGCCGGATGTGCGTAGCTGCCCCGGCGGGCTACCGGGATGACCCCAGCCGCCCGGTGCGGGTGGCCACCAAGTTCGTCAACATTGCAAAGCGCTACTACGCCTCCATGGGGCGGGATATCGATATCATCAAGCTGAACGGCTCCATCGAGCTGGCACCCATCCTTGGGCTTTCGGATGTCATCGTGGACATTGTGGAGACCGGCACCACCCTGCGGGAGAACGGCTTGCAGGTGGTCACCGAGTTCATGCCCATCTCGGCGCGGTTCATCGCCAACAAGGCCAGCTACCAGTTCAAGCACCGGCAGATGGACACCATGCTGGAAAAGCTGCGCGACACCTTGCACAAGCAGGAGGAAGAAAAATGATCAGGCTGTATAATTTTGACGAGCTGAAGCCGGAAGAGATTTTGAACCGGGACATCCGCGCCGAGAAGAACGTGGAGGACGTGGTGGACGCCATTATTGCGGACGTGCGCGCCCGGGGCGATGATGCCCTGAAGGACTACGCCCTGAAATTTGACGGCGCGGAGATCGAAAACCTGCAGGTAACGCAGGCCGAGATCGACGAAGCCTTTGCGGGCATGGATCCGTACTTCCTCGAAACCCTGCGGCAGGCGGCGGAGAACATCGAGCAGTTCCACCGCCAGCAGGTACACAAGAATTTTGTGATGAACGACCGCCCCGGCATTGTACTGGGGCAGAAATACACCCCCATTGAAAAGGCCGGTGTCTATGTGCCCGGCGGCACGGCGGCGTACCCTTCCACCGTGCTCATGGACGTTATCCCCGCTAAGGTGGCGGGGGTGTCCGAGATCGTGATGACCACCCCCGCCGGGAAGGACGGCAAGGTGAACCCGGTCATTCTGGCCGCTGCCGCCACCGCCGGGGTGACCAAAATTTTCAAGACCGGCGGCGCACAGGCCGTGGCGGCGCTGGCCTACGGCACCCAGAGCATCCCGGCGGTGGATAAGATCGTTGGCCCCGGCAACATCTACGTTGCCACTGCCAAGCGCAAGGTGTTCGGTAAGGTGGGCATTGATATGATCGCAGGCCCCAGCGAAATTCTGGTGCTGGCAGACGGCAGCTGCAACCCCGCGTGGGTGGCGGCAGACCTGTTAAGTCAGGCCGAGCACGACAAGCTGGCAAGCCCGGTGCTTGTCACCGACAGCGCAGACCTTGCCAAGGCGGTGCAGGCAGAGCTGGAAGTACAGATCCCGCAGCTGCCCCGCGCCGCCATTGCCCGCGCCAGCGTGGACGACAACGGCAAGATCATCCTCTGCACCGACCTGCACAAGGCCATTGAAGCCTGCAACATCATCGCGCCGGAGCACTTGGAAGTCTGCGTGGAGGACCCCTTCGGGGTGCTGAACGAGATCCGCAACGCGGGCAGCATCTTCCTTGGCCGCAACGTGCCGGAAGCGCTGGGCGATTACTTTGCAGGCCCCAACCACACCCTGCCCACCAGCGGCACCGCATGCTTTTCCAGCCCGCTGGGCGTGGACGACTTTGTCAAGAAGTCCAGCTTCATCTACTACACCCGGGACGCGCTGGAAGCCGTTGCGCCCCGCATTGCAGACTTTGCCGAGCGCGAGGGTCTGCACGCCCATGCCCGCAGCGTGACCATCCGGTATGAGAAATAAAGGCGGCTCGCCCTCTCAGTCATCGCTGCGCGATGCCAGCTCCCCCAAAGTGGGAGCCCTTGGCAGTCCACGCAAACTTCATCTCTTTGCCAAGGCCTCTCCCTTTGGGAGAGGTGGCACGGCGTTAGCCGTGACGGAGAGGGCGAGGTCGTTCGCCATAACTGAATAAACCTGAGGAAACCATTATGAGTCGTTTTCTTTCCCCTGCCCTGTCCGCTGTCACCCCCTACACGCCCGGGGAGCAGCCGCAGGATCAGCAGTACATCAAACTGAACACCAACGAAAGCCCCTATCTGCCGTCTCCGCGGGTTGTGGCAGCCGTGAGCGAAGCCGAGGTGGAAAAGCTGCGCCTTTACTCCGACCCCGCCTGTGCCCAGCTGCTGCGCACGGCGGCGGCGCATTTCAGCCTGCAGCCGTCGCAGGTCATGCCCGGCAACGGCAGCGACGAGAATCTGTTCTTTGCGCTGCGGGCCTTCTGTGACGAGAGCCACCCGCTGGCCTTTGCGGATATCACTTACGGCTGCTACGGCGTGTGGTGCGGCCTGCTGCATATCCCCACCCACATCATTCCGTTGAAAGAGGACTTCACCCTTGACCCCGCCGATTATCACGGCCTGCACGAGACCATCGTCATTGCAAACCCTAACGCCCCCACCGGGCTGTGCCTGCCACGGGATGCCATCGAGGGCATCTTGCAATCGAACCCGGACAGCGTGGTCATTGTGGACGAAGCCTATGTGGACTTTGGCGGCGAGAGCTGCGTGCCTTTAATTGACCAATACGACAACCTGCTGGTGGTGCAGACCTTCTCCAAATCCCGGCAGCTGGCGGGTGCGCGGCTGGGGCTTGCCATGGGCAGCGCGGCGCTGATCGCTGACCTGAACCGGGTCAAGTTCAGCCTGAACCCCTACAACATCAACCGCCTGACTTTGAAGGCCGGGCAGGCTGCGCTGGAGGATACCGCCTACTTTGAAAAGACCCGCGCCGCCATTATGGACACCCGCGCATGGACGATGCAGCAGCTGACTGACCGGGGCTTTACCGTACTGGACAGCCGCGCAAACTTTGTATTTGCCAGCACAGAACGGATAAACGGCGGCGAGCTATACAAAGAGTTAAAGAAAAATGGTATTCTGGTGCGGCATTTTGATGCGCCGCGCATTGATAACTGGCTGCGCATCACCATCGGCACGCCGGAGCAGATGCAGGCGCTGATGGACGCCGCGGACAAGATACTGGAGGTGTGACAATGGCAGAGCGCATGGTAACGCTGGAACGCAGCACCAACGAGACCCAGATCGAACTGACCCTTGATCTGGACGGCACCGGCCGCTACGAGATCGACACCGGGTGCGGCTTTCTGAACCATATGCTGGAACTGTTTGCCCGGCACGGACGGTTTGATCTGGTGCTCATCTGCCACGGCGATGTGCAGGTGGACTACCACCACACCACCGAGGATGTGGGCATTGCGCTGGGACAGGCCTTTGCCCGGGCGCTGGGCGAAATGCGCGGCATCTGCCGCTACGGCAGCTTCTACCTGCCCATGGACGAAGCGCTGGTGCTGTGCGCGGTGGATCTTTCCGGCCGGTGCACCCTGAACTGGGACATCCGCTGCCAGACCGAAAAGGTGGGCGATTTTGACGTGGAGTGCGCCAAGGAGTTCTGGTACGGTTTTGCCCGCAGCGTGCCCGCCACCGTCCATTTTGTGCAGTTTGCGGGCGAGAACACCCACCACATTCTGGAAGCCTGCTTCAAGGGCGCAGGCCACGCGCTGGCCGAAGCCGTGCGCATCGACGCGGCACACCGGGACGAGATCCCCTCCACGAAAGGACTGCTGGTATGATCGCCATTCTTGATTACGGCGTGGGCAACCTGTTCAGCCTGCGTTCCAGCTTGCAGCAGCTGGGGCTGCAGGCGGTGGTCACCGCCGATGCCGCTGTCCTCCGCGCCGCCGACCGGCTCATCCTGCCGGGGGTGGGCGCATTTGGGGATGCCATGGCAAAGCTTACCTCCACCGGCCTTGTACCGGTGCTGAAAGAGCAGGCAGAAGAAAAGCCGTTGCTCGGCATCTGCCTTGGGATGCAGCTGCTGTTTGAAAAAAGCTACGAATACGGCGAGCACGCCGGGCTGGGCTTTATCCAAGGCGAGGTCTGCCCGCTGGGGCCCGACCTTGCGGACAAAGGGCTGAAGGTGCCGCAGATGGGCTGGAACGCCTTGCACATCGTAAAGGACGACCCGCTGTTCCGCTACATCCGCGAGGGCGAGTATGTGTACTACGTCCACAGCTACTACGGCAAAAACTGCGCCGAAAGCACCCTTGCCGTCAGCGATTATTCCATCCCGGTCACCGGTGCGGTGCGGGCAGGGCGGGTGTACGGCACCCAGTTCCACCCGGAAAAGAGCGGCGATACCGGGCTCAGAATTCTGAAGGCGTTCAGCGAATTGTGAGCGGGTGAGGACGCTAAAGGAGAAAACCATGCAATTATTTCCAGCCATTGACCTGCGTAGCGGGCAGGTGGTGCGCCTGACACAGGGCGACTACGACCGCATGACCGTTTACGGGCAGGACCCCTGCGCACAGGCACGCAGCTTTGTGGCCGCCGGGGCAAAAAATCTTCATGTGGTGGACTTGGACGGTGCCAAGGACGGCACCCTTTCCAACTACGACACCATTGCCGCACTGGCAAAGCAGGGCGGTTTGTACATCGAGGTAGGCGGCGGCATCCGCACCGAGGAGCGCATTGAAAAATACCTCTCCCTCGGGGTGGGGCGCTGCATTCTGGGCAGCGTGGCGGTAACGGATTTTGCCTTTACCGCCCGGATGCTGCAAAAATACGGCGACAAAATTGCCGTGGGCGTAGACGCCAAGGACGGCTATGTTGCCATCCACGGGTGGAAGGAAATCAGCGCCGAGCCGGGCGTGGCCTTCTGCAAGCGGCTGGCAGAAGCCGGCTGCACCGCCATCATCTACACCGACATTGCCTGTGACGGCGCGATGCAGGGCACAAACCTGAACCTTTACCGTCAGCTTGCGGCCCAGGTGCCCGGGGTGGCCTTTACCGCCAGCGGCGGCATCTCCTCCGAGGCAGAGCTGCTGGAATTGCAGCAGATGGGCACGGCAGCCGCCATTCTGGGCAAAAGCCTGTACACCGGCGCGCTGGACCTTGCCCGCTGCGTGCAGCTGGTGCAGGACTGAGAAAGAGGGAGCTTTATGATAACCAAACGCATCATCCCCTGTCTGGACGTGCGCGACGGCCGGGTGGTCAAGGGCACGAACTTTGAGGGCATCAAGGACGTAGCCGACCCGGTGGAGATGGCACGGCTGTACAACGCCGCCGGGGCAGACGAGCTGGTGTTTTACGATATCACCGCCAGCTTTGAGGGACGCGCCCTTTTTACCGACATCCTGACCCGGGTGGCGGGAGAGATTTTTATCCCCCTGACCGTGGGCGGCGGCATCAACACACTGGAGGATTTTGACCGGGTGCTGAAATGCGGCGCGGATAAGGTAAGCGTCAACTCCGGCGCGCTGAAAGATCCCGGGCTGATCCCCGCCGCCGCGCAGCGCTACGGCGACCAGTGCGTGGTGCTTTCCGCAGATGTGAAGCGGGTGAACGGACAGTTCCGGGTGTTCGCCAAAGGCGGGCGTGAGGATACCGGCCGGGATGCGCTGGACTGGGTCAGCTGGTGCGCCGCCCACGGCGCGGGCGAAATATGCCTGAACAGCATCGACACCGACGGCGTGCGCAACGGCTTCGACCTTGAAATGCTGGACGCGGTGGCTGCCCGGGTGAATATCCCCATCATTGCCAGCGGCGGCGCGGGCAAAAAAGAGGATTTTCTGGAGCTGTTCCACCACAAGGGCATCGACGCCGGGCTGGCGGCGGGCATCTTCCACCAGAAGCTGCTGGGCATCCGGGAGCTGAAGGAATACCTGAACGCCAACGGCGTGGAGATGCGGCTGTAAAAACGCAGAAAACCCTTGCATTTTTATCTTGAACACGATAAAATACACAGTATCCCCATCCGGGGAGGGAGAACCGTTATGGAGCTGAAATTTGACGAAAAAGGTCTGATCCCCGCCATCGTGCAGGATCACTACACAAAGCAGGTGCTCACCCTTGCCTACATGAACGCCGAGACGCTGGCGCTGACCATTGCCGAGGGGCGCACCGTGTTCTGGAGCCGCAGCCGTCAGGAGATCTGGCGCAAGGGCGAGACCAGCGGCAATGTGCAGCGGGTGGTGTCCATTACCGCCGACTGCGATGCCGATGCACTGGTGGTAGAGGTGGTAAAGGACGGCCCCGCCTGCCACACCGGGGCAGAAAGCTGCTTTTTCAACGAGGTGTATGTCTCCCCGGAGCTGAAGCAGTTCAGCTGGCAGGGGCTGTACGAGCTTATTAAAGGCCGCAAGGATACCCCCACCGCGGGCAGCTACACCACCTACCTGTTTGAAAAGGGCAAGGAGAAGATCCTGAAAAAGGTGGGCGAGGAGTGCACCGAGGTCATCATTGCGGGCGAAAAAGAGGACAAGGCCGAGACGGTCTATGAGATCAGCGACCTTGCCTATCATGTGCTGGTGCTGATGGTCAGTGCGGGCATCACCATAGAGGATGTGACCCGGGAACTGGAAAAGCGCCACGTCATCGACCACAAGGTCAAGCAGGAAAGGATGCAGTGAGAAGCCTATGGCAGATTACAGAAAATCCAGCGTGCATTGCCACTCTACCCTGTGTGACGGCAAGAACACCCTGCAGGAGATGGCGGGTGCCGCCTGTGCGCAGGGGCTGACCACCCTTGGTTTTTCTGGGCACAGCTACACAAAGCCTGACCGGGAATACTGCATGACCCCCGGCCGCACCGCGCAGTACCGCGCCACCATTGCCAAGCTGAAAAACGAGTACCGGGGCAAGGTGGATATCCTGTGCGGCATCGAGTGGGACCTGCTGAGCGAAGGCACGCCCAAGGGCTTTGATTACTGGATCGGCAGCGCGCACCATCTGTACGGCAAGAACACTGAGAAATACTACGAGATCGATTTCCGCCCCGAGGATCTGCGGGACTGCATCAATAACGATTTTGACGGCGACCCGCTGGCAGCGGTGGAAGCCTATTTTGCCGAGGTGGAGAAGATCGCCGCCAAAAAGCCGGACATTCTGGGACATATCGACCTTGTCAAAAAGCTGAACGCGGACGGCAGCTTTTTTGACGAGGAGGCTCCCCGCTACAAGGCAGCGGCGCTCAAGGCGCTGCACGCCGCCCGGGAGAACGACTGCATCCTGGAGGTGAACACCGGCGGCGTATACCGGGGCTACCGCAAGGACTTCTACCCCGGCGCATGGCTGCTGGGCGAGTGGAACAAGCTGGGCGGCAGGGTGATCATCACCGCCGACGCCCACGACACCGCCGCGCTGACCTTCGGCTTTGACGAAGCCGCCGCCGCCATCAAGGCCGCAGGCTTTACCGCCCTGACCGTGCTGACCGTCAACGGATTTGAAGAGCAGGCGTTATGAAATAAAAAATGCGGTTGGAACGGCTTGTAAGCCGCTCCAACCGCATTTTCATGAGAAAGGCTGAAGCCATACAACCGTCTCAAAAAAGATACACAACCTCGCCCTCTCCGTCTTTGCTTCGCAAATCCACCTCTCCCAAAGGGAAAGGCCTTGGCATAACGGCAAAGTTTCCGGTTTCGCCAGAGGCTCTCCCTTTGAGGAAAGACTTCCCCCGCTCCGGGGGAAGATGTCACCACAGGTGACAAAAGGGGGAGTCTGTCACCGCAGGTGACTGAGAGGGCGAGCCCGCTGCCCGCATAAACAACGCCCTTGTGGCTAATTTTTGCTGTAAAATACCAATCGGAGGAACCCTATGACCCAGACGCGACCCCTGAAAACAAACCTCTTTAACCGAAATGCAGACCTGCTGCACGGGCCTATTTTCAAGAACCTGCTGCTGTTCATGCTGCCCATTCTGGTGTCCAATTTATTCCAGCAGCTGTATAATACCGTGGATACCATGATCGTGGGCAACGTGCTGGGCGATACCGCGCTGGCCGCCATCGGCTCCTGCGGGTCCATCTACGAGCTGCTGGTGGGCTTTGGCATCGGCATCGGCAACGGTCTTTCCATCGTGGCTGCGCGTTCCTACGGGGCGCAGGACGAGGATCTGCTCAAAAGGACGGTGGCCGGGTCGCTGGTCATCGGGCTTTGCGCAAGCTTTGTCATTACCACGGCGGGCTTTTTCGGCCTGCGGCCGCTATTGCAGCTGCTGGATACCCCCGCAGAGATTTTAGAGGACGCCTACCGCTACATCATCGTCATCGACTTGGGCGTTTTGGTGATGTTCCTTTATAACCTGTGCGCCGGGCTGCTGCGCGCCATCGGCAACAGCGTGATGCCGCTGGTGTTTTTGCTCATCAGCTCGGGGCTGAACGTGGCGCTGGACCTGTGGTTCATTGCCGGGCTGGGCATGGGCGTGCAGGGCGCGGCGGTGGCTACCGTCATCGCGCAGGGCATCTCGGTGGTGCTGTGCATTCTGTATGTGATGCGCCGCGTGCCGCTGCTGCTGCCCGCCCGCAAGCACTGGGCGGTGGGGCAGCATTTGTACTGGGAGCTGTTCAGCCAGAGCATCTCCATGGGGCTGATGAGCAGCATCGTGTCGGCGGGGTCGGTGGTGCTGCAATACGGCATCAACGGGCTGGGCACACTGACCATCGCAGGGCACACTGCCGCGCGCAAGCTGTTCGCCTTTACGGATATGCCGCTGATCTCCATGGCAAATGCTGGCTCTACCTTTGTTTCCCAGAACCGGGGCGCAAGCCAGCCGGAGCGGGTGCGCAAGGGAATGCGCACGATGTACCTATACTCGGTGGCGGTCATGGCGGCAGCGATGGTGCTGATGCAGTTCTGCGCCCGGGACATGGTGCAGCTGGTGTCCGGTTCCACCGCGCCGCTCGTGCTGGAAAACGGCGCACGGTATCTGGTGTGGAACGCGCCGTTCTACGCGGTGCTGGGGGTGCTGCTGTGCACCCGGTACGCTTTGCAGAGCCTTGGACAGAAGGTGCTGCCGCTGTTTTCCAGCGTCATCGAGCTGGTAGGCAAGGTGGTTTTTGTGCTGGTGTTCATCCCGCGCTACGCCTACAACGCCGTTATCCTGTGCGAGCCCATCATCTGGTGCTTCATGGCGGCGTATCTCGTGGCGGTGTACCGCCGCGACGCCTTTGTGTATCCGAGGAAAGAGCAATAAAAAGAGCACTTTCGGACAGCGGGCTCGCCCTCTCAGGCGCTTACGCGCCAGCTCTCCCAAAGGGAGAGCCCTTGGCATGGCGGCAAAGTTTGCGGTTTCGCCAGAGCCTCTCCCTTTGGGAGAGGTGGATTTGCGAAGCAAAGACGGAGAGGGCGAGGA
>OGGO01000370.1_pt1 | contig 47246 bp, 49 predicted proteins | sample 1571231 | NCBI WGS metagenome assembly OGGO01 (sample SAMEA2582036, study PRJEB24529) | metagenome | biome: Human gut stool | place: China | collected 2011 | reverse complement strand
TCTATCCGCAGGGCGGTCTGGCAGATGAAACATGCCGGATGGTTTTCGCATGTAAAAGGTTTTTTGATTGGAAGACCGGCGGTGTTCGGACAGGAAATGATGGGATTAGACCAGTACCATGCGGTTACAGACCTGCTTGCCGGGTATCAGGTACCGGTCATTATGGATGCGGATATCGGACATATCCCACCGATGATGCCGCTTGTCTGCGGAAGCATGGCAGAGGTCCGCGTGAAAGGCAATGATGTTACAATCGATATGAAGTATATATAAGGAAGAAAAGACTGGAACACGAAGAGGATGATAGTTCATCATGCTTCGTGCACCAGTCTTTTTTCTATAAAGTCAGATCGATATTGCTGCCAAGGGTTTCGCTTAGCGCAACACTGTCAGCTTTTTCTGCCATTTTCTTGGAATAACGGCTTACCTTTGTGATATATTCTGCATCATCAGCAAATAATGTTTTGACTTTGGAAACTTTGGCTGATTTTAGCAGGTTGTCATTGGCACTTAAGCTTCCATCGGAATTAACGGTGATCCCAATCCTGGACAATTCACTCGAATGCTCCTTGGAAAGTGACTTCAGATATCTGGAGTAACGGTTCAAAGAAGCGTCATCTGTTTTATTTCCGGATGACAGCGTGTTATTGTAAACTTGTATAAATGCGTTGACGCTTCCGTAAATATTGGCACTGTCTGTAGTGTCATCCTCATAATTAAAATTGCGTAACTTCTTCGCTGCACGGTGAAGCGCTGTGGCATCCGCCTGTGAAAGAGTACCGCCTGTCATCTCTTTGCGCTTGGATGAAGTGACTGCGTTACGGTTTGCTGTATAAAAATTTCTAAGATAATAACTGGCACTCAGAGATGTGCCGGTTCCTGCAACTGCTGCCATAATTCCCTCCGTGGAATAATCTCGTTACTGTTCACTCGTACCTGATTCCGGTAACATATGCTCTATCCTTAAATTCGTTATATTCATACTTCTGCTGTAATATTTATCGGCAGTAAGATAAAATTAATTAGTATAATTCCGATAAATCGTTTATAATGTGTAATATCAAAATATAGACAATTGCGAAACTCATAAAAAACTAAATTGAATTGTGAAAAATTGACAAAAGACATGAAAGACACTGGGGAGCCGCCGGTTCTTAGAAGGCAGGAACGACTGTCAGTCGTGACTGGCTTCTTAGTACCGCTGCGAGCGACACGTAGCGAGAGCGTGTCTTGAATGTTTTTGTTAATTTTGAACAATTTAAAGAAGATTATGAGGAGTTTCGCAATTGCCTAACTAGGAAAATAACAAAAAAGGAGAATCATTATGGAAGCAGCAATTATCTGGATCGCATTGATTATTATATTTGCAGTGGTGGAGATTATCACGGTAGGCCTTACCTCCATCTGGTTTGCAGGCGGAGCACTGGTGGCATTGCTTGTAGACGCAGCCGGGCTTGGACCGGTATGGCAGTTTGCAGCATTTGTGGTCGTGTCGGTGATCCTGCTTGTATTTACAAGACCATGGGCATTAAAATATATGAAGCCGCGTCTTGTGAAAACAAATTATGAGGCAGCAGTAGATAAGAATGTATGCCTGACAGAGGCGGTAGATAATATTAAGGGAACCGGAACCGCCGTGTTAAATGGACAGGAATGGACTGCGCGCGCTTACGAAGATGGAAAAACTTTTGAGGCCGGTATGATCGTGAAGGTAAAAGAAATCCGCGGCGTGACGCTTTATGTGACAGAGAGCGATGCAATGCCGAAAAAAGCAGAGGAAGCAGAAGCACCAAAGGAATCAGAACAGTAAACAAAAATCAGACAACATGGTATGACAGAGAGATAGAAAGAAGTGAAAAAAATGAAATTAGGAATGGTATTTGAAGGCGGTGCGAGCCGGACAGCATTTTCCTGTGGTGTGATGGACGCATTTCTGGAAGAGGAACTGATGCCGGATTACTTTATCGGTGTCTCGGCAGGAATCGCATTTGGCGTGTCCTATCTGTCAAAACAGAAAGGACGTAACCTGAAACTTTTAGAAGAATATATGGCAGATAAGCGGTACATGGGATTGAAATATCTGTTTGATCGCAAAAAGAAGAGTTATTATAACATCGGATTCGTTTTTGACGAAGTCCCGAATAAGCTGCTGCCGTTTGACTACGAAACTTTTGCACAATACAAGGGTGTCGTGGAGGCGTGTGTGACCAATATCCATACCGGAAAAGCAGAGTATCTGAAAGTGCCACAGAGCGTGGAAATGAAAGATACACTGGTGGCAAGCTGTTCCCTTCCAATTTTATTTCAGCCGGTCAAAATCGGAAGGCATTATTATCTGGATGGAGGAATCGCAGATTCTATCCCATTCCGGCATGCTTTGGAGGAGGGCTGCGACAAACTGATCGTCGTGCTGACCAGAGAGCATGGTTATGTGAAAACGACTGAGAAAGCGATCCGGATCACGGACAAACTTTACAAAAAGTATCCAAAAATCGTGGAAGCCATGGATACAAGGGCTGAGCGTTACAATGAGGATGTAAAAAAACTGGATGAGCTTGAGCAGCAGGGAAAAGTTTTTGTGATCGCACCGGAGACAACGCTCGGTGTTGGACGTACAGAGTCTGATCCAAAGAAACTCAGGGAACTTTATGAGGAGGGCCGACGCATCGGTCAGGATAGAATGAAAGACCTGAGAAAATATCTGGAGTGTTAGGATTTATAGAAAATAGACAATTGCGAAACTCATGAAAGTGTAAATTGAATTGTGAGAAATTGACAAAAGACATGAAAGACACTGGGGAGCCGCCGGTACTTAGAAGGCTGGTACAACGGTAAGTTGTGCCTGGCTTCTTAGTACCGCTGCGAGCGACACGTAGCGAGAGCGTGTCTTGAATGTTTTTGTTAATTTCGAACAATTTAAAGAATGTGATGAGGAGTTTCACAATTGTCTATTTATGAAAATGATAAAAGGAGTAAACAAAAAGATGAAAATCGTTTTTTTAGATGCAAAATCCATTGGAGATGACATTGACCTTTCGGGTTTTGACCAGCTGGGAGAAGTAGTAAAGTATGGATTCTCCACACCAGAGGAAGCAGGGGAGCGCACGAAGGACGCAGATGTTGTCATTATCAATAAAGTACAGATCAACGAGCAGACGATCGGCAGGGCAGATCACCTGAAACTGGTCTGCGTGACTGCTACCGGTACCAATAATCTGGACAAGGAATATCTGGCAAAGAGACAGATCGAATGGCGCAATGTCGCAGGCTATTCCACAGAGACCGTTGCGCAGCATACATTTGCGTTATTGTTTTATCTGTTGGAAAAATTGAACTATTACGATCAATATGTAAAATCAGAAAAATATATCGGAGATACGATTTTCACACATTTCTCGAACGTATTCCATGACTTAAACGGCATGACATGGGGAATTGTCGGACTTGGAAATATCGGCAGACGTGTTGCAGATATCGCAAAAATGTTTGGATGTCATGTCATTTACTATTCAACTTCCGGTAAAAACAATCAGGAGGGTTACGAGAGAGTTGATTTTGACACATTGCTGACAACCTCGGACATTGTATCTGTGCATGCACCACTGGATGCCAACACACAGAATCTGATGAACGCCGAAGCCTTTGCAAAAATGAAGAAATCTGCGATTTTCTTAAATCTCGGACGAGGACCGATCGTGGTGGAGCAGGATCTGGCAGATGCATTGAAAAACAATGAAATCGCAGCGGCAGGTCTGGATGTACTCTGCGTTGAGCCGATGAGTGCAGACAATCCGCTCCGTGAGATCAAGGACAGCAATAAGCTGATTATCACACCTCATATCGCATGGGCGAGTGTGGAAGCTCGGACAAGACTGATGAATATCATTCTCGGTCAGGTAAAGGAATATTTCAAATTATAAATAACACAGCCTGAGACAATTCCGTGCTCAGGCTGTAATTCTTTTTTAAGACGGCAGTTCACTGGATAACCCACTGTGAAAAGAGGCGTTTCCATAGTCTTTCAAAAACTGTTCGGTCAGAAACGCTGCTTTCGGTGAATGTATCCGTTCCTTTAACAATGCAGATAATTCAGTGAGACAATGGAGATATTTTTCTTCGGACCGCCCATAGAGATCGAAGAAAGATTCCACGGATGTGATGGACGGATCCCATGGGTTTGTCCATTTTTTGTGCTGCATGTTAAAAGGATCAGTGCGGAATAACAGCGAGTCGTTGGCGATCAACGGTGAAAATACCGGGTAGCCAAGTGTATGCTTTTCTGCAAAACGGAACAGCACTTTTTTCTGTCCGGTGCCATCGTATAAAATCCGGAAACCAAGCTGCGTTGCAAAAATCGCCATAAAAATCGTATAGCGGCTCACAAACAGACCGTGGTAAGTGTGCTGGTAAGCGTAGTGGAGCATACGCGCAACGATCCATTTCTGACGAGGTGTCAACATGATCGTATTTTCCATATGGAAGTCAGCACGCCGTCTGTGGTACTTCAGCTCGAGCAGAGAGGTGTCGATCTCAGTCTCTAAATAAGCGTGGCGGGAAAAATAACCTCTGTCATCTTTTTTATAATGGGTGCGGCCATAAATAAACGGATGGCAGATGGAGTCTAATATATAATGTCCCAAAAATCCTTCCAGATAAGCATTTGCGATCTGCAGATCTTCCGGCTTCTTAAAGATACTGCGGCTCTCTAAAAGTGCGGCATAAAAAGCGCCGGTATTTTCGGTGTGCGCCATGTCGCCCAGATTGTGTCCGTGCAGTACGTAAGCCGGCAGATAATAGAAAAAAATGTCAGGTCCCTGATGCCCTAAGGCATAAACCGCCCTATTTTTATATAAATTGTTTTTCAAAACCGGATCGTTCAATTTCTCATACATATCACGACCAAAAATATAATGTGTCACATAGCCGGGCATAAAGTCATCTCCTAAGTAAAAGTATTTCATTTTCAGTACATTTTTATTATACCCACAAAATCAGGAGCTGTTAAGCAGAGAAGTCATAATTAAGAAAAATATAATAACTGTGCAAAAAGATTGATAAAAATATGACAATGTTTATAATAAAAGTAATATGCGAAAGAGGAGAAGGAAATGAATTTAAATACAATAGGGGAAATTTTACGATTTTATCGAGAAAAATATGACTTTAAACAGAGCGATGTTTGTAATGGAATATGTTCATTTATGGAGGAAACATGAAAAAACAAAAGACATTTTTAAAAAATAAACAATTATTAGGATTTTATCTGGTGGTGGGAGTTCTTTTTTCTGTTATCAGTGTTGTTGCACCATCTATATCCGGAGAACTGGTAAATGCGGTTATTTACCGTCAGGGAGATGTGAAAGTATATTTGTTTTTACTTGTTTTAACATATATACTTTTACTATTGTTTTCCATTGCGGATCAGTATTTTTTTCAGTATTTCCAGATTAAGGAAAAGAATGCAATGCGAAACGAACTGTTTCAGGCATCCCTAAAGAGAGGAAATCAGGAAAAAGAGCAAATTGCAGCATTTACATCGTTTGTGAATAATGATGTGCCGAATATTGTAGAGAATTATTATGGTGGTACAGTTGATATTATAAAATGTGTCTGTATCATCATTTGTGTTGCATTAGAACTTTTTCAGATTCATTGGCTTTTGGCGGTAATTATTTTTGGAAGCAGCATATTGATTATTATGATTCCGAATATCATGCGTGGATATGCGTCGAAAAATCGAAAAAATTACGGAGAAGCACTCGAAAAATTTAATGCAGTGCAACAATCGCTGTTAAGCGGAGCAGAAACTGTAAAGGTGTGTTTGTACAGAAGCAATGCCAAAAGAATGATAGAAAATAAGAACAATGAGATTGAAAAAGAGGAAAAACGTTTGCGAAACTGTCAGGTAAGTGTTTACGGGCTTGCCGGAGGTATGCAGATATTGAAAAGATTTTTAATTCTTGCGGTAGGCGTGTATCTAATTTATAGAAATATCATAAAGGTAGGGGGACTTTTGGTAGCAGTCCAGTTGGCAGAAGTACTGGCTGCACCGGCAGAAACACTTGCCTATCTGTTAAATGCAAAAAATGAAGCAAGACCACTTGTAGAAAAATATGAACAGCTTGCAGAAACAGAAGAAGACCGGGGAAAAACAGATATCAACGATATAGAAGATATTTGTGTGGAACACTTATCCTACGGGCGAAACGGAGTAAAAATAATCAAAGATGTTTCTTTCACCTTTGAAAAGGGCAGAAAATATATGTTGACTGGATCAAGCGGAAGTGGAAAATCAACGTTTTTGAGATTAATAGGAAAACTGCAGGAAGGTACATATCAGGGAAATATCCGCATCAACGGCATTTTACTGGAAGAGATAAATATGGATTCTTTATATGGAAAGATGGGAATCGTATTTCAGGAGCCGTATTTATTTGGATTTTCACTAAAAGAAAATATTATTATGGGGCGCAATGTAAAAGACAGCGATTACGAAGCAATTTTGAAAAAATTAAATCTGGGCTATTTGTTGGAACGCTTCTCAGATGTGGAACTTGACACAGAAATGGTAGCAAAATTATCGGGAGGTGAAAAGCAGCGGATTGCATTGGCAAGAGCGATGGTTGGAAAGCCGCAAGTGTATCTGTTAGATGAGATTACTTCCTCTTTAGATGAGCAGAATGCCCGAGAGATGGAAGAAATACTGTTAGCCGAAGATGCTATGGTTCTTTATGTGTGTCACAAAATCATACCAGAATTGAAAGGACAGTATGAAATGCTGACATTTTAGGAAAGTAAAGGAAGCCAGAAAAGAATAATCCGTAATCATACGGTTGACTTTGAAAAAAACAATGTTATAATGCATATAGTATTAAAAACTACATATCATAATATTGATATTCAATATGGTGGTTTCTGTATATAGATGATAGACAATAAGTGGAAAATGTATATTGACATGCGACAAAGAAAAATTTTTGCATATTTAAAAAAAACATGAAATTTCATATACTTTCCACTAGTAAGAGAGAATATAGTTGTGAAAGCCTAAATATCTATACAAACGAGACAGATAGGTTGATTGGTGTGGAAAACGGAGGATTATGAGATGGCAAATTTAGTAGAGACAGTGGAAAGAAAAGCATTTGGTGTCGCAGTCGATGCAACATTAAAAAATCTGAATAAGGATCGTGAGAAAGCACTTCTGCAGATTGTTGACCTTGCAGAAAAATTTATGGGAAACAACTTCAGCAAAGAAGCGTATGATGGCGCGAGAGCAATGATCAAAAATCCAGATCATAAATGGATGAGATATGTAAACCGTCTTTTAGACGAAACAGATCCACACGTTGCTAAAATGACAGCATTAAACCTTGGTTTTCAGGCTGCATTTTTAGGAACAAAGACAATCCGTAAGATGAGGGAAGTACACAACTGTAACATTCCATGGCTGATCTTAATGGATCCGACATCTGCATGTAATCTGCATTGCACCGGATGCTGGGCAGCAGAGTATGGTAATAAGTTAAACCTGACATTTGATGAAATGGACAGCATTGTCACACAGGGCAAAGAGCTTGGTATTTACTTCTATATGATGACAGGTGGCGAACCACTGGTACGTAAGGCAGATATTATCAGGTTATGTGAGAAACACAATGAATGCGCATTTCACTGCTATACAAACGGAACGCTGGTAGATCAGGCATTCTGTGACGAGATGAAACGTGTCGGAAACCTTTCCTTATCTATTTCTCTGGAAGGATTTGAAGATGCGAACGATTTCCGTAGAGGAGCCGGTGTATACGATAAAGTGCTTCACGCAATGGATCTGCTCCATGAAAATGGATTGATTTTTGGTAACAGCGTATGCTATACTCGTAAAAACATGGACGCAGTTACTTCCGATGAATTCTTCGATCTGCTGATCGAGCATGGCAGCCGTTTTGCATGGTATTTCCATTTGATGCCGGTTGGTATGAAGGCAGCTCCGGAACTGATGCCTACGGCAGAACAGCGTGAATATATTTACCACAGAATCCGTGAGGTTCGTGCAAAAGAAGGCGGAAAAGAAATTTTCGTTATGGACTTCCAGAATGATGGTGAGTTTGTCGGCGGATGTATCGCAGGCGGCAGAAACTACTGCCACATCAATCCAAAGGGAGATGTTGAGCCTTGCGTATTTATCCACTACTCCGGTGCCAATATCCGTGAGAAATCATTGCTTGAATGTCTGAAACAGCCATTATTCATGGCATACAGGGATGGTCAGCCATTCAATGACAATATGTTAAGACCATGTCCAATGCTTGAGAATCCGGAATTGTTACAGAAGATGGTACATGAAACCGGAGCACATTCTACCGATGTGGAAGAGGCTGAGCCGGTAGAACATTTATGCGGAAAATGCGAAGCATATGCATGCGAGTGGAAGAAGACTGCGGATAAACTGTGGGAAGAGCATCCTTATCATCAGAAAGGATACACAAATTTCAAGAAGAAATAAGAGGCGAGACCAATTAGTAAAAAGCAGAAAAATCTTTTGAAATGGCTATTTGTAATTTTAATTATAGGAGCGATCGTATATACCTTCCGGGATACAGCGGGACCGATCTTAGAGCAGTTAAAAGAAACGACACCGTCTGTTCTCGCAGGTATATGCGTGATGTCAGGGATATATTGTCTTGTTGAGGCACTGATCACTACAGTGCTGGCAAAACAGTATAACCCTGATTTTCGTTATCAATGGGGAATAGAAAACATGTTTTTCTGTTCCTTTTATCGTGTTGCAACATTAGGAAGCGGTGCTGGTGTCGCAGCGATCATTTATCTGAATGAACACGGTGTTGATTACTCGAAGGGATTTGGAATGTACATGCTCCAGTATGCATTCCATAAGATCAGCATAGCGATTTATTCGGCGATTTTCTTTTTCCTAAGCTGGAATTATATGTGCGGACATTTTGGAGATTATACCTGGCTGCTTCTGGCGGGGTATGCTATTACCATGGTGATCACGCTGGCACTGATCCTGTTCTGCTGTTCCACAAAGTTCCATCAGCTGATTTTTGCAATGCTTGATTTCTTTAATAAAAAGGGAAAGTATGACGCATTGGAACAACAGTTGAGAGAACAGTGCGCAGATCTGGAAGCCGCTTCTAAATATCTTCTGCACAAGAAGAAAATGGTCGCCGGTGTGATCGGCTTAAACCTGTTAAAGCTCTGCTTCTGGTATGGAATGCCGTACCTTCTTTTTGCAGGAGATAAAAATATTAATCTGGTGGAAACCATGGCGATCACCGCATTGTCTGTTATGCTGGCTGCCGTGATCCCGGCACCGGCGGGGATTGGTTCCACAGAGTTTGTATTTACAGGATTGTTTGCAGGGATTGTTGGGACGGGCATAGCCGGTTCGGCGTCTCTGTTATATCGTTTTGCTACTTTTGTTTTTCCATTTCTGATCGGTGTAGCTGTGGTGATCACACGAAAGATCAGGGAACGGCGGGCAATGGAAAATCTCTGATGACGCAGTCTGCATAGATGCAAGGGTTGATACCTCATAATGATTTTTCCATAAAAGTCATTGTGGGGTATTTTTTTGAGAAAAAAGAGGTCTTAAGAAAAGATTAAGCTTCACAAAATTGACAAATTTTTATGGGATGATAGAATATCGTTGGTAAAGTGTAAAAAATGGGTAAAATCGAGGTGAGATGCACGGGCGGATGCAGCGTGTGCAACAATTACAGGGAGCAGGAAGATGAAGATTCGTCTGAAATTTGAAAAAATAAATCTGATACGTCTTATCGTGGCAATGATTTTTGCAGCGGTATTATATTATAAAGTAACATTTCCGGTTTATGTGCTGGCAGGTTTTGGAGCCTGCTATTTCCTGATCAAAAGTCTGGAAATTGAAATTAACAATAAATGGTTAAAACTGGCATTGAACGTGGTGCTGCTTGGCGGAAGCAGTGTGATGACTGCTTATATGGTGCAGTATCTTTTGCTGGATGCGGAACTTCGGGCGAAGATTACGGACACGAAGATGTTTTTGAATGTCCTGTGCTGTTTGGTTGTCTATGTGGTCGTGCAGGTGTTTACAAAAAATGCGGGATTGACCTGTATTATTTCTCATATGGCACTGATGATTTTTGCGGGGATCAACTATTTTGTCTATCTGTTCCGTGGAAATGAATTTATTTTCAGTGATCTTCGTTCTATTTCCACCGGATTAAGTGTGGCTGGAAATTATGAGTTTGTGCTGGATGACAGAGCAGTTTACGTGGCACTGCTGTCGGTACTTTATGTGGCATTCGTGTGGAAAATCCATGTGAAATTTGAAAAAAGGCTGTGGATGGCAGTGGTATGTATTTCCATTGCGGTATTCTGCTGTGCTTATATTGGAACCGAGACAGAAGGCACTGTGACTGAGACGTGGGAGCAGAAGGGAAGCTACCGCAACGGTTATATCTTGAATTATGTGTTGAGTATCCGTGACTGCTTTATTGCGGAGCCGGACGGATATTCCGAGGAAGTGGTGACAGAACTTGAAAACCAGTATAGCGGCGATGGAGAAAGTTATGTAAACCAAAATATAGAGAAGAAACCGACGATCATCGTTGTGATGAGTGAATCGTATGCGGATCTTTCCGTGGTGGGAGATTTTCTGACGAATGAGCAGGTGACACCGTATTATGATTCCCTGCAGGACAATATCATGAAGGGATATGCCCTATCCTCCGTTTTTGGTGCGAAAACGCCAAACTCTGAATGGGAGTTTATGACCGGAAATTCCATGGCATTTCTGCCGAGTGGTTCTGTCGTGTATCAGCAGTATATCAGTGACACACCGACATCCATTGTCTCGAATCTGAAAAATATCGGTTATACCTGTGTGGCAATGCATCCTTACTATGAAACGGGATGGAGCCGCAATGCGGTTTACCCGACTATGGGATTTGACGAGACGCATTTTATAGATGATTTTGACCAGACCAAACTGCTGCGAAAATATATTACGGATCAGGAATTATATGAGAATATCGTAGCACGTTATGAGAGCAAAAAAGCGAACGAAGATCTGTTTATCATGAGTATTTCCATGCAGAACCATGGCGGTTACACGGAAAAATACCCGAATTTTAATGAGCAGATCCGGACACTCGGAGCAAGTTATTCCGATGCAAATCAGTATCTGTCGCTGCTTCATGAGAGCGACAAGGCGCTGGAATATCTCATCAGTTATTTCCAGAGCGTGGATGATCCGGTGGAGATCGTCTTTTTCGGGGATCATCAGCCGAGCCTGAACACGAATTTTTACAAAGGGCTGAACGGGAAAGGTTTGTCGGGGCTGACAGAGGATGAACTGGAAAACCTTTACACTGTGCCGTTCTTCATCTGGACGAACTATGAGACAGAGACAGAGGAAGTTCCGATCACAAGCCTCAATTACCTCTCTACGATGGCGCTGGAGCGCGCCGGGATCGCACTTCCGTCTTATAATCAGTTTTTGGCTGATATGCAGCAGACGATTCCTGCAATTAATTCGAGGGGATACTATTCTGTTTCCAGTGGCTGTTTTAAGCATCTGGAAGAGGCAGTGGGAGAAGAGGCTGAGTGGATCGATCGGTATCAGATTTTGCAGTATAACAATATGTTCGACAAAAAGAAACAGAGTAGTGTTTTCTTTCCATATTTACAAAATCAATAATGTAAGAAACATAAATTTAGGTATTGAAGATTGTGACAAATTAACAAGATCAACGAAAACACGCTTTCGCTACATGTCGCTCGCAGCGGTACTAAGAAAGCGGCAGCCGCATTTCTTATCTGATAAATCAGAACGAAACACGATTGCTGCTTTCTAAGGACCGGCGGCTCCCTAGTGTTTTCTTATGCTCTTGTCAATTTGTCACAATCTAATTTACGTTATATATAAGTTTCACAATGAAATGATAGGTGGTATACTGGGAAAGAAAAGATGATGGCAAATGTCTAAATGACGATAGACAGGTAAGGAGATACAGAAGAATGGAAATGGTAACACTTGGAAAGACCAGGATCACGGTCAATAAGAATGGATTCGGGGCGCTCCCGATACAGAGGATCAGCACAGATGATGCGGTTGCGCTTGCCAGAAGGGCATATGAAGCGGGCATCACTTTTTTTGATACAGCAAGATTTTACACGGACAGCGAGGAAAAATTAGGCGAAGCCTTTGATGGAATGAGAGAGAAAGTCTGCATTGCCACAAAAACGGCAGCCCAGAATGCGGAAGGCTTCTGGAAAGATTTAGAGGTTTCCCTGCATAATTTAAGAACGGACTACATTGATATTTATCAGTTTCACAATCCTTCGTTCTGCCCGAAGCCGGGAGATGGCACAGGATTGTATGAAGCGATGTTAGAGGCAAAAGCACAGGGAAAAATCCGCCATATTGGAATTACAAACCACAGACTTGCAGTGGCAAACGAAGCCATTGATTCCGGTCTGTATGAGACATTACAGTTTCCATTCTGCTATCTTGCGACAGAAAAAGATCTGGAACTTGTGAAAAAGTGCAAAGAAGCGGATATGGGCTTTATTGCTATGAAGGCACTTTCCGGTGGACTGATCAATAATTCTGCCGCAGCTTATGCTTTTGAGGCGCAGTATGACAATGTGCTCCCTATCTGGGGTGTCCAGAGAAGATCAGAACTGGAAGAATTTATTTCCTATATCGACAATCCTCCGGTGATGAATGATGAGATCAAAGCGCTCATCGAGCATGACAGAAAAGAATTAAGCGGCGAATTCTGCCGTGGATGTGGTTATTGCATGCCATGTCCGGCAGGAATCGAGATCAATAACTGTGCGAGAATGTCACTGATGCTGCGCCGCGCACCATCGGATGCACAGCTCACACCGGAAATGCAGGAGAAAATGAAGAAGATTGAGAATTGTTTACACTGCAACAAATGTAAGAGCAAATGTCCGTATGGACTTGATACCCCAACTTTGTTGCAGAAAAATTATGAGGACTACAAGAGAGTGCTTGCCGGGGAAGTGAGCGTGAAATAAAAAAATCCATAATTGTAAACTATGGCTTCATTTTCAACATAATAATCGTGTGAAAAGTGAAAGTTTCCCCATCATAGTACATCTGCATATTTCCGTTATAGTTATGGACAATTTTTTCTATGCTTTTAATACCAAAACCATGTGCCTGTGGGTCAGGTTTGGAAGAAATAAGTTCCCCATTTGGAGAAAACGGATTGCAGGCACATGAGTTAATCATTGTAATAATGATAAATGGTGTATGTTCTCTTTGGGTGGCAGAGATTTCAATATAGGAATCTTTGATGCGTTGTGACGCTTCCACCGCATTATCCAGCAGGTTACAGAATAGAGAAGTAACATCTGAATCCGAGAGGAAAGCAGTGGTATTACTGCGGATATCTGCGTGAAATGCAATATGCAGATCATTACACACTTTTTTATAGCGGCACAAAATATTATTTAATATTTTGTGATCACATATCCTAGAAAATTCCAATAAATCAGAGGACTGCATTAGTTGATCAATGTAAGCTCTGATTTTTTCATTCTGGTTATCTTCATTCAACAGTGCAATGGATTGAAGATGTTTTTTCATATCATGGATTAAAATACGCTGATTTTCATTTTGTGCAATGAGCATTTTATAATATTCTGCAGAATCATGTTCTTTTTGTAACTGCAATTGCATTTCTGTAAATTCAAGATGTTTTTTCTGGTTATATTGATTCAGACCGAAAATCAACAGATTAACGATCAGAAGGAAAAAAGCACTGGTGGTGATCAGACGGTTTTGGGCAGCTGTCATTGCAGTAGAATCGCAGACTGCAATTAGAATCAATACGATTATCTGGGCAATGAATGGAATTAAAATCGTAAAGAAAACAGATTTATCATACTGTAAAAACGGTTTCTGTCGTTTCTTTAACCATAACAGAAGTACCGACATTACAGCAAAAAAGAGAGTTTTGCTCATAACGGCAAAAAGAAGCTTTAAATGAAAATCAGCAGCACGCAGGCTTGCAGAAGTCAAAAAAGTAGACAGGAAACTATATACCGGAAGTTCACATGCTCCTGTGAGTACTTCAAATAGGAGTGAATGAAAAAGTGCATAATACCAGCTGGTCTTATAGAGAAATATAAGGTAGAGAAAACAAACTGTAGTGTACAATATACAATTCAGTAAGAATACATTATGTAAACTAGATAAAAAGAGAATAAAAAATCCGGAAGATAAACAAACGAAACGGATTTTGGTACTGTATTTTGGAACAAACAGGATAGATACATAATTCCAGAATACAAGTCCCTCTATCAAAAAGCTAAAAAAATAACATATTCTTTCATCCATGGATATTACCTCATACTTTCCAGATAAAGCAAATAAGCATCTTTAAAAGTGCGGTATTTACGCCGCGTCAAATAAGCAGTGAGCTGATTCGTTAAGTGAATCAGTGTGTGGTCAAAGTCTGTTATATGCCCAAGATTTATAATAAAACTCCGGTGTGTCTGAAAAAAACAGCTTTTTGGGAGTGTATCCAGCCAATACGCCATATTTCGTACAGACTCGTAACTTTTCTGCACAGTGTAAACCATAACTTTGCGTTCCGCAGCTTCAACGACAATAATATCAGTAGCAGAGATGGCATGGACGCCGTTTTTGGTTTCCACCGGTATCAAAAGGGTGGATGTATGATAGAGGTTGACCGCATCCTGCATATTGCGGAAAAAACGCTGCTGTTCCAAAGGCTTGGAAAGATAACGGAATACGTGAAAGCGCATAGCCTCATCTAAATATTCAGAGTAAGATGTGACAATAAAAATGATCACAGCAGGATTACTTTTCTTTAATTCGTTTCCTACATAAATACCATTCATGCCCGGCATTTCAATATCTAAAAAAACGATATCTTTATTTCCAGTGTCACTTAATAAATCCTCTCCGCAGGAGTAAGAAATAACTTCAGGACATTTTATATGCTTGTATGTAAAAAAAGATTTTAAATTTTTATGGATCTGTTCAATTGCCAACGGATCATCATCACATATTAAAATTCTCATGTTGGTATTCCTCTTGCTTTTTCTTCTATTGTACCATGAAGCACAGTCCACCGTGCACGATATATACATACATCAGCATGTTTGGTCTGCATATTCCCGATGGGCACTGTTCATTGCTTACGCACATTATATCGGGAAAGATGATATTTTGCAAAAGCAGTGCATGAAAAGACCAAAATGGAGCGAAATATGTCGTTTCAATCCGGAACTATCGCTTTTATCTGCATAACAATTTAAAATCATATTGTGAAATTCAATGACAAAAATAAAGAGAGGAGAAGCACAATATGAAAAACAAGATATTAAATGTAATATTAATAGGTTATATAATAGTACTTATATGGTTGTTATTAGTACCAAATGTTTTCAGGGGAGAACAAACATGGTATAGTAATGTATTTTCATATCAGCATTTTGTAGATTCTAATTTAATTCCATTCAGAACAATAATAATGTATATTTATTGCTTAAAGAATGGAAATATAAACATAGATATACCAATAAAAAATGTATTGGCAAATTTTTTCATGTTTATGCCAATTACAATTTTAATAAAAATAAAGATCCCTCGGTTGACTTTAAAAAAGATTTTATTATATATTATCTGTTTTAATCTTGTAATAGAAATATTGCAGTTTTTAACTTTGCAAGGATCATTTGATGTAGATGATATCTTATTACGTTTATTTGGTGCATGGATTTCATATGCCGTTTATAGTAGTTTTCGCAGAAAAACATTTAAATAATTTTTAAGAAAATAGGCGGCAGTATCAAGAAATAAGCTTTAAGAGTAGCAGAAAAAAATTTTTGCCGCAAGCACAATGGCTGCTATGTTGATGCTGCCAACATATGGGGCAATGGCATCCAGTGTAAAAAAGGAGATTTATGAAAAAGAAAGTGCTTATAAAAGGATCATTGGCTGTGGCATGCTCTGCATGATGTTACTTGTATTATGGAAAAGGACGCATATAAATTATGATGAGTATTCAGATAAAACTTCTGATATGCAACATGAAGAGGTAGAAGAAATCAGTTTTCCGGATCATATCAATGAAAAAGTGAGCGATGGTCTGGTGTTTGATGCAGAGGTTGTAATTGGAAAAAATTTTGACCCTGATAATTTTTATGTGAGTACGGCAAAGATTATGAAACCGGATGAAGAAAAATGGAAGCAGTTTTTTGGGGTAGATAATACGTGGGATTATAATGTTTATGAAACAGAAAGCCGTATAGGGGATAAAATCGAATTTCAGACGTATACAGATAAACAGGAAAATACTTTGTATTTAACATCAGAGGAAGCATTGTGGGCAAAGCAGGATATGGTATTTATTTATAATGTTCTGGATACAAATGAGTATAGTCCACAAAATAATGGAAAGCTTTTTTCTGAAAAGATGGATCTGTCTTTTGAAAGCAGACAAGATAATTTACGTACCGTTTTAGATAAAATGCAGCAAATAGGAATAGATGCAGCGGAGCTGGAAGTTCACCAAGAATATGATTTAAATGTAGATAAATTAAAGGAACAGGAAGAAAAAAAGATTGAAGCAGGGGACATAGAACAAAGTGAGAAAAAAGAGTCATGGTCAACTTCTGATGAAGCATATTATTATTATCTGGACGAAACGACACAGGGACTCCCGTTTTTTTCTAAAAGAAGTGTAAATGATTATTCAGGGGATGAACGATCACAGATTATTGTGTGTGCTGGAATTGATGGAATACGTTATCTGTATATGAAATGGTTTTTTTATTTGATATAGGGGATGACAAGGTAAAATTTGCACCAATTGACAACATTAAAGAATGCATCAAAACAAAATATGGAAAAACGTTAGATGAGAATTGTATTACTGTAAAAAAAATGGTATTGGGTGCCTATCCATTAGCAATTGATAAGGAGAAAAATGCAGTTGTTCCGGTCTGGATATGTTTTTTAGAGAGAAAAACAAAAGGCAGTGAGTATGTAGAAAAATTATATGTTCCGATTAATGCGATTACAGGAGAGGAATTTTACGATATGGAGGGGTAATGTGAAGTCATATTTGAAAATGGATTTTTATCGTATGTTAACATCGAAGTATTTTGGAATTGGAATATTAGGTGTTGTTGGTATATATGGACTTTCACTGATGCAGTTAAAAAGTCAGGATGTATATTTGCTAAATTATTACATTAAATTCTATAGTACATATATGCTTTTGCTGATATTTGGCGCTGTTGCATATTCTAATGCCATGATGGAGGATTTGGAGTATAAAAACTACTATTTGCAGATACAAAAGGGAAGTTTTAGAAAATATATTTGGTCTAAAGTAATTACGGCATTTATCTCAGCTGTTATCGTGATGGTACTTGGAACATCCATTTTTTGCTTAATGGCTCATTTTAAAATGCCGCTCTTGTCCCCGGATAATGATATGCTGGAATATCTTGCTGATGGTGATTATCTGAGTCAGCTTATTACGCCAGAAACAATATTTTGGTATCTGATAGCGGATGCGGCAATGACAGGGCTAATGGCTGGCATTTTTTCTGTATTCGCTATGTGGTTGTCTTTATTTGTAAGAAATCAAATGTTTACAGTTATGGTTCCTATAGTAGGGTTTTACTTTTTTGTCAATTATTTTACAAGAATATTTGGAGAGAATGATTATTTTAAGTTGAATGTGATCTATATATCAAATGGAAAAATATTTGAAAAATCCTTTAGTTGTTTTTGCTATGCACTGTTCGTCGCAGTTGCAATTGCAGCAATAACAGGAAAGTTAATATATAGTAAAATGCAAAATGATATATGGGGTAACAGGAATGTGGGGAGCAAATAAATTAGGTATTATAAAATATAGAATAAAAAATGTAAAAATATTTTTGATTGCCATTATCTGGTTGTTTATATTGGATGTATATTTGGCTGATTACAGATCAATGGCAATGACATTAGGGTTAAAAGATAGTTTTGCAATATTGCCACATGTCCAGAATGATTTTTATTTTAACAAAATTATGTTGCTTGGTGGCATGATTTTTTTCGCAGATATTCCCTTTATGTCAGGAGAAGAACTTTATGTAGTGCTTAAGATTGGGAAAGAAAAGTGGTCACAGATTAATTGCTGTTATATCGTCTTGAGTGGTGTATTACTAAGCACATTGCTTACGGTGCTTAGCTTGTTGACAATTTTACCTGCAATTAGTTTAAAAAATGAATGGGGAACATTGTATCAGACATTTGCTTTTTCAGGAACGGCAGGTTGTGTGCTTATAAATGCAAGTGCAATGAGTTATTATTCACCCTATGCGTTAATGCTGAATATTTTTCTGATTGATGCGTTAACCTTTGCATTCATGGGAATGCTGCTATATACATTGAGTTTATTTGTGTCAAAAATATGGTCATATGTCATTGTTGTTGTTTTAATTTTTTTGCGATCTGTTTTTGGAAAAATGGGGTTAGTGTTGGATAATTTCTTGCCGTTTTCATGGATATCTGCTTCGCATTGGAGATTTGGATATGACAGGCACAGACCGGACCTTATTTACATTTACACGGCGTTTTGTATGTTATTATTTCTACTGGCTGTAATCAGTGAATGGAAAATAAAAAGAATGGACTGGGTGAGTAAGGAGGAACATAGATGACAGATGATGTTGTAATACAAGTTAATAATGTGTCAAAGAAATTTAAATCGCAAGTTGTGCTCAAAGATATCACATTGCAATGCAGAAAAGGCAGGATTTATGGATTTGTAGGATACAATGGATCTGGGAAAACAGTTCTTTTTAAATGTATATGTGGGTTACTTTATGTAGATGCAGGAGAGATCAGAGTCAACGGAGAAAAAATTGGACGTGAAATGATAAAAAACGCAGGGATTATTATTGAAGAACCGGCATTCCTTGGAAATGAATCCGGAAGGAAAAATCTTGAGCTATTGTATATGTTAAGGCATAAACGCGATAAAAAAAGGATTGCAGATGTTATGCAGATGCTCGGATTAAATTCAGAATCTAAAAAGACAGTGAGACAGTATTCGTTGGGAATGAGACAAAGGCTTGCATTAGCCCAGGCATTAATGGAAGATCCGGATATATTGATTTTGGATGAGCCAATGAATGGACTGGATAGGGATGGAGTAAACGAAATACGTCAGCTATTATTGAAGCTGAAAGAACAGGGAAAAACAATACTACTTGCAAGCCATAACAAAGAAGACATAGAAGTTTTATGCGATGAAGTATTTGAAATGGAACATGGAAAACTGCAGCAAATTCGGTGATTAATAATGAAAAAAAAGATACTATGTATATTCACAATAATTCTGACCATTTTAGCAGGATGTGCTAAAGAGGAAAAATCCAATATAGAAGTGTCTGATGATGAAGTTGGCATAGAGATAATGGAGGGCATGAATTATTTAGTGGCGGGCAATGATTATGGATTTTATTTTGATGTATATTCAAAATCAGGGGATAAAAAAAATAATGATTCAAAAATTTCTGTAAATAATGGCAACGATAATTTGTACTTTATGATTGAAAATGCCGGGGAGGACAGGCAGATTGCAGTACAAATTTTTATTGATTATATCCAGGTGCCGATGATAATTGAGGGAGAAACGTATCAGACATTTTTTGTGGATGCTGATAAAAGTTTTTCAAAAGAATTTTGTTTTCAAATAGCGGAGACTCTGGATGAGAGTGTTGATCATAAAATTATGGCTGCAATGACAGTATATTCTGATAAGCATGTGAAAGATTCAGAACTTGAATATACTACGAATGGATATTCTATAGCACTTGATGCAGTTTTAGATATAGCAGGAAATACAGACCAATTCATTATGAATAAACTTTACAATTACGAGAATCCCAGGGAATCATATAAAGATATGTGGTATGGAGTGCTGATAAATACTGAATTACAGGATTTCAAAAGGAGAGTACCCGACAAAGAAATAATTGCACAAAAAAATGAAAGAAAGGACTTCGTGTATCATGTTGGCGGATATGATGATTGTACAGAAGCACTGGTTATTTTATGCATGGGTATGGAACAAGTTGATGTTAATCAACAAAAATATATGCTTTTCAAGCTGGAAAAGGGAAAGATACAAGATGGATTAGTAACAATTACAATGCCGGATGAGCAAGGGTGCTACGATTTGACAGGATGGATTATTAAGAATCCATTTTCAGAAGAAAAAACAGAAATCAATTCAGTGAGTGATACGTGGAGATTTACAATCAATGTGACATAATTAACTACACTAAAAAATTATCCAGACCTTTGGTCTGGATAATTTTCGTTAGAGAGTTTTTTCAAACAAAAAAATAATACATAATAAAATGAATTTATTGAAGAAGCATAATATTTTTCGTATAATCAAAGATACATCAGGGATACATTTTTGGCAAGTGTCGGAACTGGAGGCATATTATAAATGCTAAATATTTATTTTGGGGATATGGAAGAAGCAATTTATAATCCGGCTGTTTATTTTAAAAATATTTATCAGGATAGTTGGATTACAAACGAGCGTTCAAAAGCGATGATAATCAAGTGTTTAATGCGTCAACATGTGGGGATAATTGCGCAAAATGGCTCTTAAAAATGGGGGAAGAAAAAGATATCACAATTAATTTAAGACATTTGATGGATTTTGGTGAAAATGAGTTTACCATTCATATTTTAAATACAGATGAGATCGTTCATAATATGGAAGAGCTTGTTATGATCGCAGGGATGTTTGTACGATAGGAGGATAACCATGAAAAAGACAACTGTAGTTTTTGATTTAGACGGAACATTATTAGATACGTTACAGGATCTTGCAAATGCAGTCAATTATGCATTGGAACAGCAGGGAATGCCAAAGCGTACATTAGAGGAAGTGCGTCAATTTGTAGGAAATGGCGTGCGCCTGCTAATGATCCGGGCGGTGCCGGATGGGGAGAGAAATCCATTATTTGAGGAAACCTTTGCGCTTTTTAAAGAATATTACGGCAAACATTGCAATGATAATACAAAGCCGTATGCAGGCGTTGTAGAACTGATCGAGACGTTAAAGGAAAAAGGCTATGCAGTAGCAATCGTATCGAATAAGATTGATTTTGCAGTCAAAGAATTAAACGACCTTTATTTTAAAGGAATCGTTCCTGTAGCAATCGGTGAAAAAGAGGGCATCCGCAGAAAACCGGCTCCGGATACAGTATATGAGGCATTGAAGGAACTTGGAAAAACGAAGGAAGAAGCGGTTTACGTTGGTGATTCTGATGTGGATTTAGAGACTGCAAAAAATTCCGGCATGCCATGTATTTCCGTATTATGGGGCTTTCGTGACAAAGAATTTTTGGCAGAGCATGGGGCAGAGCGTTATGCAAAGACCGCAGAGGATGTGCTGCGGTTTGTAGAAGAAATGTAGAGGTTTGGCAGATTGTGCAGTGACTCGGTAGAAGTGTGCATCGATTCGGCAAACTGCATATTTGCGAGGAAAGTTTGCGCATCATAATGGGGAGTAAAGCAGAATGGGAAATTTTCTTCCAAAATATCCAAAAAATTATTTCAAAAATCAAAAAGGGTTAAGAAGCTTCTGGAAAATGATCTCCATTGGAATCAGCATCATTTTTGGAATATTAGCATGTATTGATAAATTTGAAAAACAGTGGGAATTAAACGTGTTTTACTTTGGGATTGCTTTACTGCTGTTTTACATTTTTATTCATCCGGTCTGGATGGATGCAAAAAAGAAAAAAGGCTATAAGTTTGAGGAAGACAGGATTTATGTTTTTAATATTCTGGGAAAACAAACCAGAATGATCGCATATCAGACGATGGAAAAAGCGGTTCAAAAACGGCAGGTCCGTTGTAAAAACAACGGTCTTGTAATCGGAAAAGGAAGAAATAAAATCTGTTTTTTATACGAGCCGGGAAGTCTGGAAGCAGCAAAGCGGGTAAGACAGTGTTACGACATGCTTCAGAAACACATTGAGCCAGCATTGCCGTGTTTCAGGCAGACAGGACAGGATTTGTTAGACCGCAGAGCTTTTTATCGGAGATGCAGGAAACGTCAGACGATATTGCTGTTGATCGGCAGCTTTTTTGCAGGCGTATTCTGCCATAACAGTTCTGATCCGGATGCAACGGTGATGCTGATCGCAGCGGTTGTCGTGGGATTTTGTGAAACGCTGACACTGCTCAGTCTATATGGAACAATTCTTCTGGAAGCAGAAAATGAGAAAAAAATTACAAGAGAATTCAAAGAGACAGATTATATCAGGGCGAAAGATGCGCGTTTTGGCAAAGTATACACAGCCGTTGTGGTCGTCTGTCTGCTTTTGTTTAATGCATGGGTTATTTTCTTTTCATAAAAACAGTACATAGAAAATAATGTGTAAAGGTCTGGAAGAAAAAATGTTTGACAGGCTGCGGGGATGAGTGAATATGCTGCGGGAAAAAATATATGAATTGAAAAATTGGAAATTGGCGGTTCACACAACGTGGAATCCGGGCGCGGAAAATGTGATGCGGATTCACCTTGTTCCACCACGCTTTCTGTCGGGAAAAATAGTGCCTTCTGTTGTGATATTGAATGGGCAGGAAATCGTACCGGTCAGTGAGGCATGGGCGATTCTTCTCACAGAGTTTATCCGGCGGATCAATGAATATGAAAATCATGCGATAGAGGAGAAGGAGGTGCAGCAGGTTCTTAAGGAAACCTTTGGAGCGGTCAGAAAGATATATCCGAAAACAGACCCAGAAGTTTTTCACAGAGACTTGTCGGTCATGCTGGATACATTTGAGGATGTGATCGCTGGAAAAATTCCACAGATGGAGATCGCAGGAATAAGTCTTGGGGAATATGCACCGTATATGCGGGCACCACACCGGATGGATCTTATGGTTTCTGCCATGACACGCGAAGGAAAATGGCATTGCAATCAAAAATGCATACACTGCTATGCGGCAGGACAACCGCTGTCAGAAGAACAGGAGCTTGACACTGAAAGCTGGAAAAAGATCATCCGTGCATGCAGGAAAGCAGGAATTACCCAATTGACCTTTACGGGTGGAGAACCTACACTTAGAGATGATTTATGTAAATTAATTTCAGAGGCAAGATGGTTTGTAACAAGGTTAAACACAAATGGGATACGGCTGACAAAGGAGCTTTGCGCAGAACTTGTACAGGCGGAACTTGACAGTGTGCAGGTGACATTTTATTCGGCAGATCCGGATATTCATAATGAACTTGTTGGCGGTGCACATTATGAGGAAACTGTTGCTGGAATTAGAAATGCGGTGACAGCAGGAATCAATCTGAGTATTAACACACCGCTTTGCAGTTTGAACAAAGATTATCTGGAAACACTGAAATTTTTACATAATCTGGGTGTGCGATATGTGACCTGTTCGGGACTGATCATCACGGGAAATGCAAGAACGGATGAATCGGTACGGACACAGCTTTCAGGGGAACAGCTTTATCAGGTGTTAAAAGAAGCAGCCGGATATTGTTATGCAAACAATATGGAAATCAACTTTACATCGCCGGGCTGGATCGCGCAGGAAAAGCTGCAGGAGCTTGGACTGGATGTACCGTCCTGTGGTGCATGTTTAAGTAACATGGCAGTCACACCAGACGGAAAAGTAGTTCCGTGCCAGAGCTGGTTATCGGGAGAAAACTTTGGAAAAATGGGAGTGACACGCTGGGAAAAGATCTGGAATCATCCAGACTGTAAAGCGCGCCGCATGGAAACCGCACAGATGAAACAGGAGTGCCCATTAAGGGGAAAGGCGGAGATGACAAGATGAAACAGACGGTGAAAAAATTATTGTTTATGCTTGGTATCATGTGTTTGACCATATTCGGAAAAGAGACATCGACAACCGTTTTGGCGGACAATTTGGATGAGATTGAAAATTACACGATTTACGCAGAACCAGACTGGGAAGACGGCTCTGTTTATCTGAAATATGATATTACGTGGAAAGTGTTGGATAGCGACACAGACGGTCCTCTGGAATGGGTTAAAATCGGTATCCCAAATTCGAATGTAGAGGAGATTGAGGGTTACAGCAGTAATATTGAAAATATTCGGTATTACAAAAATGGCGGTTCCTATGTAAGGATTGATTTTGACCGGAAATATTACGAGGGTGAGACGGTAGAATTTTCATTTGGAATCCACCAGCATCATCTATACCAGACTATAGATGGCATGAGAGTGTATCGATTTACGCCGGGCTGGTTTGATGAGATTGTTGTAGATGAACTGAATATCTATTGGAAATCTGACAATATAAAATATGTTTTAAATGGATATTGGGAACAGGATGGTTACTATCAGTTTCGCACGTCTTTGGCGGAGGGGGAGAAATACACTGTAAAAATAGAATATGATGCAGATGTATTTCAGACGGAAGACGACAAGAAGATTTCGCATCCGGTTGGAACAGGTACAAAAATTGTAATGGCGGTTATGCTTCTTGTAGTGCCGGGCATTTTGCTTTTACTTATCATCCGGGCGTACAAAAAAGGCAAACCGGTGGATTCTTACAGAGCGGAGAGCGGATTTGGCAATGCGTTTACTGATATCAGAACGAGCAGCCATTACACAGGCGGCAGAGGTAGTGGTGGCTGTGCCTGCGCATGTGCGTGTGCCTGTGCCGGAGGCGGGAGAGCCGGATGCTCGAAAAAAGATTTTTACGGAACAAAGCTTACGACAATGGCAATCCGCGAGGCGTTGAAAGACACCGCACATGAGGAAATATAACTGTATGGAAACGTATAATTATATAGAATGAAATATTCATAATTTACTCAAACTTCGCACTTGAATAAGTGCTTATGCACCTTGAAAATTCAATAATAACTGGCATAAAAATAGCATGAAACAAGCTGGTTTTGGTATAATTGAGTTGTCCAAAAAACAATCATACTTCCGGAGGCTCATGCTATGAATAAAAGTATAACACAAGCAACTCAAAATGATAAGCAGATTTCAAAATCTATCAAAAGATTTTTTACGAGATTTCATGTTTCTTCAGCTTTGAAAGCGTCCAATGCCTACAAAAAGAAGGGCGTTCCAGTAATGGAAATTTTCCAGTATCTGTTTCTGCTGATTTTTTCTAACAGAAGCATGTACATGAACCTGATCACAGGACGAAACACGCCTGATTTTGCAAAGGATACGGTATATCGTTTTATGAAAATGATTCAGATCAACTGGATCCGTTTCACAACAATACTTTCAGCCAGAATCATCAGGGATGCCATATTTCCGTTAGATTCTGAAGAACGTGCAAATGTTTTTATCATTGATGATTCCATGTTTGAACGTAATCGTTCAAAGAAGGCTGAGCTTCTTGCCAAAGTCTATGACCATGCGAAGCATAAATACCTCTTTGGATTTCGAATGCTTACCTTAGGCTGGTCAGATGGAAGCTCTTTCCTGCCGGTCAACAGCATTCTTCTTTCCACAGAAAACAGGAAAAACCGCATCAATGAAGCAACAGAAGTGGATAAAAGAACTGTTGGTTACAAACGCCGGAAGCTTTCCTTGGAAAAAGGAACACAAGCCATGCTTACGCTTTTGGATGCAGCCAAGAAAGCTGCAATTCCGGCGAAATATGTTCTTTTTGACAGCTGGTTTTCATCACCAAGGACTCTTCACGCAGTAAAAAGTATGGGTTACGATGTAATCGGCATGGTCAAGAAAACACCAAAGATGTTCTTTCGCTACAATGGCGAAGATATGCCTCTAACTTCTATCTACAACAAGAACAAAAAGAGACGCGGAAGATCAAGATATCTGCTCTCTGTTATGATTGATGTTGTAACGGATGGTGAAATCATTCCTGCCAAAGTAGTTTATGTCCGCAACTCTCTTTCCTATGATGCAATGACCGCACATACTGCAGTTGTTTTTACACGATATATGATACTTTCACTAGAAAGCAGGGAATCCAATGATAACCGGTCTCTGGGCGAGCTTTTTCTATACTTTTCGGACGAAATGTCGGATATCACATGAATACAGGCTTTTCAAATGCTGCTTCAAATGTTCAGAACAATGCTTTCAGATAACACTGAACTTTCAGATGAAAAAATCGCTGAATTGGCAGATGCATTTATGAATACACTTCCGGTCATGTTGAAAACACAACTACAAGCCTCATAAAGTCTGGACATTGACAACTGAATAACTGCCAGGTATTGAGTTTTCAAGGTGCATAGCTAAAATTTATGTGCGAAGTTTGAGTAAAGGAACAATAGTGTTGGTTCATGGCGCTTATCATGGCCCATGGTGCTGGGAGGATAATTTTAAGCCGTTCTTTGTAAAACGAGGATATAGTGTTATAGTGGTCAATTTTAGTAATCCAAATCCAAAAGTGAAAATAAATGACTATATGGAACATCTCAATGAAGTGGTGGGAGAAATTAGTGGAAAAGTTTATATTATTTCACATTCGTTAGGAACTGCAATAGTGGAAAAATATATTACTAAGTTTTCGCCTAAATTAGAAGCCGTTGTCTTTTTGACTCCTAGTCCAGTAATAAAAAGACTTCAAAAAGCCTTCCTTGTTAATTTTCATAATATAATGAGGAGTAAAAGTTGTTTCTACTTTTCTAATCGCCTAGATGAAAGTGTGGAAAGCGTTTATCTGGATAAGTTTACTGATGAGTCAAGGCAAATTGAACTTTTAATGATTCGCAAGAAAGTACCTGTAGGTTATGAGTGGAATTATAAGACATTAGTTATGGGGGCATTAAATGATAATTGTATGCCCATATCAGTGCTTCTGGATACTGCTAAAATTTTCAAGGCAAAATTGATTATTTATCAGGAGCATTGCCATAATATGATGTTAGATCCTGCGTGGGAAATCGTGGCGGAGGATATTCTGGGGTTTATTTTAGTATAGTTTTCTTTCGGGCAAATATTAAAATGATTAATCGACTTATTCGGATGTAAAAAGAAATAATTCTTGATAAATGATTTTTATAAAGTAAGAAATTTTGAGATATCACAATTTAATAAAGTGCTTTACTGAAAATAAGGAAAAATTGGGTGAAGTAAAAAGATTATTTTCATTTTCAAAATTGATTTTTCGGTAGAATTTAGTCATGATAGTTAAAAAGCATGAACAAGAAAAAATTAGTTGCATTTTTTATATTCTTGAACCTCACCGAAAATCATTGATTCTGTAGTGTAAGAGTAATTTCTACTGCTGTTTTTGAGAATAACCAGAAATATCAAGTGAAATTTGAGGGCAAAACTAAAATCAACTTACCTCCGCAGCAATGAAAATTGATTTTTTACTTTAGCTAAGTAAAAAAATTAAAATTAAAATGTCAATCCCCCTTGACAAAGGAGATTTTCCTACTATACTTAAAACAGTGTTTTGAATACGATGTTTTGAAAACGCCGTTTTAATAAGAAAGGTGGATGAGCGATGGCAAGTAGGATTGAAGGATTTGACGAGAAAATTCTTTCCTGCGCGAAAGAAGAATTTTTAGAAAAAGGCTATACGGATGCTTCGATACGGACGATTGCTCAAAATGCCGGTGTCAGCACCAGTACAATATATACGCGGTATTCAGATAAAGAGGGATTGTTCCGCTTTCTTGTGGAACCGGTAGCTAAAGGTCTGAAAGAGTTATTGCGGCAATCATTAAGTGATTTTTCTTCTTTGACGGGGCACGAGCAGAACGAAAAATTTATGGAATACTCAGATCGTGGTTTTGAAGCTGTGATTGCATATATCTATGAATATTTTTCTGAATTTAAGCTGCTGATTACCGGAGCACCGGGAAATTACTATCAGGAATTTTTAGAAGGATTAGTAGAACTGGATACGGACTGCACAAAGAAATTCTTGATTCAAGTAGGAAGTAAAGCTCTGGCGGAAGGGCGAGTTACAGATGGATTCCTGCACGTTGTTTCCAGTGCTTTTTATTCTGGTATATTTGAAGTGGTGATTCATGATATGCCGATGGAAGAAGCAAAGAATTATATCAATGAGTTACGCGCTTTTTATGGGAATGGCTGGAAAGAATATTACCGGAAATAGAAAGAAGGTGCGAAGGAAATGCAGAAAACAGAAGAATTTTGTGTGGACGAAAGCGGATGGATACACTGCCCTTTTTGTAAATGCAGAACGCGGACAAAGATACGGGCAGACACTTCATTGAAGAACTTTCCAATATTTTGTCCCAAATGCAAACAGGAATGTTTGATAGATGTTGACAACATGAAAATACGATTATCAGTAGTGCCAGACGCTAAGACGCAGAGCCGATAATTTGTTTGTGTAAAATTACATGACAGATTATCGGCTTATTCTTTTGAACAAGGGTTAGTGAAATCTAACATGAGGAATAATTATGAAAAAATTTAAAAGAGGTAAATATTTATTTGGAAGTCTATTAGTTTTTGCATTTGTGACGACACTTCTATTAAATTTAAAACAAGAAAATGAAATAGGAGATATCAATAATTATACGCCGATTGCTTTACTAGAAGATGCGATTGTTTATAATTATATTAATGATGACGATGCCTTGGTAATTGGCTATTATGATATTGCTTCAAAAAAACAATCTGATGTCATATGTGAAAATGGGTTTTATATTTCAAGTGGACTACCCGCAGTTATTGATAATTCTGTTATTTTACCTGTAACATTAAATACAAATGAACATAAACTTATGAAGATAAATGCTGATTCTAACACGTCTGAAATGATATTTAATGAATTTAATTCTTATCCAATAGATTCGGTTGCTACAATGAATACAGGCATTTATATGTTAAGTTCTAAGAAAGATAATTCAACTGCAACGAGTTATATCAGAAAATATAACGAAAATACTAATGAGATGGATATTTGCATTGAAAAAGAGTTTACATATAATACAGGTGAGCAGATAAAAGCATTTGCCTGCAACAACGAAAAGATTTATGTGATGGTAAATCAAATTGAAACAGAAAATGATACATATATAGAAATCTATGATGATAAAAACTATGATTTAATTGGTAAGTTGTATTTTGATTCTGAATTAAAAAATTTTGTTTCTAATAATGGCATTGTACAATTTTATTGTTTTGATAATTATGTATATATAAGAAATTTTTCAGATTATGGCGCAATAGGAAAAATAGAAAGTAATCAGGTAAAAACACTTCTTGATTTGCCTAATTTGCGTATAGCCTATAACGGTAAAAATACACAAGATAATTATTATGGATTTTTTTTAAGAAGTGGCAAAGACTTTTATCTTTTGGATGTTTATACTGATACTTTATATCAAACCAATTTAGAACTATCACAAGATGAAAGCATTCGTAACGCTATTTCTGATGGCAATGATATATGCATTAGTATTATGAATGAGAGAGACACAGAGACGTTTACAACAAAAAATACTATTATAGTAGATTTTGATAAATTGAAAAAAAGCATATCAGTGCTAACTTCCTAAGATTTTCCTCATTTTCAGCAATCTTCAAATCAATCGTCTTCATATTCTGATTCGTGCCATTTTCATCCTCCTCCGTCTTCTGGGCAAAAGCATTTAAATCCAGCCTATATCCATTCGTCGGCATTCCGGATCAAGTCAATGATTTCAGTGAGTGATACGTGGAGATTTACAATAAATGTGGAATAACTAAATGTTAAGGAAAGTATGTCAGAATATATGTAATTAAAAAAGTCAATAAAATACATATCCCATTGAAGAAGCAATTTATAATCCTGCTGTTTATTTTAAAAACACTTATCAGGATAGTTGGATTACAAACGAGCGTTCAAAAGCGATGATAAAAGATGTAGATAAATCCACGGTAATTGCACCAAGAATTATTGAAAGTCCAGTGCTCGGGGCAATTACTCCGAGAGAACTATCAGGTGGTGTGAAAACACTTATATTGATTGATCAGGTGCCAGATAAAGTGTTTAATGCATCAACATGTGGCGATAATTGTGCACGCTGGCTTTTGAAAATGGGAATGGAAAAAAATATTACAATTAATTTAAGACATCTGATGGATTTTGGTGAGAAGGAGTTTACAATCCATATTCTAAATACAGATCAGATAGTTCATAGTATGGAAGAGCTTGTTATGATCGCAGAGATGTTTGTACGATAGGAGGACAGGTAATGAAAAAGACAACTGTAGTTTTTGATTTAGACGGAACATTATTAGATACTTTACAAGATCTTGCAAATGCAGTCAATTATGCACTGGAAAAGCAGGGAATGCCAAAGCGTACATTAGAGGAAGTGCGTCAATTTGTAGGAAATGGCGTGCGCCTGCTAATGATCCGGGCGGTGCCGGATGGGGAGAGAAATCCATTATTTGAGGAAACCTTTGCGCTTTTTAAAGAATATTACGGCAAACATTGCAATGATAATACAAAGCCGTATGCAGGCGTTGTAGAACTGATCGAGACGTTAAAGGAAAAAGGCTATGCAGTAGCAATCGTATCGAATAAGATTGATTTTGCAGTCAAAGAATTAAACGACCTTTATTTTAAAGGAATCGTTCCTGTAGCAATCGGTGAAAAAGAGGGCATCCGCAGAAAACCGGCTCCGGATACTGTTTTTGAGGCATTGAAAGAATTAGGAAAAACGAAAGAAGAAGCGGTTTACGTCGGTGATTCTGACGTTGATATTGAGACAGCGAAAAATGCCGGTATGCCTTGTGTCTCGGTTCTCTGGGGATTCCGTGACAAAGAGTTTTTAGCAGAGCACGGAGCAGAATACTACGCTGAGACGGCAGAGGATGTACTAAGATATATAAAAGAGATGAAATAGCATCAGGGCAATTCTGTACGCAAACGTTAGAGTAAAAATCACCCGGCAATTGCAAGATATATCCCCCCGGGGAGCTTGCAGGACCGGACATTCCTAAAGTAAAATAGTCGGCATGGAGATGATAGCACCCTGACAGGTGGCAGATCTTACAAAAAGAAAACGGAGATTAGGAATGAAAAAGAGAATTTTTGCGATGCTGATGGCAGCAGCAATGATGCTTTCAATGGCAGCCTGCGGAAACGGCGCAGAAGAAAAGAAAACAGAAAATTCCGCTGGAACCGAAGCACAGGCAGCGGACAGAGCTTCGACACTTGTATATGGAAGTAATGATTACACGCGTATCAATCCGGCAATGGATGAGCATGGTGAGATTAATATTCTGATTTTCAGCGGACTGACATCACATGATGGTGAGAATCAGGTTGCTCCGGGGCTTGCAAAGAGCTGGGACTACGATGAAGATACTTTAACTTACACATTCCATTTAGAGGAGAATGTGAAGTGGCATGATGGGGAACCGTTTACAGCAGATGATGTAAAATTCACGATCGAAGCAATCATGGATCCTGATAACGGTTCCGAAAATGCACCAAACTACGAAGACGTAACAGCCATTGACGTGATCGACGATCATACGATCGCATTTACACTTTCAGCGCCGAACGTAGCTTTTCTTGACTATATGACAATGGCAATTCTGCCAAAGCATTTACTGGAAGGCGAAGATATGCAGGAGTCGGATTTCTTCCGCCATCCGATTGGTACCGGTCCTTACAAATTAGACAGTTGGGATGCGGGACAGGCGATCACACTTGTGAAGAATGAGGATTATTTCAAGGGTGCACCAAATATCGACAAGATCATTTTTAAGATCGTACCGGATGATAATGCAAAAGCGATCCAGATGCAGTCCGGAGAACTGGATCTTGCATTACTGACACCGAAGGATGCGAAGACCTTTGCAGACCAGGACGGTTACACATGCTATGATATGAAGACATCGGATTACCGCGGAATCCTTTACAATTTTAATAATGATTACTGGACAGCAAATAAAGACATTATCCCTGCCATCAATTATGCAATTGACAGACAGGCGATCATTGATGCGGTTCTCCTCGGACAGGGAATGACTGCATACGGACCATTGCAGCGTAATATTTACAACAATGAGAATGTAGAACATTATGATTACAATCCGGAAAAATCAAAAGAAATCATGGAGTCTGTCGGATGTACGATGGGTGAAGACGGATTCTACTATAGAGACGGCGAAAAGATCGGTTTCGTTATAAGTGTCGGAGCAGGTGACCAGGTAAGACTCGATATCGCCCAGGCAGCAGCACAGCAGTTAAAAGAAGTTGGTATTGACTGTACGGTTGAAGTTCCGACAGAGGTTGACTGGGGCGGACAGATGGCGTATCTGATCGGCTGGGGAAGTCCTTTTGATGCAGATGATCATACTTACAAAGTATTTGGTACAGACAAGGGTGCTAACTACAGTTCTTATTCCAATGCACTGGTAGACCAGTATCTGATTGAGGCAAGAGAGTCTGCAGATCCTGCGGTGCGTGCAGAGGCATATGACAAGTTTCAGGAAGAGCTGGCAAAAGATCCGGCATTTACCTTTATCTGTTATATTGATGCAAATTATGTGGCAAATTCTTCTATTCAGGGAATCTCAGCAGACACTGTTATGGGACATCACGGTGTCGGAATTTTCTGGAATGTTGCAGACTGGACGATCGGGAACTAGGAAATAACTGCCGGAGGCAGCAGAAGGAATTCACTATGGAAGAACAGAGCAGAACATATATATTGGAAGCTTCAGATTTATCTGTCAGTTTTGAAACGGACGCCGGTGAAGTACAGGCAGTCAGAGATGTAAGCCTCTCCCTGAAAGAGGGAGAGGTTCTTGCGATTGTGGGAGAGTCCGGCTGTGGGAAAAGCGTCCTGTGTAAAAGTCTGATGAAAATGCTTCCGGGGAATGCCAGAATAAAATCAGGAAAAATTCTGGCAAATGGAATCGATATTACCGGGTACAAAGAGCGTGACATGGCGAAATTGCGTGGAACGCTTTTTTCCATGGTATTTCAGGATCCGATGACAGCATTAAATCCGACGATGACAATTGGCAGACAGATAGAAGAAGCAATTAAAATACACAATCCTCATATAAAGCGTGATGCATTAGAAAAGCGTGTCATAGAGCTGATGGGATTAGTCGGTATCGATCAGGCAGACGAGCGGAGGAATTTATACCCGTATCATTTTTCGGGCGGCATGAGACAGCGCAGTGTGTTAGCGATCGCACTGGCAGGAAACCCGTCTGTCCTGATCGCAGATGAGCCGACCACAGCGTTAGATGTGACGATACAGGCACAGATTTTGGATCTGTTCCGCGATATCCAGAAGAAAATGCATACCTCAACTATTTTTGTGACGCATGATCTGGGCGTTGTCGCAAGAGTTGCGGACCGGGTGGCTGTCATGTATGCAGGGAAAATCGTGGAACTTGGAACAACAGAGGACATTTTTTATGATGCAAGGCATCCATATACATGGGGGCTTATGCAGGCACTTCCGGCGTATGCAAAAGGGAAAGAGATGCTGCATGTGATCCCGGGAATGCCGCCGGTATTGATCGATCCTCCCAGGGGGGATGCGTTTGCATGCAGAAATGAATATGCACTTGCAATTGATTATGAAAAAGAACCGCCAATGTTTAGAATATCGGACACACATTATGCGGCAACCTGGCTGCTGGATGAGAGAGCACCTGAAATAAAACCGCCTTCGCTCGTATGCAGTTCTTTTTTGTCAGGAGGAGATCAGAGAGAAGGATGTGAAGAAACAGCGGAGCGTAAAAAGACTTCTGTGGCGGAAGAATGTCAGAATGATGCAGAAAACAGGGAGACTTTAGTGGCTGTAAATCATCTCACGAAAAGTTTTTCTATTGGAAAAAGAAATGTACATAAAGCTGTAGATGATGTGAGTTTCCGGATTTATAAGGGTGAAGTTTTTGGACTGGTAGGTGAATCCGGTTCCGGAAAATCAACTGTGGCAAACTGCGTGATGAATTTATGTAAACCAGATAGCGGAGAGATTTTATATAAGGAAATTGATACCTGCTGCGGTAAGGAGTTCCGGAAAAATAAAAAAATGCTTCAGTGTGAGCGGCAGATTATTTTTCAGGACTCCACTTCCAGTTTGAATCCTCGTATGAAAGTGAAGGATATTTTGACAGAGCCCTTCCGGATACAGCACATCACACCGAAAAGAGGGACACTTTCAGCGGAGGCAGCATTTCAGCTGAAGTATGTTGGATTGGATAATTCCTATCTGGAAAAATATCCTTCGGAGCTCTCAGGCGGACAAAGGCAGCGTGTTGCAATTGCGCGTGCAGTAGCGATGGAACCGGAACTGCTGGTCGCAGATGAACCGATCGCATCCTTAGACGTATCCATTCAGGCACAGATCGTGAATTTGTTCCGGCATTTGCAGAAGGAACACGGGTTTTCGTTTCTGTTTATTGCACACGATCTTTCCATGGTACGTTTTTTGTGTGACCGGGTAGGTGTGATGCATGATGGGAAATTGGTGGAAACAGGAAGAGTGGAGGATATTTTCAGACATCCGAAACACCCATACACGAAGGCATTGATCGAGTCGATCCCAATTCCGGATCCACACAGGGAGCGGCAAAGAGCAAGAGAGAAAGAACATGAGTAAAAAAGAGATTGGTATCTATATAATAAAAAAAATATTGCTGTTTCTGGCAAGTATTTTTTTGTTGTCAGTGATCGTATTTTATATTTCCAGACTGGCGCCGGGAGATCCGCTTGTCTCTTACTATGGGGAAAGAGTGGAAAAAATGAGTCCCGAGGAGCATGACTGGGCGATGGAGAAATTGGGACTGAACGAGTCTGTTTCCGTTCAGTATGTAAAATGGCTTTCGAATGCATTTCATGGAGAATTCGGCATCTCCTATAAATACAAAATGGATGTGCTGGAAGTGATTTCCGGAAGAGTCGGAAATACAATGCTGCTGGGCGGGATAGGCTTTGTGCTTATTTTTACACTGGCGTTGTTATTGGGAATTTTGTGTGCATGGCATGAAGAAAAATGGCTGGATAACATCATATGCCAGGTCGGAACGGTCACAAGCTGTATACCGGAGTTCTGGTTTTCGCTGGTACTGATCCTTTTCTTTGCAGTTGAGCTTCATATATTGCCAAGCTCCGGCGCCTACACGATCGGAAAAGAGAAAGATACTGCTGACAGGATACAGCATCTCATATTGCCGGTCACAGTTGTAGTGATGGGACACCTATGGTACTACGCTTATATGATCCGCAATAAGATCTTAGAGGAAGTGCGGGCAGATTATGTGCTGCTGGCGAAATCAAAAGGGCTGACAAAAAATAAGATCCTTTTCCGCCATTGCCTCCGTAACATTATTCCAAGCTATCTGAGCAGTATGGCGATCTCGGTGCCTCATATTTTAGGAGGAACCTATATTGTTGAGACAGTATTCTCTTATCCGGGGCTTGGAACACTTGCTTATGAGAGTGCCAGATATAAAGATTATAATTTACTGATGGTTTTATGCATTCTTACAGGTATTGTCGTGGTTGTCTGCAACATGATCGCCCAGACGATCAATGAGAGGATTGATCCGAGAATACGTCAGTGACAGAAAGGAACCGATGATGGATACAGATTTTCAGATTGTGGGAATTAGAAATACAGAGGATCGGACGGTTGGCAGGCATAGAAAATGGTATCAGGGAAAACCGCTGATATCAGCACTGCTGCTTGCGGTCATCCTGTCAGGCTGCCTGTGCTGTCATCTGATCATGACAAAAGATCCCGGCTATATGGACCTGGCACATTACAATGAGGCACCGGGAGGAGAGTTTCTCTTTGGGACAGATACGATGGGGAGAGATATTTTTTCCATGATCTGGTATGGGGGACGGATCTCACTTTTGATCGGAGTGCTTGCGACGTTTCTCTCTACGGTGCTTGCAATTGTCTTTGGTTCCGTCAGCGGATGTGCGCCGGAGTGGGTGGATTCACTGCTCATGCGTTTTACAGAGATTTTCTTAAGCATCCCGAATCTGCTGCTGGTCATTTTATTGCAGGCAATCTTAGGAAAAGCCAGCATTTTCAGTATTTCGTTTATTATCGGGATCACGAGCTGGCCAAGTATCGCCAAAGTGGTACGCACGGAAGTAAAACAGATCCGAAACAGTGGGTATGTCATTGCAGCAAGATGTATGGGGGGAAGCTTTTGGCATGTCTTGTGGAAACACCTGACTCCAAATTTTGCTTCATCGATCATGTTTATGGTTGTCATGAATATCAGAAGTGCGATCATTGCAGAGTCAACCTTAAGCTTCATGGGAATCGGTCTGCCGCTAGAGCAGATTTCGTGGGGAAGCATGCTTTCAAATGCAGACAAAGCACTGATGACAAAGTCATGGTGGATCATTCTCATACCGGGCCTTTTTCTGACAGTCACGCTCATGTGCATGACAAATCTTGGAAATTATTTGAGAAAGGCTGTCAACCGGAAGGAAAGTTATCTGTAACTGTGTCAGTGCATACATGACTTTACAGTTGACAAGACAGTTGTAAAGTGATACTTTAAACAAGAATCTTAAAACCATGGTAATGAGAAATTTTGTCGTGATAAGGCAGAAAAATCTGAGAAAAGAGTGGATGATGGAATGGAAGTAATGCCTCACTTAAAACTGCGCGATGACCTCGGCATTCAGTATGCGATCCTTCCTGGAGACCCGGCAAGGGTGGAGCGGATCGCAGAACAGTTAGAGGACGTGGAGGAGTTAGAATTTAACAGGGAATATAAAAGCATTGCAGGAACTTACAAGGGAATCCGCGTGCTTGCAGTTTCTACGGGGATCGGCGGTCCTTCGACCGGAATTGCTGTGGAAGAGCTGGCGCGTATCGGCGTGACGCACGCGATCCGTATAGGGAGCTGCGGTGCATTACAAAAAGAGATCAGATTAGGGGATCTGATCTTAGTGCAGGGTGCGGTGAGAGATGAAGGAACTTCCAGGACGTACATAGATTCCATTTATCCGGCAATCCCGGATTTTGAACTGATGAATGCCTGTGTAGAGGTGGCAGAGGAGGAGCAGATTCCGGCGCATGTCGGAATGGCACGGAGTCACGACAGTTTTTACACGGACAGAGAGGACGAGATCGACGCACTGTGGGCCGGCAGAGGAGTGCTTGGCTGTGATATGGAGACAGCGGCGCTGTTTGTGATCGGAAAACTCCGGGGTGTGAAGACAGCCTCTGTCTTAAATACGGTGGTGGAATACGAGGATAACCTTGAAGATAACATTAACAACTATACGGATGGAGTGAATGCAACCGTACAGGGAGAAAAAAATGAGATTCATGTAGCATTGGAGGCACTGTACAGGTGCTCCGGAAAATGAGGAGGACAACGTTATGAAGAACATTTTTAAAACAAAATTAAACACAGCAAGTCTGGTATTGATCCCGGCATGTATCGGTATCAATTACCTCGGAAAATTATTTGCTTCCGTATTAAAACTGCCGTTATGGTTAGATTCCATCGGAACCTGTATCGGTGGCGCACTCGGCGGACCGATCATTGGTGCGATCTGTGGAGCAGCCAACAACCTGATCTATGGTTTTACAACCGGTGATTCCATTACATTAGTGTATGCCCTCACAAGTCTTGGCATTGGTCTTGTCGTTGGTATTATGGCACGTCTCGGCAAAATGGAAAAAGTAAATGGTGCGTTACTGACTTCTTTAGCCGGCGGTCTTGCAGCAGTATTGATCTCCACTCCGTTAAACGTTATTTTCTGGGGCGGTACAACAGGAAATGTCTGGGGCGATGCGGTATTCGCAGCAACACAGGCAGCAAATCTCCCGGTTGTATTAGGTTCTTTCTTAGATGAAGTCGTTGTGGATGTTCCGGATAAGATCATTACGGTATTGATCGTGTTTGCGATTTTAAAAGGACTTCCGAAAAAACTTACGGCTCTTTATGATGTGAACGACAGTGTGGAGAGCTTAGACTAAGAAGTGAAAACATATTCTGATGGAGTGATTTAGATGAAAAGTATCAGCCTTTATGTGGATAAAGATACCTATTTGACCAGAATGCATCCGTTTACGAAACTGTGTTATATCCTGACAGCGGTCGCTGCATCGCTGATCGCAGGGAAGTTATGGGCATTCGCTATATTCATTGGAATCAGTCTTGTAATGCTTATCAGTGGAAAAATCATGAAAAAGGTTTTTCCACTGATTGCTTTTTCTTTTACAATTCTGATCACCATATTTTTGATCCATGGTTTATTTAATCATGAAAATGCAAACTTAATGTTTCAGTTAGGACCGTTAAAGTTCTATCGGGAAGGAATGATGTATGCGCTTCGCATCAGCTGTAATGTCTTGAATATGCTGCTGGCATTTGCGGTGTTTGTACTCACAACTAAGCCGGCAGAGCTGGTAGAGGATCTGGAGCAGGCCGGATTTTCACCGAAGATCGGATATGTCATCAGTTCTGTTTTTCAGATCGTACCGCAGATGAGTGGCACGATGAACACGATCATGGATGCACAGCGGAGCCGTGGGCTTGAGACGGAGGGAAATCTGATCACCAGGGCAAAATCTTTTCTTCCGTTAATTTCACCGGTTGTCATGAGCTCGCTCATCAACACAAGAGAGCGTGCGATCGCACTGGAAATCCGGGGCTTTGAGGCTGGGCAGAAAAAGACCTGTCTCAGGGAAGGAAAAATGAAAACTTCCGACCGCATGTTATGTCTGGTGATGGCTGTGGTGATTGCAGGTGTCACTGTGATGAGAATTGTGCTATAGATTCTCATACGAAAGATTGCAATGCGTGTTGTTAAAATAAAATTGGAAGAAATAAAATGTGTTAAGCTATTAAAGGAAAAATTATGGCATACATAAAAGTTGAAAATCTAAAATACCGCTATCCCAATACAACAAAGCTTGCGTTGGATGGGCTGAATTTTGAAATAGAAAAAGGTTCTTTTATCGGAATCGTAGGGGAAAATGGAGCAGGAAAAAGCACGCTCTGCCAGTCATTCAATGGTTTGGTACCCGGATTTTTTAAGGGTGCTTATGGTGGAAAAGTGCTGGTCGAGGATACAGAGGTGGCAAAAACATCTGTTTCTGCACTGTGCCAGAAAGTAGGTCTGGTATTCCAGAATCCGTTCAACCAGCTCTCCGGTGCAAAAGAAACTGTTTTTGAGGAAATTGCATTTGGCCTGCAGAACTTCGGCGTGCCAAAAGAAGAGATGATAAGCCGTGTGGATGAAGTGATGGAACTGCTGGATATTGCAGCTTACAGGGACAGAAATCCGTTTGATCTGTCCGGTGGTCAGATGCAGAGGGTTGCGCTGGCAGGTATCCTTGCGATGAAACCGGAAGTGATCGTGTTAGACGAGCCTACCTCACAGCTTGATCCGGCGGGAAGCGAGGAAGTTTTTGCGGCGGTCGATAAGCTTGCAAAATCAGGGATCACGATCATTATGGTGGAGCAGAAGCTGGAAAAACTGGCAGAATACTGTGATAAGATTTTGTTGCTGCATCAGGGAAAGCAGATTGCATTCGATACGCCGGAACAGATTTTTTCCAGAGCGGATCTGCAGAGCTATGGGGTGAATCCACCTGCCTATACAAGAATCTGTCAGGCTTTTGGCGTGAAGAAAGAGAATGGATGTTATCCGGCTTCGCTTAAGGATGCGTTGGCGTTAAAAGATTTGTTTCCGGGGGAGGAAGCGTTCTGCCCGGAAAAAGTTTTATTAGACAATAATAAAGATATGAAAAATAAGAGCGGGCAGATGGAAGATTCTGTAACTACAGATGAAAGCATGAAACAGACTATAAGTTGTAAGAAAAGTGTTTTTGACATCGAACATCTGAAATTCCAATATCTCGAAAATGTTCCGGTTCTGCAGGACATAAACCTTACAATTGACCACAGACCAACTGCGGTCATCGGTCAGAACGGCGCAGGAAAAACGACACTTGTAAAGCTGTTAAAAGGTCTGTTAAAGCCGGTGGGCGGCAGCATCTATTACGGTGGAAGCGACATGGCAGAAAAGACCGTTGCGATGTTGGCAGGGGAGATTGGTTATGTATTCCAGAATCCGGATGACCAGATTTTCAAATATCATGTGATCGATGAAGTCATGTTCGGACCGCAGAATATCGGAATGACAAAAGAGCAGGCAAAGGAAAAAGCTGTTGCAGCATTAAAGCTGGTCGGGCTGGAACAGCTTGCAGACGAAAATCCTTATGATCTGGAATTGTCAGAGCGGAAACTGGTTGCGATCGCTTCCGTTCTTGCGATGGATACAAAAGTGCTCATTCTGGATGAACCGACGATCGCACAGGACTGGAAGGGCAGAAAGATCATTCAGAAAATGATCCGGGATCTGAGCAGTCAGGGAAAAACGGTGATTGCGATTTTACACGATATGGATTTTGTGGCAGAGAGTTTTGAGCGTGTGATCGTTATGGCGCACGGAAAAGTGCTCGCAGATGGCACAAAAGAGGAAGTGTTTGCACAGAAGGATATCTTAGGGCAGGCAAGGATCGACCAGCCGTATCTGACAAAACTGTGCCAGCAGCTTGGGTATAAGAAACTGTATTTTTCATTGAAAGATTAGGAAGAAGTGAAATTATAAGAAAAAGGATCTTTGATACAATTAGTGTCATGGAGTAAAAAATATTTTGGATATTTTATAATTAAAAAGGAAAATTGGAGGTTTACATAATGAGAAATTTATTAGTAGTGGTAGATATGCAGAATGATTTTATCGATGGCTCACTCGGAACAAAAGAGGCAGTGGCTATCGTGGATAACGTAATCGCAGAGATTGCAAAGTATGACACCAAAGACATTTTTGCAACAAGGGATACACACCCGGAAAATTATTTAGAGACTCAGGAAGGAAAAAATCTTCCGGTTGTACACTGTGTGAAGGGAACAGACGGCTGGCAGATCAATGAGAAAGTGAAAACTGCATTAAAAGACGCAGTAGTGATCGACAAGCCAACGTTCGGTTCAAAAATTCTTGCAGAAGAGATTACAAAAATCGCAGAGAAAGAAGATATCACCGTTACATTGGTCGGACTTTGCACCGACATCTGTGTTGTCTCCAATGCAATTTTAATTAAGGCATATCTGCCGGAGATCCCGGTCAAAGTCATTGCTTCCTGCTGCGCAGGTGTCACACCGGAAAGCCATGAAGCAGCACTGGCTACAATGAGAATGTGTCAGGTGCAGGTGGAGTAGTTCCTGACAGGCAAAAAACTCTACAAAAACAACTCGATCACAAACACAACCGCACAGCATGCCACAGACACCTGAAACAGACTTGCACCAAACCATGCTGCAAGGATACCGACGACGAGTGCAACGGCACCGGCTACAGGGCTCTGTGTTGCTTCGACAATCGCAGGAAATGTCATGACAGCCAGCGTCACATATGGAACGTAATATAAAAAGGACTGGATAAACTGGTTTTTGATCGGTTTGCGGATCAGTGTCAAAGGTAAAACACGGATGGCATAAGATACAAGAGCCATCACGGCGATATAAATAAAATTATTATGTGTCATAGAAAACCTCACTTACGGAAGCATATTTATTATGCTTCCGTTTTCCTTGGAAACAAAATTGCAGCAGCGGAAGAAATCACAACGGTTAAAATAATCGTTCTTGTGCCGCTTGACATGGAAGAAACAACCGGGAGATAAGAACCGGCAAAGCTAAGTGCAAAGCTGATGGCGACAAGCGCAGCGACCACTTTATCTTTTCTTGCAGGCGGTATAATGATCGCAAGGAACATGCCGTAAAGTGCGACACTCAGGGCGCTCACCACCCGAAGCGGCAATACATTGCCAGCCATAATTCCGAGTGCGGTACCAACTGACCAGGCGGGCGCAGCCAGCACGATCGCTCCATACGTATAGAAAGGATTCAGATAGCCGGGGCGCGCAATGGTGATCCCAAACAATTCATCCGTCACATCATAGGCGATGATCAGCCGGTGAAAAAAAGGTGTTCCGGGTGCAAAACGCTGGGTGAGCGCACAGCTCATCAGCAGATAGCGTGCATTGGAGATCAGTGTGATAATTGCGACTTCCAGATAGGTTGCATTTGCAGCGATCAGCGTAAATGCGGCGTACTCACCGGCAGAAGCATTGTTCAGTAAACTTGCAAGAAATCCCTGAAAGGCGGTTAAACCGGCATTTCTTGCGGCAATTCCAAGCGAAAACGATACCGCCAGATAGCCTAAAGCAATCGGGATACCGTCACGCATTCCCTCACAGAAAATTTTTCGGTTAAAAGCGTATACAGGACGCTCGTTGGTCATTTTTTTTGTTTCACTCATCTGTAAAACCTCGAATTTTTATGGTAAAAAGTAATAAATTTTGATAGCTGATTTTGGTTAAAATCACGGCTAACGTGTATTATAGCAATTATAAACAAATTAGTAAATGATAAAAAGTAAGCAAAAATTGGTATAAAAGATTAAATAATGTCAACCGGAATGATGAAAATGAGGTTTGCATTGCCTATAGTGAAATGATAAGATGGGATAAATAGCACGTATAAACAGGAGAGAAAACGATGGAATTATGGGATATTTATGATGCAGATAAAAAGCCGACAGGACGCACAATGAAGCGCAACGACTGGTGTTTAAAGGATGGCGAATATCATCTGACGGTGCTTGGTGTTGTGGCAAGACCTGATCAAACGTTTCTTATCACAAAGCGCGTCATGACAAAGGCATGGGCACCGGGCTGGTGGGAAGTATCCGGCGGTGCAGCACAGGCTGGCGAGGAGTCTTACGAGGCAGTCCTTCGCGAAGTGAAAGAGGAGACAGGACTGGATGCCAGAAATGCCGAGGGCGGCTATTTATTTACCTATAAGAGAGAAAATCCGGGTGAGGGAGACAATTATTTTGTGGACGTTTACCGTTTTGTCATGGATATTGACGACAAAGACCTGCATCTTCAGACAGAGGAAACAGATGGCTACATGTTTGCAACGCCAGACCAGATCAGGGAGTTTGCAGAGCAGGGGATCTTCTTGCATTACGACAGCATTAAGCAGGCGTTTGAAATGTGATTGCGTGAGCAGAAGAAAACATCAAAGATATAGTTTTGCAGATGGAATACTGAATGGAAAAGAGGCAGGGAAACTATGACAACGATTCGAGTTGCAACAGAGGCAGATGCAGAGGAGATTCTTGCAATCTACGCAAAATATATTGAGCAGACAGCGATCACGTTTGAATATGTTGTGCCGTCCATAGAGGAGTTCCGTGGCAGGATCAGACATACATTGGAGCGATTTCCATACCTGGTAGCGGAAAAGGATGGAAAAATCGCAGGCTATGCTTATGTCAGTCCGTTCAAAGAGAGAGCGGCATATGACTGGTCAGTGGAGACATCCATTTATGTAGATATGGAGCAGAAACGCAGCGGAATCGGCAGAAGGCTTTATGAAGAGCTGGAAAATATTTTGAAGCAGCAGGGTATTTTAAATGTCAATGCCTGCATTGCTTATCCACAGGCGGAAGATGAATATCTGACGAAGGACAGCGTGCTGTTTCATGAAAAACTGGGTTATACGATGGTTGGAACTTTCCATCAGTGCGGTTATAAGTTCCACCGCTGGTATGACATGGTCTGGATGGAAAAATTTATCGGAGAGCATAGGGAAAATCAGCCGGATATCATTCCGTTTCCGAAGTTGAAGATGGAAAAGTAGTCCACGGTGGACTAGATTTTTGGAGGCATGAATGAAAAAAGAAAAAAACACTGATTGGATTTATTATGTATTTGTATTTCTTAGCGCAATAGCTGTATTTACTTATATATTGCATGTTGGCTATATTTCATCGGGAAGCATGGAACCGGCACTTATGACGCATGATGTTACGGTAAGTTCCAGAATTCTCATAAGTCCGATAAAATGCGGTGATATTATTTCGTTCAAACGGGAGAATGGTGATATATATGGAAAACGTGTGATCGGCGTGGCTGGCGATGAGGTCATAATAATAGGAGGTCATGTTTATATCAATGGAGAAAAGCTTGAGGAGGCATATATCGCAGGTGATGTGAAGACTCATGCCGGAGAGACCGTGATATTTAATGTGCCGGAGAACAGTTTTTTTGTATTGGGAGATAACAGGGAGGATTCCTATGATTCGAGATTCTGGGAAGAACCTTATGTCAAAAGAGAAGATGTGATCAGCAGATATTTGTTCTCAATACCAATACATTTGTTATATAAGCAGGGATAAGAGATATAGAAGAAACAGAGAAATTCCAAGGGCATTGATACAGCTTGTAAATCTGGGTGTGCCGGTATATGTAATGAGCCAGTGTGATATATTTCTGCTGCATCTTAACAATATGTTTCAATATGTTTATAAACGATATAATATACATAATGATATAATGTACATAAAGATAAACATTAAAACAAATTATACAGAAAGACGAGGGGAAAGATATGAGACATAAAATAAAAATTGTAGTAGGTTGTGTATTGATTATTACAGGATTTCTGGCTACAAATATTGCGGTTGGTCAGTTAACATCATTGCAAAATGATACACATACAAAATGTAGTGGGATAGTTATTGATGGTGGAGAAAAGACAGTAGGACATCGAGATAATGAATATAAAGTCGCCGAAAAATATGAGACAGATGCAGAAATATATGAGGACATTCAAAGCAATAGTTTTTCCACACAGATTATTGAAACCATGATCAATGACGGATACCTGCTCGGATATGTAGATCAGCTCAAAGCAGAAGGCTGGATTCCACAGGATTTCACACCAGCAGAAACCCCAAATGAAACAAGTACATCTGATAATAAACAGCCGGAAAAGACTGAAACAAAGACAGAGACAAAGAAAGAGCCAACACAGGAAGAAATTGATGCAGCATGGGAAGAAACAGAGAGAGTGGAAGCAACCTGCACAGAGGATGGTAAGATTGTTTATACCAATTCCATTACAGGAGACGTAAAAGAAGAATCTATCCCTGCAGCTGGTCATGATTACGAAGTAACAGATACAACAGAGGCAGCCTGCACGGAAGATGGTAAGAATACATATACATGTAAGGTATGTGGAGACGCTTACGAAGAGGCAATTCCTGCAACCGGTCATACCGAGGGCGAATGGAAAGTGACAAGGGAAGCCGGACTGTTTTCAACCGGCAGCAAGGAAGTTACGTGTGAAAAATGTGGAGAAATATTAGATACCGAGGAAATCCCTCAGACATGTCCATTGCCGCTTGCTGCAGTGATCGGTATTGTTGTGGCAGTTGTAGTAATAATAGGTGTAATCGTGGTTTTAGTCAGACGTAGAAAGAACATATAGAAAAACACTGTGAAGTTTAAAATTTAGAAATAATTGAGATGGAATAATGTATATGAGCCAAGAAATGCCGAATTTACGGTGTTTCTTGGCTTGTCTTTTGCCCGGCATGTTTGCTGTGATACAAATTTTTTTAATATAGACGACTTTCATTAAAACCTTTTTCAATCTTTAAAATATAATTTTTTGTACACAAAAAAAAGAAATTGTTATTGATTTATTATATATAAAAAGGTATGATTATTATGGATGAAAGTATGGAAGCATTAAATGAAAATGGTGTTTTATGAAAAAAATAGATATTGCAAAATCAATTATAAAAAATAACGGTGGTATCATAAAGACAGTACAGTTGAATAAAGCTGGCATTCAGAATTCTGAGATAAAGAAAATGTGTGAAAGTGGTGAAATAGAAAGAGTCAGACATGGATACTATCAGATAGCCGGTCAAGTGGAAATATCAGAGGAGAAGATGATAGCAACGTTCTTGGAAGAGGGAATTGTATGTATGGAATCTGCGTTGTTTTATTATGGCTATAGTGATAAAACACCTTTGGTGTGGACGATTGCTGTGTCGAGAAACATTTCCAGATCAAAAATTAATATTGATAATTTTGCATACAAACTTTATTTTGTGCAGCATGACAAATTATCATTAGGAAAGACTACAGGTATATTTAATGGCATAGAACTTCCGGTATATGATAGAGAACGCACGATTTGTGACTGCTTTAAGTATAAATCTAAAATGGACAATGAAATGTTTAATAAAGCTATAAATGCATATGTTGCAGATGAAAAAAAGAATTTGAGCCAATTGTCTAAATATGCAAAAGAGATGAGAGTATATAAAAAAGTTACTGAATTAATGGAGGTAATGCTGAATGGGTGATGTGGCAAGTTCAGTACTTGCGAGATTAAAGAATAAAGCAAAAGAAAGTGGCAGGAGTTATCAGCTGTGTCTGCAAATGTTTTGTCAGGAGGAATTTTTAAGGAGACTTGAAAAATCAAAATATGTAGACAATCTTGTGCTGAAAGGCGGATTATTTATATATTCTTTGACAGAATTTGATAGCAGGGTAACAGTTGATGTTGATTTTCTGTTGAAGAGAATACCAAATACTCCGGAACAGTTAAAGAGAGTTGTGAAAGAAATCATTTCAGTAGAGACGGGTAATGATTTTGTGACTTTTGAAATAAAAGATGTAGCACCGATAGCGGTTGCAAAAAAGTATGCAGGTATTGGAGTTACATTGAGTGGTAAAATAAAAAATACACGAACACCATTTAGTATTGATTTTGGTGTGGGAGATGTCATTGTACCTAAACAGGAAAAGCGTAGAATACCGACACAGTTAGATGATTTTAAGGCACCGGTTATCAATACATATTCCATAGAAACAACTGTGGCTGAGAAGATAGACGCAATACTTTCATTAATGGAATTCTCAAGTAGGATGAAAGATTATTATGATATTTATTATCTTTCACATAAATTTGATTTTGAAGGAAAAGTATTATGCGAAGCATTAAGTAAAACCTTTATTAATCGGGAACATAATTTTACAATCGAGCAATTTGAGCAGATTATGACATTTGATTCTGATGATGGAATGCAGAAGAAATGGAAAGCGTTTAAGAAAAAGATTGATGTCAAGATGGAAGAGTTTCCGTTTATTTTACAAAGTATAAATGAGTTTTTATGTGAACCATATACCGCTGTTATTAAAGGAACAGTATTTGAAAAATATTGGGATGCCAATGAATGTAGTTGGAATTAAAGAAGTTGAATGATTTCAGCAATTCGGCAAAGCAGAGATTGTACATACTAAATTCATAGAAATCATATATGCCGGGCAGCAATA
>OGGO01000344.1_pt1 | contig 50159 bp, 40 predicted proteins | sample 1571231 | NCBI WGS metagenome assembly OGGO01 (sample SAMEA2582036, study PRJEB24529) | metagenome | biome: Human gut stool | place: China | collected 2011 | reverse complement strand
CACAATTCGGGCTGAGTTCCCTCAAAGTGATCTACTATTCCGAACAGTTATTTAGTATTACCTTATTTGATAGCCATTCACTATCGACATTATGGCAATGTCAATCTGCTGGCCGAAAGCTTGCCATTTCTTGAGAAGCAGATCCTCTCCCTGGAAATGCGCGACTTTGATGACCTGGTGACCTGCTGCCTGGGTGACTGGGGAAGCCGCGTTCATGATATGCGTAATTACAAAAATGGCTCGCCAGCTCTCCATTTCACCAGTGCTTGTTTCTATTATTATCATTTGTTAATTATCGCAAAAATATGTGATGATCTTGGCTTTAAAGAAAAATGGCTAAAATATATTGGCAAGGCCAATAAAATTAGAGAGAAAATTTTATCACTCTATAAGAATACGGATGGCAGCTTTGCCGATCGCAGTCAGACCAGCTTTGTTTTTGCAATCTACTTCGATTTGTGTGATGATATCGAGAGTTCATTGAATGCATTGATCGATCTCATCAAAAAAGAGCAAAATGTTATCACTTGTGGGATTTTTGGCCAAAGTTTTGCCTATGAAATATTTCATCGCTATGGTCATAATGAATTAATCCTTGAATGGTTAAGAGTCGAAGCCGGATTCAAGAAAATGCTTAAAAATGATGCCAGCACATTGAAGGAATTTTTCGGTGATAACCTGAATGGTTCGAATAATCACGCGATGTTCAGTTCTTATTCCAGTTGGCTGTTTCAGGCTTTGGGCGGCATTACCGTCGCTGAGGAGGCGGTTGGTGCTGATGTTATTTTAATCAGTCCATCCTTTACTGACACGATTAACTTTGTGGATTGCTGGCATCAAACCATCAGAGGGCGTATTGAGTGTCGCTGGCGGCGCTATAAAAAAGGCATTGAATTAGTCATCAAAGTGCCATTTAACCTCAAAAAATGCACCCTTAAATTACCAAAAGTGTATCAACTTAATAAACAATTACCTGCGCCGATAGACTGTGATACCTATCATCACTTTTATGACATTACCGATGCAGGTGAGATAAAAGTACTATTGTAATGATAGTGCATACCCAAACGTTCGCTCCAGTTAGGTACTTTTATGTTACACCATGATATTCATGAAAAGCTACTGGCTTATACCGATAGAGAACTCGAACTGCTTCGCGCTAACTATCAACTGTGTCATAAATTCAAAAGCCATATGGAGCGAAGGTTTTTCAAAGACAACTACATTCATATTGAAAAGCAGACCCGATTTACTAAAATTCCGTTGCATTCTCATGGCTTTATCGAGCTTATTTATATATATCAGGGTAAAATGCATCAGAAGATTAATGAAGAAAGTCTCACTTTAGGTAAGGGGGAGATCCTGCTTATCAACCAGTTTGCCAGACACGAAATTGAAGCCGCAGGGCAGAATGATATTATCATCAATTTTATTATTAAGACCGAATTTTTCGGTCGACTCATGTCACTTTTTGACGAAAATAACATCATTTCCCGTTTTATCCTTTCAGCAATTAATGGCAGAAAAAAACATGGAGAGCATATTCACTTTAAAGTGGGGGAAATCGACGCAATTCAAAACATTATGCATGTCATCATTAGCGAGATCTACAGTAATAACCACTTAAAAGAGATACGCGTCAATTTCCTGGTGGGACTGTTGATGACCGAACTGCTCTCGAATGTGCAAGCCAGCGATTACCATATCAACGGCAGTTACAATGAATCACTTGCCATGGCCGTGTTGAGATATATTGATACCGATTATAAAACTGCCAGCCTGAAAGAGATCTCCTGTCGTTTAAATCAGCCTAATTATAAGGTGAGTAAACTGATAAAAGACTTCACTGGCAAGAACTTTAGCGATTTGTTGGTTGAAAAACGCCTGGATGTGTTGATCCATCTCCTTAAGCATACTAATCACTCTATTATTGATGTTATTAATATGACGGGTTATGAAAACGCCTCGCATTGTTATAAGGTATTTAAAGAGAAATATAATATGAGTATTAAGGAGTATCGTGATCTGAACTCCTGAATAGTAAATTGGCTCACAGCGTTCATGCTATTGCATGTTTTTGTAATAAGTAAAATCGGCAACAACCGATATATAAAAAGGCAAGCTGGGTTATAACACGGGTGGCATTCTTTAAATAAAATCAGATAAGCAATAAAAATAATAATTTTATTTATTTTATATCTCTTACCCGATGGAGTCTGAAGAATGAACCCCAGAATTATTATTTCAGGTGTTATCTCATGTTTTCTGCCTACGACCTTATGCCATGCGGCTAATCTAAGCGACGACGGCAGCTTCCAGTTAAATGGATATGGCATGGTGGCTGGAGATTTTCAGAGCGAACTAAACCGTCCCAAAAACATGTCGTTGCATACCGATCCCACCGGACCTAATCAGGATCCTCGTGGCAAAATGGGCGATTTGGGAAACAGTTTCTGGCACGATTACTGGACATCGCTGGCTATCACTAAAAAATGGCAGGGGCTGGCTTCTCCCGAGCAATGGGCTGATTACACCTATGAAATGGTGGGTTACGGCGATAAAACGGTAGAAACGGCACAGAATTATGGGCGCTTTGGTGGGCTCTCTTTTCTTCCCGAGGGCGCAAACATTTGGGCTGGGCGTCGTTACCTCGATCAACGTATTAATATCTTCGCTTACAATACCAAAGAAGTACATATTGATTCCGGCCTCGGTTATAACAGTAAGAATTTTGATTTGAACGTTGGTACCGACCAGATCGACTGGTCCAGCGATACCGCGCCGCAGGCGATAGAAGGCTCGCGGCGCATCGTTGATATGGCTTATCGTATCGATCAGACAGAGCTGGGTATGACCTATGTTAAAGAAATTGATGACCCATTGGGCACTGGCAAGCAGAAAGCAATTAGTTTTTCCGCGAAATACAGCATGCCGTCTTTTTGGGGAGTGGCAAAGGGACAATCGACAGTCAAATTACAGTATGGTAAAGGGGTTATTGCTCCTTATCTGAACACCAGTCGTATTACCGTCCTTAGCGAAGAGGGCGATTGTTCAATGCGTTTTTCCACCGACGGAAACTTGACGTTATTTGATGATTTTGCCGTCTCGCCGGCTTTCATCTATGAATATACCAAGCGTGAAAAAACTGCTGACCGAACCACCTTTATACCTGATACAGGTTATTCAGGGGGGGACATGACCTATGGTTCCGCAAATGAAACCGGGATCTTTACCGGCGTAAACGTTAAACAAAATATTCATCACCAAAATCTCTCCATGTTGTATGAAGTCATGGTGAATAACACTATCAATAAAAATGGCGTCGAAGGTGCCAGCGGCGTCGGCTACAAAATTGCCGCCGGCCCGGCCCTGCAACTGGATGTTTTACCGTATGTCGCGCCGATTCTCAGTTTGACGGTTACCTACGCAGGTGGGGACAAAGAGGTCACGTTATTGCCGGAAGACTCGGAGTGGCGAGTCGGGTATCGAATGGAAGTCTGGTTCTGAATCATTACTACATCACTACAGGATATTACCCTATGAACAAACACGTCGCTGCTATGCTGACGATGCTTATTATTCCGTCTGCTTTTGCACAAACACCTTTAACAGACAGCAAAACTATCGTTATTAAACCCAGCGCTCTGGCCGTCGAGATGGTGCCTGATATTGCCTATTCATTTACGCAAAATATCATGGGACGACCGCTCCAGTTAACGATGGATTTGCTCAAGCCTTATGCTGATAAACCGTTACCCGCAGTAGTATTTATTACCGGCGGCGGCTTTCTCGATGCGCCCAAATCAAAATTCATCGGTCAGCGGGTCGATATTGCCCGGGCCGGTTACGTCGTCGCCAGCATTACCTATCGGGTCGTACCCAATGTGACTTTCCCGGGCATGGTTGAAGATGCGAAAACGGCGGTCAGATTTTTACGCGCCAATGCTGAAAAATTAGGCATCGATCCCAACCATATCGCTGTGATGGGCGAGTCGGCGGGTGGGTATTTAGCCGCCATGGTGGGTACCACCAGCGGCCATAAGGAATTCGACCAGGGAGAGTATTCAAATCAAAGCAGCGATGTGCAGGCGGTGGTTGATCTCTATGGCCTGTCCGATCTGACGAAAGTCGGGGCTGACTTTTCCGCGGACATTCAAAAAGCGCATCAGTCACCGGCCATACCAGAGGCGATGCTGGTTAATGGTATTCCCTGGCAAGGCGGTGGCGCGATCTCCGCCTATCCCGAAAAGGCGAAACGGGCTAATCCTATCACCTGGATTTCGAATAAAACGCCGCCTTTTCTGCTAATGAACGGCGATGCCGACAATGTGGTTTCACCCAGCCAGTCAACGCTTTTACACGAGGCGCTGGTAGCGAAAAAAATACCGTCCACCCATTACGTGGTGAAAGGGGCGGATCACGCAGGTTTGATGTGGTATCAGCCTGAAGTATCAAAAATTATTATTAATTTTTTAGACCAAAATCTCAAAGATAAGCATCAATAATACGTTACAGGAACAGGTAAATAAGATGAAAAAAATATTTTTGTGCTGCGCTGCCGGCATGTCAACGAGCATGGTAATGAATAAAATGAAACAAGCGGCCGCGGCGCAAGGCATTGCTGTCGATATTATTGCTGTTTCAATGGATGATTTTGATCGCACGTTACCAAATTACGATTGCTGTCTTTTAGGGCCGCAGATTAAATATAAATTCGAAGAATTTAACAAAAAGGCCGCTGCGGTGGGCAAGAGAGTCGCCGTTATCGATAGCATGGATTACGGCATGATGCGTGGCGATAAAATTCTTGCTGCGGCGCTGGCGCTGCTGGATGAACCTTCACTTAACAAGTAGGGAAACCGTATGGATATGGAAGCAACCGTCATGGAACTCATCATTAACGCCGGTGAGTCCCGCAGTCTGGCGATGCAGGCGCTGCAAGCCGCCAGAAAAGGAGTGTGGCAGGACGTTGATAGGCTGATGCAGGACGCCGCAGATGCCGCAAAACGCGCGCATGATGTACAAACCATGCTTATCGGTATGGATGAGGGCTGTGGCAAAGTACCGGTTAATCTTATTCTGGTACATGCCCAGGATCATATAATGACCTCTATGCTCGCGCGGGAGTTGATCGCGGAGCTTATTGAGGTTCAGCGCCAGCTGCAACATCGCAACTGATAAAATATGTCGCCGCCGGCACCTTCGGCGGCGACCGCCATCAGATATTCTCCAGACGAATGCCCCGCGTTCTCGGGCCGAAGATCCCCACCGACAGCATCACCATCAGCATACTGACGACGATAAAGCTAATCACCCCCGGCGTGCCGGCGTATTGCAGAATAATGCCGATCAGGATGCTGGTCACCGCGGTCGAGAGCCGGCTGAACGAGTAGCAGAAGCCGACGGCGCGGGCGCGAATATGGGTCGGGAAGACCTCGGCCTGGTAGGCGTGATAGCTGATGGTCAGCCAGGCGTTGGACCAGGTGATCATAAACCCGCAAATCACCAGCAGAATCGGGTTGTTTTGCAGAGCGAACAGGGTGCCGAAGATAACGGTCATCAGCGCGGAGAGGACAATCTGCCACTTGTTTTCAAAGCGATGCACGAAGCGGGTGCAGAACAGACAGCCCAGCGGATAGGCGAGGGTGATAAAGAAGGCGTACAGCAGGCTATGGGTGATGCTGGCGCCCTGACCGGAGAGCAGCGCCGGCAGCCAGTTGCCAAAGCCGAAGAAACCGATCGCCTGGAAGAAGTTCATCACCATCAGCATCAGGGTGCGCTGCCGATACTGCGGCGCCCAGATTTCGCGGAAGGTGCCGCGTTTGACGACGCTCTGTGCCGCATGCGCATGCTTCGGCGACGGCGTCAGGCCGCAGCGGGCTTCCATCTCACACATCACCGTATGCGCGTCATCATGCCGCCCTTTGCTTTCCAGCCAGCGGGCTGACTCCGGTAGCTTTTTGCGGATAAACCAGATCGCCAGCGAGAACAGTGCGCCAAAGATGATCACCCAGCGCCAGCCGCTGAGGCCGAACAGGGTGGTCGGCACCAGCATCCAGGACATCAGCGCCACCGCCGGAACCGAGAGGAACTGGATGAAGAAGGCAAAGGCAAAGGCTTTATTGCGCAGATGGGTTGGCACCCATTCGCTGAGATAGGTATCAATGGTCACCAGCTCAATGCCGAGGCCGATCCCCACCAGAAAGCGGAAGAAGATCACCCCTTCCGCGCTACTCTGCGTCGCCATCAGCAGCGAAAAAAGACCGTACCAGGCGAGCGCCACCATAAAGGTCAGGCGGCGGCCCAGTTTGTCCGCCAGCGGCGCCAGCAGACTGGCGCCGATAAACAGCCCCATAAAGGTGGCGGAGGCGAAGGCCGCCTGGTCGGCGATGCCGAAGATGCCCGCCTGTCCGGTGTGGAAAATGCCCTCCGCCAGCAGGCCCGCGCTGATATACCCGGTCTGGAAGAGATCGTAGAGCTCAAAGAAGCCGCCAAGTGAGAGCAGGGTAATAAACGACCATAACCCAAATGAGGCGGGCAGCGCATCAATGCGTCCGGTTAAGCTGGCGTGCGGTTGTCCTGGCGAAGCATAGGGCGTTTCGCCGAGAACCTGGGTGGTAGACATGGTGTTGTGTTCCTCAGGAAGAATGGTTTGCCTGCTAATGTTAATTGATTGTTAATAGTTTTAAATTTTTAATCCTTAGCCTTAGCGACATTCTTTAGCGTAAGATCGCGCTGGGGAGACATAAAGATGATGTTCATGCTGGTTTTCGCCGCATCCCAGCGACGGAATTGAAGTAAATCACCGCTGACGGCATTTTAGTCGCCTGGCGATGTCACGCTACGCAGGACCCGCGAAAGACAAACTAAACGAATCGTCACCGGCGGCGTTTTCGTGCTTTACCCATCATTACCCCGGGCTATAATGTGCCCACTTTTATTCAGGAGTCATACGTTGGACAGTCACCCTTATTGCGATTTTCCGGCAAGCTAACGCGATCATTTCGCTGCTTGCCGTCCCGGCGGGCAGCAATCTCTCAGTTCCGGATTGCCTCCCTCAATAATTTATGCGCCATTGAGCGCGAGAGGCAGCGTTATGTTTATGTTTTCCAGACCCTTATTTCCTCCACCATCATCCACCGGCTAACCGCCCGGCGCGGCTGAGCGCTACATCTGTAATTTTTGGCTTTCTGTTTTCTGGAGGAAGGCGCGATGGTATTTCCTTATATGACTCATTTACTCGCGGCAATGTTGTTGGGGGCGCTGATCGGCGCGGAAAGACAGTGGCGGCAACGTATGGCCGGTTTACGCACCAATGCCCTGGTGGCCACCGGCGCGGCGGTGTTTATTCTCAGCGCGATGTCGGCCTCGCCGGACAGCCCGGGGCGTATTGCAGCGCAGATCGTCTCCGGTATCGGCTTTCTTGGGGCAGGGGTGATTATGCGCGATGGCATGAACGTCCGCGGCCTCAATACCGCCGCCACGCTGTGGTGTTCGGCCGGGATCGGCGTACTCTGCGGCCTGGGTCAGTTCTGGAACGCGACGGCGGCTACGCTGATTATTCTGTGCGCCAATATCCTGCTGCGCGAGGCGGCGCAGCGCATTCATGCCTTGCCGGGGGCCGGTGACGAAGAGAAACGCTATGTCTTACGCGTCACCTGTCTGCGCGAACATGAAAATGCCGTACGTCAGCTGTTGCTGAATATTGCGCAGCAGCAGCGGTTTACCCTGCAGGGATTGCAGTCGGCGGCGGCGGACACCGCGGACCATCTGGAGATTTGCGCGCAGCTGATTAGCCATAAGCAGCACCAAAAAACGCTGGCGCAAATTATGGCGCAGATGGGCGTTCAGCAGAACGTCACATCGGTGCACTGGCGTGTCGGAGAGGCGTAGGGGCTGGCGGCGGAGCAGCGGAAACGGCCGCTCGTCGCGCGATTCGCCATCCCGCGGGAAAGCGGCTAGAATGGCCTCCTCGCAGGAGGTTATAAGAATGTTAAATAATGGATGTGTACCCTCGGAATCTGGTCCCACAGAGGTGACGGCTGATTTTCGTTTTACCCGCGTGATGGCCGAGCAGGCGGCGCGGGCGCGTCTGACGCTGGACGACGATCAGCTGTCACTCATCGCCCGCCTTGACGCCCTCGGTCAGCAGTTGGTGTCCACGACAGGCAGGCCGCAGGGGGTATACGTCTGGGGACGTACCGGGCGAGGGAAAAGCTTTATCCTCGACCACTTTTTCGCCAGCCTGCCGCTCGCCGCCAGGCGGCGGGTCCATTTTCATCACTTCTTCCGCGAACTGCACCAGCGGCTGAATGCCCCCGGAGCGCCCGACCTGCAGACGGTGATGAGGCAGATGACATCCGGTTGCCGCCTGCTATGCTTCGACGAATTTCATCTGCATGACCCCGGCGACGCCATGCTGATTAAAGCCTTGCTGGAACATCTCTTTCAACACGGTATCGTGCTGCTGGCCACCTCAAACTACCCACCGGAGATGCTGCTGCCCAATCCGCTGTATCACGATCGCTTTTTACCGTCGATCGCGCTGATCCGCGCCCATCTAACGGTGGTGGCGCTGAACGGCGAGGAGGATTATCGCGAACGGCATCTGAGCCAGGATAACGCCTTCTGCAGCGGGCGGATGTGGGTTAATCCGAATGCACAACAGCGTCAGCTGTATGACCTGCCGTCGCTGCCTGGCGAACCGGTTTCGCTGACGGTAGGCTATCGCACGCTGCTGGCGGCCGCGGCGTCGCCCGCGTTGCTGCACTTCACCTTTACCCAGCTTTGTCAGGCCGCCACGGCGGTGATGGACTATCTGACGCTCTGCGAAAGCTATGCCATCTGGCTACTGGACGAGGTGCCGCCATTGGCTACGGTGGGGCCGGCGGCCCAGCAGCGCTTTATCAATGTGATTGATGTGCTGTATGAAAAGCAGATCCGCCTGCTGTTGGTGACCCGCTGCGACCTGGAGACGCTGGTGGCAGGGGTGGAACTGGAGGATATTCAACGAACGCGGAGTCGCCTGCAACAGCTGCCGCGGGCGGTATAAGAAAAACGCCCCGGCGGGAGCCGGGGCGAGAGGATTACAGATCGAAGCGGTCGAGGTTCATCACCTTGGTCCAGGCGGCAACGAAGTCATGCACCAGCTTCTGCTGCCCGTCGGCGCAGGCGTACACTTCCGCCAGGGCGCGCAGTACCGAGTTGGAGCCAAACACCAGATCCACGCGGGTGGCGCTGTACTTCGCTTCGCCGGTTTTACGGTCGCTGCCGGTAAACAGCTCCGCGTTATCATCGGCCGCTTTCCAGACGGTAGCCATATCCAGCAGATTGACGAAGAAGTCATTGCTGAGCACGCCGACGCGGTCGGTAAACACCCCGTGTTTGCTGCCGTCGTAGTTCGCGCCCAGTACGCGCAAGCCACCGACCAGCACGGTCATTTCCGGGGCGGTTAGCGTCAGCTGCTGCGCTTTATCGATCAGCAGGGTTTCCGTCGAGACACCGCCTTCGATACGGCGATAGTTGCGGAAGCCATCCGCCAGCGGCTGCAGCAGATCAAACGACTCGACGTCGGTCTGCTCAGGCAGAGCGTCGACGCGGCCTGGGGTAAACGGCACATTGACGCTGACGCCGGCGGCAGCGGCTGCCTGCTCAACGCCGACCACGCCGGCCAGCACGATAATATCGGCCAGCGACGCTTTGCCGGAGGCGCGCTGGATCGCCTGCAGGGTCGGCAGCACCCGGCTGGCGATGGCGTTAACCGGCCAGTCTTTCTGCGGGGCCAGCGCCAGACGCGCGCCGTTAGCGCCGCCGCGTTTATCGCCGCCGCGGAAGGTGGAGGCGGACGCCCAGGCAACCGAGACCAGCTCACTGACCGACAGGCCGGCGCCGGCGATGGCGCTTTTCAGGCTGGCGATATCTTCCGCGCTCGGCTGATGTGTCGCTGCCGGCAGCGGATCCTGCCAAATCAGATCTTCTTTCGGCACTTCCGGCCCGAGGTAACGGGATTTTGGCCCCATATCACGGTGGGTCAGCTTGAACCACGCCCGGGCGAACGCCTCGTTAAAGGCCTGCGGATCGTTGAGGAAGCGGCGGGAGATTTTTTCAAACTCCGGGTCGAAGCGCAGGGTCAGGTCGGTGACCAGCATGGTCGGTTTGCGCTTTTTCTCCGGGTTAAACGGATCCGGGATAATCTCCGGCGCGTCTTTGGCTTCGAACTGGATCGCGCCAGCCGGGCTGCGGGTCTGCACCCATTCGTATTTGAACAGGTTTTCGAAAAAGTAGTTGCTCCACTGGGTGGGCGTCTGCGTCCAGACCACTTCCAGACCGGAGGTGATGGCGTCCGCGCCTGCGCCGCTGCCGTAGCTGGAGTGCCAGCCCAGACCCTGCGCTTCCAGCGGCGCGGCTTCCGGCTCGGCGCCGACGTGGCTGGTTTCTGCGGCGCCGTGGGTTTTGCCCAGCGTATGGCCGCCGGCGATCAGCGCGACGATCTCTTCATCGTCCATCGCCATATTGCCGAAGGTGGCGCGAATGGCCGCCGCGGCGGACAGCGGCTCGCCGCTGGCGTTCGGACCTTCCGGGTTGACATAAATCAGACCCATTTCGGTGGCGCCGATGGCCTGTTTCGCCAGGCTTTCCGGATGACGGTGGGCCAGCCACTCTTTCTCATCGCCCCAGTCGACGTCGAGATCCGGTTCCCAGACGTCTTCGCGACCGGCGCCAAAGCCAAAGGTGCGGAAGCCGGCGTTTTCCAGAGCGACGTTACCCGCCAGCATGTAAAGGTCGGCCCAGGAGATTTTCTGGCCATATTTCTGTTTCACCGGCCACAGCAGACGGCGGGCCTTATCGAGGCTGACGTTGTCAGGCCAGGAGTTCAGGGGGGCAAAGCGCTGCTGCCCACGACCTGCGCCTCCGCGACCGTCAACGGTGCGGTAGGTGCCGGCGCCGTGCCAGGCCATACGAATAAACAAGCCAATATAGCTACCCCAGTCTGCCGGCCACCACTCTTGCGAATCGGTCAGCAGCGCTCTGAGATCAGCCTTCAGCGCGGAGTAATCGAGCTTTTTAAACTCTTCCCTGTAGTTAAAATTCTCACCCAACGGGTTGGAGCGATTGGAGTGCTGGTTTAACAGATCGACACGCAGCTGGTTCGGCCACCAGTCGCGGTTGGCGGTGCCGCTGCCGGCGCTCTGTTTTGGCGTCTCGGCGTGGAAAGGGCACTTCCCGGCGGATGCATTGTTGGATGGGTCGTTAGACGTGCTCATATCAGGCTCCGTTTGCTTTTGTGAATGCCGTTACGATATACACTGCTACCAATAAGCGATATTTGAATGAATCTACGGATTTAATAGCTATTTCCGTTCAATGAAGGGTTAGGCAACCCCCTGGTGGGACCGTGTCGGCCTGGAGATTGAGATTAACCTCATTAGTAACCATAGCCGTAACGAGGCGGCAAAGGAAACGATCCGCGTCAAGCTGGGCGAAGGAATGCTAATTGTTTGAGATATGACAAGTTTTACTACGAAACTCGCATTAGCGCTGCCAGTAGGGCGGCGATCCAAACACGTCGGCAAAATAGTCAATCACTGTCCGCACGTTGAGAGAGGGATGGCGGGTATAAGGATAAATCGCCGCGATATACGATGGCGTGTGGCTGATGGCCGCCGAATAGCGATCCATCAGCGTGACTAATGTCCCGTTGTGCAGCGCCTCGCTGACCATCCAGTCGGGAAATAACACGATCCCCATCCCGCCGATGGCTGAAGTGAGCAGGGCATCGGCATTGTTCGAGGTCATGAGCGGGGTCAACGGATAGTGCACCCATGCCTCTTCGCGCTGGCGAAACAGCCAGCGGTTGGCTCCCTGCGAACCGCCATACACCAGCGTGCGATGTTGATGCAATGCCTCCGGCGAAGTCGGGCTGCCGTACCGTGAAACATACTCCGGGGAGGCGGTCAGGTAATAGCGCTGGCTGCCAAACACTCTGGCGTGATAGCCCGCGTCCGGCAGGCTGCTGATGCGAAAAAGGATATCCGTCGCATCGCGATGGGGATCGATAAAATCGTCGGTCAGCGTCAGGTCAAACTGCAGTTTGGGATGCCGGGCCGCCAGTTTCGGAAGCCAGGGGGCGATATGCCGCTGACCAAAATAGACCGGCGCATTGATCCGCACCAGCCCGCCGGGGACCTGTGCCCGATCCTGTAACGCCCGTTGCGCGTCGGCGTACTGTCCCAGCAGTTCCCGGGCGGACGCTGCGAAAAGGCGTCCTGCTTCGGTCGGTACCACGGCACGGGTGTTGCGGTAGAACAGCTGCTGCCCGAGGGCATCTTCCAGCTGCTGGATGGTTCGCGAGATCAGCGAGGGAGAGACCCCTTCGCGGCGGGCCACTACGGAAAAACTCTGGTTATCGTAAACCGCGATGAAAAGCTGAAGGGCGCGAAAATCGACGCTGCTGGCATCGGCCATCTGTGCAATTCCTGCAATAGTGTTTTCTGCATTATACCGTTTATCGCATCAGCACGCTGTTTTATCCTCAGCCGCCTGTTGTACAGAGGAGGCGCAGTAATGGCGTTATTATTCATTTTATTAGTGATTGCCGGCGGCATGGGATTATCGGTCGAGGCCGGCCTGCTGGGGCCGCTGGCGAGCCAGGTGGGGGATCTGTGGGCAACCATGAGCATCTTTGGGATTGGCGCAGTGTTAACCTTTTTTCTGATGCTCTTTTTCAGCCCGCGTAGCAGCCCGTCGTTCTTTTCTCTGCCCGGCTGGCAACTCACCGGCGGTCTGTTGGGGGCGGGGTACGTGGTGATCTTGACCATGGCGACGCCGGTGATTGGTATTGCCATGACCATGATCGGCATCCTGGCGGGTCAGGTGGCGAAAAGCCTGGCGATCGACCATTACGGGTTATTCGGCAGCCCACGGCGCAAAATCGATCCGCGGCGCGCCATGGCGCTGATGTTGATTATGGCGGCGTTACTGCTGGTGGCTCTGGGTTAAGGAGGGGAAATGGATACGATAGTGATCATTCTGGCGCTGTGCGGCGGCGCATTGCTTAGCGTCCAGGCGGCGATAAATGGCCGTCTTGGCAGCCAGGTGGGGGTGCTGCGCAGCGCCTTTTTAACCTTCGCCACCGGCGCGCTGGTGACGGGATTGCTGATCCTGTTTTTTGCTCCAGCGACGTCGGTAAACCTGCTACAGGTGCCTAAGTGGCAGCTGCTGGGCGCTTTTTGCGGCGTGCCCTACATCGTCATTATGGTGCTGGCGGTGCAGCGGATAGGCACCGCTACGGCTACCGTGGCGGTGATCTTTGGCCAGCTGACGATGAGCCTGCTGATCGACAATTTTGGCTGGCTGGGCAATAGCACGATGGCGTTCTCGCCGGCGCGACTGGCGGCGGTGATATGTCTGGCCCTCGCGCTGTACTTAATCTACACCTCAGGGAAGTCGGCTACCTCCCACGAGGCGGCCCGCGCAGAACAGTGAGCTGCGCCGACGCGTCGGGCATCGTGAATATAGCCTGACGCGTCACGGGCAAGGTTAAGAATAACGATCCCTCTAACATGCTGAAACATTTCTGCCAGATCATTAGCAACCTTTCAGTAGGGCTGACGCTGCGATAAGGCTATGCTTCCCGGCCGTTACGCCGTTGGCTTTTCCAGTGATTCAGGTGATGTACCGCTAATGCCCCTTTTGAGAGACGAAATTCGCGACCACTCCGCGGAAGAGATGCTGTTTATCCGCCGGGCCGCAATTGCTTTTCTGCTGGTGGTGGTCTGCTTTGGCGTGCTGATCGTTAACCTCTACCATCTGCAGGTGGAGCAGCACGATTTTTACCAGACCCGGTCAAACCAGAACGACATCAAAATGCTGCCCATCGCCCCCAGCCGCGGGCTGATATTCGATCGCAACGGCATTCCGCTGGTGCAGAATATCACCCTGTATCGCCTGCAGGTGATCCCGAGCAAAATTCCCGATATGGCCGCGCTGTTGCAGCAGCTGACGCCTATCGTCGACCTGACGCCGGATGACATCGCCAGCTTTCGCGACGATATGCACCACACCAGCCGCTACAAAGCGGTCACCCTCAAGTCAGACCTCAGCGATGTGGAGGTGGCCCGCTTCGCGGTCAACGAATTCCGTTTCCCCGGCGTGACGGTGGAGAGCTACCAACAACGGGAATACCCCTACGGCGCAGAGCTGGCGCACGTGGTGGGCTATGTGTCGAAAATCAACGACAGCGATCTGCAGCGGCTGGCGAAAAACGGCGAAGAGGAGAACTACGCCGCCGACCGCAATATCGGTAAGCAGGGCATCGAGGGCTATTATGAAAAAGCGCTCCACGGCACCACCGGCTATCAGGAAGTGGAGGTGGATAACCACGGCCGGGTGGTGCGTCTACTGAAAGAGGTGCCGCCGGTGGCCGGAAAAAACCTCTATCTGACTCTCGACCTTCATCTCCAGCAGTATATTGAGTCGGTGCTGAAGGGACAGCGGGCGGCGGTGGTGGTGGTCGACCCGCGGGATGGCGGCGTGCTGGCGATGGTCTCCAGTCCCAGCTACGATCCTAATCCGTTCGTCAAAGGTATCGGCTATCAGGCCTATAAATCGCTGCTGGAGAATCCGGACCGGCCGCTGATCAACCGCGTCACCCAGGGGCTATATCCTCCGGCTTCGACGGTCAAACCCTATATGGCGCTGTCGGCGCTCTCCGCTGGGGTCATCACCCCGAACACCACCTTCTTCGGGGCGCCGACGTGGACGCTGCCGGGCACGCAACGCCGCTACCGCGACTGGCTGAAAACCGGCCACGGCATGCTCAACGTGACTAAAGCCATCGAAGAGTCAGCGGACACCTTTTTCTATCAGGTCGCCTTCGAGATGGGCATTGACCGGATCCATGAATGGCTGAGCAAGTTCGGCTACGGCCAGTCCACCGGCATCGACCTTAATGAGGAGTACGCCGGGGTGCTGCCCAGCCGGGAGTGGAAACAGCGGGTGCATAAAAAGCCCTGGTATCAGGGGGACACCATCTCGGTCGGCATCGGCCAGGGGTACTGGATCGCCACCCCGATCCAGATGGTGAAGGCGCTTACCACTCTGCTGAACAATGGTAAAGTACAGGATCCGCATCTGCTCTATTCGATGAAGCAGGGCAACCATGTGGAACGTTATCAGCAGCCGGCGAACCTGCCGCAGGTGGGTGACCCGAAATCCCCGTACTGGGGCATTGTGCGCAACGGCATGTATGGGATGGCGAATCAGCCCAACGGCACCGGCTATAAGCTGTTTCATACTGCGCCGTATCAGATCGCGGCGAAGTCCGGGACCTCGCAGGTCTTTAGCCTGAAGCAAAACCAGACCTATAACGCCAAAATGATCCCGGTGCGTCTGCGCGACCATATCTTCTACACCCTGTTTGCCCCTTATCAGCATCCGAAGGTGGCGATGGCGCTGATTCTGGAGAACGGTGGCGGGGATGGGGTGGTAGCCGGACCGACGGCGCGCGCCATCCTGGACCATATTTTTGTCCCGCAGCAGGCATCTTCGGCGGCAGCCGATGTGCCGCAGCGTGACAGCGCCGATGCCCAGTAAGCGACAGGACTTATTCCGCAGGCGCATCGTCCATAGTAATTGGTTATTTGTCCCATCGTCTTCCCGGCGGCATAGTGTTTTACGGGAACATGACCCGGAGCGAGGAGGAAAGGTGACACGTAACCGATTACTGCTGGTCCAGACCGGCACGCCGCCGACGGCCATTCGCCAGGCGCATGGCGATCTGCCGCGCTGGTTTCGCACGCTGCTGGCGCCGTGGCAGACGCAGCTCACCACGGTGCGGGTGTTTGAAGATGAACCGCTGCCGACGCCGGATAACCAGACCATAGCGGTGCTGACCGGCTCGTGGGCGATGGTAACCGATCGTCTGGCGTGGAGCGAACGGACCGCCGACTGGATCCGGCAGGCGGTGGCTATCGACATGCCGCTGTTCGGCGTTTGTTATGGTCATCAACTGATGGCCCATGCCCTGGGGGGCGAGGTGGCGTATCATCCTGGCGGGCGGGAAAGCGGCAGCCAAACCATTACGCTGTCGCCATGGGGTATCGATGATCCGCTGCTGAGCGGCCTGCCGGCTACATTTGAGCCATTTGCAAACCGTGACTCGTCTGCCGGAAGGGGCCACGGTGCTGGCCGCGTCCTCCCACGATCCCCACCAGATTGTGCGCTATGGGCCGCACGCGGTCTCTACGCAATTTCACCCGGAATTTACCGCGCCGATAGCCCGTTCGCTGATCCGCCACCGGGAGGCGGTGCTGCAGGCGGAAGGTATTGACGCGCAGCGGTTACACGACGAGGTGCAGGAGAGCCCGCAGGGCGCGGCGATCCTTACGCGCTTCGTCAGCGCCTTTCTGACCCCGGATGCCCCCGGCCATTAATCCCCTGTCGTGAACAGCACCTGCCAGCGGCGACGCCGGCGGGTCATTTCGTGTGCCAGATCGGCCACCTCTGCAACGCGCAGCGCGTCAACCGCCTGCGGCGTTAGCTCTGGTAAACCATACTCCTGACGCAGGGCGGACAGCGCCCGCGCCTCTGGCGGCCTGCTGGCGCGGATCTGAGCGGCCAGGCGCTGCTGTAGCGGTCTGAAGGTCGCCTCATCCATGGGGGCCAGCTGGCGCAGAAAGTCTTTACCACAGCGCAGCAATTCCCCGGCGCGGCGATCCGGGGACTGGAGCGCCATCAGCAGCCCGTCGCGATCGGCGACCCGCTGATAGCGGCAGCTCACCACATAGCCAATCTGCTGCTCCACCCGCAGGCGCTGGAAAAATAGCGGCTCACAATGCTGCGCCAGCAGCCGCAGGGCCGCCAGCGAGGCGCCATCCGGCAGCGGAATAAAGACCAGCAGCGCCGTATCGCCTCCCGGATAAACCAGACGTTCGACGCCGCGGCGGCAGGGCGCCGGAGCGGGCATCGGCGGATTAACCGGGGCGGTAATCAGGCTCAGCTGACGCGCTACCCACTGCGCATCTTCTGCGCTGCCGCCAGCCAGGGCCGCCAGCCAACCTTTCTGATGCCCGGATGTACCCAGCCGTTCGGGGAGTTGAGCCATGAGATGACGGATAGCGATACTTTCCGGCGGTGCGGTCGGCGAGGCCACCGGGAGCGCGAGCTGCCGCAGAATGGCCTGCAGGATCGCCTCCGGCCGTCGGCCGGGCTCCGGCAGCTGGAGGGTCAACTGCCAGCTGCCGTCGAACAGATGCCACTCGCCGTGTCCCCCGGCATGGCGCAGGGCGGCAAGCAGTGGGCGCAGCTGTTCCCCACGCGCCAGTCCTTCGGCCTGATCGGGCGAGCAGTAGAAGGGCGGTCGCAGCAGGAGCCTCGGCGGCTCTTCCGGTAACGGGAGATGGAGCAGCGGCGCGGCTTTCTCCGGGCATTTGGCAACGAGATCGCCAGCGGCCTGCGGATAGAAAGCGAACGCCAGCGCCGGGTCAGACTCAGGGCGGCGGCGCCAGCGGCTAAGCGGCAGGCTAAAGCCCTGGGTGGCAACAGGCTCCCCTGGGGAAACGGTTTGACAGGCCAGGCTGACCGACGGGGCGGCCTGCAGGGCGGCGCAAAAATCGGCGAACCCGGCGGGCGGCGCGCCGGGGGCAAAGCCGAATGCCCGCTGGCGCAGCTGATCGAGAGGCGACAGCGCCTGAAAGCGGCGGCGGGATAGCTGATAGTAGTGTTGCTGCTGCTCAGGCGTCGTTTGCTGGAGCGCCTGCAGCCAGTGGGTTATCTGCCGGTCGACCTCTTCCGGCCGGTCGCTGGCGAAGACCAGCGCCAGCCAGCCGAGGTGCCGATCCTGATACAGCCAGTTCAGCGCCACATCCCCGGCCAGCCGGCGCTGGCGCAGGCTGGCCATCAGGCTGCCGGGGGCTTCATCCAGCAAAAACTCGCGCAGTAACGTGACGTTGTCACTTAAAGCGATCAGCGGGCAGCGCCACAGCGCGGGCTGGCTGGAGACCGCCAGCTGCAGTGCAGTGAACTCGCCCAGGCGCAGCGGCGGCGCCGGCGGCGGAGCCTCGCCTGCGGCAAGCCCGGCGGCGAAACGGGCCGCCAGCTCGCCGAGCGCCTCCAGCGACTGCGGTCCCTGCAGCCAGAGCTGCATTCGCCGGGCGACGTAATGGGTGCGGTGAAAATCGCCTAAGGCGGCCTGCAGCGCAGCGAGATCGCCCGCCAGCGCGTCGGCGCTGCCTACCTGAAAGCGGCGAAACGCCGCGGGCGCGCTGGCGGCGTGGCGCACCGCGGCTTCCCGGCGCGATGGCTCATGCTGCTGGATCAGGCGGTACTCGGCGTCAATCACCGACACTTCGCGCTGAATATCTTCCCTGAGCAGCAGCGGGGCCTGCAGCATCTCCTGTAGACGCGCGACACCATCAGCCAGAGCATCGGCGGCAACCTCGAAAAAGAACGCGCTATGGCGAGCCAGGGTGGTGGCATTCACGCTTCCGCCCTGGCGCTGCACCCAGCCCATCAGTCGGTCATCATCCTGGTAGCGCTCTCCGCCGTAAAACAGCAGATGTTCCAGCAGGTGCGCCAGCCCAGGGAAGCGCGACGGTTCGTGGTGGCTGCCGGCGGCGACCCGCGCCAGGGCAGCCGCGCGATCCGCCTGCGGCTGATGGACCAGGGTGGCCTGCAGGCCGCCCGGCAAAGTGACGGTGCGGGTCGCCAGCGTCATTACAGGTCCCGGGTTTGGAAGATCAGCTGCGAGCGGGTACGGTTGCGGAACTGCAGCTGGCTGACTTTTATGTCGCTGCAGGCCGCTTCGCGCCGGGCCTCGAGGATTTTGTGATGATGCGGGGATTTGCTGCACACCGGGTCGGCGTTATCGGCGCTGCCGGTCAGCATAAAGGCCTGGCAGCGGCAGCCGCCGAAGTCCTTCTCTTTTTCATCACAGGAGCGGCACGGCTCCGGCATCCAGTCATACCCGCGGTAGCGATTGAAGCCGAATGAGTCATACCAGATCGATTCCAGACTCTGCTCCAGCACCGACGGAAATGCCACCGGCAGCTGGCGCGCGCTGTGGCAAGGCAGGGCGGTGCCTTCCGGGGTGACGCTGAGGAAAATCCCAGCCGCCCATGCAGCCTTTCGGCCGCTCTTCGTAATAGTCCGGGGTGACGAACAGCAGGTTGGTGAGGTTGCCGCTGGCGGCCATTTTCTGCCGGTAGTCAGCGACCACCTGCTCGGCGCGGGCGATCTGTTCCCGGGTCGGCAGCAGCCCTTCGCGATTAAGAAACGCCCACCCGTAGAACTGGCAGGTGGCCAGCTCAACGTCATCGGCTTCCAGCTCAATGCACAGCTCGATAATTTTATCGAGCTGGTCGATGTTGTGCCGGTGGAGAACGAAGTTGAGCACCATCGGGTAGTCGCGCGCTTTCACGGCTTTGGCCATGGCCAGCTTCTGCTGGAAGGCTTTTTTGTTGCCGGCCAGCGCGGCGTTGAGCACTTCATCGCTGGCCTGGAAGCTAATCTGGATATGGTCCAGCCCGGCCTCGCTGAAGGCGTCCAGTTTGCTCTCCGTCAGCCCTATCCCGGAGGTGATCAGGTTGGTATAGAACCCGAGGTCGCGCGCGGCGCGGATAAGCTCCGGCAGATCTTTACGGGTCAGCGGCTCGCCGCCGGAAAAGCCCAGCTGAACGCTGCCCATCGCCCGCGCCTGGCGAAAGACCTCGATCCATTGTTCGGTGGTCAGCTCCTTATCCTGCCGGGCGAAGTCCAGCGGATTGGAACAGTAGGGACACTGCAGCGGGCAGCGGTAGGTCAGCTCCGCCAGCAGCCACAGCGGCGGATTGACGGTGGGTTTACTCTGGCTCACGGCAGGTGATCCACTTCTGTTGACAGGCGATCTGCAGGAACTCGATGACGTCGTCATCGACGCCGCCTGCTTCCGGGAAACGTTCATTAAGCATGGCGATAATCGCCGCGACGTCGCGCCGGCCATCGACCAGCTCGAGGATCGCCGCGGCGGTCTCATTGAGTTTGGCCATACCCTCCGGATAGAGGATCACATGGCTCTCCTGGGCGGCTTCCCATTGCAGTCGGTAGCCGCGACGAAAGGCAACGATGGACGTTTTCTGCATGATTACACCAGTCGGGTCGTGTGCCAGGCCGCCTTGTCGGTGACCGTGTGATAAGGCGGGCGCTGCAGGGCATAGGCCATGGTCATGGCATCGAGCATCGACCACAGAATGTCGAGCTTAAACTGCAGGATCTCCAGCATCCGATTCTGTTTTTCAGCGCTGTCGCAGTAGGCCTTCGCCAGCGCCAGGCCATGCTCAACGTCGCGATTGGCCTGGCTCAGACGACTGCGGAAGTAAAAGTAGCCTTCCTCTTTGATCCATGGATAGTGCTGCGGCCAGCTGTCGAGGCGCGACTGATGGATCTGCGGGGCGAACAGCTCGGTCAGGGAGCTGCAGGCCGCCTCCTGCCAGCAGGCGCGACGAGCGAAATTAAGATAGGCATCCACCGCGAAGCGCACGCCGGGCAGCACGTGACGCTCGCTGAGCAGATCGTCGCGGCTCAAACCGACCGCTTCCCCCAGCCGCAGCCAGGCTTCAATCCCGCCGTCCTCGCCGTGGCTGCCGTCGTGGTCGAGGATCCGCTGCACCCATTTGCGCCGGGTTTGCGCATCCGGGCAGTTGGCCATAATCGCCGCGTCTTTCAGCGGAATAGTGGTCTGGTAATAAAACCGGTTCGCCACCCAACCCTGAATTTGCTCGCGGGTCGCGTCGCCGTTATGCATGGCGATGTGGTAAGGGTGGTGAATATGGTAGAAGGCGCCTTTAGCCCGCAGAGCCTCTTCAAAGGCCTGCGGCGACAGCGTGTCAGTGATCAACATGCGGTATCCTGAAGGGTGATTGCCATCCCGTCCCAGCTCACTTCGATCCCCTGTTGCGTTAGCGCCTGGCGCTGGGGAGACTGCTCGTTAAGGATCGGGTTGGTGTTATTAATATGAATGAGAATTTTGCGTTTTGCCGGCAGGGAGGCCAGCAGGGCCATCATCCCGTGCTCATCGCCGAGCGCCAGGTGGCCCATATCGCGCCCGGTATTGCGCCCGACGCCGGCGGCCTGCAGCTCGTCATCCTGCCAAACGGTGCCATCGATCAGCAGACAGTCCGCTTTTTGCAGCCACGGCAGAAGGGTTTCATCCGGCTCACCCAGCCCCGGGGCATAGAACAGCGTCTGCCCGTTGCGGCGGTTTTCGATAAACAGCGCCACGTTATGACCCGGCAGCGGCCGGTCGCGATACGGCGAATAGGGCGGCGCGTTGCTGGCGATAGGCACCGCGGTAAACTGCAAATCAGGACAGGCGTCAACGGTAAAAGGCTGCTGCGGAGCGATGGGATGATGCACCAGGCCGCCGTTCCAGTGCCGCAGCATGGTAAACACCGGGAAGCCGGTGGAGAGATCCTCATGAACCTCCGGGGTGCACCAGACCTGATGTGGGCAGCCTTCCCGCAGGCTCAGCAACCCGGTGGTGTGGTCGATCTGGCTGTCGGTGAGAATAATGCCGCCGATATGCGTTCCGCGCAGTACGCCGGCTTTATTTAACTCGGGGGTATGGGCAATCTGCTGGCTGATATCCGGCGAGGCGTTGCACAGCACCCACTCTTTACCGTTGTCGCTGACGATAATTGACGACTGGGTGCGGGGGGCAGCCTGAATGGTGCCATCGCGCAGACCCTGACAGTTGGCGCAGTTGCAGTTCCATTGCGGGAAACCGCCGCCGGCGGCGGAACCGAGGACTTTAATGAACATGAAGACGGACCGGGTAATGAATGAAGGTGCCCGCGCGAACGGCGGGCGGGGCGATTAACGGTTAGAAATGTACAGCGTCACTTCCAGACCGAGACGTAAATCGATAAAAGCAGGTTTCTTCCACATGTTTTGTTCCTCTTAAAAATGACTACAGGCCTCACGGATAATGGTGGATCTGTGACGGCTGCCGCATATTGCGCTTCACCGGGAGAGAGATCAACCCGGAATCTGTAAGGAATTAACTTTATGTTTACAATATAACCTATTGTTGCCAAACATTTTTTAATACCCGTAGCCAGTTACGCCACAGCAGCTTATCCAGCACCAATTGATCATAGCCGCTAGCGCGCAACGTATTGATAAGCCGCGGTAAGCCGGCCACATCGCCCAGCTCGTCCGGCAGGGTGATGCCGTCAAAATCCGAGCCAAGAGCCACATGATCCTCACCCATTATGTTAATAAGATAGTCGATATGCCGGACAATGGTGGTTAAGGGCGTGTCGCTATCGCGCCGGCCGTCGGCGCGCAGGAAAGCATTGCCGAAATTGACGCCCACCACGCCGCCGCTGTCGCGGATCGCCCGCAGTTGCTGGTCGGTCAGATTGCGCGGCTGCGGGCACAGGGCGTGGGCATTGGAGTGGGTGGCCACCAGCGGTGACGTTGAGTGATGGGCGGTATCCCAGAACGCTTTTTCATTCATATGAGACACGTCCATCTGCATCTTCAAGGCATTGGCCTGCTTAATCAGATCGATACCTGACGCAGTCAGTCCAGGCCCAGTGTCCGGGCTACCGGGAAACGAACCGTTAACGCCGCTGCCGAAGCGGTTCGCAATATTCCAGAACGGACCAATGCTGCGGACCCCGGCGGCATAAAAGGCCTGCAGGTCGCGGCCCTCGCCATCAAAACCTCCGGCACCCTCAATATGCGCCACCATCGCCAGTACCTTATCCTCGCGGCAGCGCTCGATATCCGCCGCGCTCAGACACAATCTCAAGCGTCCAGCGGAGTGCGCGATAAGTTGCTTCAGGATGGCCAGTTGCTGCCAGAGGATATCGATCGGATCCCATCGTTGGCTGGCGTATTGCGGCGTCATACGGGCAATATATTCCTGCGGTGGCACGAATAGCGCGAATAGCCCGCCGGCAAATCCGCCTTGCAGCATGCGCGGATAGTCGAGATGGCCGTTCTCTATCCCGGCAAAGAAGGCGCTCACCGGATCCTCGCGATGGTGAAGCCAGAGATTCAGCAGCAGGTCATTGTGACCATCAAAAATCGCCATAGCGGGTTCCTGCGTTCTTAAGTGGTGAAAAATGCCTGCCACGGTAACGGATTTATCTCCCGGGGCAAGCATAAATTCACATGCCCGCAACAATTGCCAACCTCGACTTTGTATCACACTGTATCTCGCGGTGCTGCGCTGACATTAAGAGAGAAAAATGGCCCCGGTCGGGCACATGGCGGATACAAATTTCCGCTTTACTGGTCACGTACTCTCTTGATGACGATAAAAGGTGAGAAAACGATGAACAGATTATCCCTGATCCGCTATACCAGCGCCGTGGCGCTGGGGTTATCCACCCTGTGGTCCGCCGCCGTTTGCGCCGCTGAAGACGCGGGGGCGTTCGACAAGATCCAGCAGATCCGCGCCGGCGACCTGAATATTGGCTACGTGGATATCGGCCCGCGCGACGGCCAGCCGGTGATCCTGCTGCACGGCTGGCCCTACGACATTCAGAGCTATGCCCAGGTGGCGCCGGCTCTAGCGCAGAAGGGTTACCGGGTGATCGTGCCGTATCTTCGCGGCTACGGCACGACCCGTTTCCTCTCCGCCAGCACGCCGCGTAACGGTCAGCCGTCGGCGATGGCGGCCGATATTGTCCATCTGATGGACGCCCTTAACATCAGGCAGGCGGATCTGGCCGGTTTTGACTGGGGCGCGCGCACGGCGGATATCGTCGCCGCGCTGTGGCCGCAGCGGGTGAAATCCCTGGTCTCGGTGAGCGGGTATCTGATCAGCAGTCAGCAGATTGGCGAAAAACCGCTGCCGCCGCAGGCTGAGCTGTCGTGGTGGTATCAATTCTATTTTGCCACCCCGCGTGGGGAGGCCGGTTACCGGCAAAACACCCACGACTTTGCGAAATTTATCTGGCATCAGGCGTCGCCGCAGTGGCAATTCAGCGACGCGACCTTTGCCAAAACCGCCCGGGCTCTGGATAACCCGGACCATGTGGCGATCACCATCAGCAACTACCGCTGGCGCCTGGGGCTGGAGAAAGGGGAAGCGAAGTATGCCGGCTATGAACAACGGCTGGCGGCGCTACCGTCGATAACCGTGCCCACCATCACCCTGGAAGGGGCGAATAACGGCGCGCCGCATCCGGCTCCCGCCAGCTACCGTGCCAAATTTACCGGTAAATATGAGCACCGGGATCTGCCGGGAGCTGTGGGCCATAACCCGCCGCAGGAGGATCCGACGGCGTTTGTGCAGGCGGTGGTGGACGCCGATCGTTTGTAACCCGCGCCTTGCCGGCGGCGCGACGTTGCGCTTCCGGCAACACGGCTTATGCTTGTGAAGAGTTTATTTTGCCCCAGGAGCAGCCTTTGGAGCGTATTGACCACATCCTGGTCGTCGACGACGACCGCGACATCCGGGAACTGATTGTCGACTATCTGGAAAAATCGGGATATCGCGCCAGCGGCGCGGCGAACGGCAAAGCCATGTGGTCGGTACTCAAAAACCATCAAATTGACCTGATTGTGCTGGATATTATGATGCCGGGCGAGGATGGCTTAACGCTCCTGGTCTTACTGGGCTATGTGGAGGACCAGGATATCCCGGTGCTGATGCTCACCGCCCGCACCGATGACAGCGACCGGATCCTCGGCCTGGAAATGGGGGCTGACGATTATCTGATTAAGCCCTTTGTGGCCCGCGAACTGCTGGCGCGCATCAAAGCCATTTTACGCCGCACCCGGGCGCTGCCGCCGAACCTGCAGATCACCGAGGCGGGCAGGCTGATCGCCTTTGGCGACTGGCTGCTCGATACCGCCGCCCGTCATCTGCTGGACGACAGCGGCGCCATCGTCGCCCTCAGCGGGGCGGAGTATCGGCTGCTGCGGGTGTTTCTCGACCATCCCCAGCGGGTGCTGAACCGCGATCAGCTGCTCAATCTGACCCAGGGACGCGACGCGGAACTGTTTGAGCGGTCAATTGACCTGCTGGTGAGCCGACTGCGCCAGCGGCTACGGGAGGATGCTCGCGAGCCGGCCTACATTAAAACGGTGCGCAGCGAAGGCTATGTGCTGTCGGTACCGGTCTCCATTCGCGAGAGGCATGAATGAGGTTCTGGCCCGCCTCGCTGCAGTCGAGGCTGATGGCGCTGCTGTTTCTGGCGCTGCTGCTGGCGAATACCTTAACCCTGTCGCTGCTGTTTTATGAGCGTATGAGCAGCGCTCGCAGCGTGATGCTGGGCAATCTGGCTTCCGATGTCGCCACCAGCGTGGCGATCCTTGACCGCCTGCCGGCCGCTGAGCGCCCACAATGGCTGCCGAAGCTGGCGCGCGGCAATTATCGCTATCTGCTGGACACCGGGGAGCGCGGCGATTACCCGGACAGCTGGCGCGCCCGGGACGCAGCGCGCTCCCTGCAGGAGGCGCTGAGCGCGCAGTATCCGGTAAGTATTGTGGCGATCCCCGGCCCGCGGCAGCATATTCAGGCCCATATTACCCTTCACGACGGCGCGCCGTTGACCCTCGACCTGTGGCCGAAACTACCGGCCATCGCCCGCTGGCTGCCGGTGGTGCTGATCGCTCAGTTTGTCCTCCTGCTGGCCTGCGCCTGGTACGCGGTTCGCCAGGTATTGCTGCCCATTTCCCGCTTTACCCACGCGGTAAATGCCCTGGAGCCGGCCAGCGACACGGCGGGAACTATGGCCGAGCAGGGGCCGGAGGAGGTGCGTCGCGCCGCCCGCGCGTTTAACGCGATGCAGGCGCGCATCCACGATCATCTGCAGGAGCGAGCGCGGATCCTTGCCGCCATCTCCCACGATCTGCAAACCCCGATAACCCGAATGAAGCTGCGGGTGGAGATGGCCGACCAGCCGGAACTGCGCGATAAGCTACTGCAGGATCTCGACAATATGACCCGTCTGGTGCGGGAGGGCATCGCCTTCGCCCGCACCTCGCAGCCGCTGGAGGAGGCGCGACAGCGGCTGAATCTCGATGCGTTTCTCGACACCATCGTCTGCGATTATGCTGATGTCGGCCGGCCGGTCCAGTTTTGTCCCGAAGAGACCGCCGGGGTGGTGTGGATCCCGCCGCAGGCTCTGCGCCGGGTGATGACTAACCTTATCGATAATGGGCTGAAATTCGGCACCACGGTCACGGTAACCCTGACCCGCGACGCCGCTGGGGATGTCACCCTCCATGTACTGGATGAGGGGCCGGGGATCCCGGAGGCCGCGCTACAGGCGGTGCTGCAGCCGTTTTATCGCCTGGAGGACTCGCGCAATCGCGATACCGGCGGCACCGGTCTGGGACTGGCGATCGCCGCGCAGCTGGTCAGCCAGATGGACGGCGCGCTGCGCCTGGCCAACCGCCCGCAGGGCGGCCTGGACGCCAGCGTTCGCCTTGCCGCGGCGGGATTGTATCCTGATGTATCTCCGGGGAAGACGGATAACTAAGCCGACAATTCTCCCCCTTTCCCGACACATTCGCCTTACATGGCCTTGCTGTAATGTCGTGGCTGCCACTCTCGACAGCGACGGCATAATGAGGAGAAGGCGATGTCGATATTAATTGCATTTTTGGGCGGAATGTTAACCCTGCTGAGCCCCTGTACACTGCCGGTGATCCCGCTGCTTTTCGCCAGCGTCCGGGGCCGTCGGGGGCAGATGGCGATCATGCTGGCAGGAATGGCGCTGATGTTCGGCGCTGTCTCCTGGCTGGTGACGGTCGCCAGCGGCTGGGTGGTGAATCTGACCCTCGCAGGCCGCGGTCTGGCGCTGGCGTTCTTCGCCCTGGTCGGGCTGAGTCTGCTTTCGCAACGCGTCGCGCAACGGCTGACCTCACCCATGGTAGCGTTGGGGAATCAGCTTAACGATGCCAGTTCACGCCAGCGCGGCTGGATCGGTTCTCTGCTGGCCGGGCTGGCGGTGGGCCTGCTGTGGGCGCCGTGCGCCGGGCCGGTATTGGGGGCGATACTTAGCCTGGGCTTTGTGCATCCGGGGCAGGCGACTACCGGCGGCTTGCTGCTGGCCTACGGCAGCGGCGGGGCGCTGATGTTATTCCTGCTGGGGTGGTGCGGGGCGGCGTTGATCGCCAGATTGCGTCGCGCACAGGCGTTCGGCGAACGGCTGCGCCGGTTGGCAGGGGGGGCAATGCTGGCCTCGGTGGCGCTGATCGCCAGCGGCGGCGATCGCTATCTGCAGAGCGCTGGTGGACTGAGCCAGGCGCTGGAGCAGCGGCTGGCAGCCCGTCTGCCGCAGCCGGAGCAAAAGACCAGCCTCCAGCCGATCGCCGCGCCGCAGCCCAGCAGCGCGATGCCCTCTCTGGCGGGGGGCAGCGCATGGATCAACAGCCCGGCGTTAACTCCGGAGCGTCTGAAGGGCAAAGTGGTGCTGGTGGATTTCTGGACCCGGGAGTGTATCAACTGTCAGCATACCCTGCCTTACGTGCGCGACTGGGCGAACAAATACCGCGCGGCAGGCCTGGTGGTGATTGGCGTTCATACCCCGGAATATCCCTGGGAGCGTTCGTTGCCCCTGCTGCGCCAGGCGGTGAAGGACTGGCGGATAACCTACCCGGTGGTGGCGGATAATGAGTACGCCATCTGGAACGCCTTCGGCAATCAGTACTGGCCGGCGCATTACATTTTCGACGCTCGCGGACAGCTGCGTTATACCGCATTCGGCGAAGGGGATTATTCCCGCCAGGAGCAGGTGATCCAGCAGCTGCTGCAGGAGAGCAAAGCCTGACCCGCGGCGCAGGCGTCTGGCGGACGGATCCCTCCAGCCCTTATACCCATTGCCGGGCGGCGCTGCGCTTGCCCGGCCTACATGAGCGCGCAGGGAGAATGTAGGCCCGGTAAGGCGCAGCCGCCACCGGGCATTGACGCGGGAGAGGCGCAGAATGCCTATTGTCGGTGACTGCCGGACGGTTCCGTTCATCTCTTGTGCCTGTTGCCGGGCGGCGCTGCGCTTGCCCGGCCTACACGAGCGCGCAGGGATGGCGTGACAGTGTCACCTGTCGAGCCATCCCTGCAGGGCCTCGGTCATCAGTTCGCCGAGCAGCGCCACGGCGGCGGAATGCGATTCCTCACGCGGGGTTTGTCGCAGGCTGACGGCCAGACTTCCTGGAGCTGGCAGGAGTCCTCCTGCGGGGCGCAGGTTGCCTGGCATGCCGATGCGGGTGCGTATCGTCAGGCCCAGCCCGGCCTGCACCGCCGCCCAGATGCCGCTCAGGCTGTGGCTGACGAACACCACCTGCCAGGGGATCCCCGCGGCATCGAGACAGGCAATGGCGCGGGAGCGCATCAGGCACGGGCTGTCGAACATCACCAGCGGCAGCGGCTCGCCGGAGACCAGCAGAGCGCGAATATCCAGGTCAGGATGCGCAATCCACGCCAGCGGGCAGAGGCCCAGCCCGGAACCCTGATCTTCGTTTTGCCACAGCAGCGCCAGATCCAGCGCCTCTTCCGCCAGCGCCTGGTGCAGCGGACCATTGCGATCCACCCTGGCGACTATCCGCACCTGCGGATGATGCCGTTTAAATTGCCCGAGGATCCCCGGCATCAGCGATTCGCCAAAATCTTCCTGCATACCAAGGTGGATCTCGCCGGTGAGCCGCTCACCCTGCAGCGCGCGCAGGGTTTCATCATTGAGCGCCAGCAGTCGTCTGGCGTAGCTCATCAGCTTTTCGCCTTCCGCGGTGAGCACCAGATGGCGCCCCTGTTTGGCCACCAGCGCCGTACCGCACTGGCTCTCCAGCTTTTTAAGCTGGGCGCTGACGGCCGAAGTGGAACGCGACAGGCGCAGCGCTGCCTGGGCGAAACTGCCGCACTCCATGCCGGTCACAAAGCTGCGCAGGGCGTCGAGATCCAGCCCTGGTAAGCGTTTCTCCATCATTATCCCCATTTTCAGGACGTTTATCCTGAACGTTGTTATTTTCGGGATAGTACTGTGGCATCGCGAGAGGCAGGGGTCAACGGGCCCTGCGAAGAGAGCATTAGCGGTGCGGAAAGAAATAAAAAAAAGCCGATAAGGACATTATCGGCTTATTGCAGGCAAGGCTGACAGCGGGGCGGCAGGCGCCGCCTCGCTAAGGCAGGTTATTGCGCCAGCAGCTCCTGAGCGGTGCGCTCCACCAGGTTCAGCAGAACCTTCACGTCATCCAGCGTCACCACCGGGTTCAGCAGGGTCAGCTTCAGGCAGGTAACGCCGTTGTGCTCGGTTACGCCGACGTTAGCGCGGCCGGAGGCCAGCAGGGCGTCGCCGACGCGCTGGTTGAGCAGCGCGATAGCCGCCGCGTCGCTCCCGGCCATCTGCGCCGGTCGGGAACGGAACAGCACGCTCGCCAGCTGCGGCTGCATCACCAGCTCCAGCGTCGGCTGCGACTTCACGTACTCCGCCACGTTTTTCGCCATCGTGACGCCGTGATCGATGATCGCCGCATACTGTTTCTGGCCCAGCGCTTCCAGACCCATCCACAGCTTCAGCGCATCGAAGCGACGGGTGGTCTGCAGCGACTTAGACACCAGGTTCGGTACGCCGTGTTCTTCATCGAACTCGGAGTTCAGATAGGCCGCCTGATAACGCATCAGCTCGTAATGGCGCGCGTCCTTCAGCAGGAATGCGCCGCAGCTGATGGTCTGGAAGAACTGCTTATGGAAGTCCAGGGTAACGGAATCCACCAGCTCCAGACCGTCAAGGTAGTCGCGATACTGCTCAGACAGCAGCAGGGCGCCGCCCCAGGCTGCGTCAACGTGCAGCCAGATCTGATGTTCCGCAGCGATACCGGCGATGTCGCGCAGCGGGTCGATAGCGCCTGCGTCGGTGGTGCCGGCGGTGGCCACGATCGCCATGATCTGCTCGCCGTTAGCCTGCGCTTGCGCAATCTTCGCCTGCAGGTCGGACACGTCCATCCGCGCGAATTCGTCGGTTTTCACCAGCGTTACCGAGCGGTAGCCGAGGCCCATCAGCGCCATGTTCTTCTGCACCGAGAAGTGGGCGTTTTCCGAGCACAAGACTTTGTACTTGCGGATATCCCCCGGCAGCCCATCCTGCTGGATGGAGTGGCCCTGACGGGCGAAGAAGGCGTCGCGCGCCAGCATCAGGCCCATCAGGTTGCTCTGGGTGCCGCCGCTGGTGAAGACGCCGGCGTCGCCCGCCGGAAAACCGACCCGGGCGCGCAGCCATTCGATCAGCTTCATCTCGATAATGGTTGCCGACGGGCTCTGATCCCAGGAGTCCATGCTCTGGTTGGTGGCGTTAATCAGCACTTCCGCCGCCTGGCTAATCACCAGGCTCGGGCAGTGCAGGTGCGCCACGCACTGCGGGTGATGCACCGACAGGCTGTCTTTCAGGAAGTACTCGATCGCACGATCAATCGCCGCCTGGTTACCCAAACCCTGTTCGTTAAATTCAAGGGAGATACGCTCACGCAGCTCGTCAACGCTTTTCCCCTGATACATCTCAGGTTGCTTCAGCCACTGCACAACGGCCTGGCTGGTCTGCTCGATAACCTGCTGATAGGCTTCAACGCTCTGCGCTGAACCAGCAAGAATCGGATTCAATGTGGACATGGCGGTCACTTACTCCACTCAGACCGGTTTTACGCCGGCGGCCAGCAGGGCCTGTTCAAATTTGTCGAGGAACACGTCCAGCTCTGCGTCGCTGATCAGCAGGGACGGCAGCAGGCGCAGCACGCAGCCGTGACGACCGCCACGCTCGAGGATCAGGCCCGCTTCGAAGCATTTCTTCTGCAGCAGGGCAGAGAGTTCGCCGTCAGCCGGGTAGCAGCCCATGTGATCCTGCGCTTCGTTCGGCTTGACGATTTCGATACCGATCATCAGACCGAGACCGCGAACGTGGCCAATCACCGGGTAGCGTTTCTGCAGCTCGGCCAGTTTACCTTTCAGCCACTCGCCCTGGGCGGCGACTTTGTCGGCGATCTTGTTGTCGCGCAGATGACGCAGGGTGGTCAGGCCGGTGGCCATCGCCAGCTGGTTGCCGCGGAAGGTGCCGGTGTGGTGACCCGGTTCCCAGGCGTCAAACTGCTTTTTAATGCCCAGCACCGCCAGCGGCAGCCCGCCGCCAACCGCTTTCGACATCACGATGATGTCCGGCTGAATACCGGCGTGCTCGAAGGCGAAGAATTTACCGGTACGGGCAAAGCCGGCCTGCACTTCATCGACGATCAGCAGAATGCCGTGCTCTTCGGTCACTTTGCGGATGCGCTGCAGCCACTCGACCGGCGCCGGGTTCACACCGCCTTCGCCCTGAACGGCTTCAAGGATCACCGCCGCCGGTTTACGGACGCCGCTCTCCACGTCGTTGATCAGGTTTTCGAAGTAGTAGGTCAGGGCTTTCACGCCGGCTTCGCCGCCGATGCCCAGCGGGCAACGATACAGGTGCGGGTAAGGCATGAACTGGACTTCCGGCATCATGCCGTTAACCGCCGCTTTCGGCGACAGGTTGCCGGTGACGGACAGCGCGCCGTGGGTCATCCCGTGATAGCCGCCGGAGAAGCTGATCACCGCGGTACGACCGGTGTATTTTTTCGCCAGCTTCAGCGCGGCTTCCACGGCGTCAGCGCCGGACGGGCCGGTGAACTGCAGGCAATATTCTTTCCCTTCGCCCGGCAGGCAAGAGAGCAGGTATTCGGAGAAGCGATCTTTTAACGGGGTGGTAAGATCGAGAGTATGTAACGGCAAGCCGCTGGTAATGACACTTTGGATGCTCTGCAATACATCAGGGTGGTTGTGGCCCAGAGCGAGAGTACCGGCGCCCGCGAGGCAGTCCAGGTACTGTTTGTTATCCGCATCCGTCAGCCACACGCCTTCGGCTTTAGTGATAGCCAGCGGCAGCTTACGCGGGTAACTCCTGACATTCGATTCGAATTCGGCCTGACGGGCCAAAAAGGTTTCGTTGTTTGCGTCTAATAAATCGGCACGTAAAGTATCAATACGGACTTTATCCGTCATCATATCACTCCCACAACCAGCATTGCGGTTGAACGCTGGTTGAATAATTGGTGTAAGAAATTGAATTGGCATTCATAAAGCGCGCACAATATATGGCTTTTTAAATCCGCATTCAACGTTTTATTGATTGCGCTATTTTGACGTTATTCTTACCAGGGGCAAAATTAACGTAACTTGCTGAATTATAATAGAACAACGCTCTGTCACTATAACCCTTTAAAGTGTAATTATTAGTGAGAAAGTCTCTATATTTTTATTGCCGCTACGTTAAAGCGCTGACGGAATGCCTTCCGTCAGCGATAGCAAGACTCAATGCAGTTCCACCGCATAATTTGTTAAAGGTGTAACTTTTTTCACCAACTTATTGTTATATAAAAACTGTTCGTAAGTCTCGTAGCGCGCTTTATCCAGCGCTGCCGGATCGGTGGCGAACAGGGGCACGGTTTGCAACCACGCCTGGTGGTTGAGTTCGGTCCTAAGCTCCGGGTGGGCGGCGGCGAACGCCTCCCAGCTCTTCTGCGGATGGGCGCGCAGATAGCCCACTCCCGCCTGCAGGGCGGTGAGGAATTTACGGATCTTCGCCTCATGAATTGCGTCGCGATGGGCGACAATCACCAGCTCGTCATAGGCCGGCACGCCGTAATCTTCGACGTTCATCACCACCGGCGTTTTGCCCTGCAGTTTCAGCTCCTGCGCTTCTATATTACGATAGCCGCCGATAACCGCGTCCACCTGGCCGGCCAGCAGGGCGCTGGTCAGCTGGAAATTGACGTTCACCAGTTTGATGCTGGCCGGATCGATCCCTGCATGTTGCGCCATGGTCGCCAGGGTGGCCTGCTCAATGCCGCTGACCGAGTAGCCCACCTTCTTGCCTTGCAGATCTGCCGGGGTTTTGATCTGCTTATCCAGGGCGATAACCGTATTCAGCGGCGAATTAATCAGTGTCCCTACACGCACCAGCGGTAACCCTTCGTCAGCAAAAAAGTGCACCTGCGGCTGGTAGGTGATGGCCAGATCCGCTTGACGGGCGGCCACCATGCGCGGAGGCAGCGCGGGATCGGAAGGGGGGACAATCCTGACGTCCAGCCCCTGGGCCTTAAAGGCGCCGATCTGCTCGGCCACCATAATCGGCGCATGGTCGGGATTAATGTACCAGTCCAGCACCAGCGTCAGCGGTTCATTGGCCAGCGCGTGGCCGCTGAACAGGGCGGTCAAGGTTGCCCCGGCGAATAGCGACTTTTTCATCTGTTTTCCTTTATTACGTCATTCTTATTCCGGCGACCAGTCGATCAGCCGGTGTAGCAGGGTATCTACCGCCAGCCACAGCAGGAGGGTCAGTAGTACTAAAATAAACAGCGCGGCGAAGCAGATATCGGTTTGCAGTCGCGCATTGGCGTTGAGCATGACGTAGCCCAGCCCCTCGGCGGAGCCGACCCATTCGCCGATGATCGCGCCAATAGGCGCCACCGCCGCCGCCATGCGCAGGCCAGAGCCCAGCGCCGGCAGGGCGGCCATCAGGCGGACATGTCGCAGTTGAGCGCCGAAGGAGGCATTCATGCTGCGCGCCAGATCGAGATACTCCTGGTTGACCCGCCGCAAGCCATCAAAGAAGGCGGAAGTCACCGGAAAGAAAATCACCAGCACCGCCATCGCCACTTTGGCGCTCATGCCAAAGCCCAGCCACAGCACCAGCAGCGGGGCGAGGGCAAAGACCGGGATCGCCTGACTGGTGAGCACCAGCGGCATCAGCCAGCGCTGCAGACGGGGGGAGAGGATCATGCCCAGCGCCAGGGTGACGCCGAGCGTCACGCCCAGCGCCAGGCCGCTCAGGATCTCACTGAGCGTGATAAGCGTATGCCAGCCGAGATAGGCGCGATTAACCCATAGCGCCTCGGCGACCGCCATCGGGGACGGTAAAAGAAAATGGGGAATGCCGCTGCGGCTGGCCAGACCCCAGAGGAGCATCAGCCCGCCGAATACCATGCCGCCGCGCCAGAGACGTCCAGTCATGGTTGGGCCCTCATCAGCTGCTGCAGCAGGGCGGCCTGGCCGATCAGGAGATCGGGCGCGTCCGGCGCGCGCGGAGGTGTGCCGGCGAGGTGATGGCTATCATCAATGTCGCCGTCGGCCGCCGAGAGGACCAGCAGGCGGTGGCTCAACCGGCAGGCCTCCTGCGGATCGTGGGTGATAAGCACCACCGTACGACCGGCTAGCAGGGTGGCCGCCAGGGTCTGAATCCGCGTACGGGTGAGGGTATCCAGCGCCGAGAAAGGCTCATCCATCAGCACGATGGGGCGATCCTCATACAGCGTGCGCGCCAGCGCGGCGCGCTGACGCATGCCGCCGGAGAGAGTCGCCGGGCGGGCGTCGGCGCAGGATGAAAGCTCAACCTGTTCAAGCAGAGCGGCGACCCGGGCACGATCGACTTTTTCACCGCGCAGCCGCGCGCCGAGGGCGACGTTGTCCCGAACGCTCAGCCAGGGGTAGAGCAGATCTTTCTGCCCCATCCACGCCAGACGGCCCTGAATCGGTTGCCCATCGCTGGCGACCACTTCTCCGCGGGTGGCGGGCGCCAGACCGGCCATCACCCGCAGCAGGCTGGTTTTGCCGGCGCCGCTGGCGCCGAGCAGCGACACCCACTGCCCGCCGGGGACCGTAAACGACAGGTTGTCGAACAGCCGACGGTCGCCGACCTGCAGGCTCAGGCCACGGACCTCGATACCCGGCGCCGTCACGCCCGGGTCTCCGCCGCGGCGTTGAGGCCCATCTGCCAGAACTGCGCCTCAAGGCGGGTGGCGGTGGTGAAAATCTCGCTCAGCTCAGTGATTCGCGCCTCGCTCCCGCGCTGCTGCCACACCGTTTCCAACAGCGCCAGCGCGGCGCTGACGCCCTGCAGATAGCCTTCATCGCCATAGTTGCGGATCCATGAGGCGTAGGGGTTATCGTCCAGTCGGGTGGCGGGATGTTGCAGCAGGCCGAGACCGATTTCGGCGTAGCCCGCGACGCAGGGCATCAGGGCGACCAGGAGATCCAGCGCGTCACCCGAGTGGCCAATATCCAGCACATAGCGGGTATAGTTGAGGGTTTCGGGGGCTTCAGGTTGGGCGGCCATCTCCGGTTCGCTAATCCCCCACTGGGCACAGTAGCCGACGTGCAGCGGCAGTTCGTTGAGGATGGCATTCATCGAGGCGGCCGCGGCCCGCATCTCCGGCAGCGCGCGCAATTTACTCACCAGCAGCGCGTAGCTGCGGGCAAAGTGAATCAGAAACAGATAATCCTGGGTCAGATAGCGACGAAAGGCGTTTTCCGCCAGCGTCCCATCGGCAAGTTGCTGGACGAAAGGATGCGCCACATAGCGCTGCCAGTCAGCGGCGGCCAGCTGGCGTAAACGGCCGTAAAGACCTTGGCTAAAAGCGGGAACGATCACAGGACCTCCATTTATTCAGGGGAGATCCGGGCGTGCAGGGGTGTGAACAGGCAATGGCGGTAATGCTGGCAAAATTGCCGACCCGTCCCTTCGCTGGCATGACCCAGATCAGGTTCAAAGGGTTCGGCTTGCGCCATCTCAGCCCTCACGGGACACCCCTCGGTAGCGCTATGTTATACGACATTCACCTTTTGAATACAATCACCGCGCCACCTTGCCGCAGGATGATGGTAATGGGGGATAGCCAGCGCTTTTCCGCGCAAAAACTACTAACCACCGGGCCGCGACGAACGGAAGAGCGGCTTTTACGCGCGCAATAGTTTCGTTGTCGGCGCTGAATACCGTTTTTAACTAAAACCGCAGGCGCTATCTGCCGGTAAGATGCGCGCACTTTTATTGCTGTGGAGAGGCTGTTGATGCGTAAAGCCTTCTGGCTATTATTCGCGCTGGCGCAGGATCCGGTGCTACCCGCCGTGACGGCGATCCATACGGCGCCCACCCTCGGTGAGCTGCCGCCGCCAGAGTCGCTGCGACCGTGCTGCGCTTTTGGTTACGACCTGCACGTGCGCGCGGCGGGCATTCCGATCCCGATGTACCAGATCGGTAATGTGTTGACTCTGGGTACGCTGGGTAAGCACCATTACAACGACAGCGCGTTCGGTGCGGTGAAAAATCTGCTGGGGCTCAGCGAGGAGCAGAACGGGCTTATCTATACCCGCCGCGGCGGGTTTATTGATATCGCCCATGTGCGCGATACGGCGGACAACACCTTTTATCTGTTCAATCGTATTGCGCCGACGCTGGGCCAGGCGGGGCGGATCTTCTACAGTGAAGAACTGGGCGTGCGCCGCGTGCAGCTGAATGCCTTTACGCCGCCGGCGGGCGTCAGGCAGCGCTATCAGCTGGCGGCCTGGCTCGCCGGGCATCTGGCCTTCGAAATCGCCCAGTGGCATGAGATCGCCCAGTGGTATGGCTTCCAGTCGGTCCCCGGGTTTTCCGAAGAGATTTCCGCTTTTTCGCCCGAGGATCTCTACTCCAATTTACTGGGCGCGAGGCTGGCGATTAATGTCATCCTCAGCGGCCACGGCGGTTCGCTGGAGGATTATAACCAGGCCATGGATGCGGCGCTGAAACAAGTGCTGACCCGGCTGCTGGTGGCGACGCGCGTAGAGACGGAAGCGATGTTTCAGCAGATCGACGGCGACTGGTGGAACAGTCACCGGCGGGTGCCGGATAAGTTTCTGGTACTGAAGCGTAACTACGATCTACAGGAAAACCGGCTGCCGACGCCGGTCCCATTCGAAACCATGCCGCCGTATCGCCTGACCATGCCGGAGCAGGTCGGGGGATTCCGCTTACGCGACCTCGGCGAACTGCAGATCTATCCAGGGCACGATATGCAGGCGCTGCCGGTTCCCGCGCAATACTATGGCGCCGGAGCGTTCCAGGGGCTGGCGGATCGCGCCCATGAGGCGGATAAAACCCAGCTGGCGCGGACAGAAAAATAGCTGTAAAGGCTCAGGACGAACGCCCTGAGCCGGCGAGTTAGCGGAAGTCGACCCAGCAGGCGCCGTTGTCGGCAGAACGCACGCAGTTTTCCACCCAGCGGACGCCGAACGCCCCGGCGCGGGCGTCCGGGTACCAGAAGTCGGCCAGCAGCGCCTCGTCGCGACCGTCGGCGGCATCCATGGCGATGGCGAAGCGGCGATAGAGATTCGACCATGCCTCAAACAGTCCCTCGGGATGGCCGCCGCCGATGCGATCATCCTGACGCGCCAGCGGATCGAGATAGTCCATACCGCGCTCGAGGATGCGCACGGGTTCGCCCTGGATTTCGTAGCGTAGCTGGTTGGGCTGTTCATCCCACCATTCGAGACTGGCTTTTTCACCGATGATTCGCACCTTTTGCCCGTGCATCGAACCGCAGTTGACGGCGGAGCTCCACAGTGAGCCGATGGCCCCGTTGTCATACTCCATCAGTACATGGGCGTTATCTTCCAGCGGCGCGCGGCTTTTGACGAAGCTTTGTCTGGCGCACATCAGCCGGGTGATCTTCAGCTGCGGGGCCATGGTTTCGACCAGAAACAGCGGATGGGTGGCCAGGTCGCCCAGCACATAGCTGGGGCCGACGAAGCGGGGATCGACCCGCCAGCGGGTACTGGCGTTTTCCTGTTCCACCGGCTGGGCGTGAAAACCGTGGGCAAACTGCATATTAACGATACGGATATCGCCCAGCAGCCCGTCGGCGATCATCTGCCGGGCCTGCAGGATCAGCTGGTGGCCGGCATAGCCGTAGGTCACCCCGATGATCTTGCGCCGCCGCTGGCTGAGCGCCACCAGCTCGTCAGCTTCCTCGCTGCTGAAGCACAGCGGCTTTTCGCACACCACGTGCAGCCCGGCCTCCAGCGCGGCCCGGCAGATGGCATAGTGGGTGTTATTTGGCGTGGCAACTGACACCGCCTGAATGCCGTCAGGCCGGGCAGCCTCGCCGCGGAACAGGCTTTGATAGTCGGCGTAACAGCGGTCGGGATCCACCCCCAGCTGTTGGCCGAACTGGCGTCCGCGCTCGGCATCAATATCAAAGGCGCCGGCCAGCAGCGTGAAGGTGTTATCGCGCAGCGCTGCAGAGCGGTGAATATAGCCGATCTGGCTGCTGCCGCCGCCGCCGACCATGCCCCAGCGCAGGGTGCGGTCGAGAGGTTTTAAACCGTTAATCATGTCGTGCCTCCTGTCAGAATCCGACGTCGCGCAGATAGCGCAGACTTTCCGTGACCGCCTGCAGGCTGCCTGCGGCATGGCGCGGGTCGCGCTCTTGTTCAATGGTTATCCAGCCCTGATACCCCCGGCGGGCAAGAAAATCTTTGATAGCCGGATAGTCAATGGCGCCGCTGCCGAGCGGGCACATCACCCCTTCGGCGCAGGCAGTGAAGAAGTCTATACCTTCATGGATAGCGCGCTGATAAACCTGCGGGTCGACATCCTTGAAGTGCAGATAGTCCAGGCGGTGGTAATAGCGATCCAGCCAGTCGAGCGGATCCATCCCGGCGTAATAGAGATGTCCGGTGTCCAGACACAACCCGGCGACGTCGTGCGGGATATCGTTGGCCAGCCGCTCGATCTCATCCGCGAATTCAATGCTGCCACCGGCGTGCGGATGGATAACCGCCCGCACACCGTACTCCTGCCAGGCGAGGGTGCTAAGGGCGATAATGTGCTCCATCATGCGCTGCCAGTCTTTGTCATTGAGGCGCGGAGCCAGCGCGCCGCGCCCGGCAAAGCGCGCCCGTTCGGGGTTGCCGAAGTCGATAATCACCAGATAGGGCGGCTGGAAAGGGCGGCCCGGGATCGGTTCGGCAGCGGCTACCTGCGACAGATTGCGGCAGATTTGATGGGTCAGCGCCACCAGGGTGGGGAAATGGGCCTCGCTCACCAGATCGTCAAAGATCGTGCCTGCGACCAGCGACAGCTGATGCTGCTCCAGCGCCGCGCGCAGGCTGGCCGGATCGGTGGGGAGATAACCCCAGGGGCCGAGTTCAATGCTGCGATAGCCAGCCTGCGCCGCCTCCTTAAGCACGGTAGCCCAGGCAGGGAGGTTAGGGTTTTTCGGGTCATCGACGCCCCAGCTGCAGGGGGCGTTAGCGATAGGATGTATCATGTCGGCTTCCTTTTTCATACAAGGGATGCCGCTGAGTATTGAATAAAGATTTCATTATCAACAATGATGGAATTTTGATTTTATGATAATCATCATGATTTTAATTGATGGATTTTTTGATAATTTTTTATCAAACCGAGAGGTGGCGCGGTCCGCCCGATAACCGTCTCCGCTGGAGACGGAGCCGGAAATTTACATATTTTCTTTGGTGATGATATCGAAAGGCTGAGGGAGTGAAATCACCTCGCTATGGGGGCGTGAAGCGGCGTCCGCCATGGCGCGCAGCGTAACGGCGGCAAACTCATCCAGCCGGTGGTTAAGCATGATGTCGATGGTGCCATCGATCAGGGCCAGTTCACTGTCGCTGAGCGGACCGTGGCAGACCAGAGCGATCTCCTGCTGACGGCCGCTGTCGCGCAGCGCGTCGACGATCCCTTCGACGCCGCCGCAGGGGGCGTAGATCGCCTGCAGCGCCGGATACTGAGTCAGCATCTGTTCCGTCACGGTCCTGGCGATATCCGCCCGTTCATGACTGCGAACCGGCTCAAGGATCTGTTGCCCCTTGCCCTGTTCTCGCAGGCAGGAGCGAAAGCTGATCTCACAGCTTTCCTGGCAGGTAAAACGATTATCGCCAATGATAATGCCAATTTCGCCATTCCCCCGGCATAAGCGCTCGATAAACCAGGCGGCGGTGCGCCCGGCTTTATGATTATCGAGACCGATATACCCGCTGCGCTGGGGGACCGACAGATCGGAAAGCAGGGTGAACACGCGCACGCCGCGGGCGGCGGCCCGGGCCACCGCGTGGCGAATCAGCGGGTGATCCAGCGCCACCAGGCCGAGCACCTCCACTTCATCGCTGAGTCGGTGAATGGCCTGAGCCATCGCTTCCACCGCATCGATGGCAAAATGTAGTATCACCGGCGCCTGGCCCGCCGGTAGCCATGGGGCAGCCTCGCGCGTCAGCGCCCGGGCCAACGGCAGGTAGAAGGAGTGGCTCTCCTGCAGCAGGATAAAGCCCATTCTGATCGTGACCGGCGCTTTGCCGGCAGCCAGGCGATAGTGGGGCTGCTCGAGGGTAAAACCCAGCCGGCGGGCGGCCTCCAGCACGCGCCGCGCCGTGGACTCTTTCACCGCCGCGCGCTTATTGAGCACCCGGTCGACGGTGGCTACGCCGACGCGCGCTTCACGCGCAATGTCGGCAAGGGTGATTTTAGTGGCGATTTTTTTCAAGGTAGTTGTCGCTATGAATGAGCGTAATGATAGAAACTATCACGGTTAGCCTGGGCAGAAAAGCGACTCTCTGCCCGCCCTGGCCTATGCCGCTGCGCCTGCCGGGTAACCCTGTTGGCGATGCACACTCTGTGATCAAAAGCGACTACCCGTTCTGGCATTGCTGCTATGCTGTTGAAATAAAATTATTATTAAAGGCAGCATCGCTTCTGTTGGTTAAACTGCGCGCAAAGTCACCCTCAGAGGGCTTTACTGGGCGCATAACCGACTATACTTGGCGCGCTCGCGCGTAATTGCGGTTTCTCGGTGTCTATTTTGCTTTCACTTTAAACCAACGTTGGGGCTGCACAGCGTTAAGTGCCGTTCCGCGCCGGCAGTGGGTCGGTTTGGGGCCTGTATGTTATTAAAAGAGCTGGCTGTTTTTGAGGTCTTAAGCACCCCGATATGGGTAGTTCATCCTTTTAACGAAAGGGTGGTCTATGCCAATCAGGCTTCCCGGACATTGAGCGGCGAGATGTCGCTCAATGAGATGCGTAACGGTATTTATTCCACCTGTCCGGAAACGCAACTGCAGCACTACCTTCGCTATCTCGACACCATGAGCGAGATATTCGAAGTCTGGACGTTACCCACCGCCAATGGGTTGCAGTCGGTGTATTGCAAAACCACCCTGATTGATACCGAAGACTGTGGTTGCTTGCTGCTGTTTGAAGCCGTGAAGCTGCTGGCGCAAAATCAGTCGATTCATACCGGCTCCCGCCGCTACCAGCGGCGTAACAATGGCTTTTTCGCTCGCTTTTTTATGACCAATACCGCGCCGATGCTGTTGATCGACCCTCATAAAGATGGCCGGATTGTCGATGCCAATATTGCCGCGCTACGTTTTTATCATTATTCCGATGAGGAAATGCGCACCAAACATACCTGGCAAATAAATACCCTGGGCCGGGACGTTATCCCCATTATGAATAATATTGCCAGTCTGCCTGGCGGTCATAAACCGCTTAATTTTACGCATATTCTGGCTGACGGCTCGCTACGCCATGTCCAAACTTATGCCGGGCCGGTGGTGCTGTATAATATTCGACTGATGCTATGCATCATTCACGATATCACCGAAGAAGTGCATCTGAAAAAAGAGCTGGAATTTTCCGCCGCCCACGATCCGTTAACCGGCTTGCTTAATCGCCGGGAGTTTCACCGTCTGGTTGAGGCGCCAACTTTTATCCCCCGGGGTTATTGTCTGCTGTTAATCGATATCGATCATTTCAAGAGCATTAATGATATTCACGGCCATCAAAAAGGCGATGAGGTCCTGCTGGTGCTCTCTCGTATTCTGGAAACGTCGGTCGACCGCGAAGATAAAATTTATCGCTGGGGGGGAGAAGAGTTTCTGCTTTTTTTGCCCCATTCGCCGATCGGCCGCGCGCTGATACTGGCGGAGGGGATCCGCCAGGCGGTTAGCGAATACCAGACGCTGTCGGTGACCGTCAGCATCGGCGTGGCTGAACATCATGACGGCGAAACGGTTGATCAACTGTTTTCCCGCGTCGATAAAGCGCTGTATGCGGCAAAAAATGATGGGCGTAATCGGGTGACGCGCATGCCTTTTGACAGCCCTGAGCGACGGCGCAGTAGAGATGGCGCCGCCTGAATAAGCCCCCGCCTGTAGTGGGTTAGCCTGCGTTAAGGTGGCAAACAAGGTATGGTGCGTTTTCTCGTTCTTTTCAGGAAGTGGGACTGGCTGAGGGGTCAATCCTGACACCACACCCGCTCGCCATTCACCCACGTCTCGCTGATATTGCGTTCATCACCCAGGGTCATCAGCACGAACAGCTGCTCATAAATGTCATGGCAGCGGCCTATGCGCAGGCGCTGCAGCGGGGTGACCGCCGGGTCAATCACCACAAAATCCGCCTCTTTGCCCGGCTGGAAATTGCCAATTTTCTCCTCCAGCCGCAGGGCGCGCGCCCCGCCAAGGGTGGCGTGATAGAAGGCCTCGCAGGCGCGCAGGCGATAGCTCTGCAGTTGTCCTACCTTGTAGGCCTCGCCCAGCGTCCGCAGCATGCTGAAGGTGGTGCCAGCGCCAACGTCGCTGCCGATGCCCATCCGCACCTGGTGCTGCCAGCAGGCGGGCAGGCGGAATAGCCCGCTGCCGAGAAACAGATTCGACGTCGGGCAGAAGGCGACGGCGGACCCGGTGTCATGCAGGCACTGCCACTCGGCATCATCGAGATGGATCCCGTGAGCGAAGACGCTGCGTTCGCCAGTGAGCTGATAGTGATGATAGACATCCAGATAGCGCGCATGCTCAGGCCACAGCTGTTTAACCCAGGCGATCTCCTCCCGGTTTTCACTGAGATGCGTCTGCAGCCAGGTGTCGGGAAACTCGGCCCGCAGGCGCTGCACCGCCTCCAGCAACCCCGGGGTTGAGGTGGGGGCAAAGCGCGGGGTGATTGCATAGCCCAGCCTGCCGCGCTGATGCCAGCGGCGGATCAACGCCCGGGTCTGCTCGTAGCTCTCCCCGGCGGTTTCGCACAGGTAGTCGGGCACACGGCGATCCATCATCACTTTCCCGGCGATCAGGCGCATATTCAGACGCAGCGCTTCGCTGAATAACGCCTCCACCGAGGCCGGATGCAGGGTACAAAACACCAGCGCGGTGGTGGTGCCATGGCTTATCAGCTGATTTACAAAAAACTGCGCTATCTCCTGGGCATACTCCGCATCGGCAAACTGGCTCTCCACCGGGAAGGTGTAGGTGGTGAGCCACTCAAGCAGCTGTTCGCCAAAGGCGCCGATCATCTCGGTCTGCGGATAGTGAACGTGGGCATCAACGAACCCCGGCAGCAGCAGCTTACCCCTCAGATCGACATAGCCCTTCAGGGGATGCAGAAAGGCTTCCCCCTGCTGCCATGGCAGCAGGGCGATAATTTTCCCCTCCTGCAGGAACAACAGGCCATCATCGAGATATCGGGCCTGGGCGGCCACCTCATCCGGGGTCTCCGCCACGCCGGCGATATCAAAAAATGCACCGCGCACCGCGGTCTGGTAATCCATCATCGAACCTGCCTTCTCTTAACGCTCTGGGAATAGTGATAAACAGCAAGATTGGTGCCAGTTTGCAGCCTGCCGCGGCCAGACGCCGCGGCAGAAGGGGAAGGTTACTCTTTTTGCGCCACCGCGCCGGAGCGGAAGGCGGCTTTCGCCTGCACTTCACGCTCGTCGCGAGCCAGCCAGCGGTAGGCGGTGGCGCCGAGAAAGACGCCGATAAACCAGCTGAAGTTCGCCACTTCATGCAGGGCCGGAATAAAGCTGATAATCAGCCCAAGGCCCACCGACGGCAGCAGGGCGGCAATCGCTTTCGGGTTAAAGCCGTTGCGGTACCAGTATTTACCCTGCGGCGTATCGTCAAACAGATCGTCCACTGACACCCGGCCGCGTTTGATCAGGTAGAAGTCGGCGATCAGGATGCCAAACAGCGGGCCAATAAAGGCGCCCAGCACGTCGAGGGTATAGTGGATCAGCTCCGGCGAGTTAAACAGGTTCCACGGCGTCAGGAGTATCGAGCCCACCGCGGCAATCATCCCGCCGGTACGGAAGCTGATTTTCTGCGGCGCGCAGTTGGAAAAATCGAAGGCCGGCGAGACGAAGTTAGCCACGATATTGATGCCGATGGTGGCGGTGATCATGGTCAGCAGGCCGATGGCCACCGCCAGATCGTTACCCACGCGGCTGACGGTTTCGATCGGGTCGGTGATCATTTTGCCGAACAGCGACTGGGTGCCGGAGACAATCACCACGGTCACCACCGAGAATAGCAGGAAGTTAAACGGCAGTCCCCAGCGGTTACCGCGGCGGATCTCGCCCATGCTTTTGCCGTAGCGGGAAAAGTCACCGAAGTTAAGCAGCGGCCCGGAGAAGTAGGAGACCACCAGCGCCGTGGCGGTGATCATCTGCCAGGTCTGCTCGCCGGCGCTCAGGGATTTGCTGGCGAGGGTAAAGGAGATACCGTCCAGACCAGTCTTGTATACAATCCAGCCGGCCAGCGCCAGCATCACCACATAAACCGCCGGACCGGCGATATCGATAAAGCGTTTGATGGCGTTCATGCCATGCCAGAACACCATCGCCTGCAGCAGCCACATAGTGGCGAAGCACAGCCAGCCGAGGGGCGACAGCCCGAGAAAGCTGCTGCTGGTCAGCGAGGCAAGGGAGGGCCAGAACTTGAGCAGGACCAGCATCAGGGCATTCGCCGCCAGATAGGTCTGAATGCCGTACCAGGCAAAGGCGATCAGCCCGCGGATCACCGCCGGGATATTGGCGCCGAAAACGCCAAACGCCTGACGACAAATCACCGCGTAAGGCACCCCGGCCATCTGGCTCGGCTTCGCCACCAGGTTGGCGCACAGCTGGACAATACAGATGCCCACCAGCAGGCAGAGCAGAACCTGCCAGCTGGCCAGCCCAAGCGTAAAGAAGCTCGCCGCCACTACGTAGCCGCCCATGCTGTGCACGTCCGACATCCAGAATGAAAAGATATTGTACCAGCTCCAGTTCTGGTCGCGGGTCGGCGCCAGATCGTCATTACATAGCCGCGGACTGTAGCCGGCGGCCGCCTCGTGAGTCTTCGTCTGCTGCGTGTGGGATGAATGTGGCATGAAACCTGCTCCTCTGAATGAAAACCCTTTGATATGGATTGCTGAGGCTATTGCAGGATCCAGGCCAGAATGATCAATCTTGTATACAAAAAATAAATTTTATGTATACGATCTGCTATCGATAAGTGAAACCGGAGTGGGTTAATGAATAATGAACATCGTCTCCAGGCCGCGCCAGCGCTGCAGGACAAGGACGAAAGCATTTACCAGGCGCTGATGACGGCTATCGTCGAACATCAGCTGCCGCCGGGCAGCAAACTGCCGGAAGAGGCGCTGGCGGAGGTGTTCGCCGTGAGCCGCACCGGCATCAGAAAGGTGCTGCAACGACTCGCCGCTGTGCAACTGGTCACGTTGACGCCCAAACGTGGTGCACACGTCACCAGCCCGAGCGTGGAAGAGTCCCAGGCGATCTTTCGCACCCGGGCGCTGCTCGAGGTCGCCAATCTCCCCGATGTGATCGCGCGCTGTCAGCCGCCGCATCTGGCGGCGCTGGAGAACATTATTCAGCGTGAACAGCAGGCCCATGCGGCGCACGACGGCCCGGCGGCGATCCGCCACTCCGCTGACTTTCATATTCAGCTGCAGGCTATCTCCGGCAACCCGGTGCTCACAGAGATGGTGACCCGCCTCAGCCAGCGCTCCTCTTTAGTGATTGCCGCCTGGGGCGCCCCCTGGCGACAGGGCTGCCGTTGCGACGATCACCAGCAGTTGGTCGGTTTGCTGCGGGATAAAGCCCTGCAGCCGCTCAGCGAGGCGCTGATGCACCATTTTGATCATATTGTCGCCAGCCTGTGCTTCGAGCGCGATGGCGTCAGCCTGCCCGATTTTTCCCGGCTGTTCGCCGGCCACAAGGAGTCGTGATGTCTTCCGTTCGTATACAAGTGATTAACCCCAACACCAGCCTGGCGATGACTGAAACGATAGGCGCCGCCGCGCGTGCGGTCGCTGCGCCGGGCACCGAGATCCTTGCGGTCTGTCCCCGCGCCGGGGTGCCGTCAATTGAGGGTCACTTTGACGAAGCCATCGCGGCGGTCGGCGTGCTGGAGCAGATCAGGGCCGGACGCGAGCAGGGGGTGGATGGGCATGTGATCGCCTGCTTCGGCGACCCGGGGCTGCTGGCGGCGCGGGAGCTGGCCCAGGGGCCGGTGATCGGTATCGCGGAGGCGGCAATGCATATGGCGACGATGGTCGCCACCCGTTTCTCCATTGTGACCACGCTGCCGCGCACGCTGATCATCGCCCGTCATTTGCTGCACCAGTACGGATTTCATCAACACTGCGCGGCGCTGCACGCTATTGACTTGCCGGTGCTGGCGCTGGAAGACGGCAGCGGCCTGGCGCAGGAGAAAGTGCGTGAGCGCTGCATTCGCGCGCTGAAAGAGGATGGCAGCGGGGCGATTGTTCTTGGCTGCGGCGGGATGGCGACCCTGGCGCAGGAGCTGACCCGCGAGCTGCGGGTGCCGGTGATCGATGGCGTCAGCGCGGCGGTGAAGATGGTGGAGTCGCTGGTCGCGCTGGGCCTGGCGACCAGCAAGCATGGGGACTTAGCGTTCCCGGAGAAAAAAGCGTTAAGCGGACAGTTTCAGTCGTTAAATCCATTTTAAAAGGGGCAGGAGATGGGAGAGAACCAGGAACACTATCCTCGCGATCTGCGAGGTTACGCAGGGGAGCCGCCGCACGCGCGCTGGCCGGGTGGGGCGCGGATCGCGGTGCAGTTCGTCCTCAACTATGAGGAAGGCGCGGAGAATCACGTCCTGCATGGCGATGCGGGTTCGGAACAGTTCCTGTCCGATATTATCGGCGCCGCCAGCTACCCGGCGCGCCATATGTCGATGGATTCACTCTATGAGTACGGCAGCCGGGCAGGGTTCTGGCGCATCCATCGCGAGTTCAGCCAGCGCGGGCTGCCGTTGACGGTCTTCGGCGTGGCGATGGCGCTGGCGCGGCATCCGGAGATTGTGGCGGCGATCAAGGCTGCGGATTACGATGTGGTCAGCCACGGCTGGCGCTGGATCCACTATCAGCACATGGATATCGCCGAGGAGCGCGAGCATCTGCAAAAAGCGGTGCAGGTACTGACCGACCTGTTCGGCAAACCGCCCACCGGCTGGTATACCGGCCGCGACAGCCCTAACACCCGCCAGCTGGTGGTGGAGCACGGCGGCTTTGACTACGACAGCGATTATTACGGCGATGATTTACCTTTCTGGAGCGAAGTGGCCTGCAGCGACGGCAGCCAGCGGCCGCACCTGATCGTGCCTTATACCCTCGACGCCAACGACATGCGCTTCGCCACCGCCCAGGGATTCAACACCGCGGAGCAGTTTTATACCTATCTGAAAGACAGCTTTGACGTGCTGTATGCCGAGGGTGAAACCGCGCCGAAGATGATGTCCGTGGGAATGCACTGCCGGCTGCTTGGGCGTCCGGGCCGTTTCCGCGCGCTGCAGCGTTTCCTTGACTATATCCAGCAGCACGACAAGGTGTGGGTCTGCACCCGGCAGCAGATTGCCGACCACTGGCGCGAAACCCATCCGTATCGCGGGTAGCTTGTTGCCCCTGAACCTGGCCCTCTCTCCAGGGAGAGGGCTCCGCCCGGCCGCGTCTGTTACACCGGTTCACCAGAATGTAATTTGATTATTGAATAAGCATGGCGAGGAGTACCAGGCACAGCAGCAGCACATAGATGCGCGCATACCATACATCAGGTACCGCAGGGATTGCCCGGCGGCTAAACACTATCCCGGCCCAGCCGGTCAGGACGAGCAGGCCTAAAATTTTCAGGCTGATAAACCCCAGAAATCCGCTCAGCGGAATGCTGTGCCAGCCAATAACGGCATAGGTCACAGCCCCGCATAGCGCCACGGGCAAAGAAAGCGGGTTGGATGCGCTGACGCACTCCTGCATTGCATACCCGTGTCGCCGTAGCAGGGGCACCGTCATGACGCTGCCGCCCACGCCCAGCAATGCGGCGATCGTACCGATAATCACACCGCCGCCGGTGACCACTGGCAGGGACAGGCGACGCCGAGCGCTGCCCGTGAAAAAACCCTTGCGCAACAAACAATCGCTGATGGTTGCCAGCATATAGAGAATAAACAGCGCGCGAACAATATTCTCGCTCAATATCCCCGCCAGACAGGAGCCCACCACCGCCCCAATGGCAATAAACCATAACAACGGAAACAGCGTCTGCGCGGCAAGCCTGCCCGCCCGCCAGTTTCGATAGCTGACCCAGCCGGCGTTAAATATCATCACCGCCGTTGAGGTAGCCACCGCGACATGCATGGCGTTGCCCGCGATCGCCGGCTGCCGGAGCATCAGTTGATAGACAAAGGGCACCACCACAAAGCCGCCGCCGAAGCCGAACAGCACCGTGGTAATGCCGGTAGTAAAGCCTGCCAGCGCAATAATAACGATCTCATTCAAGAGAGTATCCCCGACCTGAAAATGAGCGAGCAGCTTATACCGGTCGCGTACTGCTTCCCATTTGCGTAGCGCTCAATTACCTTTGTAAATCGGTCAGAGGGAGGCAGGTGTGCGCAACGTAAAAATTGACGAGTTCGATCGACTCGATCGTGATGTGGTGGCGTTAGGTAATGACTATGCGCAGGGATTTATCCTGCCCCCGCACCAGCATCGTCGCGCACAGCTACTGTATGGCGCGACCGGACTGATGTATGTCACTACGCAAGACGGAGAATGGGTGGTTCCTCCGCAACACGCTGTCTGGATCCCCCCTGAAACCGTGCATGCCGTCAGATTTGCAGGGGTGACCACGCGTAGCTTGTATATTGAGCCAGACTGTGTGGCCGCTTTCATTAAACACCGTCGTTGCGAAGTGATCAGCGTCTCGCCGCTGTTGCGCCAGCTACTGCTTGAGGCTGTGGATTTACCACCGTTGTACGACAGCCCACGCGATCGCACGCTGATACAGTTGATGTTGCTGGAACTGGCCGCTATGCCGGTCCGCGAATTTGACATTCCGTTGCCGCAGCATCCGGCGCTGCTGGCGCTTTGTCAGGCTTTTTTGCTTAACCCCTCTATCCATGATCCTGCGGCGCGCTGGGCCAGGGCGCTGTTTATGAGTCCTAGTACCTTTCGCCGCCATTTCCTGAAGCAGTTGGGCCTGTCGTTTTCCGCCTGGCGACAGCGAGCCTGCGTGGTGAGCGCCCTGGCATGGTTGATAGCAGGCAAACCGGTGAACGAAGTGGCATTATCCCTTGGATACGACAATGCGTCCTCTTTCGCCACCATGTTCCGCCGCGTGACCGGGCAGCCGCCGTCGTTTTATCACCCAGCCTGAGGCGTCGGAGAAGGGGACTCCCGCAGCATGTGTCGGAAATGAATGTCGCTTTTATGGCGTTGCTATGCGTTTACGCGGTCATAAGACAGATAATCCAGGAAGGCCTGGCTTCGTTTTCAGGTACCCCTACATTTAGTGGTGGCTACATCCAGGCGGTTTATCTATTCTGCCTGTAACCGTGAGAAGACCGGAGTCTCTCTTTGTGAACCATCTTATCGTTGAAAAAATCATCATCATCATTCTTCTCATCCTGTGGGGATTCGATACCTTCAGAACCAGGAAAAGAAAACGCTATGATCCCGCGATTGAAGCGGCTGATGCCAGCGAACGTTATCAATGGCGCTATCTGAGATGGGGATTTCGAATCATACAGGTGGTAGCGGGAGTGTATATCGTCGTGCAGCTGATACAGGTATTACTGAGATAGAGGCCGCCGGCAGGGCGGCGGGACAGAACATCTGGCTGACCAGAATGAGGTCAGGCAATAGCGGTTTTCACGTCGGCAAAGGGGAATGTCCGCTCTGAGCCAGGAGCGGAACTTACCCCGATGAAGTAAATCCGGATTTTTGCCGGATAAACCCCCAATAATTTACGTAGCAGGGATCCATTCAACAATAATTCTTGCCAACTCCCTGGGCTGTTCGAGCGGAATCATATGGCCGCAATCCAGAATGATTCTTAACGACGCATAAGGTATGGCTTCGACCAATTCTTCTGCCTCCTTCATCGAACGGATGGCATCATCTTCACTGGCGATAACCAGCGTTGGACAACGTATCGTTGCAGAAGGTATACCTTGCCTGGATAAGGATGATTGCGTGATGAAGGGGCTTTGTTGAATAAATCGAACTTTTGCTGAGTTGAAGGATCAGATCACG
>OGGO01000261.1_pt1 | contig 59799 bp, 50 predicted proteins | sample 1571231 | NCBI WGS metagenome assembly OGGO01 (sample SAMEA2582036, study PRJEB24529) | metagenome | biome: Human gut stool | place: China | collected 2011 | reverse complement strand
CGGAACACCCCTCCCTGCCTCTGGCCCAGCGGAGCGTCTTTGCACGCTTGCGGCAGGCAAAAACTTTCCCCGCGGAGCGCATTCCAAATCGTCCCCGCCCCTTGCACCAAAGCACCCGGGTGCTATATAATAAGGAAAAATATAAAGGAGGGGCTGTACCATGCCGGAATACCGCGTGCTGCGCATTGACGAGCAGCTGTACGGCTGCGAGGAGCTGCCCGCCGGGCAGCCGGTGCTGTGCGATGTGACCCTGACCGATGCCGCCGGGGCTGTCCGCATTCTGCCCTACCCGGACAAGGAGCTGACCCGTCTGGGCATCGACGAGGGGGACGCCGTCTGTCTGCTGCCGGACGGCACCCTGCACAAGCTGTAAGGAGTAATTTTATGCATACTATCTATTTCACCCGTCACGGCGAGACGGTATGGAACGTGGAAAATAAGATCTGCGGCATGACCGACAGCCCGCTGACCGCCCGCGGGCAGCAGCAGGCGCGGCAGCTGGGCGAACTTGTCCGGGACAGCGGCCTGCACATTGACGAGATCCTGTACTCTCCCCTCTCCCGCGCCGCCGACACCGCAAAAGCCATTGCCGCCGCTACCGGTCTGCCTGCCCGCTGCGAGCCGCGCCTGCGGGAGCAGTGCTTTGGCAAATACGAGGGCACGCCCCGGGACGGTGCGGAGTTCCGCATCTCCAAGACCCACTTTGCCGACCGCTATGACGGCGGCGAAAGCATGATGCAGCTGGCGCAGCGCATCTACAACCTGCTGGACGAGCTGAAGGCTGACACCGGCAAGACCTATCTGCTGGTGGCGCACAACGGCATCGCCCGGGTGGTGCACTCCTATTTTTACGATATGACCAACGAGGAATACGCCGCTGCGGGCATCAAGAACTGCCAGCTGGTGGAATATACCTTTGAATAACAAGAAAGCCGCCGGGCTCCGGCGGCTTTCTTGTTATGGCGCGTCAAACATGACGGTAATGGAATTTCTGATCCTTTGTCACGAACATATACACGCTCACCGCCAGCGCGGCAAGCTCGGCGGCGGTGACAGCCAGCCACACGCCGTCAATGCCCCACAGGGCGGGCAGCAGAAGCAGCGCGGCAAGCTGGAACACCAGCGTGCGCAGAAAAGAGATGAGGGCGCTTGTCACGCCGTCGCCCAGCGCGGTGAAGAAGGAGGACGCATACACGTTGAAGCCCATGATGAGGAAGCTCAGCGCATACAGCCGGAAAGCGCGGTTTGTCAGCGCCAGCAGCTGGGCATCGTAGCCCACAAAGATGCGTGCCACATAGGGAATGAGCACCATGGATACGGCAGTCATGGTCACAGCCACCACGGCGATGAGGCGCAGACTCTTCTGGTAGAGGTTATGCACCTCGGCGTGGTTGCGCGCGCCGTAATGGAAGCTGACGATGGGTGCGCTGCCCACCGCATAGCCCACGAACACGGCCACAAACAAGAAGGCTGCGTACATGATGACGCCGTAAGCCGCCACGCCGTTTTCTCCGGCAAGCCGCAGCAGCTGGAAGTTATACAGGATATTGACCAGCGACATGGAAAGGCTGGTCATCAGCTCGGAAGAGCCGTTGATGCAGGCATCCCACAGCACGCGGCCGTAAAACTGTGTTCTGCACAGGTGCAGGCGGCTGGTATTGTGGTGGTCGATAAAATAGAACACCGGCAGCACGCCGCCCACCAATTGGCTGATGAGGGTTGCAACGGCAGCGCCCTCCACGCCCCAGTGCAGCATACCCACCATCACCACGTCCAGCACCATGTTGGTGCAGCCTGCACCTACGGTGAACCAGAAGCCCAGAAGCGGCTTTTCGGCGGTGACAAAAAAGCTTTGGAACATATTTTGCAGCGCAAAGGGCGGCAGCGCCAGCATCAGGATGCGCCCGTAGCGCACGGCGTAGTCCAGCAGCTCTCCCTTTGCGCCCAGCAGCACGGCGACCGGCCGCAGGAGCAGGATGCCCAGCACGGCCAGCACACTGACCGAGATGAGCGCCGCCAGCATCAGCATGGAAAAATAGCGGTCGGCTTTTTTCTGGTCGCCCTCGCCCAGCGTGATGCCTACGATGGCGCTGCCGCCGGTGCCCAGCATAAATCCGACCGTGCCCAGCAGCTGCGGCAGCGGCATGATGAGGTTGACCGCCGCAAAGGCCGTTTTGCCCACAAAGTTGGAAACGCACAGGCCGTCCACGATGCCGTAGACGGAGGTGAACAGCATGGTGCCGATGCAGGGCAGCACGAACCGCAGCAGGCGGGAATAGGTAAAGTGGTCGGACAATTGGATGGCTTTCTTTGGCATAACTCCTCCTTTTTTGAACTCTGCACATACAAAAAGGCCGGATAAGAACCACCGCTCCGGTGCGTTCCCTCTTCTGCTGCGGCACTACGGTGCCCACAACCTCCGGGAAGCACGAACGATGACATCTTATCCGGCCTTTCAATTACGTTGAAACAGCCCTCCGATGAGCGAATAACAGTATAGCAAAGTTTATTTTTTATGTCAACCCCTGCTTTGCATCATTCCGCTGCAAAGTGTAAAACGCGAAAAAAGAGAACACCCGCTGCGAATGCGGCGGGCGTTCTCTTTTTTGAGCAAGGGTGGGGTGACGATTCCCACATCTCCTAACAATGGGCGACGGCTGCCTGTTCCGTCCTCCGTTGCTCATTTTTATTATAGCATAAAGTGTGTGCTGTTCAAGTTTCTTCCTGCTCTGCTGCAAGGCGGACAAAGGGCGCGATGGCGTTGGCGTCGCCGTGGCGGACGATGGAGTAGGTGATATCGCAGTAGGGCTGGATGGCGGTGCTCTTCTCCACGGTGGAGATGAGCAGCACCTGCAATTGCAGGCGGCGGAACAGTTCCATCATGGGGCGGATGCGGTCGCTGGTCATCTTGCTGAAGGCTTCGTCCAGCAGCACCAGACGGATGCTGTTTTCGCTCTTCTGGTAAATTTGCAGCAGGCTTGCGCAGATGGCCACATAGAAGGGTGCCTGATTCTCGCCGCCGGAGGAATCGCGGCTGACGCGGGATAGATACGCCTGCTGCCCGGTGACCTGATTGGTCACCTTGATATCGTAGTCCAGATAGGTGCGGTAGTCCACATAGTCCGAAAGGGTGGCACCGGCAGCGGTGCGTCCCTCCTGCCGGGCGCGGGTGTTCTCGTCCACGTCTGCCATGATCTTTTCCATCAGCTCGTCCACCTGACGCTCGTAGGCGGGGTCGGCGGTAGCGGCAAGGTTGTCCAGAGAGTCGCCCTCGGTCATCTGCTGGTTGCCCTTATCCACGATGACCTGATAGAACGCCGCCAGCTGCGGGTCGCGGCTGGGTTCCAGTTCAAAGCGGTAGACTTCCTCGCCGTAGGTCAGCTGCTCCATGACCTTGTTCAGCTCCCGGAACTGCCGCCGGGCGTTGAAGATATCGTCCTTCATGCGGAACAGGATATCCTTGCGGAAGCGGTCCTTGCAGTCCCGCTGCGCCTGCTCCAGGCGGGCGGCGTAGCGCTCCAAATCGATGCGCACAAGGCTCTCATGCTGGGCGCGGTACTGTTCCAGCCCGGCAAGCCCCAAGGGATAATCACAGACATAGCGCCGGTTGTATTCCCGCTGCGCCGGTTCAAGAGTGCTGTTCAGGTAGACGGTCAGGGCATCGTCCAGCTTGGCCTGTGCCTTTTCGGCGGCCTGCGCGGCGGCGCGGGGGGACTTATCCGGCCCGGTCAGCGCCTGCTGACGGCTGCGGGAGAGCGGCTCCACCAGCGGGTGGGCGGCAAAGAAGCTTTCAGCAGCCTGTGCGCTCTTTTCGGCGATGTCCACCGCCTTCTGCTGCTCCGTCTCGCAGGAGGAGATCTGTTTTTCGCATACGCGCAGATCGCCGCCGGTCTGCTCCACGGCAGTGCGGGCGGCTTCCCATGCGGCTTCGCGCACCTCTTCCTCCTTATACAGCTGCTGCAAAAGCGGGTTCTCGCGGCACTCAGCCAGCTTTGCGGCCTGTTCCTCCACCGCCGCGCGGGCGGCGGTCAGGGCGGCGCGGGCGTCCCACAAAGCGGCAAGTTCTTCCAGCGTTGTGCCGCGCAAAAGGGTCTGGTACTGGCTGTATGCGGCTTTCAGGTTCTGCTCCGCCTGTGCGGCGGCGCGCACTTCCTCGGCAAGGGCGTTCATCTCCCCTGCCAGTGCCCCGGCGCGGGCGCGGCGGGCTTCCAAGCCGATATAGCGCTGCGGGGTGCGCAGACGCTCCAACCGGAAGGGGTGGTGGCGCAGAAGGTCGCGGGTGGCGCTGTCGGGATAGTTTTCCAGCGTGTCGGGGGTGTCGCAGCAGACGATGCGGCGCAAGATGGTGTCTGCGTACTGCGCGGCAAGCGGGTTTTCGCTGGTGACCTGTGCCGCCAGACTGTCGGCGGGGGCGGTGTCGGCGCGGCGGTTGGCCTTGCGCAGACCCGGGGTGTCCAGCAGGCTGATGGGGCCTACCTTCTCTTTCAGCGCCACAAAGGCGCTCTTTGCGGCGGCGTAGTGGGCGGGCGGCACAAGGATATCGAACCGGCGGTCGCCCAGACAGGCTTCCACGCAGTCCTGCCAGCTCTCGTCCTCCACGTTCAGCAGCTCGCAGAAGATGCGGGCGTCCGGCTCCATGCCACGGCTTTTCAGTTCGGCGTTCACGGCGTCCCGCACCCGGGTGGCGGCGTCGCCGTGGGGGTACACCCACTTGCCGCCGGACACGGCATCCAGCTCGGCGCGTTTCTCGGTCTGCTGCCGCTGCAGGGCGGCGGTGTGCTGCCGGGCGGCAAAATAGGCTTCTTCCAGCGGCTTTTCCTGTGCGGTCAGCCAGTCGGTCAGGGCGGGCAGGGTGTCCGGGGTCAGGTCTGCCAGCTTCTGCCCGGCGGCAAAGCCGCTGCGGCGCAGCACCGCCAGCAGATTGCCGGTCTTTTCGGCGGCTTTTTCGGCGGTGTCAGCCTTGCGGGCGGCGGCATCCAGTGTGGTCTGCCGGTGTGCCAGCTCCTCGTTGAGGGCATCCAGTGCGCGCCCCTCGCCGCTGGCACCGGCGGCGCTGTGGGCGGTCAGGTAGGCGCGGCGGGCTTCCGCTTCGGCGGTCTTGGCTTCGGCGTAGCGGGTGCGCAGCGTTTCCTGCTGGCGGCGTCCGGCGTCTACCCGCTCCTGCCAGACAGCCTTTTCCCCGGCATCGGCAGCAGCCCGCGCCAGCAGGGCAGCGCCCCGATTCACAAGGGCTTCGGTCTGTTTTTCGGTGGCTTCGCGGCCAAAACGGACGATCTCGTCCAGCGCATCGGCGCGGGTCTGGGCTTCCGCCAGAACGGCGTGCAGGTTTTCCAGCTCCAAGCGGTCGCCCTGCAAGGCTTCCAAATCCAGTTCCGGCTGGGGAAGGATATACTGGTACAGAAATTCCCGGAAGTTCGGGATCTCGTCCATGCTGGTGCCCATCTGGAACACCTCGTTGAACTTTTTGCCCAGCGGGCTGGCTGCGCGTCCGATGCCCAGTGCGCGGCATATTCTGTCCCGCGCTTCGCTGGGGCTGCGGGTGTAGGAGAGCCGCCCTTCGGCGGGCTTGAAGTCCTCCTTGGCGCTGGGCGCACCGGTGCGCGGGTCGATAAAGGGCAGCTGTTCCAGCGTGATGCCGTCCTCCGAGATATACCACGTCTGGTCGCCGGGGTGCAGCTCCTGCATGGGGCCTTCGGACTCCACCCGCACCGCGATGACAAAGCTGGTGTGCTTGACGCTGTCCCAGAACTCTGCCCCGATATACGCCACGGTATGCCCCGGGCGGCGGTAGGCGTTTTCGCCGCGCTGCTTGGCGTGGACAGAGCCTTGCAGGGTGCGTCCGCTCTTTTTATTGCCCAGCGCATTGAAGTTGCGGTTGGTGGTCAGGCAGTAGCGGATGGCGTCCAGAATGGTGGTCTTGCCCACGGCGTTCACGCCGATCATATAAGTCAGGCGGGCGCAGTCGAAGGTGGTATTTTCAAAGTTATGCCAGTTGATGAGTTTCAGGCGCTTGAGTTCGATCATGCTTCACCCTCCCCTGCTTCCATGTCTGCGCCCTCCGGGCGCTCGTACAGACCAAGCTCGGTGCGGGTGCGGGCGCTCTCGGCGGCGGCATCCGCAAGGTCAGCGTCCGGCAGCGCCAGCAGCACCGTGGGGAATACCTCGATGCGGCTGTCCAGCCCGGAGAGCCGTCCCACCGGACGCGCCAGATTGTACCGGCGCAGGGTGCGCATGAGCTTTTCCAGCGTTTGCTGATCCAGCTTGCGGGGCAGGTTCATCTTTTGCAGCTCTGCCTGCACCTCTTCCACCGTGACCAGCACCTCGTCTGCGCTGGCGGCAAGGCTTTCCCGCTTTTGCAGGTACAAAAGCCGCAGCACCAGCAGCAAAATGCTTTCGTACTTGAGCAGCCGTGCCTGACTGCCCTCGTGCTCGTTGACCAGCGCCGCCGCCTGCATGGGCGCGGGGTACAAAAGCACCGCGTAGCCCAGCGGTTTGAACACCGCACGCACCTCGTTGAGGTGATCCTGAATATACAGATATTTTGCCCGCTGTTCCTCTACACCGCCCAGCACAAAGCAGTGGTTGAGCAGATAGTTTGCGGTCTCTTCCAGCAGATCAATGGTTGCCATCCGTGTTTACCTCCTTGCGGCGGGTCAGGACAAAATCCTGAAACCGGAAGCCGCCGCGCTCCACCCAGTTTCCGGTCAGGGTGATATCATACTCCCGGTGCGGCGACTGGGAATAGGTGTGCAGGCCGATGATGCCCGTAAAGTCGTTCGGGTATTCCTCCACAAGGGTGGAGGCGTTCACCTGCGGGCGGGCAGCCAGTGCCTGCCGCGCCAGCAGCGCCACGTTTTCCTCGGTGACGGCAAGGCGGGCGTAATCCAGCAGAAGCTGCTGCTCCTGCCGCAGCCGGTCGGGGTCCAGGGGTTCGGTGCGCACCGGGGCAAGAGGTGCTTCGGTGCGGGGTGCGGCGGGGGGATACAGCGGCTTTGCGCCGAACACTGCCGCCGGGTACAGGTGCAGCCGCGCCGCCACCGGGCCGTCGTCCGGCTCAAACAGCTGCTCCGGGCTGCGGATGTCCTCCGCATAGCGGCGCAGCAGGGCGGTGACGCTGCCCTGCGCCGAGCGGTCGCTCAGCAGCAAAAACTGTGCCCGCTGCACCGCGCGCTTGCGGTAGCGGATGTGGCTGGCGTCGATCTCCTTCATCAGGGTGCTCATCTCCTCCAGCGCATCCCGCTGCTGCTGGATGAGGGCACGCACCCGGGGTGCAGCCTCGCCGGGGGCACAGCGCTCCACCCGGGCGTAATCCAGCGCTAAGCGGGGCAGATGGTTCTGCTCGCAGTCGTCCAGCTCTTCTTCCAGATAGGCGCGGTAATTGAACAGGTTATCGCTGGTTTTAAAGCGGTGGTACGCCGCCGCCACCACCTTTTCCTCGTACTGGTCGAACAGCTCCAGCACCTCCTGCGGGGTGCGGTTATGGGTCAGGCGGTCGATATAATGCCCGATGGAAGCGTTGAGGGCGCGCAGGGACTTGTTCAGCGTCTCAAGGTCTGCCGCCACCTCCCGCAGCACGTTCTCGTAGGGGCTTTTTTCCTGCCCGATGCTGCCCAGCAGCTGCCACGCCTTGTACAGCTTGCCGGTGTAGGTGACCACCCGGGGGTTCAATATCTCTTCCAGCGCGTCCAGCAGCGGGGTGACCTCCGGCATAAAGGCAAGGGTGGGCTCTGTCTCGTAGCTGCCGGGCTGCTCTTCCAGCCAGCCGGTACGGCGCAGACGCAGCAGAAAGCCCACCGCCAGCGTGTGGGGGTCGCGGGTGGGCTGCTCGTCCTCATCGCCCGCGCCGTCGGCATCCAGCGCCAGCGGCTTTGCCAGCGCGGCAAAATAATCCTCGGCGCGGGAGACGGCTTCGGCGCGGGAAATGCTGTAATCTGCCGTATGGCGGCACTCCTCCCAGAGCAGCAGCAAAAGCTCTGCATAAAACGCCCGGTTAGGCCCCGCCAGCGGGCGGAACAGCCGTGGGCTGACCAGTTCAAACAGCTGCATGGAAACGTCCTTTCTGTGTGAGTTCGATACCCTTTTATTGTACCACAGCGGGCGGGGTTTGTCACAAAAAGGCGCAAAAAAAGCCCGCCGGGCAGGCGGGCTTTGGGAGCGTATTTCACCCCAGCACTTTGAGGGGAGAATTTTCCACCCATAAGGTATCGTCCAGCAGGCGGGTGACCGCAAGGCGGCCATTGGCGGTGACCCGGGCAGGGTCAAGGGCGTAGAAATCGCTCTCGGTCAGGTTTTCCGGGTCGGCAGTGGGCGAGATGCCCGCCACGCACACCCAGTGGCCGTAGGTGCTGCTGGTGGCAATGTGGGGGTAGTTCACCTCGTCCCAGCCGGAGGAGGTCAGGTGGTATTCATAAGTAGAGGTGCGGTTTGCGTGGCGCTTTACCCCGCTGACCGTGGTATTTTTCAGGTGCACGATCACCGGACGCCCGGCGGCAAGCTCGTTGTACAGCTTTTTCAGGCACTCGGCGCGGGTGCCGGCGTACCCCGTGTAGCCCGCAGCGGACCACACCGCACCGTTTGACCACATCCCGCTGCCGGAGCAGACCTTGCCGTCCAGAATGGTGCGGGCGTAGCGCAGTGCGTACAAGCTGCACTTGCCGGAGGTCTGGTTGCCGATGGAAAGGATGTGGCTGGTGTCAAAGCTGAGCAGCCGGATGCCGTTTTTCTCCTTCAGCTCAGCGGCGTGGGCACGGGGCAAAAAGGCACACAGCAGCAAAATCAGCGCCAGAACTGCCGCCGCCAGCCGCTGTGCCGCGCGGGCGGGACAGTGTTGCATGGGTACTTCCTCCAAGTTCGTTCCAATTCAGACATGATTTTACCACTAAAACGTGGTGAAAATGTGTAAAAAGGCAAAATAGAGGTTCGACACAACATATGTCCAAATTTAAGTATTTCCGTGCCCGGCAAAGCCACGCCGCCGGGGCGGGTGCTGCGCGGTTTGGCAGACTGTCGACAAAACCAGCCCCGAAATATTTCAAAACCGCAACAAATCCCACCGGTTTTCATTCATTTTCACGAAACTGTTTCAGGAAGTTTAGCTATATTCCCGATTGACAAAACCATCATCTGTCGGATATAATCAGGGCAGAAAGGCAACGATGGTTGCGCAAGACCTTTCGGAAAAAAGAAACATATCCACAAACAAGCTGATTGGAGGGATACCCTTATGAAGAAACTTTCAAAGATCGTTGCTCTGCTGCTTGCAGGCGCAATGGCCATGCTGATGTTTACTGCCTGTTCCGGCGGTGGCGGCAGCGCAGACACACAGAAGGAAGAAGCGATCCGGAAGCAGCTCGGTACAAAGAGCGAAGCTGTAAAGCTGTGCGATAACGATGGCAAGGTCAAGAATGACAGCAAGCTCTATAAAGAGACTGCAGAACTGCTGGATGCACGAATCAAGGCTGAAACCAGTGCATTTGGCATTCTCCTTGTTGATTTTGATGTCAAGGGCGTCAATCCTGCAGAGCAGTATGTGACTGTTACCCTGTCGGCAGACTATAAGACTGCAGGTCTCGTAGCTGGCCTTGTCAATTTGATCACCGAGAAGCTTGGCAAAATCGATGCTACCAACAGCAACGTGAAGCTCGACACCGAGTGGGCAAAGGCTGCTGTCGTTGTCAGAACCAATGAAAAGGGCAGCTATGCTGCAATCGCAATTCAGGTCAAGAACCTCAACTACCCCAAGACCTGATAATATCAACATCTTTCCCCGGAGAGCAATCGCCCTCCGGGGCTTTTTTTCGTGCAAAACGGGGCTGCTGCACCTTTTGTGGTACAGCAGCCCCGCTGCCTTGTTTTATTCAATAGCCCTTTACCGAGAACCCGCGCTCCCACGGGTCGGGCGGGATGTCCTTTTGGCGGATGCCGGTGATCTGGATATAGTCGCTTTTCTGGATCATGGCGAACAGGGTGATGAACTTGTCCGGGTCGCCCTGCACTTCCAGCGTCACGCTGCCGTCATCCTCGTTCTGCGCCCAGCCGGTCAGGTCAAGGGTCTGCGCGGCGTACCGCGCCCGGTAGCGGAAGCCCACTCCCTGCACCTGCCCGGTGATGGTGTAGCGCCGCCGCACTGTGCCTTCCGGCAGAACGGGCGGGGTGCGGTCCTTTTTGGAAAGAAAATCAAACATTTTGCCCTCCGTGTGCTTTTCTGGAAAGCCTACCCCTTCCGTCATCGCTGACGCGATGCCACCCGCTCCCCACTCTGTCGCTAACGCGACATCTCTCCCCGGCCGGGGAGAGTCTGTCCAAGGGGACGGCTTCAGCGGCGGCGGGAAACTTTGCGACATTGCCAAAAGGCGCCCCCTTGGGGGAGCTGTCACCGCAGGTGACTGAGGGGGTTGTCCCCTTCTTTACAGCTCCTGATAAGCGGTCATCAGGGCGGGGATGAACTGCTTTTTGCGGCTCACCACGCCCGGCAGTGTCCAGCTGGCATCGGCGGCGGGCTGAGTGCCGAAGCCATCGGACAGCACCTCGGCGGCGTAACGCCCGTTGCAGATGACCACGCTTTCCTCCTTGGGCACATCGGTCAGCAGCATATAGATATCTTCCACGTTCTGCTTGTTGCGTGCTTCCTCGAGATACGGCTTCAGCAGCGCCTCGGCGGCGGTCAGGTTCTTGCGGGTCATATAGCTGCCCTGCGCCACGCCAAAGCGGATATCGCCGCACATGAACACCTTGAAGTCCTGCAAAAAGACCTCTTCGGCGGTCTTGCCGTCCAGCTTTTCGCCGGCTTCAAACATTTCGTTGGCAAACTCGTTGATGTCCACCCCGGCAATTTTCGCCAGACGGTTGGCGGCGTTCACGTCGATGGGGGTGCAGGTGGGGCTGCGGAATACCAGCGTATCCGACAGGATGGCGGCCAGCAGCAGACCTGCTGTCTTTTGCGGGATGGTCACGCCGTTTTCATCGTACATCTGGGTGACGATGGTGGCGGTGCAGCCCACCGGCTGGTTGCGGAAGTACACCGGGCCGCTGGTCTCCAGACTGCCGATGCGGTGGTGGTCGATGATCTCCAGGATCTCGGCCTGATCAAAGCCCTCCACCGCCTGTGTGGCTTCGTTGTGGTCCACCAGAATGATGCGGCGCTTGCGCAGGTTGATGATGTTGCGGCGGCTGATCATGCCGCAGTACTTACCGTCTGCGTCCAGAATGGGGAAATACCGGTGGCGCACCTTTGCCATCACGCGGGTGACGTCTGCCACCGGGGTGACGAGGGTGAATTTAATGATATCGTCCCGGGTCATGTAATAGGAGATGGGCGCACACTGGCTGATCAGCTTTGCCGCCGCGTAGGTATCGCAGGGGGCGCTCATGATGGCTACGCCGGTCTCGGCGGCGATATGCTGGATGGTGCGGCCTACCTTTGCGCCGTTGCAGATGATGATGAGAGAAGCTTCCTTTTCGATGGCGCAGAGCTGGCTTTCGTAGCGGTTGGTCAGGATGACGATATCGCCCTTTTCCATGTTGCTTTCCAGCATTTCCGGGGTAGCGGTGCCAATGCGGATGTGACCGGTGGTGCACACTGCGTCCTCGCTGCCCACCACCATGGTAGCGCCCAGTGTTTCCAGAATATTGCGGTAGCTGGTGCGGCTCTTGGCAAGGATGCCGGTGTCGAACAGATCCATGTTGGCGGTGGCGATATCCTTCACCGTGATGACGCCCTGCAGTTCGTCCTCCTCGCTGGTCACGGCAAGGGTGTCGATCTTCTGGTCGCGCATGATCTCCCACGCCTTGCGCAGGCTGGTAGAGCCGGGGATGCCGGGGATCTGCCGGTAATCCACGTCCCGAATTTTAGGGTTGACATCGGTGCACATCCGGGGCGGCGTGACCCCGAACTTTTTCAGCACGAATTCTGTTTCCTGATTCATCTTGCCCGCACGCCGGGCTTCGCAGACCAGATCACTGGTCTTGTTTTTCAGCTCTGCATAGGCAATGGCAGAGCAGATGGAGTCGGTGTCCGGGTTGCGGTGCCCGATGACAACGACCTTGTGCGCAGTTTGCTGCATACTTTACCCCCTTATGGGTCTTTACCTTCTTATCATTTACCAAACAGCGCCCCTCTCCTGCACAGCGGGGCGGGCTGCAACCTTATTTTAACACAACTGCGTCCGGGGGTAAAGGGCAACAAACGGCTTGACCTGACCGGCAAATTGCTTTAAGCTTATAGAAAATATTGCTGATACGGAGGAACACCCATGAAAAAGCTTTCCCGCCTGCTGCTTGCCCTCGGCCTTGCGCTGTGCATAAGCTTTACCGCCTATGCCGAGGATGCGCCCGCTGCCCAGCCCACAGCCAAGGAGCCCCGCACCCTGACCGCCCGCACCGGCACCGAGACCTCGCTGTGGAACGCTTACGCCTTCCTTGCCCAGCACGGCACAGCCTACCGCTTTGCCCCCTGCGCGGTGCAGACCCCGGCAGACGCCGCCGGTACCGCCCCTGCCGAGGATGCCGTGGCGGTGCTGCGGCTCTACACCACCTATGTGGAAAAGGATACGCCCGTCAACATTGACGGTCATGTGTTTCTTGCGGTGACCAACAACACTGACGCCGACCTTGCGGTGGGCGGGCTTTCCATTGCGCCGGGCACCAGCATTACCATGGGCACCCGGGGCAACAACCGGGAGCACGCCGGGCTGTGGTACAACGTCGAAAGCTATAATACGCACTATCTCCCGGATTTTTATGTCAACCTGACCTGTCTGCAGCTGTCCATGAACGCGGAGCAGCTGGCAGCTGTGAACGCCGCCCTTGCCAAGGCGGACAAGTGGTCGGCATGGCACAACTGCGCCGCCTTTGGCGCGGCGGTGTGGAACACCGTGTGCACCGACAAGGTAGACCCCGGCACTCCGCCTACCCCGGCAAGCCTTGCCGCCAGCGTGCGCCGCTACCCCGACAAGTGCAACGCCGACCCGGCAGTGCCTTTTGACTACATTGTTTACTACGGCTACCCCGCCGTGCCCAGCAAGGAATTTGCCTGAGCCGGGAAATTATTGTATACATCACTTGCATTTCGACAGCATCCGCTGTATGATAGGGGTATTCGAGCTTTTTTGTCATTGCAACGGAGGACAGCATGAAATCGTCCAAATTCACATCCACTCCCCTGTTTCCACGGCAGGCGCTGGTGGCGCTGCTGCTGCCGCTGATCGCGGAGCAGGCGCTCAGCGTGACCATTGGTCTGGCAGATACCCTGATGGTATCCTCTGTGGGCGAAGCCGCTGTGTCCGGCGTGAGCCTTGTGGACAGTTTCAACACCCTGATGATCCAGATCATGAGCGCACTGGCCACCGGCGGTGCGGTGGTCACCAGCCAGTACATCGGCCATCAGGAGCCGAAAAATGCCAAGGCAGCCGCCGCGCAGATCCTGTTCGTGCTGTCCAGTTTCAGTGTACTGGTGGCGGCGGTGGTCATCGGCGGGCGGCACGCCATCCTGCGGGGCATCTTCGGCTCCATTGACGCGGACGTGATGCACTACGCCGAGACCTACTTTCTGCTTTCGGCGCTGAGCTACCCTTTCATCGGCCTGTACAACGCCGGTGCGGCGCTGTTCCGGGCGCAGGGCAACAGCAAGATCAGTATGCTGTCCAGCTTGGTGATGAACGTGGTGAACATCGGCGGCAACGCGGTGCTGATCTACGGCTTCGGCATGGGGGTCATGGGCGCGGCGCTTGCCAGCCTTGTGTCCCGCGCCATTGCCTGCGCGGTGGTGCTGTATCTGCTGCAAAAGCCGGACTGCGCGCTGCGGGTGGACAGCCTGCGGGCAATGGCGCCGAACGGCGGGCTGATCCGGCGCATCCTGCGGGTAGGCATCCCTGCCGGCATCGAGAACGGGATGTTCCAGATCGGCAAGCTGTCGGTCTCCAGCCTGACCTCCACCCTTGGCACGGCAGCCATTGCCGCAAATGCGGTGGCAAATACCACCACCACCTTTTTGAACATCCCCGCCAACGCCGTGGGCATGGCTGCCCTGACCGTGGTAGGCCAGTGTCTGGGCGCAGGCGAAAAGGAACAGGCGGTGTACTACTCCCGCCGCCTGATGCTGACCGCCTACTGCGGCGCGTGGGTGATGAACCTGTCGGCGTTCTTCTTCGCCAACCGGTTCGCGGTGTCCCTGTTCAACCTCTCGCCGGAGGCGCAGGCCATGGCGCTGGACATCATGGTGTGGTTCAACATCGTTTCCCTGTTCGTGTGGCCGTCCAGCTTTACCCTGCCCAACATCCTGCGCGCCGCCGGTGACGCCCGGTTTACCATGACCGTGAGCATCGTGTCCATGTGGGCGTTCCGGGTAGGCTTCTGCTATCTGGTCGTGCTGTGCTTCGGCGGCGGGCTGCTGAGCATCTGGATGGGTATGTATCTGGACTGGGTGTTCCGCTCGCTGTGCTTCTACCTGCGCTTCCGCCGGGGCAGCTGGCTGGAGCAGAGTGTGATCTGATAGTTACCCCCTCAGTCTTTGCTTCGCAAAGCCAGATTCCCCCTTTTGTCGCTGCGCGACATCTTCCCCCGGCCGGGGGAAGTTGGCCCTCAAGGGGACGCCTTTTGGGGCAATGCCGTGAAGTTTTCCGCCACCGCGAAAGCCGTCCCCTTGGGGAAGGTGGATTGCCGCGCAGCGGCAAGACGGAAGGGGTTTTCTCTGACATCCACCCCTTTCCCGGTCTGTGAAAGACCGGCGAAGGGGTGGATTTTTTCTTTTTGCAGGAAACCGCCGCTCTGATTCGTATTATCAGCAGAAGAACGATGGTATTTTTTACAAGTTCCACAAATTATTTTTTCAGCACTTGACAAAGTTTTCACCTTTCGTTCTTGCAATCTTCATCGTTCGGGCGTATAATTTCTCAATGCTATCGAGTTCTGCTCTTCTGCAAAAGGAGGCTATTCTATGAAACGCAGCTGGCTTGCGCGCCACCCGGTCGGGTTCATGGCGCTGTATTCTATATTTTATCTTTCCGTTTTTCACTATCTGGAGTCAAACGTCCCCCTGCGCAGCATTCTGGTGCACTGCCGTCTGGACGATCTGATCCCTTTCTGCAAATATGCGGTGATCCCCTACTTTGCATGGTTCGTATGGATCCCCTTCACCCTGTTCTATCTGCTGTGGAAAGCCCCGCGTGAGGACTTCTGGCGGCTGTGTCTGCCGCTGTTCTCCGGCATGACCATTGCACTGGCCTGCTACGCGGTGCTGCCCACAGCGCTGGACCTGCGCCCCTACTGGGTGCCGGGCAGCGACATCTTTGCGCAGACCGTGCGCTTTTTGTACCGCACCGACACCGCCACCAACGTCTGCCCTTCCATCCATGTGTTCAACTCGGTAACGCTGCTGCTGGCGTACTACCGCAGCCATATCTTTGATGCACCGCGCCGCCGCTGGATGCGTCCCGCAGCCGCTGTGCTGTGCATTTCCATCGTCTGCTCCACCGTGCTGCTCAAGCAGCACAGCTGCATTGACGTAGCCTTGGGTGCGCTGCTGGCACTGGCGCTGGACAGCGCCTTTACCGCCGCCGAGCGCAGCCAGCTGCCCCAGGTGCGGAGAGCATAAAACCTTTTTTCGACAGCGTGGGACGATTTGAAATGCCCTCCGCGCTGCTCTGGGCATAATTCAAGGAAGAATTATTTTTATTTTGGCTTCCAAAAAATCTGCGGACTTTTTGGAAGCCTTTTTTCACGCGAGAGCCCCTCTTGGGAAAGTTTTCTGGTTCAGTTAGAAAACTGTCGTTTTTCTTTACGACCCCAACTGTGAAAAAGTGGCTCAGAAACGCCCGCAGGCGTTTCTGAGCCACAAATTATAATAATAATTTTTCCGCTGAACATGGCCAAAGCGCACGCGGCGGCCATTCAAAATCGTCAGAACAGCCCCTCGGGCAGGCAGATATCCTGCTTGGGGACTTTTGCCCACGCAAAGTCCGGCACAAGGCTTTCCGGGGTGCGGGGCGCGGGCTCCGGCTGCAAGCCGTAGGCATACGCCAGCTTGCCGATGATCTCCGGGGCGGTGTACTTTGCCCGCAGGTTTTCAAGGCTCTGGTCGCCGTCCCGCTTGGACAGCCGCCGCCCGTCCGCTGCCAGCAGCAGCGGGCAGTGGGCAAAGCGGGGCGGTTGCAAGCCCAGCAGACGGTACAGGTACAGCTGCCGCGCCGTGGAGGATAGCAGGTCTGCCCCGCGCACCACCTCGGTGACGCCCATGCGGGCATCATCCACCACCACTGCCAGCTGATAGGCAAACACGCCGTCTGCCCGGCGCAGATAGAAATCGCCGCAGTCCCGCAGCAGGTTTTCCGTGTGGGTACCCATGCAGCCGTCCGTAAAGGTGATCTCCTCGTCCGGCACCATCAGACGGTAGGCAGGGGCTTTCTTTTTGCGCTTTTCCGCAATTTCGTCCGGCGTCAGCCCCCGGCAGGTGCCCGGATAGATGACGTTGCCGTCCGAGGTGTGGGGTGCGCTGGCGGCGTGCAGCTGGGAGCGGGAGCAAAAGCAGGGGTACACCAGCCCCCTCTGCTCCAGTTTGCGGTAACTTTCGGTATAGATGTCCCCGCACTCGCTCTGGTAATAGGGTGCGTGTGCGCCGCCGGTGCTGCCGCCCTCGTCCCATGTAAGCCCCAGCCACGCAAGATCCTGTTCCAGCAGGTCGGCGTAGACGCGGGGACAGCGCTCGGCATCCAAGTCCTCGATGCGCAGCACGATGCGCCCGCCCTGACTTTTTGCGCTGAGCCACGCCAGCAGGCTGCACGCCAGATTGCCCAGATGCAGCCGTCCGCTGGGGCTGGGCGCAAAGCGCCCGGTGACCGGGCGGCTGGTGGAGACAGGGACTTGGTTTTGCATGGGTGTGCTTCCTTTCGCTTTTACTGGTTTTTTCTCATTATAAGCCCTTGCTGTGCAAAGGTCAATGCGCACAAAAAAGCCGCCGCAGGCGGCAATGCCTGCGGCGGCTGTAAGGTCGGCTGCTCAGTGCAGCTCCGGCCAGTAGCCCTTGTTGGCTTCGATCATATCGTCCAGAATGGCCTTGGCAACGTTCATGCTGGGCACAGTCTTGTTCAGGGTGAAGGCCTGCAGCACCTTCTCGTAGCTGCCTTCCACGCAGCCCTCCACCAGCAGCTTTTCGCTGTTGAGCTGCTGCATCATCAAGCCCTGCTGGAACAGCGGGATGTTGTCCCGGGCAATGACCTCCGGGCCGTTTTTGCCGATGTAGGCCGGCAGCTCCACCATTGCGTCATAGGGCATATTGGGGATCGCGCCGCGGTTCTCGGTGATGATGAGGAAGCGTGCCTTGGTGTCGTTCTTCAGCGCAGCGGAAAGATCTGCGATCCAGTCGCCGTGGCTGCCGGCATAGAAGGTGTTGGCGTCCACCTCGCCGGTCTTGAGGTAGTGGTCGATGCCGTCGAACAGGTTCTTTTCGCGGGTCTCCTCCACCTCGTTGGCGCGGGTGTGGTTCGGGTTCGAGTGCTCCACGAACTCCTTGGCCTGCAGATAGTAGTTCAGATAGGTGTTGGGCAGGTACTCCGGGAAGTTTTCCATGATCTCGTACTCGCCCTTCCACACATAGTACCAGCTGCCCTTGGTGTGGCGGTTCTGGCTGCTGGAGGAAGTCAGGGCGCCCATGCCCTTGAGGTAGCTTTCCGGCAGAAGGATCTTGTTCTCCTTGATGTAGGCGCGCAGCTTGGGCATCAGGTCCTCGCCGCGGTACTGGATGGAGGTGAACCAGCCGAAGTGGTTCAGGCCAAAGTAATCGTAAACGATCTCCTTCTTGTTCTGGATGCCCATGGCAGCTGCCACCACGTCAATGATGGCGATGGGCATATCGCAGATGTTGATGATCCGTGCTTTCGGGCGCAGCTTGCGGCAGGCTTCGGATACGATGGCGGCGGGGTTGGAGTAGTTCAGGATCCAGTAGTCCTTCTTGGCATACTTTTCCACGTCGTCGATCAGCTTGATCATGGGGAAGATGGTGCGCATTCCGTAGGCCATGCCGCCGCAGCCGCAGGTCTCCTGTCCCACGCAGCCGTGGCGCAGGGGGATCTTTTCGTCCTGCTCCCGCATGGCGTAGCCGCCCACGCGCATCTGGGCAAACACAAAAGAGGTATCGGTGTAAGCCTGCTGCACATCGGTGGTGACCACCAGCTTGATGTCGGTATTCAGCTCCTTATGCAGGACCCAGTCCACCACAACGGCAACCTTGTCCTGCCGCTCTTTGTTGATGTCGAACAGACGGATCTCGTCCACTTCCAGTTCATCCCGGCGCAGGGCGATGGATTTGACGATACCGGCGGTAAACGTGCTACCGCCGCCAGCAATAGTAATGACCATAGTATAAACGCTCCTTTTTTGTATTTTCAAGTTAGCCCGGCGCATTCCGCCGGGGCACGGTAAAACGGTTTACTGGTTTTCCAGCTGTGTCTCCACGGCACGCTTGATATCGGCTACCTGCAGACCGTAAACGATCTGGATATCGGTACCCTTTTTCACGATGCCGCTGTTCGGCAGCTTGTTGATGGCAGCTTCGTCCAGCTTTGCGGGGTCCTTGATGTTTACCCGCAGACGGGTGAAGCAGTTGTCCACCGACAGGATGTTCTCCTTGCCGCCCAGACCGTCGATGACGCACTGCACCTCGGCAGCGTTCTTCACGCTTGCCTTCTTGGCGGGTGCATCGCTCTTAGCAGTCTCGGTGCTCACCTCTTCCCGGCCGGGGGTGTGGATGTTAAAGGCCTTGATCAGCAGGGTGAACACCACAAAGTACACTGCGATCTGGCACAGCGCCAGCAGGTACAGGGTGGGATAGTTGGTCTTATCTGCACCGGCAGAAAGGTTCATCAGCACCGAGCCGAGGAGGTTGGTGGTAAAGCCGGTGACATGGAAGATGTGCAGCAGCACGATGAACAGGCCGGAGATGCAGGCGTGTGCCACCCACAGGATGGGAGCAGAGAAGCAGAACATGAAGTCCAGCGGCTCGGTGATGGAGGCCAGAGAGGCGGTAAAGGCCAGCGGCACCAGAACGGCAGCGGTCTTTTTGCGGTTCTCCTTGCGGGCACAGAAGATGAAGGCCGCCACGATGCCAAAGTAGCCGAAGGTCTTGGTGAAGCCGGTGTACATCCACACGATGCCGTCCGAGAAGGGCAGACCCATGCTGTACTCCATCATCATGACGATGTAGGAGCCGGTGTAGGTGGCATCGCCCACGGTCAGGCTGTTGCCCAGTGCAGAGAACTGGAAGGGGGTGTAGATGAGGTGGTGCAGGCCGGTGGGGATGAGGAAGCGCTCCAAAAAGCCGTACAGGAACAGGCCGAAGTTGCCGGAGGTGGCGATCAGATCGGTCAGTGCGCTGATGACGCTCTGCACCGGCGGCCAGAAGAAGCAGGAACCAAAGCCGAACAGGATGGAAAAGACCACCATGCAGGTAAAGGACCAGCGGTTGCCGGAGTAGATCTGGGTGATGATGCCCTTGAACTGCTTTTCACAGGTGCGGTTGTACACCCAGCCGCAGACCAGACCCAGCAGGATGCCGCCGAACACGCCCATATCCACCGTCTGGATGCCGAACACGGTGGACTGACCGGTGCCGTACAGACCCACCATCGGGTCAGGCTCTGCCAGCATACCCAGCTGGGTCAGGGTGACGTTGCCGGCGGTCAGGTACATAAAGTAGCTCATCAGGCCGATGATGGCAGCCTGCTGCTTGTTCTTTTTGGCAAGCGCTGCTGCGATGCCCACGCAGAACATCAGGCTGAGGTTGTTGATGATGACCATGATGCAGTTGTAGATCAGCTGTCCAAGCAGCTTGATGGGGGTCCACTGCAGAACGGGGATCATCGCGCTAAGGCTTGTGCTGGTAAGCAATGCGCCCAGCACAAGGATCAGGCCTGCTGCCGAGATATACGACAGCGGTGAGAGCATGGCTTTGGAGAACTTTTCCAAGCCATTCATGACTTTTTCTTTCATCGTGTAATACTCCTCACTTTTTGACTTGACTGTTTTGGGGGATGACTTCTATTCCGCAGGGCTTCCGGACGCCCTGTTGAAACATTTTAACCAACGATCTTGGTCAGGTGGATGAGCAGATAGACCTGCTCCTGATGATCCAGCTCATAATCAAATTCCTGCCGCAGATAGGCATTGATGCGCTGCAAGCACACCTCGTTGCGGCTGTCGCGCTGCAAAAGCACCGTGTACATGGATTCCAGCCCGGCGTCCTGCCAAGGAGTGTGCCGCAGGATGCGCGCCGCCAGAAACTTGAGGTGCACGGTCAGGCGGGTAGTCTCAAGGCTTTCTTCCTCAAAGGTGCAGTGATAGGTATCGCAGATGATCTCCTTGACCGCCTTGACGAACTTTACGGTATCATAGGCCAGCGCGCCGTCCGCCGCACCGGCTACCAGATGCAGGGCAATGTAGCCCGCTTCGTCCTCCGGCAGCTGTACGCCGCAGAACTGCCGGACAAGTTTCAGCGCCCTTTGCCCCACTGCGTACTCCTTCGGGTACAGCATCCGGGTCTCCGAAAGCATGAGGTTGGGCAGAAAAGTGCCCTTTTCCACACGTTCCAGCGCAAAACTGATGTGATCCACCAGCGAGATGGTGCTTTTGCTGCTGAGCAGGATGCCCTGCTCCTCTGCCGCCAGCGAGATGCGCTCGGCGGCCTGCATCACCTGCGGGGTGACGTTATCCAGCATCTTGAGGAACTTGGTCTGCAGCTCGTTCTGCACATAGTACACCTTGGAAACGCGGTTTTTGTCGATCACATCCCCCGGGCGGCGGCCAAACCCAAGCCCGTTGCCCACGAGAATGGCTTCCCTGCCGTCCGGCATGACCACCGACACCGCATTGTTATTGAATACCTTTACAGCCTGCATCGCCGCACTCCTCCGCTTCCATGCCGCAGCTTTTGTGAAAAAGAAAAAGGGCACAAGAACCAAAGGGATGCCACCTCCGCATTCCCTCTGATGCTCATGCCTGATCGAACAGTTACACGCACTGATAAATTCACTTGTCTGCTCTGATTATACGAGCCAGCGCGGAAAATGTCAATGTGTTGAACTGCCCGAAATTCAAGCTGAATTTTTGTATATCCTGCACAGGTGCTGCTTGAAATTCGTCCTGCGCGGAACGATTGACAACGCCGGGCGCAGAACGTATACTTAGGGTGTAGATCCCGCTTTGCTCCGGCGGCTTGCCGGGGCACCAGTTACGGAGGTTTTTCTTATGACATCGAAATATATCCGCTCCCTTGCGCTGCTGCTGTGCGCCGCTTTGCTGAGCTGCCTGCTGGCAGCCTGCAACGGCTCTGCCGACAGCAGCCCCGCATCCAGCGCTGCACCCGCCTCGGACAGCGCATCCGCTTCCGGCAGCAGTGAGCTGCCCTCCTCCACCACAGAAGCCAATACCGGAGAGCTGAACCCCGGCAACTTCGACGAGAACTCGGTGTTCTCTATCACCGGCACGGAAAACGCCTTTGCGCCCTGTCTGGGCTGGGGGCCCGGGGTATCCGGCTGCTCCTTGAAATCGGTCATCGCGGCGGCATCGCTGCTGCACTGGGCCGAGGACGCACGGATGTCCAGCCGCTCCCCAGAGACCATTCAGGATGCCTTTTACAGCTGGTACGACGGCCTGACCGACAACCAGCAGGAAGGCTTTGCCGAGGCTTGGCCGATGATCAAGGACGCGGCGCTGGACCTGCTCAGCGACAAGGACAGCATGACCGAACGCATCGCGGATGCAGGGCTGGACGCTGACACCCTGCCCGGCTGCACCCTGAAAAACTGGCAGGCGCTGCAAGCTGTGCTGGACGATATCGTGCCGGAGACGAACGGCGAAGCTTAATAAAACAAAAAAGCATCTGCAACCATCGCTTCTGAATTTCAGAATCAGCGATTTTGTTGCAGATGCTTTTTCTTTAGCGGGCTCGCCCTCTCCGTCACCTACGGTGACACCTCTCCCAAAGGGAGAGGCCTTGGCAGAAAGATGAAGTCTGCGTGGACTGCCAAGGGCTCCCACTTTGAGGGCCGACTTCCCCCGGCCGGGGGAAGATGTCGCGCAGCGACAAAAGGGGGAATCTGGCATCGCGAAGCGATGGCTGAGAGGGCGAGGATGCTGACCATGTGCAGCATCCCTTCTGTTTCTGATTTTTATACCTTTTTCAACACATACTGGCGGGTGCCCATGCCCACCTTCTCGGCCTGCTCCAAGGTGGCCTTCCACTCGATGTTGGGGTTGGAGTCCTTGAAGTTGTCGTGGTAGCAGTTCCAGCCCGGCTTTGCAAGGTTCGTGCTCAGCTGGCTGTTGGGCAGCGGGGTTGCGTTCAGGCAGGCATCCACGCAGGCCTGATCCAGCGCCACGGGGTCAAAGGAGGCAAAGATGCCGATATCCGGCAGGATGGGTGCATCGTTCTCGCCGTGGCAGTCGCAGTTGGGGCTGATGTCCTGCACCAGAGAAATGTGGAAGCAGGGACGGCCTGCGCAGACTGCGGCGGCGTACTCCGCCATTTTGCGGTCCAGCAGCTCGTTGGCGCAGTCGTTGGGAGAATAGATGGCGTCAAAGCTGCACGCACCGATGCAGCGGCCGCAGCCCTTGCACTTGTCGTAGTCGATGACCGCCTTGTTTTCAGCATTGTAAGTAATGGCGTCCGAGCCGCACTCCTTGGCGCAGCGGTGGCAGCCGCGGCACAGCCCTTCCTGCACGGCGGGCTTGCCGGCAGCGTGCTGCTCCATCTTGCCCGCGCGGGAGCCGCAGCCCATGCCGATGTTCTTGAGCGCGCCGCCGAAGCCGGTGGCCTCGTGTCCCTTGAAATGGTTCAGGCTGATGAACACGTCCGCATCCATGATGGCGCGGCCGATCTTGGCGGTCTTGCAGTATTCGCCGTTCGGCACCGGCACTTCCACCTCATCCGTGCCGCGCAGACCGTCACCGATAATCACCTGACAGCCGGTGGTCATGGGCCAGAAGCCGTTCAGCTGGGCGCAGTTCAGGTGCTCCAGTGCGTTCTTGCGGCTGCCCGGGTACAGGGTGTTGCAGTCGGTCAGGAAAGGCATACCGCCCTGCTCCTTGCACAGGTCTGCCACCACCTTGGCGTAGTTGGGGCGCAGAAACGCCAGATTGCCCAGCTCGCCAAAGTGCATCTTGATGGCCACGAATCTGCCATCCATGTCGATGTCCCTGATGCCGGCGGCAATGCACACCCGGCGCAGCTTTTCCAGCAGGCTGGTGCCCACCGGACAGCGGAAATCCGTATAGTAGACTTTGGATGCTTCCATGGTGTTTTTCCTCCCATATCCTTCCGGCGGCGTCTGCCGCGCGGTCTCTCTTTTGTTCAGGCAATACCGCATGATTCCAAGTGCCGATACGGCGAGCGAGGTGCGGCAGATGCTAAGCCAAAAGCGCAGATAATACTTTGTGTATTATCGAGCATTTTGGCAACGCAGATGCCGTGCCGCAGCCGCCGGAACGGTGCTTGAGCCGTCAGGCGGGAATTGTGCGGTACTGCCTTCAGTATAGCACACCCGGGCGAGCGGTGTAAACAGAAAAAAGAACAGAGCCACAGGAATCAATTATTGCAGCTTTACCCGGAGGAACAGAAGCCTTCACCCCTTGGGGGGAAGGTGGCGCGCAGCGCCGGATGAGGGGTAATTTCCCGTAAGCTGCTGCTTGCCTGCGCCCTCATCAGTCACCTGCGGTGACAGCTTCCCCCGACCGGGGGAAGCCTTCAGTCGGAAAATTGATTTCCGTAGCTCTGCCCATTTTGGGGTTGACAGCCCTGTCCTGCGGTGTTATCTTATATCGGTTCCGAAAAACGGAACGGATGTGTATATAGGAGTTATGTCTATGAACGATTTTGATACATTCCGGCACGAAGCTAAAGCCGCCCTGCGGGTGGCGCTGCAATGGTTCTTTCTGGCTGTTCCCATGGGTCTGCTCTGCGGGTTTCTGGGCACCCTGTTCCACCTTGCTGTCGAGCACGCCACCGAGCTGCGCGCCGCGCAGCCCTGGCTGCTGTTCCTTTTGCCTGTGGCGGGTCTGCTCATCACTGCCCTTTATAAGGTAACAAAGTGCGAGGGCGTTGGCACCAACAACGTTCTCCGCGCCGTGCAAAGCGGCGAGCCGGTCAGCATCCTGCTGGTGCCCGCCATCTTTCTGGGCACGGTGCTCACCCACCTGTGCGGCGGCTCTGCCGGCCGCGAGGGCGCTGCCTTGCAGATGGGCGGCAGCATCGGCTGGAACCTTGGCACCCTGCTGCGGCTCAAGGACCACGACCGCCGCACCGCCACCATCAGCGGCATGGCTGCGTTCTTCTCTGCCCTGTTCGGCACTCCGCTGGCGGCGGCCTGCTTTGCCATGATGGTGGAGGATGTGGGTCTGACCTTTACCGCTGCCTTTGTCCCGGCCTTTACCTCTGCCCTCATCGCCTACGGCTGCTCGCTGGCCTTTGGCATCGCACCCACCCACTTTGCCCTCACCGCGCCCGAGCTGAACGTCCGCACCGCCCTGCTGGTCATCCTGCTGGGCGTGGCCTGCGCTGCCGTTTCCCGCCTTTTCTGCTACACCCTCCACTTCATGGAGCACACCGTACCAAAGCTTCTCCCGAACCCGTGGGTGCGGGTCTTTGCGGGCGGCGTGCTGGTCGTCGGCTTTTCCTATCTCTTCGGCGTGGGGCGCTATAACGGCGCGGGCATGAGCGTCATCGTTGCTGCCGTGGAGCAGGGACAGGCGCTGCCGTGGGATTTTCTGTGCAAGATCTTCCTCACCGCGCTGACCCTTGCCTGCGGGTTCAAGGGCGGCGAGGTGGTGCCCAGCTTTTTTGTGGGCGCTACCTTCGGCTGTGTGGTCGGCCCTCTGCTGGGTCTGCCCGCCGAATTTGCGGCGGCAGTGGGGCTTGTGTCCATCTTCTGCGGTGCCACCAACGCCCTGATCCCCTCCATCCTGCTGGGCTTTGAGCTGTTCAGCGGTGCCGGGCTGGAGCTCATCGCGCTGGGCTGCGGCATCTGCTATATGCTCTCCGGCCACCACGGTCTGTACAGCAGCCAGACCTTTGTCACCAACAAGCTGCGCTCGGAGTATATGTCCCACAAGTGGCGTGTAAAGGTGAAAAAAGCGGAAGAGTAAGATTTTGATCCTAAAAAACAGGGGCTGTTGCGCAAGCAACAGCCCCTTGTTTTATCATATCTTATGCCAGCGCGGTGATGGCTGCCACAGCCAGCACGATAGCACCCAGCACGATGCGGTAGATGCCGAAGAACTTGAAGTCGTGGCGCTTGACATAATCCATCAGGAAGCGGATGGCTGCAAGGCTGACCACAAAGGCCACAATACAGCCCACCAGCAGCACGGCGATCTCGGTGCCAGTGATGGATACGCCGGAGATGACGAACTTGACCACCTTGAGCAGGGATGCACCCGCCATGACCGGGATGGCCAGATAGAAGGTGAACTCTGCCACGCAGGCGCGGGAGAGCCCCAGCAGCAGACCGCCCACGATGGTAGCGCCGGAGCGGGAGGTGCCGGGGATGATGGCAAGGCACTGCCACACGCCGATGAGCAGCGCGTCCCGGTAGCTGATCTGTTCCAGCTTTGTGACCCGGGGCGTGGTGCGGCGGTTCTCCACCACAAGGAAGAGCACGCCGTACAGGATCAGCATGGCGGCTACGGTGATGTAGTTATAGAAGTGCTCCTCCATCCAGTCGTCCAGCGGGCTGATGACCAGCACCGGCAGGGTGGCGGCTACCACCTTGAACCACAGGTTCCACACGCTGGGCTTGGAGATGACCTTGCCCTGCCGCAGCCCGAAGGGCCACAGCTTATTCCAGAACAGCACCACCACGGCCAGAATGGCACCCAGCTGGATGACCACCCGGAACATGGACATGAATTCTTCACTGGCATTGAACTTGACGACCTGCTCCACAAGGATCATGTGCCCGGTGGAGGAGATGGGCAGCCACTCGGTAATGCCCTCCACGATACCCATCAGGATCGCTTTGATGATCTCGAAAAACGTAATAAATCCCTCCTGCAGCACCCGTTGGGTGCGTTGTTTTTTTATCGCAAGTCAAGAAATTAGCGCAACAATCAAACAGCATATTTGCGATATGCAATTCAACGCTGTTGCTGTTGCATTAAAAAGTTGAATTGCTACAAAAGCAGTTCCAGTATACCATACTATGAGCCCCTGTGCATACAGATTATAAAAATTTTACCCCGGGCGCTGTATTTATCTGCCCCGGGAAATGTGCTATACTATAAAAATAAGAAGTCTGTCCGCTTTCTGCGCCCGGCGCAAAAAGCACTGAGAACAACGAGGTGAACCTTCATGAACATACTGGTGATCGGCTGCGATCAGGTAGGTGCGGCGCTGATCCGCGATCTGGAACGCATCGGCCATGATATCTCGGTAGTGGAAAAGGACCCTGAGCAGCTCAAGCGTCTGGATGCCTTTGACGATTATACCTTTCATGGCACTGCCCTTGTGGGCGACCCCACCGACCCGGACACCCTGCGCCGGGGCGGCGTGGAGAACTGCGACGCCGTGGCAGCGGTGACCGAGGAGGACTCGGTGAACCTGATGGCGGCACAGCTGGCGAAGAACATCTTCCGCCGGGATAAGGTCATCTGCCGGGTGTCCGACCCGCATCTGCAGATCTTGTACCACAAAGCCTACGAGCTGGAGACCATCTGCCCCACCGTGCTGACTGAGCAGGCGGTGTTCCGGGCTCTTTCCAAGTAAAACAGCCTGTTTTTTGCTTTACAAACCGTAAAACGAGGTAGTAATATGAAAGTTTGTATTGCCGGCGGCGGCCGGGTGGGGATGTACCTTGCCCAGAGCCTGCTGTCCCACCGCCATAAGGTGACCATCATCGAGCCGCAGGAAGCGCTGTGCCGCACCCTTGCGGACACGCTGGATATCCCGGTCATCTGCGGCGACTCCCTGAGCTTTGACACCCTGCGCACCGCCGATGTGGCCAGCTGCGACGCCTTTGTGGCGGTGACCAACACCGACGAGACCAATCTGGTGGCCTGCCAGATCGCCAAGCGGGAGTTCGGCGTGAACCGCACCGTGGCGCGCGCTTCCAACCCCAAGAACCGGGACATCCTGCACACGCTGGGCGTGGACACCGTGGTGTGCGGCACCGACAACCTGAGCCACATCCTGGAGCGGGAGATCGAGACCGACACCATCCGGCAGCTGCTGTCCCTGGGCGGCGGCACCGCCAGCCTGAACGAGATCCTGCTGCCGGAGGACTTCCAGTTCGCGGGCAAGGAGATCAAGGAGATTCCCATTCCCGGCGATGCCATTCTGGTCAGCATCACCCGGGATACCGAGTTCATCATCCCCCACGGCAGCACAGTGCTGCTGCCGTGGGACCGGCTGCTGTGCCTGACACAGGACGACACCCTGCATCTGCTGATGGATGCGTGGGGTCTTTCCTCCCACAAATGAGCGAGCAGGAGCTGCTGCGCACCGCGCTGGTGCTGCCGCCCCGCTCCCGCCGGGTGCTCTGCGTCTGGGCAGCTGTGCCCGGGCTGGTCTGCGCGCCCTTTGCCTTCTGGCAGAGCGTGTGGGCAGGCGCAGTCTTTTGCGCTGTATGGGCGGCGCTGGTGGCGCTTGTCCGGGCGCGCTGCTGCAGCTTTGTCGCCGCCCTGACGGCGGACAGCGTCACGGTGCAGGCCGGGGTGGCTGTCCCTGTGCTGCACCGCATCCCGCGCCGGGCGGTCACCGGGGTGCAGCTGCTGCGCACCCCGCTGCTGTGGGCGGCAGGGTGCACCGTGCTCCTTGTGCGCAGCCCGGGGCTGCAATTGGTGCTGCCCGGCATCCCCACCGCACAGGCTACTGCGCTGGCGGCTGTGCTGATGGAGGGCGACGTATGAACCGGGAAAAGCACTTTCACCCGCTGGCGGCGCTGCATCTGCTGCGCAAGACCCTGCTTGTGTACCTTCTGCCGCTGGTACAGGTACTTTTTGCCCGCAACTGGGAAGCCCTGCGTGCGGCGCTGCGGCAGGATCTTGTGCTGCTTATTTTTATCAGCGCCGTGTGCTGGGCGGTGTACTATGGTGGCCGCTGGCAGGTGGATGCCGAGGGCACGGTGCACGTCAGCTGGCGGCTTGGCGTGCGGCTGGACCGTGCCCTGCGCACCGAAGGTCTGGCGGCGCTGATGCTGGAGCAGCCCCTGCTCTACCGCCTGACCGGTGCCTGCCGGGTGGTGCTGTACCCTGTGGGGCAGACCAAGACCATCACGCTGTATCTTACCCGGCAGCAGGCCGAGGAGCTTGCCGATGTGCTGCTGCCGGTGACAGACCCGCTGTGGCACGCGCCCAAGGGCGGCGAAAAGCTGGCCTTTACAGTGCTGGGTGCCAACGGCCTGTCCACCCTGTTTTTATGGTGGCTGGCCATCCACCAGACCCAGAGCTATGCCCCGGATGCCCAGACCGCTGCCCTTGCGCAGCTGGGACAGCTGGCGGCGCTTGCCGCCCGCTGGCTGCCGCTGGGCGCGGCGTGGCTGCTGGTGCTGGCGGGTACGCTGTTCTGCATCAGTCTGGTGCGCAGCGCCTTGCAGGCGGTGCATTACACCGTCTGGCGCACCGATACCCAGCTGGGCAGCCGGGGCGGGCTTGTACGCCGGTATGAGATGCGGCTGCGGCTCAGCCAGCTGAACTACGCCGACCTGCGCCGCTCCCCCGCCACTTGGGCGCTGCATTACTGCCCGGTGTTCGTCTCGGCAGGGGCGTGCCGCCCGGAGCTGCCTTTGTTCGTCTGGCGGGAGGGCACCCCGCTGCTGCGGGAGCTGCTGCCCGAGATGGCGCAGCTGCCCCCGGACACCCGCGCCGACACCACCGACCGCAGCATGGTGTTCTTTTTGCCGGCGGGCATCCCGCTGGCGCTCTGCCTGCTGCTGACGGCGGTCTCCCGCACCACCCTGCCCGCACTCACCCTGCCGCTGCTCATCCCCACCGGGGTGTTCGCCGCCCTGCTGGGCGCTGCCGCCGTGGGCTGGCACCGGGAGGGCGTATGGCAGCAGCAGGGACAGCTGCTGCTCTGCCGACAGCACCAATTCCATCTGCACCAGCTGTGCGTGTTCCACCCGGACACCGGCTTTACCGCCCTGCAATCCCCTTGGGCGGTGACGGTGCAGCGTGCCAACCTGACCCTTGTATTTCCCGGCAAAGAAAAGGTCACGGTGCGCAGCGTGCCGCTGGCGGCTCTTGATTTTCTGGGAATATAGAAGTATACTTGCGATGCCCCGCTGAACCTACGGTCGGCGGGGCATTTTTTGTATCACAGACTAACGGAGACTATTCTTATGATAAAGACTGTATTATTTGACTTGGACGGCACCCTGCTGAACACCATCGACGACCTTGCCGATGCCGGCAACTGGGTGTGCGCACAAAACGGCTGGCCCACCTTTACGGTGGCGCAGTTCAAGCTGATGGTGGGCAACGGCATCCCCAAGCTGGTGGAGCGGTTCTCCCCCGCTGACGCCCGCACCCCGGCGCAGCTGGCGGCTACGCTGGCGCAGTTCACCGCCCGGTACGATGCCCACAAGGAGGACAAGACCGCGCCCTACCCCGGCATTCCGGCGCTGCTGGACGCACTGAAAGCCGAGGGCATCCAGTGCGCGGTATTCTCCAACAAGGCCGATGCGCTGTGCGGCGGCATCATTGCCCACTACTTTGGCACCGGCCGCTTTGACGCCGTGCGGGGCAACCGCCCGGGCGTGCCCACCAAGCCCGACCCCACCGGGCTGTACGCCCTGATGGCTGAGCTGGGCGCAGACCCCGCCGCCACCCTTTTTGTGGGCGACAGCGACGTGGACATCCTCACCGGACACAACGCGCAGCTGCCCGCCATGGGCGCGCTGTGGGGCTTCCGCGGCCGCGCCGAGCTGACCGCCGCCGGTGCCGATGCACTGGCAGAGGTGCCGGAGGATATCCTGCGGTATGTGCAGGAGCGGAACAGGTAAAACCATTTTATAGTTCGGTGTAGCGGAATGTCTGCGGACATTCCGCTACACCTTTTTCACGGGAGGGGGCGTAAAGGGAAACGGCAGCAACCACAGTAGACATTCCTACTGATTGGGACCCGCGGGCTAACCAAAGCTCCACCGGGGCTTTGGTTGCGGTGCTACGCACCGCCGCCCTGTTCGATTCCCGTACAGGTCTTAGCGGCAGCTACCACGGTAGACATTCCTACAGGGTGGAACCCGAACACTAAAAAAGAGCCCACTGGGCTCTTTTTTGCCGCCTGCGGGCGGCCGTGTTCCTTCGATTCCTCGTACGGGTTGCATGAAAAAATCCCTGATCCTAAGATCAGGGATTTTATTCATGACCCGTACGGGAATCGAACCCATGTTACAGCCGTGAAAGGGCCGTGTCTTAACCGCTTGACCAACGGGCCTTAGAAATACAGAGCTTCGCTAAAACCTCCGACTTTCATCATCCACTATTGCGGACGACCGTCCCCCTTATCTTAGCGAAACTCTGTAATGTGGTAGCGGTAACTGGATTTGAACCGGTGACACTTCGGGTATGAACCGAATGCTCTAGCCAACTGAGCTATACCGCCACATATTTAACTTGCACTTGAACGGTGCTTTATTATTATATCCATAGATGCCCCTTTTGTCAACACATATTTTCAAAAAATTTTGCAGTTTTTTGAGATTTTAATCTTATTCACGTAGATACGTTGAAATATAGAATTTCTTGTCAGTTTTGCGGCAAAAGAACCCCCTCAGTCGCTGCGCGACAGCTCCCCCAAGGGGGCGCCTTTCGGCGCTGCCGCAAAGTTTCCCGCCACCGCTAAAGCCGTCCCCTTGAGGGACGACTTCCCCCGCTCCGGGGGAAGATGTCGCGTAGCGACAAAAGGGGGAGTGTGGCTTGACGCGAAGCGGCAAGACGGAAGGGGTACCCACGCAAAAAGCACCGCTTCCCTGTGCGGAAAGCGGTGCTTTTTTCAACCTTTTTCTGCCCGGTTGTGGAAAACCCGGTGCAGTTTTAGTTCTTCTTATTGGTGGGGACCATGACCTTCAGCCCGCCCATGTACGGCTGCAGCACTTCGGGGATGGTCACGCTGCCGTCAGCCTGCAGGTGGTTCTCCAGGAAGGCGATCAGCATACGCGGAGGTGCCACGCAGGTGTTGTTCAGGGTGTGGGCCAGATAGGTCTTGCCGTCCTTGCCCTTGATGCGGATGTGCAGGCGGCGTGCCTGTGCGTCACCCAGGTTGGAGCAGGAGCAGACCTCGAAATACTTCTGCTGGCGGGGGCTCCAAGCTTCGATATCGCAGCTCTTGACCTTCAGGTCAGCCAGATCGCCGGAGCAGCAGTTCAGCTGGCGCACGGGGATCTCCATGCTGCGGAACAGCTCCACGGACATCTGCCACAGCTTCTCGTACCAGTCGGCGCTCTCCTCGGGGCGGCAGACCACGATCATCTCCTGCTTCTCGAACTGGTGGATGCGGTAGATGCCGCGCTCCTCAATGCCGTGTGCGCCCTTCTCCTTGCGGAAGCAGGGGCTGTAAGAGGTCAGGGTCAGGGGCATCTTGCTCTCGTCCAGCGTCTGGTCGATGAAGCGGCCGATCATGGTGTGCTCGCTGGTGCCGATCAGGTACAGATCCTCACCCTCGATCTTGTACATCATGGCGTCCATCTCGGGGAAGGACATGACGCCCTGCACCACGTTGCCGTGCATCATGAAGGGCGGGATGACGTAAGTGAAGCCCTTGTTGATCATAAAGTCGCGGGCGTAGGCCAGCACAGCCTCGTGCAGGCGGGCGATGTTGCCCAGCAGGTAGTAGAAGCCGTTACCAGCCACGCGGCCTGCGGCGTCCATATCAATACCGTCAAAGCTCTCCATGATCTCGGTGTGGTACGGGATGGGGAAATCCGGCACAACAGGCTCGCCGAAGCGCTGAGCTTCCACGTTATAGGTATCGTCCGGGCCGATGGGCACGCTTGGGTCGATCATCTGGGGAATGGAGTACATGATCTCCTGAATGCGGGCGGACAGTTCCTCCTCTTCCTTCTCCAGCTCTGCCATCTTGTCGGCGTCCGCCTTGACGGCGGCGTTGTTGGCATCGATCTGTGCCTGCAGCTCAGCCTTCTGTGCCTCGTCGGTGCACTTCTTCAGCTGACCGAACAGCGGGCCGTTGGCCTTGCTCAGCTTGTTGCGGGCGGCCTTCAGGGCCTCCACTTCCTTCAGGGCTGCACGGTACTTGGCATCCTTTTCGATGACTTCGTCCACCAGCGGCAGCTTGGCGTCCTGAAACTTCTTTTTGATGTTTTCCTTAACGGCGTCCGGGTTCTCGCGGACAAATTTGATATCCAGCATGATTGACTCTCCTTAACTCTATTGGGCTTGCAGCGGTGCACTTGCGGCTTTCCGCTGCCGTTCAAAGGCGGCAGTTCCCGCCTTGGATCGCATGATTATTCGGTTTCCATCTGGTACTGTCCCAGCAGGTTTGCAAAGGCGCGCAGCTGCTCGTCAGAGTAAAAATGCACCGTCAGCTTGCCCTTGCCGCCGTGGTAGGCCACGTTCACCTCGCTGCCCAGCACCTGCTTCAGGCTCTCTTCCACCTCCACCGGCAAAGTGCCGCGGGGTGCGGGTTCGTGGGGTTCCTTGGCGGGCTTTGCCATCTTTTTGCAAAGCGCCTCGGCCTGCCGGACGTTCAGCTGGTTGTCCGCGATGATCTGCGCGGCTTCGGCCTGCAGTTCCGGCGTGGGCAACCCCAGCACCACCTTGGCGTGGCCGGTATTAATAAAACCGCTCTTCAGCAGTTCCAGCACCGTTTCCGGCAGGTTGAGTAGACGCAGACTGTTCGCCAGCGCGCTGCGGCTCTTGCCCAGCTTGCGGGCGGCCTGCTCCTGTGTCAGGTCGCAGCGGGTCATCAGCTCCCGGATACCGGCAGCTTCTTCCACCGGGTCCAGATCCTCGCGCTGTAAATTCTCTACCAGCGCCAGTTCCATGGCCTGCTCGTCGGACACATCCTTGATGACCACCGGCACCTCGGTAAGACCCGCCATGCGGGAGGCGCGCCAGCGGCGCTCGCCCGCCACGATGCTGTAGCCGCCCATGGGTCTTGGACGCACCGCGATGGGCTGTAATAAGCCGTGCTCGGCGATGCTGGCAGCCAGCTCACTGAGGGTCTCCTGTTCAAAGGTCTTGCGGGGCTGGTCGGGGTCCGGCTCGATCTCGCGCAGCGGCAGCGTTTCCACCGCTGCGTGCTCTGACTCAAAGACCGGTGCTGCGTCCTCAAACAGACTGTCCAGCCCGCGTCCGAGCCCTCCTTTTCCTCTTGCCATTGTTTACCTTGTTCCCCCTGTTTTAATCTTCCAGAGCATTTTTCGCCGGCTCTGCGGCGGGTGCAGCCTTTGCGCGGGACTTTTTAGGTTCCTGCGGGCGGTTGTGCTTGACAAATTCGATGGCCAAGTCCATGTAGGCTTCGCTGCCCTTGCCCTTTGGCTCGTAGAAATTGATGGGCTGGCCGTAGCTGGGCGCTTCCGAAATGCGGATGGAGCGCGGGATGGTGGTCTTGTACACCTTGGAGCCGAAATACTTCTGCACCTGCTCCACCACCTGCACGGTCAGGTTGTACCGCAGCGAGAACATGGTGAACACCACGCCCTCGATATCCAGATACGGATTATACTTTTTGCGGATGGTCTTGAGGGTGCTGATGAGCTCCGACAATCCTTCCAGCGCATAGTATTCGCACTGCACCGGGATGAGCACACTGTCGCAGGCGCTCAGGCCGTTGAGGGTGAGCAGATCCAGACTGGGCGGGCAGTCGATAAAGATGAAGTCGTAGTCCTTCTGCACCTCAGCCAGCGCCTTGCGCAGACGCCCCTCGCGGCCGGGCAGGTCGATCATTTCCAAGCTGGCACCGGCCAGCCGGGTGTTGGAGCCGATGACATCGGTGCGGTACTCGGTGTGCCGGATAGCCTGCGCCGCCGTTGCCCTGCCGATGAGCACCTCATAAGTGCCCGCTTCCACGCTGCGCTTTGGGATGCCATAGCCGGTGGTGGTGTTGCCCTGCGGGTCTAAGTCCACGATAAGCACCTTTTTGCCCAGTGCCGCTACGCAGGACGAAAGGTTGACGGCGGTGGTGGTTTTGCCCACTCCGCCCTTCTGGTTTGCGATCGCTACAATTTTTGCCACGCGCTTTTCTTCCTCCCGGGGAAAGATTTGTTCCACATGGAACACGCAGTCGTGCCCGCCGGTTTCCCCGTCCGGCAGACACCTTGGCTTCTAGTATAACACATCTAAATTGCTTTTTGAACCATCTGGAGCGTTTTTCAGCTGGATTTTTAACTTTTGAGGGTGGGAAAGTGGAAATTACCCCTTCCGTCATCGCCTGCGGCGATGCCACCTTCCCCAAGGGGACGGCCTTAGTCGCGGCGGGAAAGTTTGCGGCAACGCTGAAAGGCGTCCCCTTGGGGGAGCTGGCTGCGAACGCAGTGAGCAGACTGAGGGGGTGTGTACCATAACTCCCCCAGTCGCCTACGGCGACAGCCCCCTCTGGGATGGGGCCTTTGGCATGGCGGTAAGGTTTCTGGCTGAAGTGCAAAGTGCGCCTGAGCGAAGGTTACCCCTTCCGTCATCGCCTGCGGCGATGCCACCTTCCCCAAGGGGACGGCTTTTAGCGGTGGCGATAAAGTTTCCGGCATAGCGCAAAGGCGTCCCCTTGGGGGAGCTGGCACGGCGTAAGCCGTGACTGAGGGGGTTGTCTCCCCTGTTCCACATGGAACAATTCACTTCTCTGCGGCGGCGGTGGGGATGCGGACGGTGTACTCGATGTAGCCGTCCTTCTCTTCCCGGTGGGCGGTGGCGGGCACGCCGTTGTCGGTCATCAGCCGGATGGCGTGGTCGATGGTGTTGACAAAGATGCGCACGTCCCGCACCATGGAGATGCGGTGCCCGGGCTTGGGCGGGCTGTTCAGCAGCTGCTCGATGTAGCTGTCGGTTTGGCGGGCGTTCAGGCGGCGCTTGGCAATGGTGATCAGTGCTTCGCTGCGGCGGTTCTCCGGCAGGCGCAGCACCGCGCGGGCGTGGCGCTCGGTGAGGTTGTTGTCCAGCACAAACTGCCGCTGGTCTGCCGTCAGCTGCAACAGCCGCAGCTTGTTGGCAAAGGTGGGCTGCGCCATGCCCAAGCGCTTGGCGGCTTCCGCTTGGGTGCAGTCCCACAGCACCATCACATCCCGCAGCCCCTGCGCCTGCTCAAAGGGGTTCAGGTCGGCGCGCTGGATGTTTTCCAGCAGACCCAGCGCAGCGGTGCGGTCGTCGGCGTAGCTGCACAGGATGGCGGGGATGGTGGTCATCTTTGCCAGCTGACAGGCGCGCAGCCGCCGCTCCCCTGCCACCAGCTCGTAGCCCTCTGCCGCCCTGCGCACCGTGACCGGCTGGAGCAGACCGTTTTCCCGGATGCTCTGCGCCAGCGCGGTCAACTCCTGCTCGTCAAAGCTTTTCCGCGCCTGAAAGGGCGATGGGTGGATCTGGTCGATGGGCAGAGAGAGTAATTTCCCGGACGGTTTCTTGCGTTCAAACATGATGCTGCCCCTTTCCTTGTGTGATGGGGTTTTCCACATTTCTCCGGGAAATCGTGGAAAACCTGTTCAGCTTCAGTGTAGCACACAAAGAAAGACCCCGCCAGAAATTTCGTTCGGCAGGGTCTTACAAGCTGCGTCAAGTTGTGCGTTATTTCAGCGGGCTTTTTGCAATTTTACCGCCGTTTCTGGGGTATGCTGTCGGAGTTTGCGAAATCTTTTTGCACAAAATCAGCGTGCGGGTGTCGCCGCCGGGCAGGTGCAGGGTGCGAGTCTCGCGGTACTCGCCGCCCAGCTTTTTAATAGCACCCCGGGCGGCGGTCAGTTCCTCTTCCCCGGATGCGCCCTTCATAGCAAGGAAGTTGCCGCCCACTTTTACCAGCGGCAGGCAGTATTCTGCCAGCATGGGCAGGGCTGCCACGGCGCGGGCAGAAGCAAGGTCAAACTGCTCCCGCCACACCTTGCGGGCGGCTTCCTCGGCGCGCTCCTTGGCAAACTCCACCCCGGTCAGACCCAGCTGGGCGCAGGCGTACTTCAAAAACTCCACCCGCTTGCCGGTGGGCTCCATCAGGGTCAGTTCCAGCTCCGGCTTGAAGATCTTGGTCACGATGCCCGGAAAGCCCGCCCCGGCACCCACGTCCACCATGCGCCCGGCAACCTCCGGCTGACTGGCAAACAGCAGGCTGTCGAGGAAGTGTTTGTCCTCGATACCCTCCGGGTCGGTGATGGCGGTCAGGTTGACCTTCTGGTTGTAGTCTACAAGGATCTGGGCAAAGGCGTCCAGCTGGTCCAGCTGGGTGCCGGTGAGGGTGATGTTCCATGTGGAACACTTTTCCTCCAACCGCTGTTTGTCGATCATAGTGTTTTCCTTTCTGTCGGGTGGTTGGGGTGGTGCAGTCGTTTATTTTATCGCAACTTCGTATTATTTTTGTTGTTTCCCTGCCAGTGCGATGCTCAGCTGCGCCACATCGGAGGGCGAAACGCCGGGGATGCGCCCCGCCTGCCCCAGATTGCGGGGACGGATGCGGGCAAGCTTTTCCCGGGCTTCCAGCGTCAGGCCGGTCAGGGCGGCATATTCGAAATCCTCCGGGATGAGGGTCTTTTCGTGGCGTGCCACCTCCCGGATCATCCTGTCCTGCCGGGCGATGTAACCGGCGTACTTGATCTCCGTTTCCAGCCGCTCCGCCAGCATGGGGGTGATCTCCTCTCCCCAGCCGATGATGCCCGCCACCAGCGGGTAGCCGATCTCGGGACGGCGCAGCAGCTCCTCGGCAATGCCGCCCTCGGCGGCGGGGGCAAGACCGGCGGCTTCCATGGCGGCGCGCAGGTCTGCGGTGCGCAGATGCGCTTCGTGCAGGCGGCGGCGCTCGGCTTCCAGGATCTGCTGGGTGTGCTGGTACTTTGCCCAGCGGTCATCCTGCACAAGGCCGTATTCCCTGCCGATGGGGGTCAGGCGCTGGTCGGCGTTGTCCTGCCGCAGGGTCAGCCGGTACTCGCTGCGGCTGGTCATCATGCGGTAGGGGTCCATGACGCCCTTGGTCACAAGGTCGTCCACCAGCGTGCCCAGATAGCTGGTATGCCGGGGCAGCACCAGCTGCTCTAAGCCCAGCGCGTTGCGGGCGGCGTTCAGACCCGCCAGCAGACCCTGCGCGGCGGCTTCCTCGTAGCCGGAGGTGCCGTTGAACTGCCCTGCCCCGTACAGACCCCGCACCACCTTGCTTTCCAGCGTGGCTTCCAGACTGGTGGGGTCTACGCAGTCGTACTCGATGGCGTAGGCGGGGCGCATGATCTCCAGATGCTCAAAGCCTTTGATGCTGTGGTAGAAGGCGTTCTGCACGTCCTCCGGCAGGCTGCTGGACGCGCCCTGCAAATACATTTCCTCGGTGTTCTCGCCGCAGGGCTCCACGAAGAGCGGGTGACGGTCTTTCCCGGAGAAGCGCACCACCTTGTCCTCGATGGAGGGGCAGTAGCGCGGGCCGACACCCTCGATCATGCCGCCGTACAGCGGGCTGCGCTGGATGTTGTCCAGAATGATCTTGTGGGTCTCGGGGTTCGTGTAGGCGATCCAACACTCCACCTTGTTGTGCATGGGTGCATCGGTCAAAAAGCTGAAGGGCTGCAGTTCGCTGTCCGGGTCGCCGGGCTGGCATTCCAGCTTGGAAAAATCAATGCTGCGGCGGTGCACCCGGGCGGGCGTGCCGGTCTTGAACCGGCGCAGCGGCAGACCGGCGGCTTTCAGGCTGTCGGTCAGGGCGTTGGCGGCGTGCATCCCGTCCGGGCCGGAAGCATACCACGCATCGCCCACGAATATTTTGCCGCCGAGGTTCGTACCGGTGGCAAGCACCACGCACTTGGCGGTGTATTCGCCGTGCAGCTGGGTGACAACGCCCTTCACATGGCCGTCCTCGACTTCCAGCGCCACCACCTCGGCCTGATGGATGGCAAGCCCCGGGGTCTGTTCCAGCGCGTGCTTCATGTATTCGTTGTAGCGGCGGCGGTCGGTCTGCACCCGCAGCGCGTGCACGGCGGGGCCTTTGCCCTTGTTCAGCATCCGGCTTTGCAGGTAGGTAGCGTCTGCCGCCAGACCCATCACGCCGCCCAGCGCGTCCACCTCCCGCACCAGCGTGCCCTTGGCGGTGCCGCCGATGCTGGGGTTGCAGGGCATATTGCCGATGGCGTCCAGACTCATGGTAAAGACAGCCGTTTTTGCGCCCAGCACAGCAGCTGCGTGAGCGGCTTCGATGCCCGCATGGCCAGCGCCGATGACGATGACATCATAATCTCCTAAGTGGTTCATATACTTTCGGGTTTCCTCTAATCAATGATTTAAAATGCAAATTTTACCTTGGGCTGAACTCCCTCAGTCAAAACCTGACGGTTTTGCCAGCTCCCTCGGAGAGGGAGCCTCTGGCGTACCGGAAACTTTGCAATTTACCCGGCAACTTTGCCGTCATGTCAAGAGCCCCATCCCAGAGGGGGCTGTCGAGCGGATGCGAGACTGGGGGAGTTTTCCCCTTCCCTTATTTCCCCACACAGAACCGCTCGAACACCTGTTCGATGACGGCTTCCGAAGCGTTTTCGCCGGTCAGGTCGCAGAGGGCGTCCAGCGCGTCATCCACGCAGACCGAGACGGCGTCCAGCCCAAAGCCGCCGGCGGCGGCATCCAGTGCCCCGGCTACGGCGTCCCGGGCGCGGAGGGCAGCGGAAAGCTGCCGCTGCCCGGACAGGCTGGCGGCGTGGGGGTCGATGCTGCCGGTGCCCAGCAGCCGCGCCACCGCAGCAGCGATGACCTTGCGGCTCCCCTCTTCCCGGCAGCAGACCGGCAGCACCATGGCAAAATACGGGGCGATAAGCTCTGCATCGAACTGAGTGGGCTTATCCTCCTTGTTCACAAGGGCGATGGCGGGACGGCCTGCGCAGCGCTGTGCCAGCGCCAAGTCCTCCCGGCTGGGCGGCTCGGAGCCGTCAAAGACGGCGAGAATCAGCCCGGCTTCTTCCAGCTTTTTCCAGCTTCTGCGAATACCCTCGGCTTCAATGGCGTCCTCTGTCTCCCGCAGACCGGCGGTGTCAAAGAGGTTCAGCCGGATATCCCCCAGCTGCACCGCCTGCTCCACCACGTCACGGGTAGTGCCCGCCACCGGGGTGACGATGGCGCGGTCGAACCCTGCCAGCAGATTGAGCAAGGTGGACTTGCCCGCGTTGGGGCGTCCCACGATGGCGCAGTCCACACCCTCGCGCAGCACCGCACCGGCATCGTAACTACGGATAAGGCCGTCCAGCTCCTGCTGCACCGCGCCCAGCACGGTGCGCAGGTGGGCGGGGTCCAGCTCCGGGACATCCTCCTCCGGGAAGTCCACCCAAGCGGCCAGATGCGCCTGCAGGGTGGTCAGCTGGGCTTTCTGGGCGTTGATCTTTTTCGCCAGCGCGCCGCCCAGCGCGGCGTTTGCCAGTGCTGCCCCCTGCCGCCCGTCCGCTGCAATGAGATCCATGACTGCTTCGGCCTGGGTCAGACCCAGCTTGCCGTTCAGAAAGGCACGGCGGGTGTACTCGCCGGGGGCGGCAGGCTGCGCGCCCGCTGCAAGGCAGGCTTCCACCAGCCGCCGCGCCACCGCGCTGCCGCCGTGGCAGGAAAGCTCCACCACGTCCTCGCCGGTGTAGCTGTGGGGCGCGCGGAAAAACAGGGCAACGCCCTCGTCAAAGGCTTCTTCCCTGTCCACGAAATGCCCGAACAGTGCGGTGTAGCCCTTCGCCTGTTCCACCTTTTTTGCCGGGTTTGCCGGGTGGAACACCCGGGCAGCCACGGCATAGCTCTCTGCGCCGGACAGGCGCACCACGGCAATGCCGCCCGCCCCGGGGGGCGTTGCGATGGCGGCAATGGTCGATCCCTGCATACTGCATCCTTTCCGCGCACGCGTCCTGCGGGTGCGCTATGCTGGTGCGCCCGGCACGGCAGACCTGCCGCAGCGCACACTTTCTGATTTTACAGTTTATTTTACCACGTTTTTGCGCAAAAAGATACACCCGCCGCGCGGTTTTTCCACATCTTCCAAAATGTTTGTGGAAAAAGAGATCGAAAATGGCGGGCGATGGGGAGCCTTTCTGCCTGCCAGCAGCGTGCAGGGACGCTCCGCTGGGCCAGAGGCAGGGAGGGGTGTTCCGACTCCCCCCTCCCTACCTCTGGACTCCACCCACCCCGCAACGGGCCAAGGGCTGCTCGCCCTTGACAATCCTAAAGAAGAAGTCGAAGCACAAAAAAGCTAGCGCTGCGCCAGTCGGCGCTATCGCTTTAACGCTTTTTTCGCTTCTCCATTTATAGCCCCTCAGTCGCTGCGCGACAGCTCCCCCGAGGGGGAGCGGGAGCGCCTGAGAGGGTTCGTCCCTACGCAAAAGCGCCCCGCACTTCCAGTGGAAATGCGGGGCGCTGCATAGTTTTATTGAAGTCTGCCGATCACAGCTCGATCTTGCCGAAGCTGAAATCTGCAAAGTCGTCCACGCGCTCGGTGCGCTTGGGTGCTACGGGTGCTGCACTCTCGGCGTCGCGGGGGGCGTAGGTGCGCTCCGGCACGCTGGACGGACGCGGGCCGCGAGGTGCACCGCTGCGGCTGCCGCGGTAGCCGCCGTTGCGGCTGCCGTTCTCGCTGCGGCGCTCACCGCGATAACCGCCATTGCGGTTGCCGCCGGGACGACGGCCATTCCGGTTGCCGCCACGGCCACGGCGCTCGCCGTAGGTATTCTCGGTCTGAGCATCCGGTGCGGTGGAGTAGATGACTACGCGGCGGTCACGGCCCTCACCCTTGCTCTCGCTGCGCACACCCTCCATCTTGCTGATGGCAGAGTGGATGATGCGGCGCTCGTAGGGATTCATGGGCTCCATGGCAAAGCTGCGGCCGGTCTTGCGCACCTTGGCACCAATGCGCTGTGCCAGTGCGGTCAGGTCGCTCTCGCGCTTGTCGCGGTAACCGGCAACGTCCAGACCCAGCTTGATGTAATCGCCCTCCAGACGGTTTGCCACAAGGCTTGCCAGATAGGACAGGCTCTCCATGGTCTCGCCACGGCGGCCGATGAGGGCACCCAGCTTTTCACCGTCCAGACGGATGATGGTGGCTTCGCCCTTCTGCACGGCGCTGAAGGTCACGTTCTCCACGCCCATCAGGGTGATGACTTCCCGCAGATAGTCCACAGCGGCCTTCACCTTGGCGTTTTCTTCGATGACGATGGGCACTTCCACCTCTTCTGCCTCCTCGGCAGTCTCGGCGGGCTGCTGGGCAGCGGGGGTCTGCTCTGCGGCGGGCTCTTCCACAGCAGCAGGAGCCTGCTCTGCCACGGGGGCAGTCTCCTGCACGGGAGCGGCAGTCTCAACGGGCTGCTCTGCCACCGGCTCCACCGGCTTTACGGGCGTAGCGGCAGGGGCATCCGGCAGTTCCACGCTCACGCGCACCTTGGCGGGAGTGGTCTTTAAGCCCAGAAAACCGGTCTTCTGGGGCATTTCCAGCACTTCATAGCTGACATTCAGATCGTCGGCCTGCACGCCCAGCAGGGCGCAGGCTTTGGCGCGGGCTTCGTCCACCGTCTTGCCGGTGGATTCCTGTGTACGGATCATAACCGTTTACCTCCCTTGTTACTGTTTATCCTGCTTGTCAAGCTCGCTCAGCGGCACGGTGCGCTCGTCCTTGTAGCGCTCGGCGTCCAGCTGACGGGCATACTCCAGCCGGCGCTTGTTCATCTCGCTGGCGGAAAGGTTCTTCTCCATGGTCTTGCCGGTCTTGGGGTCGGTCACCGTGATGGTGGTGTTCTTCACACCACGCTTTTCCTGCTTGCGCTTGGCAGCGATCTCCGCTTCCACTTCCTTGCGCATCTTCTCGGGGTCGTAGAACTTGCGCATGACCTGAGTCTGTACGGTCATAACGATGTTGGAAATGACGTAGTACAGAGAGAATGCCAGAGGGAAGGTAAAGCAGAAGAACAGGTACATCAGCGGCATCATGTACATGGTCAGCTTCATGCTGCCCTGCATCTGCTGGCCGGAAGCCTTCATGCTGATGTGGGTGGACAGGAACATAGTGATGACCGACAGCAGCGGCAGCACGATATCCAGAGACAGACCGATCTGCGGGATGCGGGTCAGGTCGATGCCCAGGAAGTTCATGTGCTGGCCAAACTCGGTGATGGTAGCGATCTGCTGTGCGGTAAAGCAGCCCAGCACGCCGCTGTTGCCTGCCAGTACCTCGGCGATGATGTTGGTATCGCGGGTAATGGCGGTAAAGGAGATGCCGGCGGCGGTCATGGCCTCGCCTGCGCTGACCAGTGCAGCGGCGCTGATGTGGAAGATGCGCTCCAGCGGGTTATACACCACGCCGATAACACCGAACATGACAAGGAAGTTCAGCAGCATGGGCACGCAACCGGCCGTGGGCTTATAGCCAAAGTCCTGCTGCAGTTTCATCAGCTCTTCCTGCTGCTTTTCGGGCTTATCCTTGTACTTGGTCTGGATCTCCGCGATCATGGGCTGGAAGGCAGACATTTTTGCCATGCTCTTCTGCTGGCTGGTCTGCAGGGGGATCTTGACGATGTTGATAAGCAGCGTAAAGAGAATGATGTCCCAGCCGTAGTTCGGCAGCAGCTTGTAGATCCACTCCATGACATAGCCGAGAGGACCGCTCAGGATGTAAAAGAAGTTCATACCTTTGTCCATTCTGCCCCGGCTGTGGCCCGGGACGCATTATTTTTTATCGTAGGACACCCTGCCCACAGTGCAGCGCGTCACAAGAAGCTAAATTAAATAAGTCCGGTATCTTCGTGGTTAGCAGGCTCGCCCTCTCAGTCATCGCTACGCGATGCCAGCTCCCCCAAAGTGGGAGCCCTTGGCAGTCCACGCAAGCTTCATCTTTTTGCCAAGGCCTCTCCCTTTGAGGAAAGACTTCCCCCGCGCCGGGGGAAGATGTCGCGCAGCGACAAAAGGGGGAGTGTGGATGCGACCAGAGGGAGCAGACGGAGAGGGCGAGGACGCTGCCCTATCCCCTGTGCCGCTTTTCAAACAGCTTTGCGGGCTGCAAGCTGCGGGCGGGACTTTGCCAGCGGCCGGGCGGCGGCACGGGGTCGTAGCCCCACTTGCCCAGCGGATTGCACCGGGCAATGCGCCATGCGCCCAGCAGAATGCCCTTGATACAGCCGTGGGTCAGGATAGCCTGCATGGTGTAGTTGCTGCAGCTGGGCGAAAACCGGCAGCTGCGGCCGATCCATGGGCTGAGAGTGTACTGGTAGATGCGGATGGGCACGCACAATGCCCTGCGGCAGAGCATTTGCAGCCGGTTCACGCGCGGGACTCCGGCTTTTGTTTGCGGGCAGGGGGCACGGTGGCGGGCGGCTTCGCATCCGGGCGCTTGGCCTTATCCGGCAGACCGGCCTGTGCAAACAGCTTTGCCACAACGCTGCTCAGCTGCCAGCTTTTCAGTTTGGGGGTCATGCCCCGGGCCACGAAGATCAGATCGTAGCCGCCGATATTGTGATCCAGATGCTCGTCAATAGCAGCTTTCATCACGCGGCGGGCGCGGTTGCGCTGCACGGCGTGGCCGATCTTTTTGGTGGCAGTCAGGCCCACCCGGGTGTTGCGGCCGCGGGTCTTGAGCACATACAATACCAGTGCCGGGTTCACATAGGACTTGCCGCGGGCGTACACACGGCCAAACTCGCTGTTGCGGCGGATCGGACGATAACGCATAACGTCGGCACCTCCTTTCGTCCGGGTGCACATGGGTGCACTCTTTAGCCAGTATATCAAAAATTTTTGCACTTTAAAAGCCCATCCGGGCATTTTTACGAAAAAACTTTTGACGGGTAAAAAAATAAGACCGCCAATGGGATATCAGCGGTCTTTTGTGCGCATATTCATTTCTGCGCCGGATCTCACCTGCAAGGTTTAAGATCAGACAGTCAGGCTCTTGCGGCCCTTTGCACGGCGAGCATTGATGACCTTACGGCCGTTCTTGGTGCTCATGCGGGTCAGAAAGCCATGAACTTCCTTGCGCTGACGCTTCTTGGGCTGAAAAGTTCTCTTCATGGTTGTATCCTCCGTAAAAACTTATCCCCGGTATGGGGTCTTGATCGGTCCCAGATTGGGGACAGGCTTGCAATTCAACAGTATATCGCATAGTATGACGTTCTGTCAAGCATTTTTTGCAGTTTTCTGCAAACTTTTTTCTGATTTTTCTGTTAAAAGCTTTTCAACTTTTTCACCATTTTGCTGTGGAAAACTTTTTTCTACCAGATATTGTGGTCTTTTTGGCGTGTTTCCACAAGGCTGCTGTACCATCTTATCTTATGTATTATAAATTACATTATAGTAATATAGACGCAGGGAGATTTTTGTGGTATACTAACGTGGTATCAGCAGCATTGTTGAAAACTTCGACCGATTCAATGGAGTGGATGTTTTATGGATTCTTTCAAGGACGTTTTAGAAGCGGCCCAGATGTACTGCAAGGCGCAGATGGCCGAGCCAACGTACAATCTCTATATCGACGGGTTGGAGCCCATCAGCTTTGAGGACTCCAGCCATATCACCCTGTCGGTGCGCAACGATTTTATCTGCAAGATCGTCACCGACCGGTACCTTGGCCTGCTCAAAGAGGCCTTCAAGTCCGTGCTGGGTTTTGATGTGGACATCACCCTTGTGGTGCCCAGCACCCCGCCCCACGAAGTAGTGCTGGCCCAGCAGTACGAGGCAAACCCAGCCTCCCCGCAGGGCAACTACGAATTCACCTTTGAAAACTTCATCAAGGGGCCGTCCAACCAGTTTGCGTTTGCTGCTGCGCAGGCTGTGGCGGCAAACCCCTCCGGGGCGTATAACCCCCTGTTCATCTACGGCGGCTCCGGCCTTGGCAAGACCCATCTGCTGACCGCCATTCAGACCGAGATCAAGCGCACCCACCCCGATTTCGTCATCATGTATGTCACCTGCGAGCAGTTCACCAACGAGCTGATCGCCGCCATCCGCGCCGGCAGCACCGAGGACTTCCGCATGAAGTACCGCGTGGCAGACCTGCTGCTGGTGGACGATATCCAGTTCATCGCAGGCAAGGAGTCCACGCAGGAGGAGTTCTTCCACACCTTCAACTCCCTGCATGACGCCCACAAGCAGATCGTCATCGCTTCCGATCGCCCCGCCAAGGAGATCAAGAGCCTGGAAGAGCGTCTGCGCACCCGCTTTGAGTGGGGTCTGACCGCCGATGTGCAGCCGCCCGATTTTGAGACCCGGGTAGCCATCGTGAAGCGCAAGGCAGAGCTGCTGCATCTGGACCTGCCCGAGGACGTGGCAGAGTTCATTGCCAACCACCTGAAAAACAACATCCGCCAGCTGGAGGGCGCAGTGAAAAAGCTGAACGCCTATTATATGCTGGAGGGCATCCAGCCGGTGATCAGCGTGGCGCAGAACGCCATCAAGGATATCCTCAACGAGACCCAGCCGGTGCCGGTGACCATCGAAAAGATCATCGGCGAGGTATCCCGCACCTTCAACGTGTCCCCTGCCGACATCCGGGGCACCAAGCGCAACGCCAATGTGGCTTCTGCCCGGCGCGTTGCCATCTATATCCTGCGGGAGGTCACCGGCATGAGCATGGAGGAGATCGGGCGGGAATTCTCCGGCCGCGACCACTCCACCATCGTCTACTCCCTCAAGACCATGGAGCGGGACATGAAGAACGACCAGCACCTGCGGGAGACCGTGAGCGATATCATCAAGAACGTGAAGGCTTAAACCGGGGGAAAACTGGACAAAAGTCATACTCATTTCAGGGTGTGACCCCAAAATATGGGGAAAAACCGGAACAAAAAGGGGAAAATACGCCTATATCTTGTGGCAAAAAGGCGAAGCTTTCCACACTTTCCACTTAGTTTTCAACATTTAACATCAGTTCTTCACATCGGCTGTGGAAAGAATCACCGTTCCCCACCTTTCAACATTTCCTTCACGAGCCTTCCACAACCCGGTGGAAAGCCAAATCCCCGCATCCCGGCAAGACATTTCCGGGTTTTCAACATCTTCCCCACCCCCTACTACGGTTACTACAACAAGTTCAATATATTACAGCCTTCCGGCAGCAGCCCAAAGGACAGATATTCCGCCGGAAGTGTGAAAAAAGGAGAGATACTGTTTTGAACATCGTCTGCGATAAAACGCTGCTCAGTGCAGCCATCGACGGCGTTTCCAAAGCTGTCACCATGCGCTCGTCCATCCCGGTGCTGGAGGGCATTCTGCTGAAGGCCGAGGGTTTTCAGCTCACCCTGACCGGCTACGATCTGGAAATGGGCATCGTAACCACCATCGAAGCCAACATCAAGGAGCCCGGCGAGATCGTACTGAATGCAAAACTGCTCAGCAGCATGATCAGCCGGATGCCGGCAGGTCAGATCAGCATCGTGGCTGCCGATAACGGCAAGACCACCATCCAGAGCGGCGTGGCACAGTTCGAGATCCAGTCCATGCCCGCCACCGATTTCCCGGATCTGCCCAACACCGGCGCGGAGCAGACCCTGACCATCAAGACCGGCGTGCTGCGGGACATGATCGATCGCACCTTGTACGCTGTCAGTCAGGACGAGAAAAAACCCGCCCACACCGGCGAGCTGTTCGAGATCGAGCTGGACAAGCTGACTATGGTGGCGCTGGACGGCTACCGCCTTGCCATCGTGGAGCGCCCCATCACCGCCGTGAAGGATATCCGCATCATCGTGCCCAGCAAGACCATGACCGAGGTGTCCCACCTGCTGGCCAACGATGACGAGGAGGACGTGCACATCAGTGCCAACCGCCGCTATGTGGTGTTCACCACCGCCGGTTACACCATCATGAGCCGCCTGATCGAGGGCGAGTTTCTGAATTACCGCAACGTCATCCCCGCCGGAAGCCGCACCCGGGTGACCATCGACACCAAGGACTTCATCTCCACCATCGAGCGCGCTTCCCTGATTATTACAGAGCGTTTAAAAAATCCCCTCCGCATCTCCTTTACAGAGGGTAAAGTTGTGGTGCGCTGCCAGACGAACCTTGGCCGCGTGGTGGACGAGTTCAGCGCCGCCTGCGAGGGCGATGAGGTGGAGATCGGCTTCAACAACCGCTATCTGCTGGATGCGCTGCGCAACGCCCGCACCGAGCAGGTGCGCATGGAGATCAGCGGCCCCTTGAGCCCGGTCAAGGTGCTGCCGGTAGAGGGCAACGATTTCCTGTATCTGGTACTGCCGGTACGGTTTAAAAATGACTAAGGAGCGCGTTTTATGCAGAAGATTCTCATTCATACCGAGTTTATCAAGCTGGATGCCCTGCTCAAATTTGCCGGCCTGTGCGAGACCGGCGGCGAAGCCAAAGAGCTGGTGCAGGGCGGTGCTGTGAAAGTGAACGGCGAGGTGTGCACCATGCGGGGCAAAAAGTGCCGCGCCGGGGACGTCATCGAGCTGGACGGGCAGAGCGTAGAGATCGGGCAGGGTCAGTAAATGCGTCTGCTTTCGCTGGAAGTACAGAACTATCGCAATATCCGCGCCGCGCGGCTGGAACCCGGGCGGGAGCTTACCGTCATCTGCGGCAACAACGGTCAGGGCAAGACCAACCTTTTAGAAGCCATCTGGCTGCTGACCGGCGGCAAAAGCTTCCGGGGCGGCAAGGATGCCGAACTTGTGCGCCGGGGAGAAGCATTCGCGGTGCTGGAAGCCGACACCCAGCGGGACCGGCCGGAAGGTTGTGAGCCCGCCGAGCCTGCCCATATCCGCATGACCGTGGGCACCCCGGAAGCCGCAAAGCCCGGCCGCTATGCGGCAGTAAACGGCGCAGCGCCCAAGCGGGCGGCGGCACTGGCGGGCAGCTTTCCGGCGGTGGTGTTCGACCCCGGTCACCTGAGCCTTGTCAAGGGGGCACCGGAGGGGCGGCGCAAGTTTCTGGACGCTGCGCTGTGCCAGCTGTACCCCGGGTATCTGGCCAGCTACCGCCGCTATGTGCGGGTATTGCAGCAAAAAAATGCGCTGCTGCGCCACTCTGCAACCGGGCAGGAACGCCCCTACGCGGAAAAGCGCACCCTGTTGGAGGTGCTCAACACCGAGCTTGCCGCGCAGGGCGAGGCTTTGCAGCAGCGGCGGCGGGAGTATCTGGAACTGCTTGCTCCCCGCGCCTGTGCCAACTATGCAGAACTTTCCCATGGGGCGGAGCGGATGAGCATCCGCTATGCCGCCCAGTTTGCGCCGGGCGGGCTTGCCGACCTGCTGCGTCAGCGGCAGGAGGAGGAGCTGCGCGCCGGGCAGAGCCTGTGCGGCATCCACCGCGAGGACTTGGAGCTGCTGCTGGATGACCAGCCTGCCCGGGTGTATGCCAGTCAGGGACAGCAGCGCAGCGTGGTGCTGAGCCTGAAAATGGCGGAAGCCGCAGCCGCGGCGCAGATCACCGGGGAGCACCCGGTGCTGCTGCTGGATGATGTGCTGAGCGAGCTGGACGAGGGGCGCAAGCAATATCTGCTCACCTGCATGAAGGAAAAGCAGACCTTTGTGACCAGCTGCGATGACACGGACTTTTTAAAGACCGACGGCGAGGTATACCGCATGGACGGCGGGGTGCTGAACCGGGTCTGACGGCATAGAGGAATGTTGCAGAAAGCATTGCATAAAAACTGCAATTTCGCGGATTTTATGCAAACAAAAAACACGGGAGAAAATACAGTATGTATATTCATCTGGGGCGGGACTATGTCCTGAACGACCGTGATATCATTGGCATCTTTGATCTGGAGACCACCACCACCTCCCCCCGGGGGCGGGAGTTTCTGAACTACGCCCAGAAGAACGGGGCGGTGGTCAGCCTTTCGGACGAGCTGCCCCAGTGCTATGTGCTGGCAGACGGAGGGCTGGTGGATGCGGTGTATCTTTCGGAGCTGTCCAGCGCCGCCATGCGCCGCAGAGCGCAAAAGATGGTGGAGTGAAATTTGCGGAAAACAGGCGGAAGATCCACAGAAAAAAGAGGGATGGGAAAGCCCCGGAACTGCCCGGAAAGCCGCACCGTGCCAGCCGGAACGCCCGCTACGGGCAGCGCGTGAAAACACAACAAAACAGCGAGAAAAAAGTACACCATGGTGTACCGGTTCCCGCTTTGCTATAATTTGAAAAAACAAACGCAAAAATGAACAAAAGGGAGAAAGGATATGGCAGAAGAAATCATTACCAGCACAAATGCCGATACCGTAACCGACCACGAGTATAACGCCAGCGAGATCCAGGTGTTGAAGGGTCTGGAGGCGGTGCGCAAGCGCCCGGGTATGTATATCGGCTCCACCGGTGAGCGCGGTCTGCATCATCTGGTGTACGAGATCGTGGACAACGCCATTGACGAGGCACTGGCCGGCTACTGCGACCACATCGAGGTCAAGATCCTGAAGGACAATATCATTCAGGTCACCGATAACGGCCGCGGCATCCCGGTGGACATTCAGGCCGATACCGGTCTGCCCGCCGTCACCGTGGTGTACACCATCCTGCACGCCGGCGGCAAGTTCGGCGGCGAGAACTCCGGCTACAAGGTGGCCGGCGGTCTGCACGGCGTGGGCGCTTCGGTGGTCAACGCCTGCTCCGAGTGGCTCACCGTCAACGTGCGCCGCGACGGCAAGGAGTACGAGCAGACCTTCCGGCGGGGCGACCCGGACGGTGCACTCAAGTGCATCGGCACGGTAGCCGAGGGCGTCACCGGCACCCGGGTCACCTTCAAACCCGACCCGGAAATGTTCAAGGACACCACCGTCTACGACTTCGACACGCTGGAAAAGCGCCTGCGGGAGGAAAGCTTCCTGAACGCCGGTGTCAAGATCACCCTGACCGATGAGCGCCAGCTGTACACCCCCGTGCTGGAGGATGGTCAGGAGGGCGACCCCTGCTACCGCTCCGAGGTGATGTGCTACGAGGGCGGCATCAAGAGCTTTGTCACCTATCTGGGCGAAAAGCGCAAGCTGGAAGTGCTGCACCCCAACGTCATCTACCTCAAGGGGCAGACCGACCGCGGCGTGGCGGAGATCGCCTTGCAGTACAATTCCAGTTACAACGAGCTGCTTTTGAGCTTTGCCAACAACGTCAACACCCCGGACGGTGGCACCCATGAAGAGGGCTTCAAAGCCAGCCTGACCCGCGTGTTCAACGATTACGGCCGCAGCCACGGCCTGCTGAAGGACAAGGACGAGAACCTGTCCGGCGCAGACGTGCGTGAGGGTCTGATCTGCGTCATCTCGGTCAAGCTGCAGGAGGCCGAATTTGAAGGCCAGACCAAGGCAAAGCTGGGCAATACGGAGATCCGCACCCTCGTTTCCAACATGGTCTACTCCAAGCTGATGGAGTTCTTTGAGGAGAACCCCGGCGTGGCAAAGGCTATTTTTGAAAAAGCAACGCAGGCCGCCCGCGCCCGCGCCGCCGCCAAAAAAGCGCGTGAGCTGGTGCGCCGCAAGAGCGCGCTGGAGACCAGCCGGATGCCCGGCAAGCTGGCAGACTGCCGCGAAAAAGACCCCAGCCGCACTGAGATCTTCATCGTCGAGGGCGACTCTGCAGGCGGCTCTGCCAAGATGGGACGCGACTCTGCCATTCAGGCCATCCTGCCGCTGTGGGGCAAGATGCTGAACGTGGAAAAGGCCCGCGCCGATAAAATTTACGGCAACGACAAGCTGATGCCGGTGGTGCTGGCGCTGGGCTGCGGCATCGGGGACGAGTTCGATATCTCCAAGCTGCGGTACGACAAGGTGTTCATCATGGCCGATGCGGACGTGGACGGCTCCCACATCTGCACCCTGATGCTGACCTTCTTCTTCCGCTATATGCGCCCCCTCATCGAGCAGGGTCATGTGTATGTGGCACAGCCGCCCCTGTTCAAGGTGCAGAAGGGCAACACCATCAAGTACGCCTATAACGACGCGGAAATGGCCATCCTCTCGCAGGAGATGCCCGGCGCAAAGGTGAACCGCTACAAGGGCCTTGGTGAGATGAACCCCGAGCAGCTGTGGGAGACCACCATGAACCCGGACAACCGGGTCATCGTGCAGATCACCATCGAGGATGCCGAAAAGGCCGACGAAGCCTTTACCATCCTGATGGGCAATCAGGTGGAGCCCCGCCGCCGCTTTATCGAGACCAACGCCCAGTACGCAAAGCTGGACGTGTAAGCGTGCTCGCCCTCTCCGTCAGTTCGCTTCGCTCACTGCCACCTCTCCCAAAGGGAGAGGCCTTGGCAAAAAGATAAACTTTGCATGGACTGCCAAGGGCTCCCACTTTGAGGAAAGACTTCCCCCGCGCCGGGGGAAGATGTCGCGCAGCGACAAAAGGGGGAATCTGGCGCGTAAGCGCCTGAGAGGGCGAGACTGTTTTCCGAGAAAAAAATCCCTTTCCTGTACAAAAGAGAGGGTCAAACCCTACGGAGGAACAAATGGAAGAAGATTATGTGATGATACCGGGCAGCGGAACCAAAAAGATCATCCGCGATGTCAAAAAGGAGATCGAGACGGCCTTCCTGGATTATTCCATGTCGGTCATCGTGTCCCGCGCCCTGCCCGATGTGCGGGACGGCTTGAAACCCGTCCACCGCCGCATTCTGTACACTATGCATGAGCGCGGCAACGACCCCAGCCATGCATACCGCAAATCCGCCGATACCGTCGGTGCGGTGCTGGGCTCTTACCACCCCCACGGCGACGCATCGGTCTACGATGCCATGGTACGTCTGGCACAGGACTTCTCGCTGCGCTATCCGCTGGTGGATGGTCAGGGTAACTTTGGTTCTGTGGACGGCGACCCCCCGGCTGCTTACCGTTACACCGAGGCCCGCATGAGCCGCATGGCGGTGGAGATGCTGACCGATATCGAGAAGGACACCATCGACTGGGACCCCAACTTTGACGAGACCAAAAAGGAGCCCAGCGTGCTGCCCTGCCGCTTCCCGAACCTGCTGGTCAACGGCAGTCAGGGCATTGCAGTTGGTATGGCCACCAACATCCCGCCCCACAACCTGAGCGAGGTCATTGACGGCTGCATCGCCTATATCGATGACCCGGACATCGACCTGCCCGGCCTGATGGAGCACATCAAGGGACCGGACTTCCCCACCGCCGGCATCATCATGGGACGCAGCGGCATCCGCGCCGCCTACGCCACCGGACGCGGCAAGATCACCCTGCGCGGCCGCGCCACCATTGAGGAGACCAAGAACGGCCGCACCCAGATCGTGATCACCGAGATCCCCTATATGGTCAACAAGGCGCGTCTCATCGAGCACATGGCAGACCTTGTCAAGGAAAAGCGCATCGAGGGCATTACCGGCCTGAACGATGAGACCAACCGCAAGGGTATGCGCATCGTGGTGGACATCCGCAAGGACGCCAATGCACAGGTCATCCTGAACCAGCTGTACCAGTACACTCAGCTGCAGGACACCGTGGGCGTTATTATGCTGGCTATCGACCATAAGGTGCCCAAGGTGCTCACCCTGAAGCAGATGCTGCAGAAGTATGTGGAGTTTCAGGACGAGGTGGTGCGCCGCCGCACCCAGTATGATCTGAAAAAGGCCAAGGAGCGCGCCCACATTCTGGAAGGTCTGAAGAAGGCCACCGATATCGTGGACGAGCTGATCGCTACAATCCGCGCCTGCAAGGGCGGCATGGCAGAAGCCAAAGCTGCCATCATGGAGCAGTTCGGCTTTGATGACCCGCAGGCAGACGCCATCGTCAAGTTGCAGCTGGGTCGTCTGGCAGGTCTGGAAATCCTGAAGATCGAGGAAGAGCTTGCCAGCCTGCAGGCCAAGATCGAGGACTGGGAAGCCATTCTGGCCGATGACGCCCGGGTGCTTGCCATCGTCAAGGACGAGCTGCTGGAAATGAAGAAGCGCTTCGGTGACGAGCGCCGCACCGAGATCCAGTCCGTGACCGGCGAGGTGGATATCGAGGATCTGATCGCCGAGGAGCAGTGCGTCTACACCCTGACCGAAGCCGGTTATATCAAGCGTCAGCTCAAGGCCACCTATCAGGCACAGCGCCGCGGCGGTCGCGGCATCTCCGGCATGACCCGCAAGGAAGAGGACATCGTGCAGGAGATGTTCGTAGGCTCCACCCACGACTATGTGCTCTTTGTCACCGACCGGGGACGCCTGTTCCGCATCAAGGGCTATACCATCGCCGAGGGCAGCCGCACCAGCAAGGGCATGAACATCGTCAACCTGCTGCAGCTGGCGGAGGGCGAAAAGGTCACCAACATGATCTGCCAGAGCAAGGACGCCGAGCAGTCGGGCGGCTATGTGACCATGGTCACCAAGCAGGGCCTGATCAAGCGCACCCCGCTGGAGCAGTACGCCAACATCCGCAAGAGCGGCCTGATCGGCATTGCCCTGAACGAGGGCGATGCCTTGGCATGGACCCGCCTGACCTCCGGCCACGATATGCTCATCGTTGCCACCCGCAACGGTCAGGCCATCCGCTTCAACGAGGAAAACGCCCGCCCGATGGGACGTAACGGCCACGGCGTGCGCGCCATCCGTCTGGCAGAGGGCGATGAGGTCGTGGGCGTGTGCATCTGCCGCGAGGGCGGCACGGTGCTGACCGTGACCGAGAACGGCAAGGGACGCCGCTCGGATATCGACACCTACCGCATCACCGCCCGCGGCGGCAAGGGCATCCGCAACTACGATGTGAGCCGCGACAAGGTTGCCGCCGTGAAGATCGTGGATGATGTGGACGATGTGCTGCTGAGCAGTCAGGAGGGCATCATCATCCGCCTGCACGCCAACGAGATCCCGCTGCAGAGCCGCTACGGCTCCGGCGTGCGGGTAATGCGTCTGGGCGAAAACGACAAGGTGATGGTGCTGGCACGCACCGACCACGACGACGAAGCACAGACCGAGAAGATCGATGCTTCCGAAGCCGATGCCGAGCCCACCGCCGAGCAGCTTGCCGAGATGGAAGCCGCCGATGCTGCCGCCGCCACCGAAGCCCCGGAGGCAGACCCGGAAGAGAGGGAATGATTGAGCTGAAACAGGAACTCTTTGCTGTTGATTGTTTTACTGAAGCAGGCTCGCCCTCTCAGTCAAATCCTTCGGATTTGCCAGCTCCCCCAAAGGGGGAGCCCTTGGCAGTCCACACGGACTTCATCTTTTTGCCAAGGCCTCTCCCTTTGGGAGAGGTGGCACGGCGTAAGCCGTGACGGAGAGGGCGAGGACGCTTCCCGCAGCGCCGCGCTTTCGTAGAAAGCGGCGCTGCAACTGCCGTTTCCCTCTACGACCTCTCCGGTGAAAATGCGTTTGGAGCGCTCCGCAGAGCGCGACAAACGCGAAATTATAAATGATTCTTTCCGCTATTGATGTGCAGAGCGCAGCGGAGCACATTAAAAATCGTTTCACCGTCAGGTTTGTCTGGACTTCCCCTTGAATCTGTGCTAGAATAAACGAAATCACAATACCCGTGGGGGAGTAGCAGGCGCTTTGCAGAGCGCAGCAAGTCAACATAATGACTGTTTCAGTCTGGCTTGCTTTCATTTGCGAGACTCATGTGTTTTGGTGCGTGTTTGCTGCGCCCGTGCACATGGAGTGGATCTCAAAAAATCACCCGGTCCCGGACGTACAATGCGCCCGGGGCCGGGTTTTGTTTTGAAATACGGTCAACAAACAGGAGGCAGACAGAATGGAATGGAGTTTTGTGTTTTTTCTCAACAGCGTTTTGCTGGGCGTGGGGCTTGCGATGGATGCGTTTTCGGTGTCCATGGCAAACGGTCTGCATGACCCTAAAATGAACAAGGGCACGATGTGCAAAATCGCGGGCACTTTCGGTATTTTTCAGGCCGCAATGCCTATGATCGGCTGGGTGTGCGTGCATACCATCGTGGAGCTGTTCTCGTCCTTTGAGACCCTGATCCCGTGGATCGCGCTGGCGCTGCTGAGCTACATCGGCGGCAAGATGCTGCTGGACGGCATCCATGGCGAGGAAGCCGAAGAAGCGGCAGAGCTCAGCGCCGGGGCGCTGTTCATGCAGGGCGTCGCCACCAGCATTGATGCCCTCTCGGTGGGCTTCACCATCTCGGAATACGGCTGGCTGATGGCGCTCACCGCTGCTATCATCATTGCGGTGGTCACCTTCATCCTCTGCATGGCGGGTCTGCGCATCGGCAAAAAGTTCGGTACACAGCTTTCCGGCAAGGCCAATATTCTGGGCGGTGTCATCCTTATCGGCATCGGGCTGGAAATTTTCATCACCGGGGTGTTCTGAAGAATAAGGGGTCTGCATAGAATTACTTTTCCTGCAAGCAAAGCAAAATACAGGATCAGAATGTCAATTTTTTAAGCCGTTTTTTAAACAAAATTACAAAAAATAGAAAGGTGCTTGACAAGTCCGTTTGAGAGAACTAAGCTAGGGGCACAAATAGAAACATTCAGGGGTTCGTTTCTGCTTGAATCTTCAAACCAAAAACAGGAGGAACATCAAGATGAGATTGTCCAAGAAAATTGCAGCCGTTGCATTGGCAGCAGTCATGTCTGTTTCATTGCTGACGGCCTGCGGCGGCACCGATGCACCCAGTTCCAGCAATCCTGGCAGCAGCTCCAGCTCCAGCAGCTCCAGCAGCTCCAGCAGCTCCAGCGCTGACAACAGTTCCAGCTCCAGCAGCTCCAGCTCCAGCAGCTCCAGCTCCAGCAGCAGCTCCAGCTCCGGCAGCACCGAGGACAAGAAAGAAACTGTTGCTTACAAAGACAGCCGGACGGCAAAATTCTACCAGAAACTTGGCACCAGCTATATCTTGGGTGTAAAACTGGATGCTGTTGGGAATGGTGAGAGCGTGACTGGCGATATGCTGGTTGTGACCAATGGCAGCCGTATTTATCAGCAGGCTACGACCCGGAGCAATGGAGCGACAGAAAGCCAGACCGTGCTTGTTGATCTGACAAAGCAGAAAGGGTGGGCTCTTATTCCTGATGAACGCGTGAAAGATCAGGGCAAGCTTGGCTATTGCTATTCTGCTACGATCAGTGGTACTTCGATAGGCGGCGGTATTCCCGGCAATGTTATGCCGATCGAAGGCCTCAAGTTCAAGCAGGAAACGAAGGGCAATTATTACATTGAGACCCAGACCTATGAACTGCCCACCGAAGAGGGAAAATTGAAAATGGTCATTGCCTATTACTATGAAGGCAACAGCATCACGCCGAAGTATACAGAGGTAAAAGAATATCTTAACGGCGAGGAACTTGTAACGATGCGCATGACCTTCACCCGTATCGAGTACAAGGCAGATGCAAAGTATCTGGACTTTGAGACGATCCTGAATCAGTATATCGATATCACTGATCAGATCAACCCGAGCACCGTTCAGGCTCTGGAGCCCAGCATTGCAGGCCTGACCATCGGCTAAAGCGCGTTTTTCTGAACAAAATACAACAATAACGAGAGCCACCCGGCGCGCCGGGTGGCTCTCGTTTTTTTTGTTCCCCGTGGAACAATTTTGCGTTATTTTACGGTCTCCGGCTCAAAAAAGTCGGCGTATTCCTCGGTCAGCTTGCTGCCAAGGCGGCGGATGCCGCCGTATAGGTGCCGCTCCACCAGCGGCTCAAAGGCGGCAAGGTCGCACCGCTCGATGGCGTTCAGCAGGTTGCGGTGGTCGGCAATCACCTCGTCCAGCCCGCCGGTGGTCATGGTGTCCAGCATACGGAAACGGCTGTAATCGGCGTGGGCATTCTGCAGGGTGCGCCACAGGTACATCTTGTCCATGGCAGAAAACCACGTCTCGTGCAGGCGGCAGTCGGCTTCGTACAGCTTGTTGAAGTCCGGGTTCTCGACACGGGCAAGCGCTTCGTACGCGTCCACCCGCGCACGGATCTGCGCCCGCTGCGCCGGGGTGGCGATGGGGGCAAAATCGCGCAGGATGCGCCCCTCCACAGCGGTGCGCTCGTAGATCAGCTCGTCCACGATGCGCCGGTTCAGCCGGGTGACGGTGGTGCCCTTGTAGGGCACGATGCGCACCAGTCCGTTTTCCTGCAGTTTTTGCAGCGCCACCCGGATCATGGAGCGCGGCGCACCGAACCGGGCGCACAGCGGGTTCTCGCTCAGCGAAGAGCCGGGACGGATGGTCAGGTCGATGATCTCCCGCTCCAGCACGGCGTAAATTTCGGCATCAGTCTTGTATTGCTGTTCCATATCACTCACCTGATTTCAAAAACTCCTTCCACGGTGCGGCGGCGGGCAGGGGCAGAGAAAAGGCCATGGGCTTGCCGGTGTCCGGGTGCACAAAGCGCAGGCCGCAGCTTTGCAGGGCGATGCTGCCCTTCTGGCGGCTGCCGTATTTGCCATCGCCGTACAGCGGATGCCTGCGGCTGGCAAACTGTACCCGAATCTGATGGGTGCGCCCGGTGTGCAGGGTGATCTCGGCAAGGCTGTTTTCCCCTGCCGTGGCAAGGATGCGGTATTCCAGCACCGCCTCCCGCACCCCCTTGCGGGGACGGCTGACCGGGAACACCCTGCCCTTGCGGCTGTCCTTGAACAGGTAGTCCCGCAGCACTCCGGCGGCGGGCAGCTGCGCGTCCGGCGTACCGGCGATGACCGCACGGTACTGCTTGACGAACTGCGGCGCGGCGGCTTTGCCCTCGGCGCGGCCGTCCTGCACGGCGTAGGCGTCCTGACTTTGGGTGACCTGACGGCTCAGGGCGGCGGCAGCTGCCGGGGTGCGGGCATAGACCATCAACCCGGACACCCCGGTGTCCAACCGGTGCACCACCCCCACAAAGGCATCGGGCGCGTTCCAGTGCGCGCGCAGCGCGGCGGGCACGCCCTCCTCGCTGGAAAGCCCGGCGGGCTTGTCCAGCACCACAAGGGCGGCGTCCTCGTATAAGATCACAGCTTGCCCTCGGCCAGCAGAGCCTTCAGCTTCAGGATGCCCGCAATGGTCTTGCCGTCCTTGATCTCGCCGCTCATGACCATCTGATACGCTTTTTCCAGCGGCACCCGGTCGGGGGTCAGGAACTCGTCCGCATCAAGGTGCATCTTCGTTTTGTGCAGACCGGTGGCTACCCATGTGTAGATGACTTCGGTATCGTAGCCCACGGTGGGGTAGAACTCGCCCAGCGAGATGTAGTTGTCGGCGGTCAGGCCGCACTCCTCTTCCAGTTCCCGTTTGGCAGCTTCAAAGGGGTCCTCGCCCTTTTCCAGCTTACCGGCGGGCAGCTCCCACAGCTGCTGCTGCATGGCATAGCGGAACTGCCGCACCATGCAGATGGTGCCGTCTGCAAAATAGGGCAGGATGCAGGCGCCGCCGTGGTGATGCACCACCTCGCGGGTAGCGGTCTTGCCGTTTTCCAGCAGTGCGGTGTCCTTGGTCAGGGTGATGACCCGCCCCTCGAACAGGGTCTCGCTGGAGAGAGTTTTTTCAAAGTGTACGGTATCGTTCATTTGTTTTACGCCCCTTTTCCGGCGCTGCGCCGGTTTTATGCTCCCAGTTTACGGCAAAGTGCGGTTTGTTGTCAATAAAGATATGATAAATACAAGAGGAGAGGGAAAACCTTTAGCTGGCTCGCCCTCTCAGTCAAAGCCTGTCGGCTTTGCCAGCTCCCCCAAAGTGGGAGCCCTTGGCAGTCCACGCAAACTTCATCTCTTTGCCAAGGCCTCTCCCTTTGAGGAAAGACTTCCCCCGCGCCGGGGGAAGATGTCGCACAGCGACAAAAAGAGGAGTGTGGATTTGCGAAGCAAAGACGGAGAGGGCGAGGACGCTGCCCTTGAGCTCCAAACGCTATTTTCATGGGAGTGAAAGTTTCCTTTCGCGAAAAAAATCACAATTTCTGGAAGCGACGGTGGGCAAAAACCGAAAATCAGCATCACTGCTTGCTTTAGCGCACTAAAGAAAGTACAAAACCGCTAAAAAATTTCTTAATTTTTGGTGCGTTTGTCGGGCGGTTTGCGTTTACTTTATTGCCGGAATCTGCTATTATAGTATACAAGCAATAGTGCCTTTTATGGGGTTCTCCGGTCCCAGCGGGCATATTGCCCCGCGCAAAAGGTACCAAATTCTGAATAATGGAGGAAGAAAAATGCCTAGAGCAAAGCAAACTATGGATGGCAATACCGCTGCCGCCCATGTAGCGTATGCCTACACGGACGTGGCTGCCATCTACCCCATTACCCCGTCTTCTCCGATGGCTGACTCTGTGGACCAGTGGTCTGCAGCCGGCCAGAAGAACATCTTCGGCAATCAGGTCAAGGTCGTTGAGATGGAGTCCGAGGCCGGCGCCGCTGGTGCTGTCCACGGCTCTCTGGGTGCAGGTGCTGTTACCACCACCTTCACCGCTTCTCAGGGCCTGCTGCTGATGATCCCCAATATGTACAAGATCGCTGCTGAGCAGCTGCCCTGCGTGTTCGATGTTTCCGCACGTACCGTTGCTACCCAGTCCCTGAACATCTTTGGTGATCACAGCGACGTTATGGCTTGCCGCCAGACCGGCTTTGCAATGCTGGTCGAGAGCAGCGTGCAGGAAGTTATGGATCTGTCCCCTGTCGCACATCTGTGCGCCATCGAGGGCAAGGTTCCCTTCCTGAACTTCTTCGATGGCTTCCGTACCTCTCACGAGTACCAGAAGATCGAGAAGTGGGACTACGCTGATCTGAAGGAAATGTGCAACATGGAGGCTGTTGAGGAGTTCCGCAAGAAGGCTCTGAACCCCGAAAGCCCCAAGATGCGCGGTTCCCACGAGAACGGCGACGTGTTCTTCCAGCATCGTGAG
>OGGO01000260.1_pt1 | contig 59845 bp, 48 predicted proteins | sample 1571231 | NCBI WGS metagenome assembly OGGO01 (sample SAMEA2582036, study PRJEB24529) | metagenome | biome: Human gut stool | place: China | collected 2011 | reverse complement strand
GGCGGAGTTTACCGCAAAGCTCCGCTTGCCTCCTTATTGCAAAAGCCCCCGGCACTTCCGCATGGTGCCGGGGGCTTTTTGTACCTATCTTATTGTAAGTCGCCGAGTATCCCCGGCCAGAGCGCTTCCTCCTGCCGCATGGCGACGAAGCAGCAGTCGAGGTACATCTTGTTCACGGCGGCGACGATGGTGCCGCGCAGCAGACGCTTTTCGTCGGCGGCATCCGGGTCGAGGTCGCGGATGGTGCGGCTGGCCCCGAAGATGTAGGGCAGGCAGTTCTCTACCTCGTCGCAGAAGTAGTCGTAGGCTTCGGCGGCGGTGCAGTGAGCCCGCTGCATCTGGAACAGGGCGTCGATGTTTTCCAGCGAGAGGACATTTTTGGACAATACGATATAGATGAGAGAAGCCAGCTGTTCGCGGGAATACTTCTTTTTGACGGGGTGGGAGATGACTCCTTTCTTGACGTAGTTGCTCACCATGGAAGGGGTGAGCTCCACCCCGGGGAAGCCCCGGAAGCAGCTGTTGACGAGCTGCACGGTCTGGTCGAGATACAGCCCCACGGAGGGCAGCTCCCGGTAGCGCGGCAGGGAAAACCCGGCGGCGCAGGCCGTGACACGGCGTTTCATTTCCTGATTCATGGTGGTAGTATATCGCATTTTTGAGTCGGGGTCAACCGTTTATGAAAACGATATTAAGAATTTTACAAATCGCTTGACAGGTTTTTGAAAAACTGATATAGTGGACTCGCAGAACGTAAAAAATGCGGCGGACACCCGCCGGAATGGAGATAGATGAGATGAAACGAATCGTTGTGGACTCTTCTGCCAGCCTGTATGCGCTGGACGGCATTGATTTTGCCGCTGTGCCTCTGAAGATCGTGACCGACGAGAGGGAATACCTCGACGACGGCACGCTGGACGCCGTGGAGATGGCGACTACCCTGCGCACCTATAAGGGCAAGACCAGCACCTCCTGCCCCAACATCGGCGACTGGCTGGAGGCTTATGAGGGCGCAGATGAAATTTATGCCATCACCATCACCGGCACCCTGTCGGGCAGCTGCAACGCCGCCCAGCTGGCCGCAGAAGAGTATCAGGCAGAGCACCCGGGTGCTCAGGTTTTTGTGCTGGACAGCCTGTCTGCCGGCCCGGAGCTGGTGCTGCTGGCAGAGCATATCCGTGCGCTCATCGAAGAGGGCAGGGAGTTTGACGACGTCTGCGAAGAGATGCTGCGCTACCGTCACCACACCCATCTGCTGTTCTCGCTGGAATCGCTGGCGAATCTGGCCCGGAATGGCCGGGTGAAGCCCGCTGTGGCCGCTGTGGCGCGGATGCTCAACATCCGGGTCATCGGCAAGGCCAGCGATGTGGGCGAACTGGACGTCCTCTGCAAGACCCGCGGCGAGCACGGCGCTCTCGAGCGCCTCGTGCTGGAGCTGAAGGGCCACGGCTACACGAACGGCAAGGTCATCATTGCCCACTGCGGCAACCCCGCCGCCGCCGAGCGCCTGATGCACATGGTGAAAGCTGTCTTCGAGGGCGCACAGGTGCGGGTGACCGAGTGCGGCGGCCTGTGCAGCTACTACGCCGAGCTGGGCGGCCTCATGGTGGGCTTCGAGGACGCGGACGCCTGAGCTTGAATTATTCCATCCGCTGCGCTATACTATTCCCATAAAATTGCTGCCGAAAGGCAGCGGGGGAGGCGCAGATGTTCTTTCGGCTGCCGGTCGTACGATTCTTCAATCGTGTCATCAACAGGGCCACGGTCACAGTGGCCCTTGTTTTGCTGCAGATCGGCTGGCTGCTCTGGGCCTTCTTCTCCCTCACCGCCGGAAAGGTGTGGGTGAATGCGGGGCTGAACGTCCTCAGCCTCTTCATCACCCTCTACCTCGTGCGGAAGGACGAAAACAGCGACTATAAGATCATCTGGCTCGTCCTCATCGGCATGATGCCGCTGCTGGGCGGTGCGCTCTATCTGGCCTTCGGCAACAAGGCCCCCGCCAAGCGGATGCGCCAGCGGATGCAGGCGGTGGAGCGCCAGCACACCGCCGACCTCGCCCAGCAGCCGGGCCAGACCGACGCCCTCGACCCCGCCAGCAGGGGACTGAGCCGGTATGTTTCGGAGTACGGGCCGTACCCCGCATGGAAAAACTCCACGGCAAAATATTACCCCTGCGGTGAGGCCATGTATCCTGACCTGCTGGCCGACCTCGAAAAGGCAGAGCGCTTCATCTTCCTCGAGTTCTTCATCGTCCGCACCGGCAAGATGTGGAAGGGGGTAGAGGACATCCTCGTCCGCAAGGCGGCGCAGGGGGTGGACGTCCGGCTCATCTACGACGATTTCGGCAGTCTGCTGGGTCTGCCGTCCGATTTCGTGGTGCAGATGGAGCGGGCGCATATCCGCTGCATCCCGTTCAACCCGGTGGTGCCGCTGGTGTCGCTGGTCATGAATCACCGTGACCACCGGAAGATCGTGGTCGTGGACGGAAATACAGCCTATACGGGCGGCATCAATCTGGCCGACGAGTATATCAATGAAGAAGAGCGGTTCGGCTACTGGAAGGACGCAGCCCTCCGCACCGAGGGCGCGGCGGTCTGGAACTTCACGGTGATGTTCCTCGACCACTGGAACGCCTTCCGCCCCAGCGAGGAGGATTATGCGCCCTTTATGCCGCAGGCTGAGGCCCTGTCTGCCCAGTCGGACGGAGTGATACAGCCCTACGGGGACAGCCCGCTGGACGAAGAGGCTCTGGCCGAGACGGTCTACCTGAATATCATCAATCAGGCCCAGCGGTATGTCTATATCTACACGCCCTACTTCGCGGTGGGCGAGACCATGCTGGAAGCGCTGAAGGCGGCGGCAAAGCGGGGCGTGGACGTCCGGCTGGTGCTGCCGGGCATCCCGGACAAGAAGCTCGTCTTCCGGCTGACCCGCTCCTATTATGTGCCGCTGCTCCGGGCGGGGGTGCGCATCTACGAGTTCACGCCCGGCTTTCTCCACGCCAAGTGCTACGTCAGCGACGACCGCGCCGCCGTGGTGGGCAGCATCAACATGGATTACCGCAGCCTCTTCCTCCACTTTGAGTGCGGGGCGCTGCTGCTCTATAACAGTCAGGTCATTGCGCTGCGGGACGATGTGCTCCGCACCCTGCCGGAGTGCCGGGAAGTGCAGCTGGCCGACTGCCGCACCTCGCTGGCCGGGACGCTGCTGGACAGTGTGCTCCGCCTGCTGAGCCCGCTGATGTAAGCGATACTGCGGTGGAATAAGTGGCGAAGTTCTATAAATCAAATGATATATCGTTCAATATTGATTGTTTGCCAACCTGGCAAAGTTCTCTTGATTGGCAAACTACCTACTTTGCCAGCAAGCCTTAAGTTTGCCAACGTGGCAAAGTTTGATTTGTGACGATAACACGCTGGTATTTTGGAACTTTGCCAGATAACACGTCGGTCTCAGAGCACAGTTGTAAATTTTCTGTGCGGTGCTTGACTTTTGCAGGGAATCGCATATAATAAAGATGATAAATGTGGAAGCCGATATGTCATTGGCACACCCAAAAGGAAAAGACCCCCTCCCGGAGCGGCAATCTCCGAAAGGGGGTCCTTTTTAGTGCTTACGGCCCTTCAGCCATCCGTCAAGCCACTTACAAATGTAGTAAGAAGCTACATTTGCTCCGACGGACAGGATAAATGTGGAAATATATGCCATTGGACAACACCTCCCTTCCCATAAAACTGGGCGGGGTAGGCCGCAGGACAAGTATAACACAGTTTCCAACAAAAAGATACATAAATAAATAGACTCCTGTCAGGCTATACTACTCCCAAAGAGATGAAAGGGAGCGTAACGCTTATGACACAGAGACAAAAAGCTCTTCTGAGCTGTGCCGTGGCGGCGGCACTGCTGCTGTCCGGCTGCCGCAAAGGCAGCAGCGATTCCGGCAGCATGAGCAGTTCGAACGCCATGTCCGGCTCGTCCGGCAGCGCCAGCACCACCCAGACCGGCGGCTGGAAGACCGGCCTCGGCATCCTGACCGAGGCCTCCGACGAGGCCCGCACCGGCACCATCCATACCATTGCCGCCGCCGTCCTGCTGGACGGAGACGGCAAGCTGGCCGACGTGATGCTGGATGAGCTGGAAGTGGAAGTTACCGCCGACGGCAAAGGCGTCGTCACCATGCCCACCGACTACCGCACCAAGCGCCAGAAAGGGGACGACTACCCGCTGGCAGCGGCATCTTCGCTGAAAAAGGGCTGGGCCGAGCAGGCCGATGACTTCGCCGACTACCTCACCGGCATGACGCCCGAGCAGGCATCCATGCTGGAAACCGATAAGGACGGCAAGGCTGTGGACGCCGATCTGCTGTCCGGCTGCACCATCCGGGTGGATCAGTACCGCGACGCCGTGGCGAAAGCCTGCGCGAATGCGTCCGCCCTCGGCGCGGCAAAAGGCGACCGGGTGAGCCTCGGCGTGGAGGCGGAGAATGCCTCTTCGGACATCACCGCCACCGACGACAAGGATGTGAACGCAGAAGTTGACCTTACCGTCGTGGCCCTGACGCTGGATGCCGATGGCCGTGTGACCAGCGCCATCGGCGACATGGCAGAGCCTGCGCTGACCATCGCGGCAGACGGCGGCGTCACCGCCCCGGACACCGTCCGCTCCAAGCTTGAGCTGGGCGACAGCTACGGGATGCGGAACGCATCCAGCCTCGGCAAGGAGTGGTACGAGCACAGCGAGGGCTATTGCAGCTACCTCAAGGGTAAGACGGAGAAAGAGGTGGCGGACATCCCTGCCGACGGCTCGGACGCCGACCTCGCGGCCCTCTGCACCATCTCCATCGACGCTTTGCAAAAGGCCGCAGGGGATGCGTTTGAGAATGCGTCATTATAAATTGAACGGAAAGTCTGACCGTCACCGTGAGGTGGCGGTTTTTTTGCGCCTGCGGGGCAGGCCAGTGCCTCTCCCTTTGGGAGAGGTGTCTGCGAAGCAGACGGAGAGGGCAAGCCCGTCTCCCGAGATCCGCCGCGCAGCGATAAGCAGGTCCTTTGTCAGAGCGATGCTATCGCCGCGCTTGTACATCTCCGTCAGCGTCCTTGCCCTCTCAGTCTCGCTCCGCTCGCCAGCTCTCCCATAGGGAGAGCCTTTTCACCCCCAAACCTGCGCGAAAGGGCCTGAAACCTGCGTGAATCGCACTTGCGGGGGGGGGGGGGGGGGGGTATGGTATAATAAAATCACCGAGACACACCCCACGATTGGAGGTAGAGACGATGAAAACTGCAAAACGACTCCTTGCCCTTGCCCTTGCGGGCGTGATGGCGCTGGCCCTGCTCACCGGCTGCTCGGACAGCAGCTCCAAAGCCAAGCAGGTAGAAGAGTGCTTCCGCTCTCTAATGAAAACGAGACAAAATGTTGACTATCAGAAGGACGAGACGCTGGACAAAAAGCTCGAGGCCATCGCACAGCAGTTCCAACCGAGCTGGCTGAATAATGAAGCGGGTGGACTGACCGAGGATGCACGGAACATCATTAAAAATGAATTGAAGGACTATCTGGGGACAGGCAGCGTTTGGCTTTGGTATGGAGAAGTGAAGCCGGGCCAGAGTGCGCTGGCGCAGGCGGAGAGTATGAAGTACAGCCAGGGGATACAGATTGATCTGCTAGCTTCCGGCATACCGACTCTGCAAGCCATAGCCTTTACAATGACGGGCAAGAAGAGTGACGGCCACCGCTATTACCTTGCACTGCGAACAAACGCCACCATCAAGACCCCGCAGAACTGACACAGGAGGAAACGATGATGAAATTGAAAAAGCTGTTTGCCCTTGCCCTTGCTGGCGTGATGACGCTGGCCCTGCTCACCGGCTGCGGCGATAAGGCGGGCGATAAGCCGGAGGACACCCTCCGGGCCGAGGCTCTGGCAGACATCATAAATGTGCGGTATGGTAAGAACATCACCTGCGAGGCCGACCCGCAGCTGAGTGAGGCGGCGGAGAGGTACACACAGGTGAGCTCTGAGGATGGAAGCACTTTTCTCATTAACAAATTGAAGTTGGGCAATTACCACTCTATCGGTTCTGAGCCTCGCAAAGCTCTCTTGGATACCATCGGCGTCGCCCCCGGCACCGCCAACAAACAGGTCATCTTCTACTGTGGAGAGGACAGAGGCTCGGACGACCCCGTCAAGCAGGCCATCGACCTCTGTAACAACTACAGACAGGTACTGCCGGAACCGAATGAGAAGAATTGGGGCACTATCAGCTTCCTCGCATCCAGCTACCGGGTCGGCTTCGGAAGGTGGAAGGATGAGAATGGCAAACCCAGGCTCTTCGTCATCATGGTAGGCGACATCCCAGAGAGAAGCTGACGCTCCTGCGGCGGGAAGATAAGAAAAACGGACAGCCCCCTCGGAGAGACTCCCCGAGGGGGATTTTTGCGCCTTGCGGAGCACCCTGTCCTTCATACAACCTCTCCGTCATTGCTTCGCAATGCCACCTCTCCTTGTAGGAGAGGCCTTGGCATACCGTAAAGCCTTGCCTCTTCGCCAGAGGCTCCCCTACTAGGGGAGCTGGCGCGAAGCGCCTGAGAGGTTGTACGAAGGACAGCCTGCCCGTGAGCCGCAGCCGTGCCGGAAAGGCACGGCTTTGTTCAATTTTCCTATGTCCCTCCCTTGAATACAGGCGGAAACCGTCAAAACGCAAAAAAATCGCTTTCCCTCTTGCCAAACGGGGCAAAACGCGCTATTCTATAGTCACAGTTTAACAATTTAGCATGGTAAAGCGGTAAAACGAAGGGCCGCTTCTGCTGAATCTGAGGGAGGAATTTGTATATGAAACGTCTGGTATCTGCTTTTCTGGCCGGTGCGATGGCGCTGAGCCTTGCCGCCTGCGGCGGTTCTGCATCCACTTCCACGGCTGCTTCTTCTGCCGCCGCCTCTGCCGCCCCGGCAAGCTCCGCGGCCGCTGACAGCGACCTGGCTTATATCCAGTCCAACGGCAAGATGGTCATCGGCTACACCGTGTATGAGCCGATGAACTACACCGACGCCGACGGCAGCTTCACCGGTTTCGATACCGAGCTGGCCACCGCTGTCTGTGAGAAGCTGGGCGTCGAGCCGGAGTTCGTGGAGATCAACTGGGACACCAAGGAGACCGAGCTGGCCGCAAAGAGCATCGACTGCATCTGGAACGGCCTGACCCTCACCGATGACCGCGAGGAGAACATGGCCTGCACCAAGCCCTACGTCAAGAACGCCCAGGTCGTGGTGGTGAAGGACGGCACCGACTACACCTCCACCGCCGACCTCATCGGCAAGACCGTGGTGGCCGAGGCCGGCTCTGCCGGTGAGACCACCATCACTGAGAACGCCGACCTGTCTCAGGCGGATTTCATCTCCAAGGCTGTTCAGACCGACTGCCTGATGGAAGTCGCCGCCGGCACTGCTGACGCCGCCGTCCTCGACCTGACTCTGGCTTCTGCCATGATCGGCGAGGGTACCGACTACGCAAACCTCAAGATGGTGGATGAGCTGAACGTCGAGGAGTACGGCGTGGCCTTCCGCAAGGGCAGCGACGTGGCCGAGGCTGTGGACAATGCATTCGACGAGCTGAAGGCTGACGGTACCATGCAGACTCTGGCCGACAAGTACGGCCTGACTCTGGCTGAGTAACTTACATTATAAACGGATAGGTGTAGTGATTCTGTGACTGTGATTTTGGAGCGTCTGACCGGCGCATTCGCGCTCAACTGTGAGCTGTTCTTTCTGACCCTGCTGTTTTCGCTGCCGCTGGGCCTTGTGGTGGCCTTTGGCTCCATGAGCCGGTGCGCACCGCTGCGGGGCGTCGTCAAGACCTTCGTGTGGGTCATCCGCGGCACACCGCTGATGCTCCAGATCATCGTCATCTACCTCGGCCCCGGCCTGCTGGGCATGACCAACCCCTGGCCCTCCGGCTCTTCGGGCCGTCTGGTGGCGGCGGTGGTGGCTTTCGCCATCAACTACGCCTGCTACTTCTCTGAGATCTACCGCGGCGGCATCGAGGATGTGCCGAAAGGCCAGACCGAGGCCGGTCAGGTGCTGGGCATGACCAGGAGCCAGATCTTTTTCAAGGTCACGCTCCTGCAGGTCGTCAAGCGCATCCTGCCCCCGATGGGCAACGAGGTCATCACGCTGGTGAAGGATACCTCGCTGGCGAATGTCATCGCCAACAAGGAGATCATCATGATGGCAAAGGAATACAGCGCCAAGGGCCTCATCTGGCCGCTGTTTTCCACCGCGATCTTCTTCCTCGTCTTTGTCGGCGCACTCACCCTGCTGCTGGACTGGGCCGAGAAAAAGATGGACTATTTCCGCTGCTAAGGAGGATACTGAATTATGGCATTACTCGAAGCCTCTGGCATCGGGAAGAATTTCGGCGAGACGAAAGTTCTCAAGGACATCTCGCTCACACTGGAACAGGGCGAGGCGCTGGCGATCATCGGCTCGTCCGGCTCAGGAAAGACGACGCTGCTGCGCTGCCTGAACTTTTTGGAGCGTCCCGACACCGGCGTCATCAAAGTGAACGGCGAGACCATGTGGGACGCCGCCGACCCCGCCACCCAGCGGGAGAGCGAGGTGCGGAAAAAGCGCCTCCACTTCGGCCTCGTGTTCCAGAACTTCAACCTCTTCCCCCAGTACACCGCGCTGGAAAACGTGATGTTGGCGGGGGAGCTTCTGGCGAAGGAGCAGCCCGGCTACAAGGCCGACAAAAAGGCCATCCACGCCCAGCTGGAAGCACAGGCCCGGGAGCTTCTGGCCCAGATGGGCCTGTCGGAGCGGGCGGGCCACTACCCCCACCAGCTCTCCGGCGGTCAGCAGCAGCGGGTGGCCATCGCCCGCGCACTGGCGCTCCACCCGGACATCCTCTGCTTCGATGAGCCCACCAGCGCCCTCGACCCGGAGCTGACCGGCGAAGTCCTCCGTGTCCTGCGGGACCTCGCCGACCGAAAGACCACCATGATCATCGTCACCCATGAGATGCACTTCGCCCGGGACGTGGCCGACCGCATCCTGTTCATGGACGGCGGCGTTGTGGTGGAGGAAGGCCCGGCCCGCCAGCTCATCGACCACCCCCAGGAGGAGCGCACCAAGCAGTTTTTGGCGCACTACTCGGAATAAGACAGGCTATGGCCCTCCCCGCTCGGGAGGGCTTTTTTGCGCCACTCACGCCGAAAACACCACGATTCGCGCAGATTTTATTTACATTCTCTGAATTTTTTGGTAAGCTTGTGTCAGAAAAGGCTGGCTCTTCAAAAGACGAACAGACCAAAGGAGGACAGACTATGAGACTGAAAAGCGCACTCCGGCGGGGCGTGGCCGCCGCCGTCATCGCGGGCATCGTGGTGAGTTCCGGCATCCCGGCCTATGCGGCCCCGTGGAACATCGCCGACGGCGACATCACCGTGAAAGCGGGCGACACCGAAGGGACGAACTGGGTCACACAGGGGAAGAAGGAGGATGTGAAGGACACCGACACCGTCATCACCGGCGAGTCGAAGGAGCATACCGTCACCATCGACACCTCCGGCGGCAAAGTGGACGTCACCTTCGACGACCTGAAGATCGACGTCAGCGACAAGACCGAGGTGGATGGCAACGATGACGGCCCTGCCCGGGAGAGCAAAGCCGCCGTCACCGTGCAGGGCGGCGGCGATGCCACCATCGAGCTGGACGGCAAAAACGAGCTGAAGAGCGGCGGCTATCATGCGGGTCTTGAGAAGAACGATGAAATGTCTGAAGATGGCGAAACCATCTCTGGCAAGCTGACCATCAAGGATGACAAGGGCAAGGACGGCTCCCTCACTGCCGAAGGCGGCGAAGGCGGCGCAGGCATCGGCGGCGGAAAGGAGAGCACCGGCAGCAGCATCACCATCCGGGGCGGCGCGGTCAAGGCTGTGGGCGGGAGCGACGCGGCAGGCATCGGCGACGGTGCAGGCCGCGCGTCGGGCGCCACCGACGACCCGAACCCGGGAGACCTCTACATCTGCGGCGACGCCGAGGTGACGGCCAAGGCGGGGAGCCAGACGACGGACGCCAAGGCCCCGGCCATCGGCGGCAGCTACGGCGAAGTACCCACGGAGAACCTTTCTGACGATGAACATAAGGTGACGGGCGGTCGGCTGACCCGTCTGAACGCGGACGGCACCGTGATGGAGGGGATGGGCTACGACTACACCTCCACCCCCACGCCCCAGCCGGACGACGACGATGATGATGACGAGAATGACGCCCCGCCCCCGGCACAGGAGAATGCCCCCGAACCCCTGCCCGGCGGCATGGTGGTGGGCGGCTTCTTTTCCAGCCGGGTCACCATCCGGCGGCTGGACCCTGCGGGGGTCGCGGAGAGCGGCATCGTCCCCGTGTTCGGCAGCGTAAAGGCCGCCGACGCCAGAGCGGATCTCACCCCGGGGGATGTGGTGCTTATTGAGAGCGCCGCCCCCCGCTCCACCGTTACCACCGACATCTCCAGCCTCCGGGAGGACGGCGTGGAGGACATCTTCTTCCGCTATGAGGACACCATGACCCACTACAGCGTGGAAAAGATGGCCGACGCGGCGGGCGAGGACGCTGACGTGGAGCTGAAGCAGAACAGGGAGGACATCAGCCTCCGGCTGGACGGCGAGACGCGGGACGACCTGTCGGAGCGCTATCTGGAGTGGGTGCCGGTGCAGACGCCAGAGCCGCAGGAGCGGCTGATATTGACCCACGAAGGGGTAGAGCAAAAAACGAGTGAAGAGCTCAGACGTGAACGCGACGAATTACGGAAACAAGAGCTGGATATGATGGACTTCCAACTCGCGAAAAAAAGGGACGACCTCCCGAGTTTGGATTGGTGGCTCGAGCCTGCGAGAGAGGAAACGGTAGAGCAAAAAACGAGTGAAGAGCTCAGACGCGAACTCGACGAATTACGGAAACAAGAGCTGGAGATGGGCTTCCAATTTGCGAAAAAAAGGGACGACCTCCCGAGTTTGGATTGGTGGCTCGAGCCTGCGAGAGCGGAAACGGTAAAGCAAAAAACGAGTGAAGAGCTCAGACGTGAACTTGACGAGTCCCTGAAACAGCTGGCTGCCCGATTTGAGGCCATCGCTCCCGAGGAGGATAAGAAGCCACTGCTCTTTCTGGTCGAACCCCCCCACACGGAGCGCAAAAAGTATATCAATCCGTTGGAGAGTGACCTGCGGCGCTATACCGACCTTAGTGACGACTGGGATGACCTGCCGGATACCCAGGGTGAGATAAAGCTCTGGATACCGGAGGACTTGGGGCAGCCCAAAGAAATAAGCATCTTAAAGGAGAGCCTGAGCCGTAGCGACAGCATTGCATGATACACAGAACGAAAGGAGACGTACTATGAGACTGAAAAGCGCACTCCGGCGGGGCGTGGCCGCCGCCGTCATCGCGGGCATCGTGGTGAGCTCCGGCATCCCGGCCTATGCGGAGCGGTGGGACATCGCCAGGGGAGACATCACCGTGGAAGCGGGCGGCGCCGGAGGGACGAACAAGGTCACACAGGGCGAGACCACCAAGGAGGACACCGACACCGTCATCACCGGCAAGTCGGAGGAGCATACCGTCACCATCGACACCTCCGAGGGCGACGTGGACGTCACCTTCGACGACCTGAAAATTGACGTCAGCGGCAAGGCCGAGGTGGATGGCAGCGACAAGGCCGAGGTGGATGGCGGCGGTGACAGCCCTGTCCGGGAGAGCAATGCCGCCGTCACCGTGAAGGGCGACCACGATGCCACCATCGAGCTGGACGGCAAAAACGAGCTGAAGAGCGGCAGCAAAAATGCGGGTCTTGAGAAGAACGATGAAAGGTCTGAAGATGGCAAAACCATCTCCGGCAAGCTGACTATCAAGGACGACAAGGGCAAAGACGGCTCCCTCACCGCTGCGGGCGGCGCCGGCGGCGGCGCAGGCATCGGCGGAAAGCACGAAAGCGGTGCCGGAAACATCGAGATCACCGGCGGCACGATAAAGGCCGAGGGCGGCGAGGGTGCTGCCGGTATCGGCGGCGGTGTGTACGGCATAGGCCACGACATCGAAATTTCCGGCGGCAAGGTGTCGGCCACGGGCGGCAATGCGAATAAAAATCTGGAATCCTTCCGCACCGGTGCGGCCGGCATCGGCGACGGCGCGGGTACGGAGAAAGACGAGATAGACCCGAACGCACCCAGCAACCCCAATCACATCTATATCTCCGGCGACGCCGAGGTGGAGGCCAAGGCGGGCGCAAGCACCGGCGGCAAAACTGCGGCCATCGGCGGCGGAGATGTCGGCGAGATACCCAACAGCGCCCTCTCCGACGACCACCACAAGGTGACGGGCGGCAGTCTGACCCGCTACGACCCCGCCGGGAAGAAGATGGAGGACTACAGCTACGACCGGCGGACGCCCTCCCAGTGGGAGCAGCCCGATGATAGCGAGAACGACGACGAGGACGACACCCCGAACTCACAGTCTGGCGAGGTGCCGGACCGTGTGAAGCAGATGTACGAGGCCATCGGCGTGATCACCCATCCGGATGGCACACAGGAGCTTGGTGACGTGACCACGGCGGAGTATGACCCGGTCAACAGGGTCCTGAGCTTCGACGCCCATGGTTCGGTCTTTCGGATGACAGGCGACTCGCTGCGGGAGCTTGCAAAGGAGGTCCATGAGCTTCGCATCCGGTTCCTTGATGGGAACGGGCAGGAAATGGAGGCCGTCATTCCGCTGGCCCGGATCAAAGATCTGGTCGGCGTGAATGGTGCGTTCGAACTCGAGCTGTCCCAGGAAGGGCTCTATCGCTTCTATGTTGTCGGGCAGACGGGATATGATAGAAAAACATTCTCGGATGAGACCGCCCTGCGCCGAAACGGCAAGGAACTGGTCCTCGTGTACCGCGTTGGCGATGAGGAGCAGAAAGCGCAGGAGACTGCCCGGGTGGAAGAGGCGATCGCCCGCCGCAAGCAGGAGAAAGAGCAATGGGGAACGGTCCTCTCCGGTCGAGAAAGCAGCTCCCTGAGCGGACTGCCCGAGCTGACTCAGCCGGGAACGGGTACCGTCGGCGGCGTGACCGACTTCAGCGCAGCCCCGAAGGATCCCACCATCATCGACATGGGCCCCATCACGGTCCGTCCGTCCGAGAAGCCCGACTCCGACCAGACGGTGTGGAAGACATTTACCGGTAACATCGTGAAGCTCGCGGGTGGGAAGCAGGACAGCAAGAAGGACGACCCGGCCCCCTCCGTCGGTGACCTCAGCGGGCTCACGACTCTCTCGCCGGACGACTCCACCACGGCCCAGCAGCCGGAAGCAAGCGTCCAGCAGCCGGAAACAGGCGGATGGGTAACGGACAGTCAGGGTGACTGGGTGTGGAAGCCGGGCAAGGATGACAGTCGACCGCCGGATTGGGAAGGAAATTGGGAGACAAGAAAATGGATAGGGAGCAGCGACGATAATTTGTGGGGTGGGATCCCTTTTATGACTCCGCATATTATGACTCTGCATGGGATTTCGATTATGAAGGTTGAGAGCGTGGGCTGAGAGGGAGTGCAGCAGGAGGGCCTTGCTTACAGGCAGACCTGCCGCTCCCTGCGCACAATCACCAAAAACCACCGATAGAAAATAGCAATGTTGTACGAAGAAATCTGAGAAAAACCCCTTGCAAAATCACGATGAGCTGAGTATAATACCACTCATGAAACGCAAAACGTCCTGCCCCTCGTCCGGCAGGGCGTTTTTGTCGGTAAAAATCCGGCAAAGAAATGTTAAGTGACCGCCCGGGGAGGGGCTTTGTATGACAAAAGACATGACACAGGGCAGCCCGCTCAAGCTCATCCTTGCCTTTGCGGTGCCGCTGATGCTGGGCAGTCTGTTCCAGCAGTTCTACAATCTGGCCGATACCATCATCGTGGGCCGCTTCGTGGGCGTGGATGCTCTGGCGGCGGTGGGCAGCGTGGGCGGCCTGAACTATCTGGTGCTGGGCTTCGTCAACGGCATCGCCTGCGGCTTCTCCATCCCCATCTCGTGGACCTTCGGCGCGAAGGACTACAGGGAGATGCGGCGCTACACCGCCAATACCGTCTGGCTCAGCCTCTTTTTCGCCGTCGTGCTCACGGTGGTGACGGTGGCCCTGACCCGGGCGGTGCTGGTCTGGACCAACACCCCCGACAACATCATCGACATCGCAGACATCTACATCCGCACCATCTTCTGGGGCATCCCCTTTACCCTGCTGTACAACGTCACCAGCGCCCTCATGCGCGCGCTGGGCGACAGCAAGCGGCCGCTCTATTTCCTGCTGGTGGCCAGTGTGCTGAACATCGGCCTCGACCTGCTCTGCATCCTCACCTTCCGGATGGGGGCGTTCGGTGCGGCCTTCGCCACCGTGTTCAGTCAGGCGGTGGCGGGCATCGGTAGTCTCATCTACATCGGCCGCCACTACCCGGAGCTGAAATGGAGCAGGGAAGAGGGCCGTCTGAGCGCCAGCCACTGCCTCAAGCTCTGCAATATGGGCATCCCCATGGGCCTGCAGTGCAGCATCACTGCCATCGGCAGCGTCGTGCTGCAGGGCGCGGTGAACGGTCTGGGCAGCAGCATCGTGGCCGCGCAGACCGCAGGCAGCAAGGCCGCTCAGTTCCTCAGCGTGCCGCTGGAGAGCATCGGCACCGCCATGACCACCTACGCCAGCCAGAACATGGGCGCTCACGACCTCAAGCGTGTGGACCGGGGCGTCAATACCGCGCTGGGAATTGGCTGCGTCTACAGTGTGGCATCCTTCCTCATCCTGCGTGTGCTGGATGTGCCGCTCATCAGCCTCTTCCTCGAGAGCAGCGAGGTGGAGATCATGGCGAATGCCCGCAGCTTCATCTTCTGGAACAGCGTGTTCTACATCCCGCTGGCTGTCCTCATCATCTACCGCTACACCATCCAGGGCCTGGGCTATTCCGGCCTTGCCATGTTCGCGGGCGTGGCCGAGATGGTCGCCCGTGCCATGGTGGGCTTCTGGTTCGTGCCGCTCTGGGGCTACTTTGCGGCCTGCATCGCCAACCCTGTGGCATGGTTCTTCGCCTGCTTCTTCCTCATCCCGGCGTACTTTGCAGTGCGCAAGCGGCTGACGAAAGAGCTTGCCGCAGCGCGGATGGAGGACTGAGGGGAACTTCGCTCAAGCCTCTCCCTTTGGGAGAGGTGGCATTGCGAAGCAATGACGGAGAGGGCAAGCTCACTTCCCAAGAGTATCTGCACAGCGATAGGCACTGGCTTTTGTCAGAGTGGTGCTATCGCTGTGCTTTTTGCTTTTCTGTAGCATCCTTGCCCTCTCAGTCTCGCTCCGCTCGCCAGCTCTCCCAGAGGGAGAGCCTTTGGCAGGCCGGTCAGGCCCACGCGGGACGAGCAAAGTTTGATTTTATCGGAAACAGTAGTGCCCTGCTACAGAGATTCACAGCAGCTTGACAAAGTGCTCTTGTCTAGAAGCTGCTGCCCTCTGTAGCAGGGCACTATTTTTTACGCCATATTGAGCTTTCAGCGGTCAGCGCAGAGTTGCCCGGCACGCCAGTGGTGCTTCGCACCCGGGTTGCGGCTCCCAGCATCCGCTGCGCTCCGCTTGCGTCTTGCTGGCCGCTGCCCCAACAGCTCCTCCCTGTTTCCGCCGCTGGCGGCGGTCGTCGTTGTTGCCCCCTTTGGGGGAGCTGGCGCGTAAGCGCCTGAGAGGGCTACTTTTGTTGTATTTCAGCAATAAATCTTGACAAAATGTGGCAGAAGTTGTATCTTCGAAACATAAATACGCCGCCGGTGCAGGGAGAGAGCCTGCGGGGCAGCCAAGATGTAAAGGAGAGATACGATGAGATTGAAAAATACGCTCCGGCGCGGAGTTGCTGCGGCAGTCATTGCGGGTATCGTGGTAACTTCTGGCCTGCCGGTCTATGCAAAGACGTGGGACATTTCCGAGGGCAGCATCACCGTCGAAGCAGACGGAGAAGAGGATGGAAAGTCCTATAATAAGGTCACTCAGGGTGATAAGGAAACGGTGCGGGACACCGACACTGTCATCACCGGCAAGTCTGAAAAGAACACCGTTACGATCAAATCGGGGGGGGGGCAGACCTCTGACGTGACCCTCAAGGACGTCAGCATCAAGTCGGACAAAGACGCCGCCCTCAAGGTAGAAGGCGACGGCAACGTCCGGCTGGAGCTGGACGGCAAGAACGAGCTGAAGAGCGGCGCTAACCACGCAGGCGTCGAGAAGAACAACAGCGACTCTAAGGGTACACTGACCATTAAGGATGATACTGGCGAAAAAGGCTCTCTGACGGCGACTGGCGGCGCACAAGGTGCAGGTATTGGAGGAGCAAAAAACAACAGCGGCAGTAACATTGAGATTACTGGCGGTACTATCACAGCGACCGGCGGATGCAACAACAACGAAGCAGGAAACGGCGGTGCGGCTGGCATTGGTGGCGGTTTTAACGGCAGCGGAACTGACATCAAAATCACCGGCGGCAATGTCACGGCCAACGGCAGCCGGAAGCCGGACGGCACCAGTGGATGTCAGGGTGCAGGCATCGGCGGAGGTTATGGCAAAGGCGGCACCAATATCTCTATCAGCGGTGAAGATACTGTAGTGAACGCCAACGGCGGCAAGTATGGCGCTGGCATCGGCGGCGGTGCAATGGGTGCTGGCGAAAACATTACCATCAGCGATGGCGCTCATGTAACAGCCAACGGTGGTGCACAGGGTGCAGGCATTGGCGGCGGCAGCGGCATTGGCGGCAATGGCAGCAACATCACCATCAGCGGTGACAAGACCTATGTGGAAGCTACCGGCGGCGGCGACGCCGAAGCAGCCGGTGCCGGTATCGGCGGCGGTTTCAGTGGTCGGGATGGTAATGTTGGCAAGGGCAGTGACATCACCATCGAGGGAGGCACGGTTATCGCAACCGGCGGTAGCGTTACCAGCGATTCAGGCGGTGGAGCGGCAGGTATCGGCGGCGGCAGCGGATATGCCCCGCGTGATGACAAGGCTGGAAATGGTGAGCATATCTACATCAAGGGTGATGCGAATGTGACTGCCAAGGGTGGAAATGGTGCTGCAGGCATTGGTGGCGGCAATACCAATAATAAGATGGGCGACGCCATCGACATTGTTATCGAGGGCAACGCTAAAGTAACTACTGAAGCAGGCGGTGACGTGTCCATCGGCGGCAAGAATGGCGAAATTTCCAACGACGACCTTCTTTCGAAGGACTTTACCGGTATCCTGACCCGTAAGGATAACACCGGTAAGGTCATGGAGGACTACAGCAAGGATGCCACCCCGCTGCCCGCCTCGGAGGAGAACGGCGTGGTTTGGGTAGACGCTGACGTCAGCGGATGGGGCGGCGTGCGCATCGCCGTCCCGGAAGGGACGCCTACCGACAGCGTGTCGGCCTGCTATCTGGAAGAGGGCGCTCTGCTGATAGTAGATGCAGGCGGCAGTGACTGCCTGCTGGAAGGCCGCGTCAGCGACCTACGCCAGAACGGCATCCGCCAGCTCTGCCTGCGCTGGAACGGCGGTGAGCAGACCCTCAGCACGGACGCTCTGGCCGCAGCAGGCGGCGAGGATGCCTCTTTCCGCCTGACGGAAGTAAACGGCGGACTGACGATGGTTTTGAATGGGCTTACCCGCAATGAACTGCTGGCAAAATAAATGTATCTCTACAGCTCCCCTTCGGGGGAGCTTTTGTTATATTTACAAATCCCCCCAAAACCGCTATACTATATATAGTTGTGTCAAAACGAGGAGGCGGGACGATGGAGCAGGAGCTGGAACGGCTGGAAGGCACGGTAGAGGACATCATCTACCTGAACGAGGACAACGGCTACACCGTGTTCGAGGTGTCGGGCGGCGGTGTCGTCACCGTTGTGTGCGGCGTGGTGGGAGAGCTCCACGCGGGCGAAAGCGTCGTCTGCCGGGGCAGGTACGAGAACCACGCTACCTATGGCCGACAGTTCCACGCACAGGAGTGCGAGACGGATATGCCCAAAGACCTCGAGGCCGTCTACGCCTTCCTCGCCAGCCGGTCGCTGCCCTACATCGGCGCACGGACGGCGGATAAGATCATTGACAAATTCGGCGCGGCGGCGCTGGAAGTGATCGCCAACGACCCCGCCCAGCTCACCCTCATCCCGGGCATCTCGGCGGACAAGGCCGACCGCATCCAGCAGGAGTTCAAGCGGATGTTCGGAATGCGGGAGCTCATTGCCTATCTGGCTCAGTTCGAGATCAGCCCCCGCCGGGCGATGGAGGTCTTCCGCACCTTCGGGCCGGGGGCCATGCAGGCCATCCAGCAGAACCCCTACCTGCTCTGCGGGGAGCCGCTGCAGCTGGACTTCCGCCACGCCGACAGCATCGCCCAGTATTACCAGATGGCAGGGGACTGCGCCCAGCGGCTGGAAGCCGCCCTTCTGCGCACCCTGCGCCACAACGCCGGCAATGGCCACACCTGTCTGCCCCGGGCGCAGCTGCTGGAAACAGCGTCGAACTTCATCCACCAGCCCCCCGAAAAGCTGGCGGAGGCGCTGGACAGCTGCATCCAGACCGGGAAACTGGCGGTGCGGATGTTCGACGGCACACCGTATATTTATCTGCCGGATCTGCTGGCTGCAGAGCAGGACATCGCCGACCGTCTGGCCATGCTGACCAGGCGCGGGAAGCAGACGGCCCGAAACCTCGACAAGAACATCCAGATCCTGGAACTGGCGCAGGGCTTTGCCTATGCGCCGCTCCAAAAGGAAGCCATCCGCAAGGCCATGACCGAGAACTGCCTTGTCCTCACCGGCGGCCCCGGCACCGGCAAGACCACCACGGTCAACGCCATCCTGCAGCTGCTGGAGAACGAGGCCGAACGGGTAGCCCTCTGCGCTCCCACAGGCCGCGCCGCCAAGCGTCTGAGCGAGCTGACGGGCCGGAAAGCCTCCACCATCCACCGCCTGCTGGAAGTGGACTACACCGGCGGCGTGGTCAGCTTCATCCACAATGACAAGAACCTGCTCAAGTGCGACGTCGTCATCCTCGACGAGATGAGTATGGTGGACGTCAAGCTGTTCCAGGCCCTCATTGCGGCACTGCGGTACAGCTGCCGTATTATTATGGTAGGCGACGCCGACCAGCTGCCCAGCGTCGGCCCGGGCAATATCCTCGGCGAGATCATCCGCTCCGGGCTGGTGCCGACGGTCTGCCTCAACGAGATATTCCGGCAGGCCGCTCAGAGCCTCATCGTGGAGAACGCCCACCACATCATCTCAGGCGAACCGCTGAAAAAGGGCGGAAAGACGGACGATTTCTTCTTCCTCGAAGCCGACGGCGACGCGGCCCAGAAGCTGGTCTGCGACCTTGTGACCACCCGTCTGCCCCGCAGCTACCAGTTCGACCCGGTGAAGGATATTCAGGTGCTCTGCCCCACGAAGCTCGGCCCCACCGGCACCCAGGCCCTCAACGCGGAGCTGCAGGCCCTGCTCAACCCGCCAAAGAAGGGCAAGCCGGAGCTGCAGAGCGCGGCCCGGGTCTTCCGGGTGGGGGATAAAGTGATGCAGGTGCGCAATAACTACGAGATCACGTGGCAGCGCATCGGCGGGGAACAGGGCGTGGGTGCCTACAACGGCGACATCGGCATCGTGGAGTCCATCGACGTGCGCAGCCGCTCCATGGTGGTGCGGATGGACGACCGGCGGCTGGTCTACCCGGCGGAGAACCTCAACGAGCTGGAAATTGCGTATGCCATCACGGTACACAAAAGCCAGGGCAGCGAGTTCCCGGCGGTCATCCTCCCGGCGGCGCAGGTGCCGCCCCGCCTGTGCTACCGCAACCTCTTCTACACCGGCGTCACCCGCGGGCGGAAGCTCTGCATCGTGGTGGGCCGGCGGGACGTGGTGAACCGGATGATGTCCAACATCCGCCAGAACCTGCGCTACAGCGGCCTGGCAGCTCTGCTGGCCCAGGCTCTGCCGCCGGAGCAGGAGAACCTTTAAGGGTTTCTTTTTGGATACACCTGTGTTATACTATAATGTGTTTTGATGACCCGCGCCCGGAGATGGGCGATGGAAATAGAGAATGGGCAGCAGAGAAAGGAAATATCACGATTATGGCACAGAATGACATCGGTATCGATCTTGGTACGACGACCATCATCATCGCGCAGGAGGGGCAGGGCGTCGTGCTCAACCAGCCCAGCGTGGTGGCGGTGGATACCCGCAAGAACTGCGTGCTTGAGGCCGGCGACAAGGCCCTTGCAATGGTGGGCCGCACGCCCAACTACATCTCCGCCATCTTCCCGCTGAAGGATGGCGTCATCAGCGACCACACCATGACCCGGGAGCTCATCTGCCGCTTCGTCAATCAGGTCTACAGCTCCCACATGGTCAAGCCCCGTGTGGCCGTCTGTGTGCCTGCCGCCATCACCGGCATCGAGAGCGACGCCGTGGTGGAGGCCGTCATGGCTGCCGGTGCGCGTCAGGTCTACCTCATTGATGAGCCCATCGCCGCAGCCCTCGGCTCCGGCATCGACATCACCGTGCCGGACGGTCGGATGATCATCGACATCGGCGGCGGCACCACCGACATCGCCGTGCTGAGCCTCGGCGGCAAGGTCAAGGCCACCAGCGTCCGCGTGGCCGGCAATCACTACGACGAAGAGATCCTGAAGTTCGTGCGCAACAAGTTCAGCATCGCTATCGGCCAGCGCACCGCTGAGAACCTGAAAAAGAACGTGGCCTGCTGCCCCCAGAAGGCGGATTTCAACGAGACCATGGAGATCAAGGGCCGCAGCCTGCTCACCGGCCTGCCCGTGCGTGTCAATGTCTCCACCGCCGACCTCTACGAGCCGGTCATGCGCCTGAGCGAGCAGATCGGCACCGCCGCTCATCAGGTGCTGGAGAAGACTCCCCCGGAGCTGGCCGGCGACATCTACCGCAACGGCGTCGTCCTCACCGGCGGCGGCGCACAGCTCCACGGCCTGCCGGAGTACCTGAGCCAGGAGCTGAAGGTGGAAGTGACCGTCTCGCCTGACCCCGTCAACTGTGTCGCGCTGGGTACGGCCATGAGCCTGCGTCTGGGCGACAAGCTGGAGACCGGCTTCATGGACGCCACCCCCCGCATGGGCCGCCGCTGAGAGGAAAGTGCTGTTCACAGAACCGTGAAAAACAACATGATTTTTGTTCATAGTTGTTGAATCGACCCGGAAAATATTGTATAATATCTTCAAATCGCTTTTTGCCGCCCGCCCCCCGGGCGGCAAAGAAAAAAGTAAATAGGAGGAAGACCATGGATTTAGGTTATGATGTGATCGTTACCATAACCGGTATTGTGCTGGTGTTTCTGATCCTCGTCCTGCTGATGGCCATCATCACGCTGGAGGGCAAGATCTTTGACGCCATGAACGGCAAGAAGGCAGCTGCCAAGGCTGCTTCTGCTGCAAAACCGGCTGCTCCTGTGAAACAGGCCGCTGCGCCCGCTCCTGCAAAGGCTGCTGCCCCGCAGGTCGAGGCCGGCATCCCCGGCGACGTTGTGGCAGCCATCATGGCAGCCATCTACTCTATGGGCAACGGCAAGTATGTGCTGAAGGCAGTCCGCCGCGGCAAGAATGGCTGGGGCAAGGCTGGCGTCAACGACACCACCGCACCCTTTTAACACAGGAGGAAAAACATGACTCAGTTTATTGAGACTCTGGTCGGTATTTTCCAGAGTTCCGGTTTTGCCAAGTTCGGTGAGCCGGGCGGCTGGCTGTACGCAGTGATGATCTGCGTGGGCTGCTTCCTGCTCTACCTCGCCATCGTCAAAGAGTTCGAGCCTCTGATCCTGCTGCCCATGGCTTTCGGCATGATCCTGGCCAACCTCCCCGGCAGCGGCGTCATCCACATGCAGTACTTCGTCGGTGACGGCCTCGAGCACCCGATGTGGGGCGAGATCCTGAACAACGGCGGTCTGGCCGATATGCTCTACATGGGCGTCAAGCTGGGCATCTACCCGCCGCTGATCTTCCTCGGCATCGGAACCATGACCGACTTCGCACCCCTGATCTCCAACCCCAAGAGCCTGCTGCTGGGCGCTGCCGCTCAGTTCGGCATCTTCGGCACTTACATGGGCGCTCGTCTGCTGGCTGCTACCGGTCTGGTGGACTTCACCCAGAAGCAGTCTGCCGCCATCGCCATCATCGGCGGCGCAGACGGCCCCACCGCTATCTTCGTCACCTCCCGTCTGGCTCCTGAGCTGCTGGGCTCCATCGCCGTCGCGGCCTACAGCTACATGGCTCTGGTGCCTGTTATCCAGCCGCCTATCATGAAGGCTCTGACCTCCAAGAAAGAGCGTACCGTCGTGATGAAGCAGCTGCGCACCGTGACCAAGACCGAGAGGGTCATCTTCCCCATCATGGTCACCATCATCGTCTCCCTCATCGTGCCGGATGCCGCCGTTCTGGTCGGTATGCTGATGCTGGGCAACCTGATGAAGGAGTGCGGCGTCGTGGACCGTATCCAGAAGACCGCCGGCAATGAGCTGATGAACATCATCACCATCTTCCTGGCTCTGTCTGTTGGCTGCACCACCTCTGCAAACACCTTCCTGAACAGCCGCACCCTGTTCATCATCGTGCTGGGCCTCATCGCATTCTCCTTCGGCACTGCTGCCGGTGTTCTCTGCGGCAAGGTCATGTATATCCTGACCGGCGGTCAGGTCAACCCCCTGATCGGTTCCGCTGGCGTTTCCGCTGTGCCTATGGCTGCCCGTGTTTCTCAGAAGGTCGGCCAGAGCGAGAACCCCTCCAACTTCCTGCTGATGCACGCAATGGGCCCCAACGTGGCCGGTGTTATCGGCTCCGCCGTCGCTGCTGGTATCCTCATCAACATCTTCGGCTAAGCATTTCCTGAAATTTCCGCTCCATCGTGGTATTGACCGCGGTGGGGCGGTTTTTGTTTGCATTGTTTTTATGTACAACTTTTTTGAAATGTGATATACTATATTTTAAGTGATATATCCAGAAATGATTGAAAAGAACAGGTGAAACAATGGCAACAGATCTCGCACAACAATTCTGCGCTTTGCGTGATACGTATATCGAAAAGCAGTTCGGACGCCTGAACGATATGCAGCGGGAGGCGGTGTTCACCACCAACGGCCCTCTGCTCATCCTTGCGGGTGCAGGCAGCGGAAAGACCACCGTGCTGGTCAACCGCATCGCCAACCTCATCCGCTTCGGCTCGGCCCACGGCTCCAGGTGGACGCCCCGGGAGGTGACGGAGGACGATGTGAAAGCCCTGCGCACCGCCATCATGACCGGCACCGACGCCCCGTCGTGGCTGGACGGGATGCTGCGGAAGGACGCCGTCCGGAGTTGGAACGTCATGGCCATCACCTTTACCAACAAGGCCGCCGGTGAGCTGAAAGAGCGTCTGCGCCGGATGCTGGGCGGGGAAGAGGGCGACGAGGTGTTCGCCTCCACATTCCACTCGGCCTGCGTCCGCATTCTCCGCCGCTGGGCCGAGGAGATCGGCTACCCCCGCAGCTTTACCATCTACGACAGCGACGACTCCCAGCGTGTCATGAAGGCTGTCTACAAAGAGCTGAACGTGGACGACAAGTTCTTCCCGGTCAAAAGCGCCATCAACCAGATGAGCCGCTGGAAAGATCAGCTCATCAGCCCGGAAGAGGCCCTGAAGACCCCGGCCCGGGACACGAAGGGCGCCCTTGCGGCCAAGGTCTATGCCGCCTATGAAAAGAAGCTCAAGGAGGCCGGTGCTTTCGACTTCGACGACCTCATCTACCAGACGGTCATCCTGCTGTCGGAGCACGAGGACGTGCGGGAGTTCTACCAGAACAAGTACAAATATCTGCTGGTAGACGAGTATCAGGACACCAGTGTGGCCCAGTTCCGGCTCGTGAGCCTGCTCACCGGCCCGGAGAAAAACATCTGCGTCGTGGGCGACGACGACCAGAGCATCTACCGCTTCCGCGGCGCGACCATTGAGAACATCCTCAACTTCGAGCGCATCTATAAAGGCACCAGGACCATCCGACTCGAGCAGAATTACCGCTCTACGTCAAATATCCTGAATGCCGCCAACTGTGTCATCCAGCACAACACCGAGCGCAAGGGCAAGACCCTCTGGACGAAGAACGGCGAGGGCGACAAGGTGCAGGTCTATACCGCCGAGAACGAGCAGGACGAGGCCAGTCATATCGCGGACGTCATCGGCCAGCACCTCAAAGAGGGCGGACATCTGGCCGACCACGCCATCCTCTACCGGATGAACGCCCAGTCGGCCCCCATCGAAAGCTACTTCACCCGTGCGGGCATCCCGCATAAGATCGTGGGCGGCCAGCGCTTCAACGACCGCAAGGAAGTCAAGGACATCCACTCCTATATGTCCATCGTGGCGAACCCCCGGGACGATGTCCGACTTCGCCGTATCATCAACGAGCCTGCGCGCAAAATCGGTGCGACGACCATCGAAGTCATCGCGGACTTGGCGGCTCAGCAGGGCATCAGTATGCTGGATGTCATCTCCCATGCCGACCAGTACGCCAAGCTCAGCCGCGCCATCGCGCCGCTGTTCAAGTTCTGGGACATCTACCAGAAACTGCAGGAATCGCTGGAAACGAAGACGCTGGATGAGTTCGCCTCCGATGTCATCGAGATCACCGGCTACCGCGCCATGCTGGAAGCCGACGCCGCCAAGGGCCACGAGGATGCCGCCGACCGTCTGCAGAACCTCGGCCAGCTGGTCAACAACGTCAAGAGCTACTGCGACCAGCACGGCGAAGAGGCTTCGCTGGAAGGCTATCTGGAAGACATCGCCCTCATCAGCGACATCGACAGCTACAACGAGAGCGCCGACCAGGTGGTGCTGATGACCATCCACTCGGCCAAGGGCCTTGAGTTCCCCTATGTATTCCTCATTGGCATGGAAGAGGGGGTCTTCCCCAGTGAGATGAGCAAGTATTCCGAGGCTGACCTCGAAGAGGAGCGCCGCCTGGCCTATGTGGGTATCACCCGCGCCAAGAAGGAGCTTTACATCTCCAACAGCGTCACCCGGATGCTCTATGGCCGCACCCAGCGCAACGAGCCCAGCCGCTTTCTCCGGGAGATCGAGCCGGAGTACATCGAAGAGACCCGCAGCCCGGTGCTGGAACAGCGCTCCCGTCTGGGCGGCTGGGGCAGCGGTTACGGCAGCGATACCGTGCCGGGCGGTGCGTCGGGCTACTCCGGCCCCTCCGGCTGGGGGCGTGCGGCCTCCGGTCGCGGCGGCTACCTTAGTAAAGAATACAACGCATCTGTGCCGGAAAATCGAGGCTTTGGTGACCGGTACGGAAAAAAACGAAGCGCAGCGTATGAAAGAACAGCGTCGATGCTGGCTGAGATGGAAGCAATCGCTGACGATCCGGAAGGATATATGAATGGTAAAGTGAGCGGCGAAGACTATATGGAATACGTTCGTAATCGTATGGATGGTCGAATGGATTCCGGCTTCGGCTCTGGCTATGGCCGTCCGGCAGCGCCCAAAGCGCCGGTCAAACCCGCAGGCGGCGGTGTGACCTCTTCGCCCCGTCCGGCAGCGGCATCCACCGGCCCCAAACACTATGAGCCGGGCGACATCGTGGAGCACAAGGTCTTCGGGCGCGGCAAGGTGCTGAAAGTCAAGCCCGCCGCCGGCGACCAGATCGTGGAGATCAGCTTCGAAAAGGTGGGCGTGAAGAAGACCATGGCCAACTTTGCGCCCCTTGTGAAGATAACGACGGAGGAATGAGAAAAATGATGACTGTCCGATTGATAGCACATACGCCGGAGCCGGAGAAGGTCGTGGCGGCTGCGGCGAAGCTCTGCTACTCCGACGCCCACATCACCGACCTGCTGGACGGGCTGGATGAGGAAAAGACTGCCCGCTTCCTGACCATGCTCAGCGATCTGGGCCACGCCAGCCCCATCGAGCACGCAAGCTTCACCTTCGGCATCGAGGGTGTCAGCCGTACCCTGCTGGCCCAGATCACCCGCCACCGCATCGCATCCTTCAGCGTCCAGAGTCAGCGGTACGTCCGTCTGGACGATTTCCGCTACGTCATCCCACCCGAGATCGAGGCCATCCCCGAGGCAAAGGCAGCGTTCATCGAGAGCATGAACGAGGACGCCAGGCGCTACCTCGACCTCGTGCAGAAGCTGGAAGACGGCCACACCGCCCGCCTGATGGCCGAAGGTCTGCCCGAAAAGCAGGCCCGGGCCAAGGCTTCCAAGCAGGCCAACGAGGACGCCCGCTTCGTGCTGCCCAACGCCTGCGAGACCAAGATGGTGGTGACCATGAACGCCCGCAGCCTGCAGAACTTCTTCCACCTGCGCTGCTGCAACCGCGCCCAGTGGGAGATACGGCAGCTGGCCGAAGAGATGCTGCGGCTGGTCTACCCGGTGGCACCCCATATCTTCCGCACCGCCGGCCCGGCCTGCGTGTCCGGCCCCTGCCCGGAGGGCAAGATGTGCTGCGGCCGCACCGCCGAAGTCCGCGCCCAGTACGCCGCGCTGAAAGGGGAGAAGGCAGAATGAGCAAGGGCAGGCTTCTTGTCATCGAAGGGCTGGACGGCTCCGGCAAGGCCACCCAGGCAAAGCTGCTGGCCGCCCATCTGGCCGAAAGCGGCTGCAAGGTGATGGAGATCACCTTTCCGGACTACGAGAGCGATTCCAGTGCGCTGGTAAAGATGTACCTTTCCGGCCGGTTCGGCGACAAGCCCGACGACGTCAACCCTTATGCGGCGTCCAGCTTCTATGCGGTGGACCGGTACGCCAGCTATAAGACCAAGTGGGGCAGCTTCTACGAGGCGGGCGGCATCGTCATCGCCGACCGCTACACCACGTCGAACGCGGTGCATCAGTGCTCCAAGCTCCCGCAGGAGCAGTGGAACGACTTCCTCCGCTGGGCCTTTGACTACGAATACAGGCTGCTGGGCTTGCCCGCACCGGACGCCGTGGTGTACTTACAGGTAGACCCCGCCGTGAGCCAGAAGCTCATGACCGGCCGCTATCATGGCGACGAGAGCAGGAAGGACGTCCACGAAAAGGACATTGAATATCTGGCCCGCAGCCGCCGTGCCGCCGAGTACTGTGCGGCGCATCTGGGCTGGGCCACCGTCCATTGCACGGAAAATGGAGCCATGCGCACCATCGAGGAGATTCAGGCCGAGGTGCGGGCGCTGGCGGAAAAAGAACTCGGATAACCGCGAAAATGGGAGGGATACTATCAATGTATCGTTTGATGCAGCCGTCGGATGAGGCGGCAGTCGTGGCACTGTGGCAGAAAGAACGCGGCGACAGCGCCGAGTTCATCAAGACTGCTCTGGAAAAGTTCGCCGGGGCGGAAAATATCTACGTCGCTGAGGAAAATGACGAGATAGCCGCTGCGGCGCTGGCGGTCCCCGTCACCCTCAAGGGACGCAGCGGCAGCTACCTCTACGGCCTCTGCGGGCAGGGAAGCCTGATTCTGGCAGGACTCGTGGACTATCTCTGTGCGCAGCAGAAGCTGCGGGGCGCGGGCTTCACCGTGGCCGTTCCGGCCGGACAGGAGCAGGCTGCGCTGCTGGAAAACAAGGGTTTCCAGCGGGCTTTTGCCCTCCGCTGCCTGCCCCGGGAGGTGTCCCGCAACCTGTGGAGTCAGGCGGAGTTCGACTCCGTGACGGCCCGCAAGCTCTGTGAGCTGCGGGAGCGCTTCTATCCCGATACCGTCCAGTTCCCGCCGGAGCAGATGGCCGTCGTGCTGACCGACCTCTACGCCCGGGGCGCGACCATCGTGTCCAACGAGAAGGGCTACGGCATCTACTTCCGCCGGGAGGACACCCTCTATTTTGTGGAGCTGATGGCCGATGATGACCGCTCTGCCGAGGTGCTGATGGAAGCGGCCCGGGAGAAGGAGGTCATCGTGGAGCGCGCCGTCATCACAGTGGGCGCGGCTCAGAATCTTTTCCTCGGCGAAGGCACTCGGCAGGACTACGGCATGATACGGTTCGACGCGGAGCCTTTCGATGTGGAAGAAAGCTATATGCGGCTGATGATGGAAAGCTGAACGGAATGGTAAAGGAGTGTGTACATGGCACACGATGCAAAACATAGAAAAAGCAGAAAAGGCGGCGCAGCGAAAATGATCCTGATGGTGCTGCTGATCCTGATACTGGCGGCGGGCGGCTGTCTGCTGGCCATCCGAAAAGAGATCAACGGCAGTGCTTCCGCTGGCAAAACGGTGAGTGTGAGCATCCAGCAGGGCAGCGGCGTGGCAGCCATCGCCCAGAAGCTCAAGACGGCGGGCGTCATCAAGTACCCCCACGTCTTCCGCTGGTATGCAGGCAAGCAGGGCGCGGCAGGCAAGCTCCAATACGGCGAGTTCGACCTCGCCCCCGGCAGCTCCTACGACGACATCATCGAGGCGCTCTCCGCCTACGCGAAGGCCGACAGTGTCCGGCTGACCTTCCCCGAGGGCACGACGGCCATCGCCATTGCGAAAAAAATGGAGGATGCCGGGCTGTGCAGCGCCGAAGACTTCCTCAAGGAGGCCAACACCGGCGACTTCAGCCAGTACAGGTTCTGGCAGTACGTCCCCGACGACAAGGACGCCCCGGACCGCTTCCTCAAGTGCGAGGGTTATCTTTTCCCGGATACCTACGATTTTCGGAAGGATGACACCGTCCATCATTACGTTGAGACGTTCTATTCTCACTTCGACAAGCAGATCACCGATGAGATGTATGCCGAGATGGAAAAGCAGGGGATGACCCTGCCCGAGGTGGTCACTCTGGCGTCCTTCGTGCAGGAGGAGGCCGGCAACGATCAGGACGATAATGTGGCGCAGGTGTTCCGCAACCGTCTGGCCGAGGGTTCGCCCTACCCCAAACTGCAGAGCAACACCTCCAGCTATGTCCAGAGCGACGCCGACAACAACTACCTCTGGAACTGGGTCGCGCCCTACTACGGCAGCTGGGACAGCATCCCGGAGAACATTCTGGAAGCCTACGACACCTACACCTGCACCGGCCTCTCCGCCGGCCCCATCTCCAACCCCGGCATCGCGGCCATCCGTGCGGCGCTTGCCCCGCAGCCCGACGATGAGGCGAAGGACGCCTATTTCTTTGTCACCGACCTTGCCGGTCACTACTACTACGCCCGCACCTACGCAGACCACCAGAAAAACTGCGATGAGGCGGCGAAAGTTAATAAAAGTATGAAGTAAAAGAGGAATACCATGTTACAGATACCGGAACTTCTGGCCCCGGCGGGCGACCTCGAGCGCCTGCGGTATGCCATCAACTACGGCGCGGACGCCGTCTACTGCGCGCTGCCCGAGTTCGGGATGCGCTCTGCACCCACCAACTTCACCCCGGAGCAGCTGAGCGAGGGCGTCATCTATGCCCACGCCCGGGGCCGCAAGGTCTACCTGACCATGAACACCCTGCCCACCAACGAGGAGGCTGACCGTCTGCCTCAGGCCATCAAGGACGCTGCCGCCGCCGGTGTGGACGCCTTCATCGTGGCCGACCTCGGCGTGTTGGACGCCTGCAAGACCTTCGCGCCCGACATCGACGTCCACATGTCCACCCAGACCGGCATCACCAACTGGGCCGCTGCCCGCGCCGCCTACAACATGGGCGCGAAGCGGGTGGTGCTGGCCCGGGAGATGACCCTGCAGGACATCGCCACCCTCCGCGACAAGACCCCGCCGGAGCTGGAAATTGAGGCTTTCGTCCACGGCGCCATGTGCATGAGCGTCTCGGGCCGCTGCCTGCTCTCCAACTACATGGCAGGCCGCGACGCAAACCGCGGCCAGTGCGCCCAGCCCTGCCGCTGGAAGTACTATCTCAGCGAGGAGACCCGCCCGGGCCAGCTCTATGAGATCGGCGAGAACGAGAACGGCAGCTACATCCTGAACGCCAACGATCTGTGTACCGCGCCCTTCCTCGACCTCATCTGCAACGCGGGCGTGGACAGCCTCAAAATCGAGGGCCGCGCCAAGACTTTCTACTACGTCGCCAGCGTGACGGCGGCCTACCGCCGCGCCCTCGACCAGTATCTGGCCGACCCGATGAACGAGAACTTCGAGCTGCCGGAAGAGGTTTTGGATGAGCTGACCCGCACCAGCCACCGCCACTATTCGCCCGGCTTCTACTTTGGCCGGGAGCAGGCCCGTCAGGCCACCGACAGCGCGACTTACATCCGCGAGTGGGAGTTTGTCGGTACGGTGGACGGCTGGGAGAACGGCGTCGCCAGCTGCCAGCAGCGGGGCAAGTGGAGCCTCGGCGACACGCTGGAGGTGCTCTGCCCGGATGGCCGCAGCATCCCGCTGGACCCCGCGTGGATCAAGAATGAGGCCGGTGAGCTGGTGGAGTCCACGCCCCACGCGATGGAGCGCTATACCATCCCCACCCCGGAGCTGCCGCCGATGAGCCTGCTGCGCCGGAAAGTCTGAGAATCAAAAGCAAAGCCGCCTGTCGTTCGTTGAATGACAGGCGGCTTTTATCGTTTATTTTCTATTATTCCGGCTTGACCTGCAGCTCCTGCTCGCAGTAGATGCAGCGATACTTGCCGTTGGAGCTCAGCTCGAAGATCTGGTCGCACTCTTCCTCGATGGAGGAGATGCAGCGGGGGTTCTTGCACCGCACGATGTTGACCAGACGCTTGGGGGGCTGGGGCTTTTCCTTCTTGACGGCCTTGCCGTTCTCGATGATGGTCACGCTGATGTCGGGGTCGAGATAGGCCAGCACATCGAGGTTGAGCCAGGAGGCGTCGCCCTCCACCTTGATGATGTCCTTCCGGCCCGACTCTGCCTTGTGGCTGCGGGCGTTCTGGATGAGGGCCACACTGGAGGTGCGGTTGCCCTTGATGCCCAGCAGGTCCATCAGGCCGATGGCCGTGCCTGCCTTGATATGGTCGATGACGATACCGTTCTGAATTTCATCAATGTTCAGCATCTCAGTTGCCCTCCTTTTCAGCCTTGGGGTCCTTGAGGCCCAGCAGTGTCATGATCAGCGCCATGCGGATGTAGACGGCGTTCTGCACCTGCTCAAAGTAGGCGGCGCGGGGGTCGTCGTCCACGTCCAGCGTGATCTCATTGACGCGGGGCAGGGGATGGAGCACGGCCATGTCAGGCTTGGCAAGGGCCATCTTCTCTTTGGTGAGGATATAGCTGTTCTTCAGACGGACATAGTCTTCCTCGTTGAAGAAACGCTCCTTCTGGACACGGGTCATGTAGAGGATGTCCAGCTCGGGCATGGACTCCTCGAGGCTGCGGGTCTCCTTGTAGGGGATGTGGTTGGCCTCGAGCACGTCGGTGATGATGTAGTCCGGCACCCGCAGCTCCTCGGGGCTGATGAGGACGAAGCGGATGTTCTCACAGCGCGCCATGGTCTTGATGAGGGAGTGGACGGTGCGGCCAAACTTGAGGTCGCCGCACAGGCCGATGGTCAGATCGTTCAGACGGCCCTTGCGGCGGCGAATGGTCATCAGGTCGGTCATGGTCTGGGTCGGGTGCTGGTGGCCGCCGTCGCCTGCGTTGATGACAGGGATGCGGGAGTACCGGCTGGCCCGCAGCGGTGCGCCCTCCTTGGGGTGGCGCATGGCCACGATGTCGGCATAGCAGGAGACGACGCGGATGGTGTCGGCCACGCTCTCGCCCTTGGATGCACTGGAGACGGTCTCGCTCGGGAAGCCGAGGACATGTCCGCCGAGGTTCAGCATCGCGGCCTCAAACGAAAGACGGGTGCGGGTGGACGGCTCGTAGAACAGGGTGGCCAGCTTTTTGTGGGCGGCCACGTCCTGATAGGCAGCCGGGTCGGCGCAGATGCGGTCGGCCAGGTCCAGCAGAGAGGCGATCTCCTGCTGACTGAAATCCAACGGATCGATCAGATGACGCATATTTTTTGTTTCCCTCCGTCAAAGAAGCTTTCGAAGAATCGAGAAGTCGAAGAAGTTCGTGTAGTAGCTCAACGAACGCATGACGGGATGGCAGAGCCGGTTGTAGCATATCTCATCCAGCAGCAGCATGGCCTCGCCCGGGGCCAGACGCATGGCGGCCCGGATGGGCTCGTCGCCGCAGCTGGCCTTGAGGTGGGCCACATTGGAGGCCACCTGCTGGCGGCACTCCCGCTCCAGAACATCGAAGATGTCACCCGACAGGTCGATGCGGGTGTAGTCCCGGTTCCCAAACAGGGCGCGGGGCAGGTAGTCGATGGAGTAGATGACGGGGGTGGTGTCGGCGAGGATGCGCTTCTTGATGCAGATGACATCGTCGCCGGGCTCGATGGCCAGATCACGGGCCAGCTCTTCGCCTGCGCGGACGGGGTAGATCTGGATGCCGTCGGCGTGGGGGTAGCTGCCAAAGCTGCGGATGAGCGGGTAATACTCCAGCTTCTGGTCCAACCGGCTGCGCAGGTTCAGGACACTTCGGTTGACCACTGTGCCGATGCCGCGCACCCGCTCGATGTAACCCGCACGCTCCATCTCGCTCAGCGCATCGCGGATGACGGTGCGGCTGACGCCGAGTTCGGCGGCAAGGTCTACCTCAGCGGGCAGACGGTCGGTCTGTGCATAGCGGCCTGTGCGCAGTTCCTCCAGCAGAGCGCTGACGATGCGGTCGCTGATGACAGCACCACCCAGGCGGCTGGAAGGGGATAAGCTGGAATCTCTCATGGTTCGTTTCCTCCGGTACACGGGCAGGGCGGCCCTGCCTGGACTTCCGAAAAAGCTGTGCCTGAGCACAAAAACTCTTTCTGCAAATATTATAGCATAAATTGACAATGATTCAAACGGCATTTATACTGGAATCAGCCGGAAAGTATGATTTTATTTTGGAGGGATAGAGCAAGAATGGAAATTCTTCTGCACAAAGTGTGCGGCCGGCCCGCAAGCCGCACCATGACCCTGCGCGCTGCCGGGCCGGAGGATGCCGCCGCCTTTTACGCCTTGCAGAACGAGGTGCGGGCCGCGATGCCCCACCCGGAGCAGTTCGTACCCGACACGCTGGAAAACATCGCCCGCTACCTGAAAGAGGACCTGTGCATCGGCGGGTGGGACGGCGGGCGGCTGGGGGCCTACTTCATCCTGCGGTACTGCGGGCAGGACGCGCACAACTACGCGGCCTTCATGGACATCCCGCGAGAAGAGTGGGACGGCTGGGCCAACGCCGACAGCGCCATCGTCCACCCCGACTACCGGGGCAACGGTCTGCAGCGGAAGCTGCTGGAAGCGGCGCTTGCCCGGCTCCGCCCGGGCATCGTGGGCATCGGGGCCACCGTCAGCCCGGAAAATCAGTACAGCCTGAACAACGCCCTGGCCAGCGGCTTTGAGATCGTCTGCCGCCGGGAGATGTACGGCGGGTATGACCGGTATCTGCTGGCGAAGAGGCTATAAAATGATACAGCTCCGCGTTTCTCCGGAAAGGCGGGGCTGTTCTTTTTTGGATACATCGGAAAAGTCATACCATTCACGAATCGACGCTGGTATGTCATGAAAAGGACTTGACAAGGGTATAGGGGGGGGGGTAAAATAGAACCGCAGAGACCCTGCAATCATTCAGGAGGTAAAAAAGTATGCGGTTACGGAAAAATATGAAGCGTGCGGCGGCAGCCGCCCTGGCCCTGAGCATGGCGCTTTCGGCGGCAGCCCCGGCGGCACTGGCAAAGGATTATTATATCGATGACGGTAATATTACGGTGACCGTTACGGAAGACGGCGACACCTATGTCCGTGTCGGCGATGCGAAAGACGATAAGGACATCGGCGAGAAAGATGACACGGACGTAGTCATCAAGGGCGGCAAGAACCCGGACAAACAAACTGAGAACAAGTCTGACGGGTCGGCAGACAAAGACACGGCGGACGAGGCTGAAGGACAGAAGCCGGTGGTGGATGCCGAGCCGGGAGAGCCTGCGGAGGAGACCGGCACGGAGCTCGTCGTCTGGCCCGAGAACGTGAACAGCGGGGAAGCCCAGAAAAAGGACGGGCCTGCGGATGCCGAGCCGAAGACACCTGACACGCCGGACACGCAGAAGCCCGAAGGGAAGACCGACGCCGCCACCCTCGAGGCATCGACTGAGCAGAAGCCTGCCGAGGAGGCCGCAGATGACGACGATGACGACCATGACATCATGACCTTTGAGGACAACACCGCCGGCACGGTGACAAAGGCTGTGAGCGAAGCGGCGAAGCATATCATTACGATTATCAACAACTACACCAAAAAGGATACGACGGTCACGATCGAAAACGTGAATATCGATGTGAGCAAAGATAATAAGGCCGCGCTGTCTGTAAAAGGCGAGGGTGACACGACCCTGAAGCTGGAGGGAAACAATACCCTGAAGAGTGGAGGGGGCCACGCCGGTGTGGAAAAAAATGATAATACTTCGAGCGGAGAACTGACCATCACAGCGGACAGTAACCAGGATACTTTAATGGCAGTTGGCGGTTCAGGAGGTGCAGGAATCGGGAGCGCTAATCATAATAGCACATCGAAATTGGGCATCACCGGCGGTACAATTACTGCAACAGGTGGAAATTATAGCGCGGGTATCGGTGGCGGAATCGGAGGAAATGCAGATGTGACGATTACCGGGAATGCGGTTATTAAAAAGGCGCAGGGAAACTATAATGGCGCTGGCATCGGCGGTGGCGGTGTCGGGAATGGAACTGTTACGATTTCTGGAAATGCAGTGGTCGAAGCGGCAGTCGGCGGTACAAGCGAACGTGGAGGTGCTGGCATTGGTGGCGGTGGCTGGAAAGATGGCGATGTCACGATTTCAGGCAACGCAAAAGTAGATGCACAGGGAGGGACTAGTGCGGCCGGCATCGGAGGCGGTGGTTCCGGCAGTGGAACGGTGAAAATTTCCGGAAATGTACAGGTCTCTGCAAAAGGTGGAAAAGCTGGAGACCAGTATAAAAAATATTTGGGTGATGGAGCGTCTATTGGTTCCGGCGGATATTCATCGAACAACAAGCCTACAGGTACACCGGTCGGAGGCGAAGAAATTGAGCTGGACTTTTCTGACATGACTGGCGGCTTTGTGGCTCGAATTGATGGAAAAACCGAGAGTGAACATATCCACGATTGGCAAGAAACGAATCGTGTGGCTGCAACTCAGGACTCGGCAGGCGAAGTAGAATACTTCTGCAAGGGATGTGGCTCGACGAGCGTGAAGATTCTGCCGGTCATGCAGCCTGAGGCAGAAGAAGACTCGAGTGACGCCGTCGTCCTCACCATAACCGGTGCGCCGACCTACGAGATGCATCAGGAGTCTACCCGCTACATCGTCACGGCAGATTCTGATACCGCCACCCTCTTCGGCTCTCTGGGCAATCTGGCAGAACTGAAAGCGCAGGGCGCAGATACCCTCGTCTTCCGCACCAAGAGCCGCGAGACGGCGCTGGACATCGATACCATGCTGTCGCTGGGCGCGGAGGACACCCTCTTCACCCTCACCCACAGCGGCAGCTCTGCAACCCTCACCGTGGGCGGCGCAGACCACAGCGAACTGATCCACTAACCAACCCCCAAGGCGGAGAGTTTCCGCATCCCTCCGCTTTGTACGAAAAGCCCCCGGCACGTTCCGCATCGTGCCGGGGGCTTTTTTGGTTATGGGCAGGCTTCCCTTTGTACAACCTCTCCGTCACGCCTGACGGCGTGCCACCTCTCCTGGTAGGAGAGGCCTTGGCAGTCCGCAGCGCTTCGTCTTCCATAGGAAACTTTTCCGCTCCGCCAGAGGCTCCCCTACCAGGGGAGCTGTCGAGCGAATGCGAGACTGAGAGGTTGGACGAAGGCACAGCTTACCGCTGTACAGCAACTTTAAGGTTCTCGTTCATCTTATGCCGTACCACCAGCAGGCAGGCCAGATGCACCAGTGCCGTCAAGATCCAGCTGACGGGGTAGCTGAGGTAAAGCATCGTGGTGGTGTGGAACAGCTGGAAGATGGTGGCGATCCAGACGAGGCGGAGCAGGCAGCTGCCCACGAGGCTGACCACCATCGGCAGGACGGAGTAGCCCCGGCCGCGCAGGCAGCTGGCCAGCACATCCATGCAGCCGCAGAGCAGATAGGTGGTGCAGATGATGTGCATACGGGCCAGACCGGCGGTCACCACGACCTCATCGGAGGAGTAGAAGTGGAGCAGCGGTTCGCCCAGCAGGGAAGCACCGCCGCCCAGCACGAGGCCGGTGACGGCGGCGCAGAGCAGGCAGTTGCGCATAACGCGGTCTAGGTTGTCGTACCGGCGGGCGCCCATGTTCTGGCTCGTAAAGGTGACAGCAGCCTGGGCGAAAGCGTTCATGGCGGTATAGACGAAGCCCTCGAGGTTGGAAGCGGCAGAGTTGCCGGCCACGACGATGGAGCCGAAGGAGTTGACCGCCGACTGGATGACGACGTTGGAGAGGCTGAACACGGTGCTCTGCAGACCGGCAGGCAGGCCGATGCGCAAGATCTGGCCCAGAGCCCCCGCATGGAAGCCCAGATGGCCGAGGTCGAGGTGGAGCGGGCCTTTCTCCTTCACCAGCAGGGCCGTGACCATGCAGGCGGAGACGGTCTGGCTGATGATGGTGGCCAGAGCGACGCCCGCCACGCTCATGGAGAAGAGGATGACGAACACGAGGTTCAACACCACATTGATGGCGCCCGCCACGGCCAGACAGAACAGAGGCCGCTTTGTGTCGCCCACGGCGCGCAGGAGGGCCGAGCTGAAGTTGTACAGCATGGTCATGGGCATACCGATGAAGTATATCTTGAGGTAGAGGGTGGACAGGCCGATGACATCCTCCGGGCAGCTCATCAGCTCCAGCAGGACGCGGGCGGCAAAAAAGCCCACCACGGCCAGAAAGAAGCCGCTGACAAGGCCCAGCGTCACGGAGGTCTGGACGGTGTTGCGGACGCCCTCATCGTCCTTCGCGCCGAAGCAGCGGGCCGCGACGACGTTCGCGCCCAGCGACAGGCCCACGAACAGGTTGACCAGCAGGTTGATGAGCGCACCGTTGGAGCCGACAGCGGCCAGCGCCGTGCTGCCCGCAAAGCGTCCCACGACGACGACATCGGCTGCGTTGAACAGCAGCTGCAGGATGCTGGACGCAGCCAGCGGCAGGGAAAACAGGATGATCTTTTGCAGCATGGGGCCGCTGGTCAAATCGCCTGTCCGGGTATTCTGTGCCATGAAAATGCTCTGCCTCCTCAAATATCAGATGGTACTCACGAAAAAACGCGCCGCTCAACAGCGAGCGACGCAGATAATATTATAATACGGTTTCAGGTAAAATACAAGTAAAATCAAAGCTTTTTCCGTACAAAAATGCACCCCCGCACACAGGGTGCAGGGGTGCGGAGGTATGTTTGCGAAACAGAACGCTTACTTCTGGGGCTTCATGTAGATGTGGTGAGGCAGACCGGCGATGTAGAGCGGGGTCAGCTCAGCCTGGATGAGGGGCCGTGCGTAAGCGAGGAAGTCTTCCGTCATCTGGGTGTGATTCTCGTTCATCCAGCTCAGCGGCACCTTCTTCTCGAGATTTGCGACCTCGCTGATGGGGTGCAGCTCAGTGGTACACTGATAGGGGCTGTTGGAGATGCGCTTCAGGGCCACCATCTGGCCGGTGACGCCCTCAAACGCAGCCTTGACAGCAGCACCGCCGACCTGATAGGCCTCGGTGATGTCGGTGCGGCTGGTCAGGTGGCCGGCGCAGCGCTGCAGGGTGGAAAGCTCGATGCAGCGGGTCTTGGTGTCCAGATTGCGGGCCACGACGTTGGCCAGATAGCGGGCGGTGCCGGTCAGGGCCTTGTGGCCGAAAGCATCCACCGCGTGGACATCGTCGGCCAGCTCACAGACATAGCGGCCATCCTCCAGCTTGACGCCCTCAGACACCGCGATGACGATGCTGGGCTTCTTCTCCTGCATCACGCGCACCTTCTCGACGAAGTGCTCCACATTGAAGGGGACTTCGGGCAGGCAGATCATGTCCACGCCCTCGCAGTCGTCGCTCTTGGCCAGTGCGGCGGCGGCGGTCAGCCAGCCGGCGTTGCGGCCCATGATCTCGACGACGGTGACATACTTGGTGCCATAGACGGTGGCGTCGCGGATGATCTCCTTCATCACCACGCCGATGTACTTGGCCGCAGAGCCGTAGCCGGGAGTGTGGTCGGTGACCATCAGATCGTTGTCGATGGTCTTAGGTACGCCCATGAAGCGGATGTCGCTCTGGATGCACTCGCCGTACTCAGCCAGCTTGCCGATGGTGTCCATCGAGTCGTTGCCGCCGATGTAGAAGAAGTAGCCGATGTCCAGCTTTTCGAGGATGGCGAAGAGCTTCTTGTACACGGCCTCGTCGGTGTGCCAGTCGGGCAGCTTGTAGCGGCAGCTGCCGAGGAAGCTGGAGGGGGTGCGCTTGAGCAGCTCGATGTCGAGGTCATCGGTCAGCAGGGTGGACAGGTCCACGACCCGCTCCTCCAGCAGACCGGCGACGCCGTTGCACATGCCGTAGACGATGTCCGCGCCGCGGCTCTTGCAGCTCTCGAACACACCAGCCAGACTTGCGTTGATGACAGAGGTGGGGCCGCCGGATTGGCCAACGATTGCATTTTTACCCATGATGATTTCTCCTTTTTTGTTTTTCTGTTTCGGCTTTATCAAATCGTGCAGGAGCACGAAAACAGACGCGGGGAAGGGGAGAAGCGAGTTTCCTTACAGGCAGATGTGGCGGGGCGTACCGTTGACGTAGACGGGGGTGACCTCGTCGAGGATGAGCGGGCGGGCGTATTCCTCGAACGCCGCCGTCACCTGCATCCCGTCGGGGGTGATCCAGTCCAGCGGCACCTTCTTTTCGAGGTTTGCCACCTGCTGGACGTCCACCGCTTCGGTGATGCACTGATAAGGATACTCGGAAACGCGCTTGAGCGCGATCATTTTGCCCGTCTCACCGGCAAAGGCTGCGGCTGCCGCTGCGCCGCCCACGGCGTAGGCCTCGGTCACGTCGGTGCGGCTGGCCAGATGGCTGGCGCAGCGCTGCAGCGTCGAGAACTCGATGGCGCGGCTCTTGCAGTTCAGCTTGTCGTGGATGAGGTCGGACAGATAGCGGCTGGTGCCGCTGAGGATGGCTTTGTGGCCGAAAGCGTCCAGCTGGCCTGCCGTGGACACGAGGTCGCACAGATAGGTGCCGTCGGCGGTCTTGACGCCCTCGCTGGCCGCGATGATGACGTTGGACTTCACCCGCTGCAGCTCATCCACTCTGGCGAGGAACTTGTCCTGTTCAAAGGGGACTTCCGGCAGAAGGATGAGGTCGGGGCCGTCGCTGTCGTCGCCGCCTGCGAGGCAGGCCGCACCGGCCAGCCATCCGGCGTGACGGCCCATGATCTCGGCCACAGTCACGCTGCGGATGTCGTAGACGGAGGAGTCACGGATGACTTCCTTGAGGATGGTGGCGATGTACTTGGCCGCAGAGCCGTAGCCGGGGGTGTGGTCGGTGAGGCAGAGGTCATTATCGATGGTCTTGGGTACACCGATAAAACGCACCGCACTGCCTACCTGTGCGCCGTAGCGGCTGAGCTTGGCGATGGTGTCCATCGAGTCGTTGCCGCCGATGTAGAACACCGCGCAGATGTCGTACTTGTCAAACAGGGTGAACAGCTTGACGTAGGGCGTGGAGTCCGCCTCCGGCTCGGGGAGCTTGTAGCGGCAGCTGCCCAGATAGCTGGACGGCGTGCGCTTGAGCAGCTCGATGCTGAGCCGGTCGTCCAGCAGGACGTTCAGCTCCACGAGTTCCTCTTTCAGCAGTCCCTCGATGCCGTATTTCATGCCGTAGACCTTGTCTGCGCCCAGACTGCAGGCGGCTTTATAGACGCCTGCGAGACTGGAATTGATGACGGCGGTAGGGCCGCCGCTCTGGCCGATGATGACATTCTTGGCCATGAGAACCTCCTTGTACCATTTACCGATAAATTGGACTTCCTGTGCGCCGCAGCACCGCTCCGCGCTGTCCCCGTTTCGCGGTCCGTACACCCTGCACAGTGTACGGACAGGGGAACAGCCAACAATCAATGACTGCAACTCGCACAAAAATTCTGGCAGGTCGTGCAAGCACTTCGAGAAATGTGTGCAAGAATCTGCTCTTCTTCTATTGTAACCGTTTTACCTGTTGTATGCAAGACCTAATTGGTTGCAGAGGAAAAAAAATTATGATAAAATAGGTGCTGCACAGATCTGCCGGGCCGGAAAGCGGGGATAACCCGCCGACACCCGGGCAGACTAAGAGCAGAACCAAACGAAAGCGGGAACACCTTTATGGGCATGTCACACGATTATCATAGCACGGGCCGGCGCCGCAGAGGCGGCCCCGGCGGCGTCATCCGGTTTACGGGGGCCGTGGCCGGCATCCTGCTGGTGAGCTTTGCCATCACGGCCATCCTCGAGCACGGACAGGCACAGCCCGAAGAGCTGCCTACCGTGACGGCCAACGGCACGGCGCAGAATATTCTGGCCCCGCTGCCCATGCAGGGCGCGGCGGACAGCACCACCGACAGCGGCAACGCAGGCACAGCGGCAGCGGACGGCACGCCCGCCGTGACCCTCGAACAGTTCGGCCCGGCCCGTCAGACGGCGGGAGCCTACAGCGTCAAAGCCTACGACAGCAGCGTCATCCGTCAGCCCGCCAGCGGTCAGGTCGATTTGAGCTACTTCTCCGATGCCGCCTTCCTTGGCGACAGCCTGACGGTGGGCTTCTCCGACTATAAGATCAACCTCGGCGGTGCACTCATCTGCGGCTACACCGGCGTCGGTCCGGATGCCATCGTCAATCGCAGCGCCGTCAAGAGCAGTGTGCGGGGCGAGGAAGTCGCGCTGGACGTGCTGGCCGCTGCTCAGCCCAAGAAGCTGTATATCCTGCTGGGTACCAACACCCTGACCACCGTGGGCGCGGCGGATCGCTTCCTCGCTTACTACGGCCAGATGCTGGACGTGCTGCGCCAGACGCTGGGGGAGGACTGCGTCATCTATGTTGAGTCCATCCCGCCTGTCCGCCCCGAGGCCGCAGCGGAAAAGCCGGGCCTTGCCTCGGACATCATCCGCTCGGTGAATGAGCAGCTGGCCCTGCTGGCCGCAGATAAGGGCTGTGTCTACCTCGATTTGTGGGAGACGCTGGCCGACGGCGAGGGCAATCTGAAAGAGGTGCTGGCTGCGCCGGACGGCGTCCACTTCTCGGCGGGCAACGGCTACGGCGCGTGGGTCACTTACCTGCGCAACCACGCCAAGTATTCTGCCGATAATGCATGGACACCCGGCAGTGCCTACGCAGGCTGAGCGCAAAACCAAAAAGAACAAAAGCATCCGTGATGCCCTGCCCCGGGAGGGGGAGAGAAACATCACGGATGCTTTTTTTGCAGCAAAAATCCCGCCCCCTGTACCAGTGATACGGAGGACGGGACGTTTTGTTTTTATGGAGAAGGGCAGAGGAACGAATTACTTCATCTTGCTCTTGGCCTTCATGCGCTGCTCGTGGTTGAGGATCTGCTTGCGGATGCGCAGGTTCTCGGGGGTGACCTCCAGCAGCTCGTCCTGAGCCAGGAACTCGAGGCAGCCCTCGAGGCTCAGCTTGCTGATGGGGATAAGGCGCAGAGCATCGTCAGAGCCGGAAGCACGGGTATTGGTCAGGTGCTTGGTCTTGCAGACGTTGACATCGACGTCCTCGCCGGAAGCGGTGTAGCCGATGACCATGCCCTCGTAGACCTTCTCGCCGGCGCCCACCAGCAGAGTGCCGCGCTGCTGCGCGTTGAACAGGCCGTAGGTGACGGCCTCGCCGGTCTCAAAGCTGACCAGAGAACCGGTGGAGCGGTTGGCGATCATGCCAGCCCAGACGTCATAGCCATCGAAGATCTGGTTGATGATGCCCTCGCCGTGGGTATCGGTCAGGAACTGGTTGCGGTAGCCGAACAGGCCGCGGCTGGGCATACGGAACTCCAGACGCACACGGTCGGAACCCAGAGACTCCATCTGCTGCAGGATGGCCTTGCGCTGGCCCAGACCGGTCATGACAGCACCCTGATACTGGGAGGGAACGTCGATGACGACGTGCTCCATAGGCTCGTAGGTCTTGCCATCGATGACCTTGGTCAGAACGTGCGGGGGAGAGACCTGCAGCTCATAGCCTTCGCGGCGCATGGTCTCGATGAGGATGGACAGATGCATCTCACCACGGCCCATGACACGGAAGGAATCGGTGGTGGCGGAATCCTCCACCTTCAGAGCGACGTCCTTCAGCAGCTCTTTCTGCAGACGGTCACGGATCTGGCGGCTGGTGACATACTTGCCCTCACGGCCGGCCAGCGGGCTGTCGTTGACGGAGAAGGTCATCTCGACGGTGGGGTCGTTGATCTTCACGAAGGGCAGCGGCTCGATATTGGAGGGGCTGCACAGGGTGTTGCCGATGGTGACATCGGGCAGACCGGAGAAAGCCACGATGTCGCCTGCGGTGATGTTGTCGCAGGGCTGACGGCCATTGGCCTGGAAGTCATACAGCTTGGTCAGACGGCCGCGCATTTTGAGGTCGGGGTTGTGCCAGTCGCACACGACCACTTCCTCGCCCACCTTGGCGACGCCGTTCTGGATGCGGCCGATGCCGATGCGGCCAACGAACTCGTTGTAGTCCACAGAGGACACCAGCATCTGGAAGGGAGCCTCGGGGTCGCCCTCGGGCGGCTTGATGGTGCTCAGCAGGGTGTCGAACAGGGGGACCAGGTCGGTGCCGGGTACATCGGGGTCAAGGCTTGCAGTGCCGTCACGGCCACAGCAGAACAGCATGGGGCAGTCCAGCTGCTCGTCGGTAGCGCCCAGGTCCATCAGCAGGTAGAGGACTTCGTCGATGACTTCCTTGATGCGGGCATCGGGACGGTCGATCTTGTTGATGGCGACCACAAGGCTCAGATTCTGCTGCAGAGCCTTCTGCAGCACGAAACGGGTCTGGGGCATGCAGCCCTCAGCAGCATCCACCAGCAGCAGAACGCCGTTAACCATCTTCAGCACGCGCTCGACCTCGCCGCCGAAGTCAGCGTGGCCCGGGGTATCGACGATATTGATCTTGACGCCCTTGTAGGTGCAGGAGCAGTTCTTGGCCAGAATGGTGATGCCGCGCTCACGCTCGATGTCACCGCTGTCCATGACACGCTCTGCCACAGCCTGATTGTCGCGGAAAGCGCCGCTCTGGCGCAGCAGGGCGTCCACCAGCGTGGTCTTGCCGTGGTCAACGTGAGCGATGATAGCGACATTGCGCAAATCGTTACGAACCATAAAATACAACCTCTCTATTTTGAATCTCAGTAGAAGTTACGTCATACGATTTAAGTTTATATCATCCGGGGGTGGTTTGTCAAGATTGTATAAAAATTTTTTGATGGATTCGGCGTTTTGCCTGAGAATCGGCGATCGATTTGGGCGGCATTACAGCGCGAAACGTGATATACTTAATGTACTAAAGTTGGATGATCCCGTTGGAGGTGTGTCTATGAAACTGACGTTTTTGGGTGCCAACCACGAAGTGACCGGCAGCTGTACCCTCTTGGAAGCAGCGGGACAGCGCTACCTCATCGACTGTGGTATGGAACAGGGCAAGGATGTCTATGAGAACCAGCCCATCCCCGTTGCGCCGGGCGAGATCGACGGCGTGCTGGCCACCCATGCCCATATCGACCACACGGGCCTTCTGCCTCTTCTGGTGCGCAACGGCTTCCGGGGCAGGATCTACGCCACCAGGCCCACGGCAGAACTGTGCAGCATCATGCTGCGCGACTCGGCGCACATCCAGGAATTCGAAGCCGAGTGGAAGAACCGCAAGGGCCAGCGCTCCGGCGCAGAGCCTGTGGAACCCATGTACACCATTCAGGACGCTGAGGCAGCCATCGCGCTGTTCCGTGGCTATGATTACAATAAAGAGATCGAGCTTGCGCCCGGCATCGTCATCCGCTTTGTGGATGTGGGCCATCTGCTGGGCTCGTCCAGCATCGAGATATGGGTGACGGAGAACGGTGCGACCACAAAGCTGGTCTTCTCCGGCGACATCGGCAACCTCGACCAGCCGATCATCAAAGATCCCACGTATCTGAAGGACGCAGATTATGTCTTTATGGAGTCCACCTACGGTGACCGCAGCCATGGCCCGCGGCCTGACTATGTGGCAGAGCTGGCGAAGATCCTGCAGCGCACCTTCGACCGCGGCGGCAATGTGGTCATCCCGAGCTTTGCAGTGGGCCGCACCCAGGAACTGCTCTACTTCATCCGCGAGATAAAGGAAAAAAATCTGATCACCGGCCACGGCTGTTTCCCGGTGTACATCGACAGCCCGCTGGCCATCGAGGCCACCCGCATCTTCAAGGACACCGACTCCTCCTGCTTTGATGAAGAGACCAACGCTCTGCTGGCAAAGGGCATCGACCCCATCCAGTTCCCGGGCCTGAAGGTCAGCGTCACCAGCGATGAGTCCCGTGCCATCAACACCGACCCCGTGCCGAAGGTCATCATCTCGGCCAGCGGCATGTGTGAAGCGGGCCGTATCCGCCACCACCTCAAGCACAACCTCTGGAGGAAGGAATGCACCATCCTCTTTGTGGGCTATCAGGCCGTGAACACGCTGGGCCGCTCTCTGCTGGAGGGTGCGGACAACGTGAAGCTCTTCGGCGAATCCATCGAGGTGCAGGCGGAGATCTGCCAGCTCACCGGCCTTTCGGGCCACGCCGACAGGGAGGGCCTGCTGAAGTGGGTCAACTCCTTTGAGCCGAAGCCCAAGCGGGTGTTCATCATCCACGGCGAGGATGAGGTGGAGAACATCTTTGCCCAGACCCTCACGGAGCAGGGGTTCAACGCCTGCGCACCTTATAATGGTGAGCAGTGGGCCATCGGTGCCGAGGGCGCGGTCTGCCTGAAGGAAGGCACCCGTATTCGCATCGAGCACCACATCAGCGAGGGTGCAGCCCGTGCGGCTACCGTCTTCCAGCGCCTGCTCAATGCCGGCAAGCGCCTGCTGCGGGTCATCGAGCACAACGAGGGCGGTGCCAACAAGGACCTCGCCAAGTTCGCCGACCAGATCAACGCTCTCTGCGACAAGTGGGACAGATGAGGCAGACATCCCTGCGGCATAGCTGCTCCGAAAACATCGTTCTGAAATAAAATGATGTAAAACCGACCCGAGTTCGTGTACCCTCGCACGGCTCGGGTCGGTTCTTTTTTGCGTCCAAAAGAGGAAAACACAGTTTTCTGTGCGCTTTTGCAAAAGTTTCCGACTATTTCATGAGAATCGTTGACTTTGAATGCGCAAAATGCTACCATATGGCACAAGAAAAGACAAAGGCGACAAAATAAAGTTGTTTCATGGGCGCAGAGGCGGCATCTGTGCGGGAAACGGCTCGAAGTTTTTGTCTGCGTGCGGAGGGTATCGGCAGAAGCCTCCGCACAGGAAATGACTGCATTGCATCATTCAATTAAAAAGTCAACAAAAAGAAAGGTCGTGGTCTCTATCGCAATCAAGGAATATTCCATGTCCCGGGACTCCACCCGGCAGCTCTCACCCAGCTTCAAGGTGCGGGAGTTTGCCTGCAAGGGCAGCGATGTCGTCCTCCTCGACGACGAGCTGGTAGTGCTGCTGCAGTGCATCCGGGAGCACTTCGGAAAGCCGGTGCATATCACCAGCGGCTACCGCACCGCTGCCCACAACGCTGCCGTGGGCGGCAGCAAGTCGAGCCAGCACCTTCTGGGCCGGGCGGCGGATTTCCACGTCGAGGGTGTGCCGGTGGCTGCCGTCGCCGCCTACGCCGAGACTCTGCTGCCCTCCCGGGGCGGCATTGGACGGTATCCAAAGGACGCCGCCCACCCGAAGCGCAGCACCGGCTGGGTGCATATCGATACCCGGGCGGGCAAGAGCCGGTGGAAGATGTAAAAAGACTCTGAAACTGTTATTGCTATTACAATATGAAAGCGGCCCTCTCCCGGAAAAGGGAAGAGGGCCGCTTTCCTGCAGCAACGCCCCCGCTGGTGGAAACACTGGCGGGGACGTCAGGTTTATGAATCGGCGCGCAGGAGGTCGGCGGGTCTGATGTGCAGGATGTCGCAGAGTGCAAAGAGATTATCTGTTTTGGGCATCCCGGCGCCTCGCTCATAATAGCCGATCGTGCCGATGGTGACACCAAGCTTCTCCGCAAGCTCCAGCTGCGTCAGCCCGGCGGCCTGCCGTGCCTCACGGATGATACGGGCAGATTCGGGGTGGCTGCGGGTGGGCATAAAGAATCACCTCTTTTGCTTATTGTGTCTTGATAATACCACATAAAATCTAAAAAGCAAGAAAAAATATCTTGGGAGGATTCGAGAAGATGCTGATATCTAAGCGCCCTAAAAAGACACAAACGACCCGCCGAAGAATGCGGGAGGGAGGCGGAATGGCTCACACCCGAGCCAGAAGCTCTGCGGGCGTAAATGCCATAACGCTGCTTTTGGTGAAGTCCCGGACATTGCGGGTAATGATGTAGTTGGCATGGATCCGCTCAGCGGTGACGCTCTGAACTGCATCTTCAAAATCAGCCCAATGCAGCGCAGCCGCTTTAGACACGTCGGCAGAAGTGAGGTCTGCAAATTCGAAGATCAAGCCGAGCCGCTGGAGAACATCTTCGATTTTCTCCGGCGTAAGCTGTTTGCGCATGATGTAGACCAAATTCGCAAACGTCAGCGCAGAGATATACCCCTTTGCCTGCTCAGTTTCGCAGAGCTTCCAGACAAGAGAGGATTCTTTAACGAACTCGGGACGGTTCAGCAGAACATCCAGAATGATATTTGCGTCAATCAGCAACACCATACTTTTCTGCCAGCCTTTCCGATTTTGCTTCGTCAAGCTCAATATCGCCGTGCAGGATGCCGGTCAAAGAGTCCGTCAGATAAGACACCGCAGCCCCCTTCGGGATGAAACGCCCAACTTCGCGCCCGTTTTTCGTGACGATGATTTCCTGACCGTTCAGAACCAGATTCAGGTAGCGTCCAAAATTATTCTGCATTTCCGTTGCAGTAGCAGTTGCAGCAACCATAAAGGCACCTCCTTGTTTTAGCTATTTTTAGTATACTCCATAATAGCTAAAATATCAAGAGAACGTGCAAAAAAGCAGGGAAGAGAGCGGCGGTTCGAATGAACAAAAAATAGAAGTGCAACCAGAACATAAGAAAACTGCCCAGATTCTAACGAATCTAGGCGGTTTTTGGTGGAGCGGGCAATGGGAATCGAACCCACCTCCTCAGCTTGGAAGGCTGATATACTAGCCGATGTACGATGCCCGCGTATTCTGTTTTGCCGGGATGCAAGCAGTATTATAGCATGATTCACGGCAAATGTCCAGCATTTTTTGCCCAAAGTGCAGAAGGAGAAGAAACCTTTGCCGCTGAGCTGACGTTTGCCTGTTTACTTTGGAGCAGTTTTATTGTAAAATAGACAGGAGATAAAACCGGCGGCGCACAGCGCGGCCAAATCTGATACAGGTGGTGTATGTTATTATGGCATTGAAATATCAGCGTATCCTTCTGAAGATCAGCGGCGAGGCCCTCGGCGGCGAAAAGGGGACCGGTTTCGACGAGCCGACCATGGACGCGATCTGCGGCGGCGTAAAGAAGGCCCATGAGCTGGGCGTTCAGATCGGCATCGTCGTAGGCGGCGGCAACTTCTGGCGCGGCCGTTCCAGCGGCAAGATGGAGCGTACGCTGGCCGACAAGATCGGTATGCTGGCAACGGTGATGAACGCTCTGGCTGTCTCCGACAAGCTGGAGCAGCTGGGTGTGCCGACCGAGGTGTTCACCTCCATCACCATGCCGCAGGTGGCCCCGGCCTTCACCCGCAAGGACGCTCTCCGCGCAATGGACGAGGGCAAGATCGCCATCTTCGGCGGCGGTACGGGCAACCCCTTCTTCTCCACCGACACGACCACTGCCCTGCGCGCCGTTGAGGTGAGCGCAGACATCATGTTCAAGGCCACGATGGTGGACGGCGTCTATGACAAGGACCCCCACAAGTACCCCGACGCCAGGAAGTACGAGACCCTTACCTTTACCAAGGTGCTGGAAGACCGTCTGGCTGTTATGGACGGCACTGCCGCCACCCTCTGCCGGGACAACAAGCTCCCCATCCTCGTGTTCGATCTGGCCGACCCCGACAACATCGCCCGTGCTGTGCAGGGTGAGAACGTGGGTACACTGGTCTACGAGGGCTGAGCATACCGCCCCGCTTCCGACAATAGAATATCCCAGACGCCTTTTCGCGGCTGGTGAGAATTGATAACAAACAGGAGACAAGGACAATGAGCAGCAACACCAAGGCATTCGAAGACAAGATGAAGAGCGCAGTCGAGCATCTGGAGCGCGAACTGAAGACCGTGCGCGCAGGCCGCGCCAACCCCGGCGTTCTGGACAAGGTGACCGTGGATTACTACGGTTCTCCCACGCCCATCCAGCAGGTGGCTTCTGTGGCTGTCAGCGAGGCCCGCACCCTGACCATCACCCCGTGGGACCGCACCCTGCTGCGCGCCATCAGCAAGGCGATCCTGGCCAGCGATGTGGGCATCAACCCCATTGATGACGGCCAGACCATCCGTCTGAACTTCCCGGCTCCCACCGAGGAGCGCCGCAAGCAGCTGGCCAAGGAAGTCTCCAAGATGGGCGAGGAGGCAAAGGTCGCCGTCCGCAACGTCCGCCGTGACGCCATGGATAAGGCCAAGGCCATGAAGAAGGCCGGTGAGCTGACCGAGGACACCCAGAAGACCATGGAAGAGGACGTCCAGAAGCTGACCGACAAGTATGTGAAGAACATCGACGCTGCCGTGGAAGAGAAGCAGAAGGAGATCATGTCCGTCTGATTCCGACTGCAGGCAAAGCAGGGAGGTGCCGTGCGCTGAAAGAAGGTGCGCGGCACTTTTTGCCAGACGAGACGTAGAGGAAGAAGAGCATGGAGCATTCAAAGGATTTTGCGAAGGGACTGTCCATCGGCATCATCATGGACGGCAACGGCCGCTGGGCCAAGAGCCGCGGCCTGCCCCGCACCGCCGGCCATAAAAAGGGCGCACAGGTCTTTCAGGACATTGCGGACTACTGCGATGAACTGGGCGTAGAGTCGGTGTATTTTTACGCATTCTCGACCGAAAACTGGAAGCGTCCCGCCGAGGAGGTAGGCGCGATCATGCGGCTGTTCGGCGAATACCTCATCAAAGGCTTCGACTACGAGAACCGGAACGTCCGCATCTGCTTCATGGGCGACCGCACGGTGCTGGAGCCCAAGCTGCAGGAGCTGATGAACAAGCTGGAGCGGGACTCTGCCTGCAAGACCGGCCTGACCATCAACATCGCCATCAACTACGGCGGACGGCCTGAGATCGTCCGGGCGGCCCGGAGCCTCGCGGCCAGGGCGGCTGCGGGCGAGCTGAAGCCTGAGGACATCACGGAAGAGGCTCTTTCGGCCCAGATGTACACCGCCGGCCAGAAAGACCCCGACTTCATCCTCCGCCCCAGCGGAGAGAAGCGGCTCTCCAACTTCATGCTCTGGCAGGCGGCCTACTCCGAACTGGTGGAAATGGACGTTCTGTGGCCTGATTTCACCCGTGATGACCTCGATGCCGCCATCATGGAGTTCAACCGGCGCTCCCGCCGCTTCGGCGGACTCTGAGAGCAGCAACCGATACGCAAGATGCCGCGCAGCGTGCGCGGCCCCCGGAGAGCGACCGGCATTTCCTCGGGCGCTGACGCTGCAGACCCTGCCAGAGCAGGGGAGCGGCTCCCGGACGAAACAAAGGAGAACATGAAACTATGAAAACACGAATCATCACAGCCGTGGTGGGCCTGATCGTTCTGGCAGGCGTCCTGTTCACCTTCGATACGCTGGTGTTCAATCTGGTCATCGCGGCCATCACCCTCATCGCCCTGCATGAAATTTACTCTGCGCTGGGTTTTGAAAAGCAGGACTGGCCGTTGCTGGCTGTTCTGGTGCCCTACACACTGCTCATCATGCTGTCGAGCTACAGCGTCTTCCGGGCGATGGTGATGCCCGCTTCCTTCCTCGTGGTGCTGTTCTATGCCATCTACCTTGTAGTGCGCAACGGCGTTATCAGCTACCAGAAAGCCAGCGGCCTCGCCATGTTTTCGGGCATTGTGATCTTCTGCTTCTACTCGTTCATCCGGCTCAAGGAGATGCTGCCGGTGGAGGAGTATGGCTACGACGCCATCTTCTTCATCCTGCTCATCCTCTGCTTCGCCTGGGGCGGCGATACCTGCGCCTACTTCGCGGGCCGCGCCTTTGGCAAGCATAAGCTCTGCCCGGTGGTCAGCCCCAAAAAGACGGTGGAGGGTGCTGTTGGCGGCGTGCTGGGCACTATGGTGTTCGGTGTGCTGATCACGGTCATCTACTCCATCGCAGCGGACCGGATGGAAGAGTTCACCCGCTCCAACATTGGCGTATCCATGTATGTCATCATTGCGCTGCTGGCCTGTGTGGCTGCGGTGCTGGGCATCTACGGCGACCTGTTCGCCAGCGTGGTCAAGCGCCAGTGCGGCATCAAGGACTACGGCACCATCTTCCCGGGCCACGGCGGCATCCTTGACCGCTTCGACAGCGTGATGTTCATCGCGCCCTTCGTCACCATGGTGGTCATCGCAGCATTCTACAATTAAGATCAGCAGGAGATCGATTCTTTATGGCTAAGAAAATCACGCTGCTGGGCTCTACCGGCTCCATCGGCACCCAGAGTCTCGATGTCGTCCGCGCTCAAGGGTATGAGGTGTTCGGCCTGTCGGCTCACAGCCAGACGGATAAAATTTTGCAGCAGATAGAAGAATTCCACCCGAAATACGTCTGCATGACCAGTGAGGCCGGTGCCGAAAAGCTTTCGGCTGCGCTGGCCGGCCGCGCCGATGCACCCAGGCTCCTGACCGGCCCCGAGGGCCTGAAGACCCTCGCCGCGATGGACGGCCCGGACGTGGTGCTGAACAGCGTGGTGGGCATCGCGGGCCTCGGAGCAAGCCTTGCCGCCATCGAGAGCGGCCATGACCTGGCCCTCGCCAACAAGGAAAGCCTCGTCACCGGAGGCCATCTCGTCACCCAGGCCGTGGCGAAGCACGGCGTCAGGCTGCTGCCCGTGGACAGTGAGCACTCGGCCATCTTCCAGTGCCTGCAGGATAAGGAGAGCGCCAAGAGCCTGACCAAGATCCTGCTGACGGCCTCCGGCGGCCCCTTCTTCGGCATGAAGACCGAAGAGCTGCGGGGCAAGACCAAGGCCGACGCCCTCAAGCATCCCAACTGGAACATGGGCGCAAAGATCACCATCGACAGCGCCACCCTGATGAATAAGGGCCTCGAGCTCATCGAGGCTGTGTGGCTGTTCGGTCTGCCTCCGGAGAAGATCCAGATCGTTGTCCAGCGCCAGAGCATCGTCCACTCGGCGGTGCAGTACAGCGACAACTCCATCATCGCCCAGCTGGGTGTGCCGGATATGCGTATCCCCATCCAGTATGCGCTGACCTATCCGGCCCGTGTGCTGGGCGTCGTGCCGGAGCTGGACTTCACCACCCTCAAGCTGCTGACCTTCGATGTGGCCGACGAGGAGACTTTCCGCTGCCTCGCCGCCTGCAAGAAGGCCATCAAGAAGGGTGGTCTCGGCCCCTGCGCCGCCAACGGTGCCAACGAGGAGGCCGTCAAGCTCTTCCTCGAGGATAAGATCGGCTTCCTCGACATCGGCCGTCTGGTGGAGGCTGTCGTGGACAGCGACAGCTTCGGCGGCGACTACAGCCTCGCGGATGTGTATGAGTGTGACCGTATGGCCCGCGCATTCGTGAGAGCACACCTGTAATATAGGAGAAATAATGTCAGTTTTCATCACCTTTGCTGCTGCGCTGCTCATCTTCGGCGCGGTCATCGCCATCCACGAGTTCGGCCATTTTGCAGTGGCAAAGCTCTGCGGGGTCCAGGTCAACGAGTTTTCCATTGGCATGGGTCCGACCCTCATCAAGACCTACCGCAAAGGCACGCAGTATACCCTGCGGCTCCTGCCCGTAGGCGGCTTTGTGGCGCTGGAAGGGGAGGAGAGCCCCGAGAGCGAGCAGGCCGAGGGTGGAAGCGGGGACGATGACGGCCCGGACATCCCGCCAGAGGTGCTGGCGCAGCGGACAGGCAAGCCGCTGAACGAGGCGGCTGTCTGGCAGCGGATGCTGGTGATGGCGGCAGGCGCGGTGATGAACTTCGTGCTGGGCTTCGTGGTGCTGCTGCTCCTCATCTCGCTGCGCAGTGAGCCCATCACCAGCAAGGTCATCTATGCCGTGGAGGACAACGCCCTCTGCGGCCAGACCGGCCTGCAGGCCGGCGACGAGATCGTGGCCGTCAACGGTCGGCACTGCTTCGTGGCCAACGATATGCTCTACGAGCTCATGCGCACCGAGAGCTACCGCGCGCACTTCACCGTCCGCCGGGACGGCAGGCTCGTGGAGCTGCCGGACGTCCGGTTCGACACCTGGCAGGATGAGCAGGGCCAGACCCACATGACACTGGGCTTTACAGTCTATGGCCTCAAAAAAACACCGCTGAACGTCCTGAAAGAGTCGGCCAACAGCGTCATCTATTATGGACGCATTATCTATACCTCGCTGGCCGACCTTCTGCGGGGCCGCGAGAGCATCAACGACCTGTCCGGCCCAGTGGGCATCGTGACCGCCATCGGTCAGGCTGCAAGCTACGGCTGGGAGGATGTGGCTGAGCTGCTGGTGCTCATCACCATCAACCTCGGCGTTTTCAATCTGCTGCCGTTCCCGGCGCTGGACGGCGGAAAGATCGTCTTCCTGCTCATCGAGGCAGTCACCGGCCATGCAGTGCCGGAAAAGATCCAGAGCAGTCTGACCGTTGCAGCCTTTGCGCTGCTGTTCGGCCTGATGCTCTTTGCAACGTACAATGACATCGTCCGGCTCGTGACCGGAGCAGTTTGAAAGAGGTAAAACCATGCGGCAGCTGAAACGTGAAGTGAAGATCGGCAATGTGACCATCGGCGGCAAGAATCCCATTGCCGTACAGACCATGCTGAACGTCCCGGTGGAGGACATCGAGGGCAATGTGGCGCAGGCAAAGCGCTGCGAAGCGGCAGGCTGTCAGATCTTGCGCGTGACCTGTCCCAGCGCGGCAGACGCCAAGTGCATCGAGGCTGTCAAGAACGCCGTGAATATCCCCATCGTGGCGGACATCCACTTCGACTACAAGGCTGCCATTGCCTGCGCCGATGTGGGCGTGGATAAGATCCGCATCAACCCGGGCAACATCGGCGACGATGACCGCGTGAAGGCGGTCGTGGATGCCTGCCAGCAGAAAAATATCCCCATCCGCATCGGCGTCAACGGCGGCAGTCTGGAAAAGCACATCCTCGCCAAGTACGGCGCACCTGTGCCGGAAGCGATGGTGGAGAGCGCTCTGTATCATGTCCACCTGCTGGAAAAGTTCGACTTCAACAACATCGTCATCTCCATCAAGAACTCCAACGTCCCCCGCATGATGGAGGCATACCGCCAGCTCAGCGCTGTGACCGACTACCCGCTCCATGTGGGCGTCACGGAGGCCGGCACTTACCAGATGGGCCTGCTCAAGAGCGGCATGGGCATCGGCGGGATGCTGCTGGAGGGGATCGGCGATACCATCCGTGTCTCGCTGGCTGCTGACCCTGAGAAGGAAGTGGAAGCAGGCTACAATATCCTGCGCGCTGTCGGCTTCCCGGTGGCCGGCCCGGAGGTCATCACCTGCCCGACCTGCGGCCGCACCCAGTACCCCTGCACCGAGATCGCAAATGAGGTGGAGCGTCGGCTCCAGGGCTGCAAAAAGTCCATCAAGGTGGCTGTTATGGGCTGTGTCGTCAACGGCCCCGGCGAGGCCCGTGAGGCGGACATCGGCATTGCCGGCGGCAAGGGCGAGGCAGTGCTGTTCGTCCACGGCGAACCCGTCAGGAAGCTGACGGGGGATAATATCCTCGACCAGTTCATGGAGGAGATCGATAAGCTGTGATTTTACAGAATAAGCTTGGTCTGACGAGTGAAGCGGAGCTTGCTCGGGCAGAAGAAAAACTCAGCAAGACCCGGGCGCTTGAGCTCTATGATACCGGCCTGTTGGATACCTTCGAGGCAGGCACCTTCAAAGGGCTTGCGGCCATCCATAAATGCCTGTTCGGCGATGTATACGAGTTCGCTGGACAGATGCGGACAGTGAACATTGCAAAAGGAAATTTCCGCTTTGCACCGGTGATGTATCTGCGTCCGGCACTGGAAAGCATCGACGCTATGCCGCAGTCTTCTTTCGATGAAATCATCGAGAAGTATGTGGAGATGAATGTGGCGCATCCGTTTCGGGAGGGCAATGGCCGAAGCACCCGAATCTGGCTGGATGCTATTCTGAAAAAAGAACTGCATCAGGTCATCGACTGGAGCAGGGTGGATAAAGAAGATTACCTTCTTGCAATGGAGCGCAGCCCGGTCAAGGATGTGGAGATAAAAGCGCTGCTGCACGCTGCTCTGACCGAAAAAATCAATGACCGCGAAGTCTATATGAAAGGCATCGACGCCAGTTACCACTACGAAGGCTATTATGTCTTTAAGACAGAAGATTTAACTTAAAAACGACCTGCTGCCACGCTCTTTTCCGGGGCGCGGCAGTTTGTGCTGTTATCGGATAGAAAAGGAGTACCACTGTGACACCACTTGTTTCCCAGCTATGGCCGCAGTTTATGGCGGACCCGGACTTTGCGGCCTGTTTTGGCCGCGTGGTCGTCGAGCACGCTCAGATGCTGCGGCAGGAGCGGCAGGTCATCTTTACGCTGCGCAGTTCTGCCCCGCTGGACAAGGGGCTGTGCGCCCGGCTGCTGGCCTCGCTGGCACCGGATTACGAGGGCTTCGAGCTCCGCATCAACAATCTTTTCGGCTATGCGACGCTGGATGAAGCCGGTCTGCGGGAGCTGATGGAGGAGATGAAGCGGGACGGCGTCCCCATCAACGGTTTCCTCGACCGCTGCCGCATCACCATCACCGGCCAGAACATCACCATCGGCGTCTGCCACGGCACGAAGTTTTTGCAGGAGATGCAGTTCGAGCGCCTGCTGGCGGAGCGCATCGCTGCCCACACCGGCGTAAAGCCCAGAGTGACGCTGGAAAGCAGCGTGGGCGAGGCCGAACAGCGCCAGATGGAAGAAAAGCTCGAGCGGAAAATTGCGCCGCCCGTCGTCAAGTTTGAGAAAAAGAACACTGCTCCCTCCATCAAGGTGGAGGGCCTCGACCTCACGGACAAGCCCGTCACCATCTTCCACGGCAAGATGTTCACCCCGAAAAACCTCACCCCTCTCAAGGATCTGGGCGGCGAGGGCGGCAAGTGCATGATCTGGGGCGACGTCTTCTTCACCGAGGTGAAGGGCAGCTTCCGCAAGATATACACGGTCTCCATCACCGATTACACCGGCTCCATCAACCTGAAGATCCGTGCGCAGGAAGGGGAGGACTGCTCCAAGTGGGAGTCCATCCCCAAGGGTACGACGGTCGTGGTGCGCGGCGACTGCTCCTACGATAAGTACGAGCACGACTATATCGTCTGGCCCTACGACGTCCTCTTTGTCGAGCGCAAAAAGCGGGAGGACAACGCCCCCGTCAAGCGGGTGGAGCTGCATCTGCATACCAAGCTGTCCAGCATGGACGCCTTCTGCGACCCCGGCGGCATCGTCAAGCTGGCCCACCGGATGGGCCACCCGGCTATTGCCATCACCGACCACGGCGTCTGTCAGGGCTACCCCGAGGCTATGCTGGCGGCGGATGCCATCCACAAGACAGACCCGGACTTCAAGCTCATCTACGGCTGTGAGGCCTACTTTGTCGATGACATGATACCCTGCGTCTACGGCGTGAAAGACGAGCCGCTGAACGGTGAGTTCTGCGTCTTCGACACTGAGACGACGGGCCTCGACCCCGGCGTGGAGTACCTGACAGAGATCGGCGCGGTCATCGTGCGGAACGGGGAGGTGGTGGAAGAATTCGATACCTTCGTAAAACCCGGAAAGCCCATCACCTCCAAGATCACCGAGCTGACCGGCATCACCAACGAGATGGTAGCTGACGCCCCCGGCGAGGCCGAGGCGCTGAAAGCCTTCCTCGACTTTGTGGATGGCCGCATCCTTGTGGCTCACAATGCCCACTCCTTCGACATCCGGTTCCTCCGCGCCGCCGCCAAGCGGAGCGGAATCGAGTTTGAGCCGACCTATATCGACACCCTGACCATGGCTCAGGCCATGTACCCCGGCCTCCACAACTACAAGCAGGGGACCATCAACAAGCATCTGGAGCTGCCCGCCTACGAGGCCCATCGCGCCTGCGAGGACTCTGCCGCACTGGGCCGCATCTTCTGCGTTATGCTGAAGGATCTGGAGGAAAAACAGGTCACCGCCGTCAGCGGCATCAACACCGGCCTCGGCGGGAACCGCGAGGTGCTGAAAAAGAAGTATTATCACCTCATCATCCTCGTGCGCAGCCAGATGGGCCTGAAAAACCTCTATAAGATCGTCAGCGAGGCCCATGTCAACTACTTCTTCAAGAAGCCCCGCGTCCCCCGCAGCCTTCTGAACAAGTATCGGGACGGCCTTATCCTCACTTCTGCCTGTGAAGCAGGAGAACTTTACAGGGCGATCGTGGAGGGCCGCTCCTACGAAGAACTGAAGAAAATTGCATCGTACTACGATGTTTTGGAGGTACAGCCCCTGGGCAACAACGCCTATATGGTGCGGGATGGAAAGGTGGAGAGCGAAGAGGTCATCAAGGACTTCAACCGCACCGTCATCAAGCTGGGCGAAGACCTGCACAAGCCCGTCATCGCCACCGGCGACGTCCATTTCACCGAGCCGGAGGACGCCATCTACCGCTCTGTCCTGCAGGCGGGCAACGGCTTCAAGGACGCGGACAACCAGCCGCCCCTGTTCTACCGCACCACCGAGGATATGCTGAACCAGTTCAGCTACCTGCCCAGGGAAAAGGCCTACGAGATCGTCGTGACCAATCCCCGCAAGATAGCGGCCAGCATCGACGGCAATGTCCGCGCCATCCCGCGCGGCACCTACCCGCCCAGCATCGAGGGCGCAGAACAGCAGCTCCGGGATGCGACCTGGGAACACGCCAAGCGGGACTATGGCGACCCTCTGCCCGAGATCGTGGAGAAGCGCCTGCAAAAAGAGCTGGACTCCATCTGCGGCCACGGCTACGCCGTCCTGTACGTCATCGCAGTCAAACTGGTGGCCTATTCCAACGCAGGCGGCTATCAGGTGGGCAGTCGTGGTTCGGTCGGCTCGTCGGCTGTGGCCCACTTCTCCGGCATCTCGGAGGTCAACAGCCTGCCGCCCCACTACCGCTGCCCCAAGTGCAAGTACAGCGAGTTCATCACCGATGGCAGCGTGGACGACGGCTTCGACCTGCCCGACAAGAACTGCCCCCACTGCGGCACCCGGATGCTGGTGGACGGCCACGACATCCCTTTCGAGACCTTCCTTGGCTTCTACGGCGACAAGGAGCCTGATATTGACCTGAACTTCTCGGGCGAATACCAGTCCAACGTCCACCGCTACACGGAGGAGCTGTTCGGCAAGGCCAACGTCTTCAAGGCCGGCACCGTCTCCGGTATTCAGGACAAGACGGCCTACGGTTACGTCAAAAAGTATCTGGATGATCGGGGGAGAACGGTCAACCACGCCGAGGAGAACCGTCTGACGCTGGGCTGCACCGGCGTCAAGCGTACCACCGGCCAGCATCCCGGCGGCATGGTCGTCGTGCCGGACACCTATGAGATCTACGATTTCTGCCCCATCCAGCACCCGGCAGACGATGTGGCGGGCGGCCTGCTGACCACCCACTTCGAGTTCAAATATCTCCACGACACCCTGCTCAAGCTGGACGAGCTGGGCCACGATATGCCCACCTTCTACAAGTATTTCGAGGAGTACACCGGCATCCCCGTGGACAGCATCCCCATGAACGACCCCAAGGTCTACAGCCTGCTCACCAGCCCGGAAGAGCTGGGTGTAACGCCGGAGCAGATCGACAGCCAGACCGGCACCTTCGGCATCCCCGAGATGGGCACCAACTTCGTGCGCGGAATGCTGGTGGAGGCCCGTCCCAAGAATTTCTCCGAGCTTATCCAGATCTCGGGCCTGTCCCACGGCACCGACGTCTGGACGGGCAACGCCGACGAGCTCATCCGCAGCGGCACCTGTACCATCGCGGAGGTCATCGGCTGCCGTGACAGTATCATGCTCTACCTGCTGCGCAAGGGCCTTGAGCCCAAGATGGCCTTCGACATCATGGAGGCTGTCCGTAAGGGCAAGGTGGCCAAGGGCGGCTTTGCCCCCGGCTGGGAAGAGGCCATGCGGGAGCACGAGGTGCCGGACTGGTACATCGAGAGCTGCCGCAAGATAAAATATATGTTCCCGAAAGCCCATGCGGTGGCCTACCTGATGTCGGCCATCCGGCTCATGTGGTTCAAGCTCTACCACCCCCAGGCGTTCTATGCGGTGTACTTTACCGTCCGCGGCGATGACATCGACTATGAAGCCGCTGTGGGCGGTGCGGCGGTGGCCCGCGCCCACATGAACGAGGTGAAGCGCCGCCTCAAGGAAGAGAAGAACGCCAAGGATGAAGATGTGCTCGTCTCGCTCCAGCTGGTCAACGAGATGCTGGTGCGGGGCTACGAGTTCCTGCCCATCGAGCTGGGCAAGAGCCGGGGCTCCAAGTATGTGGTGGAGGACGGCAAGGTGCGCCTGCCCTTCTGCTCCCTGAAAGGTCTGGGCGGTGCTGCCGCCGATGCGCTGGAAAACGCCACCCTCCATGGGCAGGAGTACCTCTCCATCGAGGAGCTGCAGCAGGCCTCCGGCGTGGGCAGCAGCATCATCGACCGCCTGCGTCAGGTGGGCGCTCTGGGTGACCTGCCGGAAAGCAGCCAGGTGAGTTTTTTCTAAAAAAATGTTGACACCACATGCGACACCACATATAATAAAGATGGGGGAATCGGAATGTCAAAGTGGGAGAAGCTATTAGCAAGGATATGCTCTTTGAGCAAAGACCTCCGGTTTGATGAACTGCGCAGGGTATTGGAAAGCTATGGCTATGAGATGAGCGCACCCCGGAGCGGCAGCAGCCACTACACCTTCCGCAAGGCAGGCTGCTATCCCATTACGATCCCCAAACACGAACCCATCAAAAAAGTCTACGTTGAGATGGTGCGGCAGATCGTAGAGAGTGAGGCGAAAAACGATGAAAACGCTGAATGATTATCTTGCAATGTCCTACCGGCTGGAGATCGTGCGGGATGATGCGGAGGGCGGCTTTGTGGCCTCTTATCCGGACCTCCCGGGCTGCATCACCTGCGGCGAAACCGAAGAGGAAGCGGTAAAGAACGCATTGGACGCAAAAAAGGTCTGGCTGGAGGCCGCGCTGGAAGAGAACATCGAAATCCCTGCACCGGACAGTCTGGAGGCATACTCCGGGCAGTTCAAGCTGCGCCTGCCCCGCAGCCTGCACCGCTCGCTGGCAGAGCATTCGCAGCGGGAGGGTATCAGCATGAACCAGTATTGCGTGTATCTTCTGGCGAAAAACGATGCGCTCCATGCAGGATGAGCCGAGAGCAGTCAGGTGAGCTTTTTCTGACAAAACTGCATAGGGCCTTAGCACACACGGTCTGCCGTAAAAGGCGGGCCGTGTTTTTTTGGCAGGGGCAGGGTGTTTTTGCATTTCCGGCCCGACAAAAAGTAAACAAATAAAATGGCGAAAC
>OGGO01000249.1_pt1 | contig 62186 bp, 58 predicted proteins | sample 1571231 | NCBI WGS metagenome assembly OGGO01 (sample SAMEA2582036, study PRJEB24529) | metagenome | biome: Human gut stool | place: China | collected 2011 | reverse complement strand
ATGTGATTCTCATTACTTGACTTGCCATAAAAAAAGTCGCCTCCTTTTCGCACTTATAAATCAGTACGACAAGCGGTGACTGTACACATTCCCGTGCGTGTCATCCACTTTCGATTTCAAAACATCTTCCCGTTGATGATTTGGCACGTTGTTTCTACCTTTTGTAGACGTTATTCGTGATACAGTGACTTGTCGCCAGTTTCTTAACTTGACATTCGCTCCACGGAAAACCTGCATTTTCATGCAGCAACCTCGCGTTTCTACGCTATCAATGTCACAACAGTTGCTATTTTACATGATGTTCCTTTATATTGCAAGTGTTTTTTTCAATTTTTTTTAATTTTTTTGCATAATCCGCTCTCACATTAATATTTCCCCTATCCGATACAGATACTGTGTGCTATAATCAGCTATGAACTATTTAGAAATGAAAGGTATCTTATTATCATGAATATTATAATTGTTGGCTGCGGTAAAGTAGGATGCACGCTTGTAGAAGCCTTAAGTATCGAAAATCACAATATCGTAGTGATCGACTCCCGTCCCGAAAAAGTAAGTGCCCTTACGGATACAGTGGATGTTATGGGGATTGTTGGAAATGGTGTAAGCCACACAACATTAAAGCAGGCCGGTATCGAAACCGCAGACCTGCTGATCGCTGTCACAGGATCTGATGAGGAAAATCTCCTCTGCTGCGTCATTGCCAAGAAGAGTGGCCACTGTCAGACCATCGCCCGCATCCGCAACCCTATATATAATGAAGAAAAAGATTTTCTCCAGAAGGAATTCGGACTGAGCATGATCATTAATCCGGAACTTACGGCTGCAAATGAGATTTCAAAGGTTTTCCAGTTTCCTTCTGCTATCCGCGTGGATACCTTTGCAAAGGGACGTGTGGAATTACTTCACTTTAAAATAGGAAATAACTCCCCTTTATGCGGCCTGAAACTTTCCAAATTCCACGCAACCCTGCACTGCAATGATATTCTGGTCTGCACAATCGCAAGGAACAGCGAGGAAGTCATCATTCCAAACGGTGATTTTGAATTTGCGGCAAATGACATCGTCTCCATCGTTGCAAAACGCAGGGATGCCATCGACTTTTTCCGCAAGATCGGCTTAGAGAAAAACCGTGTATCCAACACGATCATCGCAGGGGGAGGTAAGATATCCTATTACCTTGCCAAGAGTCTTCTGATGTCCGGAATCAAGACGACCATTATCGAAATCAACCAGCAGCGCTGTGAGTTTTTAAGCGAGCAGCTTCCGAAAGCTACAATTCTCTGCGGCGATGCCACTGACAAGGAGCTTTTATCTGAAGAATGCATTGAAAAGGCAGCCGGTTTTGCGGCGCTGACCGATCTGGATGAAGAAAATATTCTTTTATCCCTGTATGCGAATGGAATCTCTTCCGCAAAGACAGTGACAAAGGTAAACCGCATTAACTTTACCTCCGTCATCAATAAGCTGGATCTCGGAAGCATTATTTACCCGAGAGTGATCACTGCAGAGTACATTATCAAATATGTGCGTTCCATGAATAATTCTTTAAACAGCAATGTGGAGGCGCTATACAAATTGGAAGATGGAAAAGCAGAAGTTCTGGAATTCCTGCTCAAAGAGAATTCTGCCGTCTGCAATATTCCTCTTCAGAATTTAAAGATCCGCAAAAATACTTTGATCTGCTGTATTTACCGTAATCATCAGGTCATCGTGCCAAGTGGACAGGATTGCATGATGCCCGGCGACTCTGTTATGATCGCCACCTCCGGTTACAATATATCCGATATCAAAGAGATTCTGGAGGATTAAGCTGCTATGAAGTATTCAACAATAGGCTATATTCTTGGACAGGTTTTGAAATTCGAAGGTATTTTTATGCTGCTTCCGTTTCTGACCGGAATGATCTATCACGAAAACGAAGCGTATTCTTACCTTATTATAGGGATCATCTGTTTTGTCCTCGGATGTCTGATCACGTTAAAAAAAGTAAAGCATCCGCAGATATTTAACCGCGAGGGGTTTGTTGCCGTTGCATTAAGCTGGATCGTTTTAAGTATTTTCGGTGCCATTCCGTTTGTGATCACTGGTGAGATCCCATCTTATGTGGACGCCCTGTTTGAGACGATCTCCGGTTTTACCACGACCGGCGCAAGTATTCTCTCGAACGTGGAGGCACTCACACACACAAGTCTGATGTGGCGAAGCTTTACCCACTGGGTTGGCGGCATGGGGGTTTTAGTATTCATCATGTCCTTTCTCCCTCTGATGGGCGGTTCGTCGATCAACCTGATGAAAGCTGAAAGCCCGGGACCTTCCGTCAGCAGATTAGTACCACATGTGAAGGACACTGCAAAAATTCTGTATCGTATTTATTTGGTCATTACGATCATTGAAATTGTTTTATTATGTATTTTCGGTATGCCGATGTTCGACTCCCTGACGCTGACATTTGGTACGGTTGGAACGGGTGGATTTGGTATCCACAATGACAGCATTGCAGGATATAGCCCTGTGTTGCAAAATATTATCACCGTCTTTATGATTTTAAGCGGTGTCAATTATGTCGCTTATTTTTACATTATGACAAAGCAGTTGAAAGAAATTTTTAAAGTGGAAGAAATCCGGGTATATTTTGGCATCATTCTGGGTGCTGGTACTTTTATCGCACTTAATATCCGAAACTTGTACGGCTCACTTGGCGAGGCATTCCGCCATGCATTTTTTCAGGTGGGTTCCATTATCACAACCTGTGGATATGCGACTACAGACTTTGATCTGTGGCCGGAGACATCCAAGATGATATTGGTGCTGCTCATGTTTATCGGAGCCTGTGCAGGAAGTACCGGTGGCGGTTTCAAAATCTCGCGATTGCTGATTTTATGCAAAGCGATCCCGAAGCAGCTTTCTCTCGTGATACATCCGAGAGAGGTCAAGGTAATCCGTATGGATGGAAAACCGATCGACCACAATACACTGCGCTCTACGAATGTGTATCTGGCAATTTATTTTTTCATCCTGCTGGTTTCCACCCTTTTGATCAGTGTGGATAATTTCAACCTGACGACGAATTTTACAGCAGTTGCTTCTACTTTAAATAATATCGGTCCCGGTCTTGATGGTGTAGGCCCGACAAGGAATTTCGGTATGTATTCCGATTTTTCCAAGTTTGTGCTGATGTTCGACATGTTAGCCGGCCGTCTGGAATTGTACCCACTGCTGATTCTGTTCATGCCATCGCTGTGGCGCAGGAAATAATTATGTAAACAATTGAAGTTTATATTATACGAACTTATAGAAAGGTAATTTAAAATATGTGGATTGCAGAAAATTGGAAAGACTATGAGGTCATTGACTGTTCCAAAGGTGAAAAGTTAGAACGCTGGGGGAAATATCTTCTGGTCCGTCCGGATCCCCAGGTAATCTGGGACACGCCAAAAACAGAAAAAGGCTGGCGTAAAATGAACGGACATTATCACAGAAGCGCCAAAGGTGGCGGAGAATGGGAATTTTTCGATCTGCCGGAGCAGTGGCAGATTCATTACGAAAGCCTGACTTTTAACTTAAAGCCTTTTAGTTTCAAACATACAGGTCTTTTCCCGGAGCAGGCTGCCAACTGGGACTGGTTTTCAGAAAAGATCAAAAAAGCCGGCAGACCGGTCAAAGTATTAAACCTTTTTGCTTACACCGGCGGTGCGACCCTCGCTGCTGCCGCAGCCGGAGCTTCTGTCACACATGTGGATGCCTCAAAAGGTATGGTGACATGGGCAAAAGAAAACGCTGTCTCCTCCGGTCTCAAGGACGCTCCGATCCGCTGGATCGTGGACGACTGTGTAAAGTTTGTAGAACGTGAGATCCGTCGTGGAAATCACTATGATGCAATTATTATGGATCCTCCATCTTACGGCAGAGGCCCTAAAGGAGAAATCTGGAAAATTGAGGATGCAATTTATCCTCTGGTACAGTTGTGTGGACAGTTGTTGTCCGATGATCCGCTGTTTTTCCTGATCAACTCCTATACAACCGGATTACAGCCGGCGGTACTTAGCTATATGATGAACACGGTGTTGAAAAAATATCATGGCACGATCAACGCTGATGAAATTGGGCTTCCGGTATCCTCGAATGGACTTGTGCTTCCTTGTGGGGCAAGCGGAAGGTTTGAAGTTTAATCTGTGTGCTGCCGCTTGTGGGTGATGTTACGGATTTTTAGATTGAATTTCATCATTTAGGTTATGAATAAAATATTGCCGTATCATATGCATTATGAATGCATGAATGTGAAATGGACGAATATTGTATTTCGTTGCGTTAAACATTATTCGTCCATTTTACATTCATTACATTTCAGTTATGAGACGGCAATATTTTAAATATACACTTTGTGGAAATTCAATCTAAAAATCCGTCAATTCAGGTTACAAGAGAACTTTTACTCTATGGAGATCACATATATCTCATTTCCATTTTTCGTGCACAATGTTTCTCCCCTGCGGAACATCCACTCAAAAGAGTCCTGCTCTGCTTTCAGAAGTTCGGTTTCTTCACCGCTTAAAAGATCATACGCCGTAATGTGATCTGATTTATTAAAAATCAGATAGTTTCCCAGCAACCCATAATTAAAGAAGCGGTCTGTTTTTATTTGTTCCACACTATGGTCTTCTTTGCGAATCACATTTACCTCATTCCGATAATTGTAAGGATCAGACAGATAGGTCATGTAATCGTCATTCATCTGAAGTTCTGACACGTCAGAAACTGTTTCATGGTCAGAATAATTTCCATCTTCATCGATAGTCACAATCTCATACCCATCGTCTGTTTTGGATGCAGTGGCATAGGTATCATTCCATTTACTCAGATGCTCATACGGAGAGTTTACATACACATTTTCCTGAACTGTTTTCAATTCACCCTGCGCATATTCACAAATAGAGACCGTTCCATCGTCCTCAGCATAAAAGTAAATGTTTTCTCCATCTGTTTCCGGGGTTATCATTGTGCAGGATTCTGAAATGTCCTTTGAAGTAAAAAGTATTTCAACATCTTCACTTTCGTCTGGAGAAATAGCAACTACACGAAACCATTCATCCTCTGTTCCCGCTGAATCAAGCCAATATAGTTTCTCATTGCAGATTCCCATATCGTTCACGTCTACCTGATATCCTGCATGATATTTGTACAACAGTTTTTCTGTTGCAGACTGTGTATCAAAAGACCGGATTTCTGTTTCCATGGAATCATCAAATTTTATATCCGGATTGGCACCATAATCTCCCACTGGCATATTAATGGAGTAATAAACCATGTCACCATCCACAAAATAGCTTCCTACCGAGCAATCCGGTTCTAAAGGAAGTTGTATTTTGTTTATCTCCAACCTCGCCTGGTTTTCTTCCGTATTTTCTACAGGCAATTCTGTCTTACTGGAAGAACATCCTGTCAACAGTAAACAAACGAACAAAAAATACATACTTATCTTTTTCATATCTGACAGCCCTCCTTTATTACTAAATTAATTTCTCTTTTTCATCTTGTCAATATTTTCTGGCACACTTTGTCTGGTTTTGGCATACTTTATATGCACATATAAAAATAGATGTGTTACTATAAAAAATATAAAAAAATAGAAAGAAGAGAACTATTGTGAAAAAATTTATTTATGCCATTACTCCATTTTGTATTTATTCTTTTTTTGTTTTACTTTTTTATTATGTTGCGGATTATCTAGCTCCAACGCATAATATGGAATTAGCTCGTTACTTGTTTGCATTGTTTTATCTTTTTCATGCTCTGATAGGTGTATTTGTTTTAGGGTTTATTTTCGGAAAAATCACACAAAAAAGATTTGCCTCAAAAAAACTCATTCATTCTTTATGGCTGGCTGTATTCACCTTTGTTGTTATATTTATAATCGGAGGATTGGACGGTATATTCTCTCAAATGCAATTTCGCTCTCACCAAACGACTATAGATGATTTTATTTTTGGTATTTCCCACCCTGATACACATTACTTTGCTATCGGGACGTTCTGCTCATTTTTTCTTGGTGAACTGCATGAATATTTCATTTTGAAGAAAAAACAAAAAGAAGAGGACGGGATTAAATAAAATTTGATTCCGTCCTTCTCTTCTCATATCATTTAATCATTTTTCAAAACATTAAGATGTATACTCCTCTATTGAAATTTGTGTTTCAATTTTATCTTCAAAAGCATGTGCCACAATCTCTATAAACTCTTCATTAAATTTACCAAATGCTAATCCAAATAACCCCGACAATATTGGTATTTCTTGTTTAGCAAACCGAAATGCTACCGCATAAATGGAATCCGCATCGAATTCTTTTAACAATTGCTGTTTAAAAATATGATATCTTCTTTTATAGTGTTTTGACACATTATAATAATCTTCAAAGGCAGCATAAAGCTTGGTATCTGCCAAATTATATAGCCTTGAAATATTATAGGCATCAACATCCTGTAACAAATCAACCTGACTAAATCCACCATCTTTTATTGACATTTCTTTGCCATCTTTACCATACAAATGGTAATTCTGTAACCCATTAGCAGGTGCGCCTATGATTGTTTGCAAATCTTCTGGTGTAAAATAATTATATCCTCCAAAATTCAATGTATTTTGCAAAACCCCACCCATTTGTAACAGGTCTCCAACCCAGCCTGCAAATGCATCAATATCTCTTTCCAGAAAATCAATCTTCAATCCGGTTGTACTCACTATACATGCCCCTAAGGTTGCTGCATAATGTGTGATTTCTAATTGCCACTTTGTTATTGGATCTATAACAGAAATAATGAAAGAATCCCTAAACGTTTATATTCGTAATCTCTATTGATGGTCAGATGCTTTTCGTCCGGCATTAAATCATCTGATGTTGTTGCAATAGCCTGTATTCTTGGCTTTTTATCATAAGACAGCACATATATAGGTGTATCTTCAAATGTAATGAGCTTTCCAGATTCATCAAAATCAAGATCCCTGTTCTCACAATAATAAGTTATTTTATGTGGCTTTATATCTGCCTCGTCACGAATTATATTTACTGTACTTTTATGAATAGTGGAATGAATCACGCTATTTTTTATCTTTTTCGACAAATCCTTAACAAAAAGGACAATTCACCTAAATTTCAGATAAACTGTCCCTTTACTATCTACATGTTTTGTATTTTTGTTATAATACTTTCGCAAGAAAACTTTTTGTTCTCTCATGTTCCGGCTGTTCAAACAGTTCTTTCGGCGGTCTGTCTTCCACAATCGTTCCATGATCCATAAATATAACACGGTTACTCACATTTTTGGCAAATCCCATCTCATGTGTTACGACAATCATTGTCATTCCCTCTTTTGCAAGAGAACGCATAACTTCCAACACTTCTCCGACCATTTCCGGATCCAAAGCAGAGGTTGGCTCATCAAATAACATCACTTCCGGATTCATTGCCAATGCACGCGCAATTGCCACGCGCTGTTTCTGTCCACCAGATAATTTATTCGGATAGGTATCTGCCTTATCCTCCAGTCCTACCCTTTTCAAAAGCTCTACTGCTTTTTTATCCGCTTCCTCTTTTGTCCATTTCTGGAGACGTACTGGTGCAAGCTTGATATTTTCTTTCACTGTCATATTCGGAAATAAATTAAAATGCTGAAATACCATACCAAGGTTCGCCCGAAACGCATCTAAATCTAACCCTGGTTTCAATATATCCTTTCCGTTAATAAGAATCTCTCCTGCATCAGGCTGTTCCAGTAAATTAATACACCTCAAAAATGTAGATTTTCCAGAACCAGAAGGTCCAATGACACAAACACATTCGCCTCTTGTTATTTCAATATTCACACCGTTTAATACATGGTTATTTCCGAACGATTTTTCCAAATTATGAATCTTAATCACTTTCCTTCAGCCTCCTCTCAAATTTTCCAAGCAGAATCGACAATACTTTTACAATCAGATAATATACGATACCTGCTGCCAATAAAGGGATAAACATCTGATAAGTACGTGATGATACATAACTAGCTGCCTTGGTAAGATCAACAATTCCTACATAGCCTAAAATGGATGTTTCTTTGATCAACTGGATAAATTCATTTCCCATGGCAGGAAGAATGTTTTTTACTGCCTGCGGAATCACAACAAAACGCATCGTATCATTATAACTAAGACCCAGGGAACGTCCTGCTTCAGATTGCCCCTTGTCTACAGCCTGAATACCACCACGAATCACTTCTGAAACATAAGCTCCACTGTTAATTCCAAAACTTGCAACTGCAGCAATGTAACCCAGGCAGCTATGGAAAACTGCAAAATATACGATCATCAGCTGAAGCACCGACGGTGTTCCTCGAATCACATCCACATAAAAGGCCGCAACAGACGAAGCAATTGTCCTTTTTCCTCTATGCTCAGCGTTGATACGTATAATCGCGACCAGTAATCCAAGGATCACACCGATCAATACGGAAAGCAGCGATACGATCAATGTCGTACCAAGACCATTTACATAATATTTCCATCGATTATCCTGTACAAAAATAAACTTCAGAGTTCCGATAAAGCCATCTTCTTCCTGTGTGGCTATGATCTGTTCGCTCTCTTCTCCTGAAAAATACTTTGCATACAAAGTATCATAGGTTCCATTTTCTTTTACCTTGGCAAGACCATCATTAATCAGCTCTGTTATTTCGGTGTTGCCTTTTTCAATACAAAATACGGTATCCTCTTCAGTTCCTTTCACCGGGACTGCTTCAATTCCATCGGTCTGTTTACAAAAAATCTCTGCGATGATCGTATCAATGATCACAGCATCTGCACCTTTATTCTTCAGTTCCATAATTGCACTGGATGCATTTTTAAAACGCTTTACCGTTGCATCTTCTACTACACCGTAATCTGTGTTCTCACCTGATGCGATCATATCGCTCTGGGATCCTTCCAATACAGCAATCGTCCGTCCTTTTATGTCTGAAAAATCAGTATATTTCTCATCTGTCCTATATACAAGACTCTGAGATCCTGAATAGTATACATCTGAAAAATCTACGCTCTTTGCTCTTTCTTCTGTAGGTGCAATCGAAGCCGCGATTGCCTCAATATCTCCTGCTTCAATAGATCCAAGCAATGAATCAAACGGAAGATCTACCCACTTCACTTCAAACCCAGCCTCTTTGGCAATAGCATTCATCAGGTCAATATCAAATCCCGTAAGATCCCCGTTACTGTCAAGATACTCAAATGGTGCATATTCTGCATTTGTTCCGATTGCAACCGTTCTCTTTTCGTCTGGATAAGCATGCATCGGTATTTGAATTATGATGATCATCATCAAGAAACATACAATTACTCTGTTCAGCCAGCATTTCCTGTCCATCTTCATGGCACTCCTCCTACCTGTGTCTTTCGTCATTTATTGGATGTACTATATCATAATATAACGTTATATTCAATTATTTTATGCTTTACTGTTTTAATTTTGTATAATTTTAACAATTTAACGTACCAACTTTTGTTAGAATACACACATTACTCTTTCCATCATATTTCGAAATTCATTATGATTCTTCGTTATTCCTAATTATGAACGCTACTGCTTCCGCAAGCTTTTGATGTCCCGCTTCCGTAAAATGGATTCCATCACAGCCAATACACTCTGCCCCAAGCACCTCGCGTGCACTCAAAAATTCTGCATGATGAAGCGCGGCAATGCTCCTATATTCTTCTGTCAGCCCGCCTGCCTTTTGTGCAGACTCTGCGGTAAATTCTATCCAGTCTTTTTTAGGATATAAATCTGCCGGCGCGATAACTATTTTTTCAGGAGTCTGACTTTTCCGTCTGCATGTTTCCTCTATCTTCAGCAGTACTTCATCCAATCCATATCCAATCTCTACTGTATTCACTCCATAGCGTGTTTTTGTATCATTTGTTCCTAACATAACAATGATATAATCCAAAGGAAATTGTGAGATCAGACATGGATACAGATAATCCAGGGCAGATGTTCCCGGTTCAATTTTATCTGTAAAGGCAGTTGTCCTTCCATTCATTCCCTCTTCGATCACTTCATAGTTTTCCCCAAGCATCTGTGCAAGCTTTCCCGTCCAGCGCACATTTTTTTCATATCGTTCCCCACTGCCTGGTATATATCCCCAGGTATTTGAATCTCCAATACAAAGTATTCTTTTTCCCATTCCGATCATTCCTTCTTCGATAACCAAACTATTTTAATATCATTCTTTCTATCATGCATTTCATCATTACCAGTAAACACACAGTCTTCCCATTCTTAAACTCTATGTACCTGCATGGTTCGGATAAAGATTAAAGAAACTGCGAAACTCACGTCTGAATAAATCATTTATAACGCTTTTTGTTCCGCAGTTTTTTTCTCATATCTCTTTATTGTTTATTCATATTTTTTACCGTATCCAAAAGCACCATTCATTCCACATACTTTGGAAGCAAATTCAGTAGCTGCTGCCAGACTTTCTCTGATTGCAGTTTCTCCTGTAATTCCTTTTTTCAGGTGATCTGTATAAGCAACCATAAACGATGTGATCAGAGAATCTCCTGCACCCATGGTGTCAACAACTTCCCTGATTGGTACCGCTTTCTGCACATAGTATTCCTGTCCATCATATAAAATACAGCCATCTGCACCTCTGGATGCAACAGCAAGCTTTGGTCCATAGGAAACAATCTTTTTCAAATGTTCTCTGGCTTCTTCATCTGTTCCGTCAAAAGAGCAGAATGCATAATCAACTGTAGGTGCTACTTCTGCATAATAGGAATCCTCTGAGTCATCTGAAAAATCAAATGAAATCGGCACGCCCGCTTCATGGATTTTTGGAAGTTCTTTCTCCATAAAACAATAATTTCCAGAATGTACAAAATCAAACTGTCTGATATACTCAAGATCAAATCGATCTAATACATATGGTGTTTTTCCGCGGATACCACCTTCATTAGATCCTAAGAACACTCTGTCTCCATCCACTAAAGTTGCACGCGCACAACCATTTTCTCCTTCTAACTGTTTGCACTTTACTGTCTCAATCCCAATATCATCTAAAGCATACATAACATGTTCTGCTTCAGCATCATTGCCGAAGTATCCCATATATGCACTTCTTTTTGCGCCAAACATTTTGGCATATACTGCAAAGTTTACACAGTTTCCACCCGGATACATTGTTTTAATATGCTCATATTTATCTACAACATTATCACCAAAACCTAATGCGCTTACATCATACATTTTCTCATTCTCCTTTTCGCCTACCCATAAATTTCAGGTCATTGCGAAATTCCAGTTTTCTGATCTCTTATTGTATTTTTAGAATTCCGCAATGATCTGTCTCTGTGATTAATATTCAACAACACCCATGTATCTTCTCATGTCTGTTGGATGACATCTCTTATCCTGAAGAGCATTTCTGTATGCAACACTCATTGCATAAAATACCATTGCATTAAAGTACTCTACGCAGCTGTCATCAATTGCGTCAAGTCCAAGGTCATTTGCATCGATCACTTCATATTTCTTTGCATATTTGTTCAGGAATACTTCTGCTCTTTCGTCCATAACACGGTTTCTTCCGCGGCTCTTTAATAAAATATAAAGATGATCTTCATCTGTTACTTCAAATGGTCCATGGAAGTATTCTGCTGAATTTAAGTAGCAGCAATCGATCCACTGCATCTCCTGAAGTGAGCAGATAGCAAATCCATATGCAGCTGCATAAGCTGCTCCGGAACCCATGATATATAAGAACGGTTCTTTTGCATATTTTTCAGCAAAAAGCCATGTTCTGTTTTTTACGCTCTTGACAGCAGCTCTTACGATACCATCTGCTTTTTCAAGTCCGTCTGCCACTGCATCGTATAATTTATAGTCTGGCTCCTGAACTTTCATTAACTCATTCAAAATGTTTAATACAATACCCTGTGGTTTATCCTTTTCATTTGTATCATCTTCCCAGGAATATACAATTGGATTTAATGAACTGTCATCACAGGCTGATCCAGGTGTATGTGTCATTGCTACAACTGCTGCGCCAAGATCTTTTGCTAAATGTGCTGCATCTACGGTCTCTTTTGTATTTCCACCATGAGAGCAGATAAATACAAGACTTGTTTTTCCAAGGTGTGTCGGAGGTGTTACAACAAATTCTTTACTTGTGATCCAGTCAGCATGCATTGTCTTGGATTCGGTACGTACGAAATAATATCCTGGATAAAGATCTACTAAAGATCCTCCGCATGCTACAAAATATACATCTTCGATTTTTTCTCTTCCGTTTAAAATTTTGTTTACTAATTCTTTCATTGTTTTATTCTCCTTCTATTATAAAAATTTTATATTTAAAGCATTGCTGAAATAGTACAGAATACCAATGCCATTACTGTTACTAAAATAAAGAACTTCCAGATTGTCTTCCACCACTGACCAAAAGTAATCTTACATACAGCAAGTCCTGCAACGGTCATACCGGCTGTCGGGCTTAACATATTGGTCAGCTGATTTGCAAATTGAAGTACTGTTACACTTGCTTCCGGATTCACACCCTGTAAATCACATAATGGAGCCATAATTGGCATTGTCAGGGATGCTAATGCAGAAGATGATGGAACAAGAAGTGACAATAATGACTGAACCAGATACATTACTGCAACAAATGCTGCACTTCCTACACCTGCAAGTGCTCCTGATAAGTAATTCAGGATCGTATCAATAATCATTCCGTTTTCTGCAACAACCAGAATGCCTCGGCATACACCAATTACAACTGCTGCAAACGCAAGATCTTTTACACCGATCACGAACTGTTCTGCGATCTCTTTCTCAGAAAGTCCGCCAACAATACCCATTAAAATACCCATTGCAAGGAACACACCGGAAATCTCATCCATATACCATCCATGTGCAAGAATACCGTACACGATAATTCCCATTCCTACTGCAAATACAAGTAATACCAATTTATCTCTTAAAGTAAATCCTGTATCCTTTTCATCCATCATAAATTCCTGTTTTTTCAGAAGGTCATCCTGATAAGTGATGGATCCGGTTGGATTTTTCTTTACTTTCATTGCATATCGCATAACATAAGCAATGGTAACTGTCATCATAATTGCCCACCAGATATATCTGTATACAAGCTGTGGGTTACCATGGATTCCAGCAACACCCTGTGCGATCAAAACGTTGAACGGGTTTGTTGTAGATGCTGCATATCCAATCTGTGGTCCTAAGAATACGATCATGAAGGTCGTCATGGAGTCATATCCCATTGCAAAGAAAATAGGGATCAACATAACATAGAATGGAATAACCTCTTCTGACATACCAAATGTCGTTCCACCAATTCCTAACAGGATCATCAGAATTGGGATCAGTAAAACTTCTTTGCCTTTTAATCTTAAAATAACCTTCCTGATTCCGCGGTTCATCGCATTTGTCTTTGTTAAAATCTGGAATGTACCACCGATCAGTAAAACAAATGCAACAACATCTGCAGCTGCCTGAATACCTCTTGTAGGTGCCATTAAAATTTCATGCAGTCCTTGTCTTAAATCACCGGATTCACTCACTTTATCTATCACATGATAGGTTCCGGCTACAGCAACTTCACGTTCTCCTGCTGCTGTATCAATTAATTGTCTGTCAAACTGTCCACTCGGCAAAATCCATGTCAGGATTGCAAATACTATAATCAATATAAATGCCAGCGTATATACATGCGGCAGTTGAAGTTTAAATTTTTTCTTATTTTCCATTTTCAAATCCCCCATAATCAGCCTATTAAGTAAGGCTTATAAGCTTCCATATTCCGTTTGTCATGTGATGCCGGATCTTCGAAATAATCAAAATCTGTAATTTCCTGACCGAAGTATCCCTTGTATCCACGTCTGACAACCGTATCGATCCATTCTCCAAGTGGATGATTGCCATCTCCCCAGATCAGATGTCCGTATGGATTTCCATCTATGAAATGCATATGAATAATCTCATCACCAAATGTATCAAACCACTCGTCTATGGTCTCACCGGCAACTCCCATTGCAGTTGTATCAATCATTACTTTCAAATTCGGATGATTCACTTCATCGTGCATCCTTTTCGCATCTGCAAGCGTTACAACAAGTTGGGACTCCTGTGGTCTTAATGATTCCATCGCCAGATTAATATTGTGTTTTGCTGCCTCATCTGCCAGTCTTGAAAGCATCTCTCTTGAACGCTTCCATGCTTCTTCACGGTCTTCATTCCAATAACCCCAGCCAGAGTTAATTGCCATTGTTTCTATACCAAGCTCTTCTCCAGCCTTCAATGCATTTGCAAAATATGCAAAGCTTTTTTCATAAAGCTCCGGCTCTTGGGCTGCGAACTGATATTGATAAGTACAATTTTCCGGAGTCAGGATCTTTACCTGCATTCCTCTTGACTCTACTTCATGCCGGACTCTTGTGCAATCAGAGTAAGACATACTGTCCAAAAAGAAATGCGGTGCACCGGCCCATAACTCAATCGTCTTCACACCAAGCTTCTGCTGTGCATCCAGAAAATACGGAAGTGAATAATATAAATAATGAATGTTCATTCCTGCAATTCTGTCTCTGTTGATCTGTGCCATGTTTCTTCCCCTTTCTATCATCATAATTTTTTTATTATTCTTTTGTATATACCGGTTTTCCATTTACCATTGTCATGGAAACTTTTACATCTCTCATCTCGCTCATCGGTACTTCAAAGACATTCCGATCAAGAACTGCTATATCTGCCAGTTTTCCTGCTTCTAACGTTCCTAGCTTATCTTCCATTCCTATGTTATAAGCTCCACCATACGTCCATGCTTTTAACATTTCAGCGATTGTAATCGTGTTCTGTACATTGTATTGTTCTTTTCCATCTGGGAAATATCCACCGCAGCCATGGAAAATTGCTTCCGGAATATCTGTGATCATCAGTGGCAGATCTGTTGCTCCTGATAATGTCATTCCTCCATCAAGCATGCCTCTTCGATTCCAGAAATACTTGCCTCGCTCTGTTCCGATCGTCTCTTCAATCGATTTTTTCACATCATCCGCTGGATCCAATGACATAATCTGGAAATAGATTTCTCCAGTTACACCAATTTCACCCATCTTTTTCAAATCCGCCGGATTAGAAAATTCCATATCTGTCACAGCATGACGGTTCACAAGCTTTCCATCTTTCTTCTGACATTTATCAAAAATACCAGTCACTTTATGTACTGCTCCATCCCCCTGTGCATGCAGGGAATAACGAAATCCATTTTCATCAGCAAGCTGCACTTCTTTTTCAATCATTGGATAATCCACCTGGATACTGCAATGCATATTCGTTCCTTCATAAGGCTCTAACAGATCACCCTTTGTACTTGCCACTGTTCCATCTGTCATCCGGTTATATCCGGAGAACCGGACGAAATCCCCCTGGAACTTCTCTCTCATTCTTTTTCCATGTTCAATGTTGATTCCTTCACCAACCGGCTGCGACATAAAAAATGTTCGAAGTGACAATTCCTTCTTTTCTTCTTTTTCTTTCAGAAATGAGTCAAATCCGTAAAAATCATCAAATCCCATTTCTTTTACCGTTGTAACTCCACGGCTGTTCATCAGCTTCATATAATCTTTAAATTCCGGTTCTATGAAATCCCGATCATTTAAATACTCCGGCATAATCTTGTGATAGGCTTCCGGATAGCATTCTTTCGGATTAAATCCATATGCTTCTTCCGCTTTCCGGTTCATCATGCATGTGCTGCGGTCTGCTGCAAATACGATAACTGCCCGATCCGAATATGCTTCATTCAGCTTTTCTTCCAGACCTTCCGTTTCGAATCCGTTTGGATTCCATCCATGTCCAAATACAGTGGAAGGTTCTTTCTCTTTTTCAACCTGCTCCTTTATCTTCTGTAAAAACTCTTCCTGCGATGTTATGCCAGACATATCAATTCCAATATGGAAAATCGCATAACCCGTAAAAAAAGTATGTACATCAATAAATCCCGGTGTCACCAACTGATTTCCCAATTCCAGAACCTCTGTCTGTTCGTCAATCCAATCACTTCCATCATCTGTTCCAACCGCCAGGATATTCTGTCCGCTTACTGCAACATATCCTGCAAATGGGTTCTCAACAGTAGATGTAAAAATATGATCTGATCTTAACAGATAATCTGCTTTTTGCTTTCCCATGTTCTCCCTCCGTTCATATTGTTTCATCTGATGATTACGTTATATCATATTATAACGTTATATGCAATCGTTATATAACGTTATATGTTCACTTTCTATGTTTTCACCAAAATCAAACTTTCATTTTTGTATTATATGCACAATATCTTTGCCAGCCATATGATTTATCTTTTACTTTTTTCGTTACGAAATGGATGGATTTTGTTGTTATTTACGTCTGTTTCCGCTATAATGTATCTGTGAATCGTATAGCTATAACTAATATACGTTGTATATTTAAAGGAGAATTATAATGAAACTTGATATGAATGCAGAAACTCCATTATATATGCAGCTAAAAGAAGCGATCAAAGCTGCAATCAAAGATGGCACTTATCCGGACAACGAAAAAATACCTACTGAAATAGAATTGAGTGAATACTATGATGTCAGTCGCATCACCGTAAGACGTGCTGTTGAAGAATTATGTCAGGAAAATTATCTTGTAAAACGTCAGGGAAAAGGAACTTTTGTAAAATCCCGCAAAATCCAACGCAAAATGGAACATCTTCTTGGCTTTGCCGATGCATGTAAAGCCAATGGATGCATTCCATCCCGCCTTGTGGTCAAACGCTCAGTGATTGAGTTATCTGATGAAGATGCTAAAACTATGAATGTTCCGGCTGGTGCAAAGGCAGTCTTGATTGAACGTATTGATCTTGCCGATGGCATCCCAATGATTTATGAAAGCAATCTGTTTCCTTATCCTAAATATGAATTTCTTTTAGAGGAATCCTTAGATGGTTCCCTTTATCAGCTTTTAAAAGATTCCTATCATATTCAGGTTAAAGGCTCCCGCAATTCGTACCTTGAACTGGCACGTGCCTCTGGTTCGCTTGCCAAACATTTACGTGTCACCAATGGAGAACCTTTATTCTATTTATACTCCGAGATTTTTGACACAGACCATAATCTTGTTCATATTTGCCGTGACTATATCCGCGGAGAACAATATCGATTTTATATGGACGATTATACAAGACCTTAACTTTAATAATCGTTCGCTCTGTAAATATTCTATGCCACAAATAAAAGAAGCAGTTACTTCACGAAAACTCGTGAATCAACTGCTTCTTTTATTTTATTTATAATGCTATATAGCGTCTGTTGATTAAGCAGCTATTTGCAGCTTCCAACTTTCATATCTGTTCTAATCATGCAAAAATCGGAACTGATACAAAAAATTGCAAAGTATTCGTCTCAGAATCCTGAACAGTTTCGTTACGAATGCAGATAATGCGATAGATGTCATCTGTCTTTCCCTATCACAGCATCTTCTTTTTCCGCAAAAACAGCATGGTAATGATACAGATCAATAATGTGATAATACAAATGATCAGAAATCCATGCGGCGTATTTGCAAACGGCATCCAGTTCTCGTTTACGTTCATTCCGTAGATACCGGAAATGACGGTTGGAATCGCCATTACAATTGTAATAGAGGTCAGATATTTCATAACATTATTCAGTCGGTTATCTAACAGCGAAGACATCAGCTCTCTGGTTCCGTTGATGATATCTCGGTAGATGGTTGTCATTTCGATCGCCTGGCGGTTCTCCACTATCACATCATCCAGAAGTTCCTTATCTTCCGGGTACTGCTCCAGCCGTTTATAGCGCGTCAGCCGGTCAAGCACAACCCCATTTGCCCGGAGCGACGTCGCAAAGTAGACTAATGTGGATTCCAGTTCATGCAGGTTGATCAGATCGGAATCGTCTGTATCGCTTCCAACACGTTCTTCTATCTCAGTACGTCTTTTATCGATGATCCGGAGATTTGCCTGATAAATTGCTGCCGTCCGGTACAGGATCTGATATACAAAACGGAGCTTCTTCTTTGTGCTGAATTCTTTCACACGGCTCCGCACAAAGTTCTGCAATACCGGTGTATCCTCCGTGCAGATTGTGACAATGATATCCTGCGTCAGGATAATACCAAGCGGAATTGTCGTGTATGTTCTCTGATCATGACGTATCTCGATGGCCGGGATATCCACCAGTATCAGCGTATATCCATCCTGCAGTTCAATACGGGAACTTTCTTCAACGTCGAGTGCAGCCTTCACGTCATCAATGTCTACCATTAATTTCTCGGCAATTTCCTCACACTCATCATGTGTTGGGTTGATCATCTGCACCCATACACCATCACTTAATTTTTCTTCTTCATGTATGACCTGATCGTCCGTCCTATAATAAGTCATCATAATTGTCACCTGTTCCTGTATTTCGTCGCGTTTTCTCTAATAAATATCATAACACAGTTTTTTTGATGTTACTACGATATTTTTGTAAAATGCCTTTTCATTTTTTGCGGTCAGGAAGCTGTACCAGAATGATCGCCGCAAACATTAATACACAGCCGATCAGTTCCCTGAGAGAAAGCGTCTGATGCAGGATAAGGAATCCTGCAATTACTGAAACCACTGATTCCAGGCTCAAAATTAACGATGCAACCGTCGGATTCATTCCTTTCTGCCCGATGATCTGCAGGGTATATGCGACGCCGCAGGACATGACACCTGCGTATAGGATCGGCATCCATGCAGCAAGAATACTCGTCAGCTGTGGTTTTTCCGTGAGAACCATCCCTACACCAGACAGGATTCCACAGGTGAAAAATTGGATACAGGATAATTTCACTCCATCCGCTTTTGGGGAAAAATAATCAATGACTAAAATGTGTAAGGAAAATGCCAGTGCGCAAAGCATCAACAGAAAATCACCTTTCTGAACAGAAAATCCACTCTCTGTCATGCATAAAAGATATAATCCGGCTACTGCGATCCCAACGCCACACCAGACTTTACCGCTCACTTTTTTTCTCAAAAAAATCCCAAGTACCGGAACAACCACAATGTACATTGCTGTGATAAATCCTGCTTTTCCGACAGATGTATACATGATTCCAAACTGCTGCAGGTTACTTGCAATACAGAGAAGCACACCGCAGGCAATACCGCCAATGAAAAGTGTCTTCCGCTCTTTGCCATCCATTTTTTTTGCAGCTTCCGTGTTGCCTTTTCCATTTATCTTTCCCAAAAGGGCAATGCATGGAAGCAGTACCACACCTCCAATGATGCTTCGCATCACATTAAACGTAAACGGACCAACATAATCCATGCCGACACTCTGTGCAACAAATGCCACGCCCCAGATGGTCGCAGTTAAAAGTAATAATAATGATTGACGTAAGATAAATTTATTCATACTCCTCCTTGTTTGCGGAGCAAATGCGACTGTCCTTACAGGAGCAGAGGATTTTGTCTCCCTGTTTTCTATAACAGAATAGGGCGGCTTATAAAGCCACCCTGCTTAATCTTCAAAAATAAGTTACCATTTTCGGGCAATTTGTGCAAGCATTTCCACAGATTTGTTATGAAAAAAACGGATGCCCAGTTTATAAATATCTTAGAACTGCTTAAGAGATTCTTCACTTTCCAGTCAAATTTCTGTCACAAATTTCCTTTAATATAAAATTATCAAAAGGAGCTGCCGGTTTCAAAGCAGTTTGGGGTTGGAACAGTTCCGTCTAAATACAATTCCTGTGGACATTATTTTTTCCAATGTCCACAGGGTGAAAATATATATGGGCAGCATTTCAGAGATTGAAATGCTGCCCTCCTTTTTAATGTCCGTCGCCGGATTTAAATCCGGTATCTGACACGATTTTTTCACTGTTCTGTTTCACGGTATCGGAAGCGGTGTAAGCACTGTCCTCATACAAAAAGATATGCAGTTCTTTTACATTGTCGCTCAGATCACACGGTATCACGACATCACCTGTTTTTTTGCTCAAAACCTTAGTTGTCTTGGTAAATGGAAATCCTTTGGTGTCTCCAATGGAATATTGGAAAACCTGTGACGCAAGCGCTAACAGTTCTGCATTTGAAAAACTGGTCTGGATATCACCACATACCTCATTGATGAGCTTATTTACGGTTGTAAGATCGGACTGCTGTGCTTTTTTCACCATCGCGGTCAAAACCGTACGCTGACGCTCTGTTCTGCGGTAATCATCACCGCCTCCATATCGGATTCTCGCATATGCACATGCCTGCACACCATTTAAAGTATATGTGCCTCCCTGCGTAAGATTCTCGGCCTTATTTCCGGTCAATTCGTTTAACTCCCGGATATATCCGGTCATGAGAGACGCCTCATCATCTGTGATCTCCATGTCCACACCGCCAAGTAAATCGACGCATTCGATGATCGAGTTGAAGTCGACTGTCACATAATCTGTAATGTTTAAATCAAGGTTTACATTTAGCATGGATATCGCCTGCTCCGGTCCACCCTTAGCGTAGGCGGCATTGCATTTCTGGAAAATTCCATCTCCGGTATCCAAATAAGTGTCGCGGTAGACAGAAACCAATTTTACCTCTTTTGTATCATTATTAATATTGGCAAGCATAATGACATCGCTCCGCCCCTGCGACAAATTTCCATTGGAGCGATTGTCCAGACCAAACATCGCAATGGTCTGGTAACCCTTCATAATTTTCTGGGATTCCTGCGAAATATCCTCATTGACCTCAATCTTGTCCATATCCAGCTTTGTTTTCTCAATTTTGCTTAATTTTGACATAAAAAAAAGAACTACCGCAAGAATAAGCAGCAACACGATCTCCATGATAAAAATCGTGTTGCGCCGCCTTCTCGCTGCCGCTCTTTTCTGATATCTTCTGCTGTTTTTTCTGTGATCCTGTTCCCTTCTCGGATTTACGTTTTCTCTCTGACTCATTTTTCATCCCCGGCTTTCTTTTTGTAATGATTCAGTACTTCCTGTCTGAATTCATGTTACAAAAAGAAAGTCCGGGATTCAATCAAGCTTTTCTTAATCATTCTTAATAATCTGCCGCATAATTTCTTATAAAACTTTTAAGCATTCCACATTTTAAACCGCCGAATATCCGCTGATTCCCATGAAATAGCAAAGCAGATATAAGAGCAGTAAATGCGCCAGATAGAAAACATAGAAGAAATATTTCATTTTCCAGCCGTGGGTTCCGTTTTCTCCCGTATCCACAGGGTTAAAATATATGGGCAGCATTTCGGAAGTGGAAATGCTGCCCTCCTTTTTACTCTCAATTCATCCACAAAATTACACCTATTGCCTGTACCAAACCATTTCCTGCAGATTACACCAGAAATAATCATCTGTACAGCCTGCTACATAGCATGTAAACATATCTCCAGCCTTGCTATCATCATAATAAAAGCTGAGTCTTGGGCATAGCCCCTGTTGGGAGCGGTCTGTCAGTTCCCATACATATGGTTTCTGATTACAAAATCCTATATTTTCAGATTCTAATGTATAAATATAAGCACCGTCTTCCTGAATACGGAACGCCATGCCCCAGCTCGGACAATACCATGTGCCAATGAAATTCTTTTCCATTGTCTCAGCATAATCATCAAACACATCAAAGCCTTCCACCGAAGATGCATCTGCTGTGATCTGGAAAGACGCATACTCACTGTCTGTGATCGGTCCAGATTTCACTATATTGCTCTGATCCGGTTTAAGTTCCGTATCTTCTATTATTTCTGATGCCGTCTCTGTGTTTTCAGTTTCCTGATTTTTTATGTCAGCTTCTGTGGAAATCTCTGTGCCATTATGATATGTTTCATCCTGGCTTTCCTGCTGCTTCCCCGTCTTCATTGCTTCCCATTGTGTATGTATATCACTTCCTGCACCCACAAAAATCACAAGACTCAATCCTACAATAAAGCACCACATCAGCACGAGGATAAAAATAGTTAAAAATCTTATTCCCTTCTTTTTTCCTAGTCCCCTCCCCTTATTTTGGGAACGTCTCAGAAGATAAACAATCCTTACACTAACTAAAATCCACAAGCCCACTAAAAGCAGCGTTGCCCCAATAAGCATAAAATTATAATAACTATCTGAACTTCCCACAACAAATGTCCAGATTCCATAACCGACGGCAGTTGCAGCCATCAATATTCCAAACCAAAGATTCAGATATGGCTCTGTTTTTGTGTCCTGTTCTGCCATGATCTCCCACGTTTTTACAGTGTCCATCAGCCTGGTCTGATCCCCGCTTCTGAAAATCTCCTGTAATTCATCATCCGGCAGCTTAACGGTCTTAGAAGGCACCGCAGCGCAATGCTCCAGTTCGATCTGCCAGCTGTCCTCCCTCGCACGAAATGATGCTGCTGCAAGCAGAAAATAATAGGTCTTCAATACATTTTTCCCCAGACTTTCTACCGCAATCTGGGAAAGTGCCTGTTTTGCAGCCAACGGTTTTTCCATCAGGATGTCCTGCTTGGCCATTGTCAGCAGGGTTATACTCTTTAAGAAAAATTTTTTATTATGATTTTCTCGATAGATGACCAGATTATAATCGTGCTTTTCCTGCAGCGTAAAATCCTTCATCCGCTTTGCGACAATTCCATTATGGAAAATGCGAAACCCCATCATAGAAAACATGCATATAACATAAAGAAGAATGTAGCTTGAAAGCTTTATTTCTATCTGTGGAAACAGTATTTTATCCACCATACCAAGCGCAAATAATAACAGTAAAATCAGATATCTGAGCGCACACTCTCTCTTTGCTCTCCGTATACATTTTCTTGCCATTTCAATTCCGCGGTTGTCGTACAATTCCACTGATTCATTTGTGTCATATATATTCACGATTCCTGCCCCTTTTGTATTATGTCAAGCTTGTATTTCATTTTCTATCAAAAGCTAAACCGCTGAATATCCGCTGATTCCCATGAAATAGCAAAGCAGATATAAAATCAATAAGTGTGCCGGATAGAAAATATAGAAGAAATATTTCATCTTCCAGCCGCGGGTTCCGTTATAAAATGCGATCGGGATAAAACCGAGCAGCGCCGGTGTCTCCCAGATGAATGATGCACATCCTGCGATGATCTGCCACATTTTTTTCTTGTGGAAAATGTATAAGACCATAATACAGAATACACCTTTTTCGGCATAATCGGTCTTTAAAAAATACGCCAGTGCCATTCCTGCTACCACGATCAGGATATACAAGATCACCTTCAACGCCTGATTCCACTCTTCTTTTTCTTCCACTGCACGGTAAGCGATCATCGTCAGCAAACCAATGAATAGTGTAAAAAAGACATTCTGATAATTGAATTCGAGTATTTTGCTGCTGAATGCCAGATCAAACGGTATCTCTGAGAGCAACGCAAACAGTCCAAGCCGCATCGCATATTTTTTCACATCATGCGTATGTAGAAATCCCTCCACCAACAAAAAGCAGAAGATTGGAAACGCCACACGTCCAATCATTCGCATGATCGTGTATGTCCAATACAGTGCTCCATTTGCTGAAAGCCACTGCATAATTGCATCTGCATTTGTCTGGTCAAGTTCACCCAAACCATTTACCATTAAAAGTCTTGCCAATACTGCTGCACCAATATGATCGATCACCATTGTCACGATCGCGATCATTTTTAAGGTGCTTCCGCTGATTCCTTTTTTGTTTTCCATTGTTTCCCTCTTTCTTAACTTACAAAAACTGCATAAAGTAAAAATTGTCGTGCGTTACCGGGCACGACAATTTTTGTTTTTACCATTGCACTGACATATTCCTGCTACAACCTAGCTGTGTAAACTATAAATGTCTCCGTATACTAGCCCACAAACTCGGCAACACATCTTCTGTATGCTGCTACCGGATCAGCTGCCTGTGTGATCGGTCTGCCGACTACGATATAATCAGAGCCAAGCTCTTTTGCTTTTGCAGGTGTTGTCACACGCTTCTGGTCTCCTACATCTCCGTCTGCAAAACGCACGCCCGGTGTGATGGTAAGGAATTTTTCTCCACATACTTCGTGTACTTTTCCTGCCTCTAATGGAGAGCATACCACACCGTCTAACCCTGCTTCCATTGTATTTTTTGCATAATGCATAACTGTTTTGTCAATCGGTTTGTCAATCCACAATTCTTCCTGCATCACTTCCTCGCTTGTGGAGGTAAGCTGTGTCACAGCAATCAGCAGAGGTCTTGTTCCGTCTGCTCTTGTCAGTCCCTCAATTGCTGCGGACATCATTGCTTTGGTTCCTGCCGCATGAACGTTGCACATATCAACATCAAGGTTTGATAATACTGCCATGGATTTTTTGACTGTATTTGGAATATCATGTAATTTCAGATCAAGGAAAATCTTATGTCCCATCTTCTTAATTGTTCTGACGATCTCAGGTCCTTCTGCATAAAAAAGTTCCATTCCGATCTTTACAAATGGCTTTTCATCCTGAAATTTGCTTAAAAAGCTCACTACTTCTTCTTTGCTGTTAAAATCACAGGCAATAATGACATCTCTTCCCATAAGTTCTCCTTTTTCTATTCTCTGTATTTATTCTTTTTACAGTGACCGTTATGTATCACCTCATCAAAGAATACTACATCCAAATTTAATTGTAAACATAATTACCCGCAAAAACATTCATTTTTTTCTAGACAATTGCATTTAATTATGCTAATATAACGAAGTACGGTTTTGGACGTACAACCGAATATATCGGAATGTGGCTCAGCTTGGTAGAGCGCTTCGTTCGGGACGAAGAGGTCGCGTGTTCGAATCACGTCATTCCGACTGACTGAGAGGATATTGATATCACATCGATATCCTTTTTTTATTACTTTCACACAAAATTTCACCCAAACATACTACAAATATAAAATTTAACAAAAAATTCATAATATAAAAGCAATTTCCGGCTGTTTTGCTGCTGTCTATATGCTATAATAATCGGACAAGCGAAAAAAGGAGACGATACTATGAAGAATATAGAATTATCAGCCTGCGAAGAAATGATAATGACAATTATCTGGAACAGTGAGACTGAATTAGACTTAGCAGCGGTCATGGCTCAGACAAATGAGCGCTATCATACTGTCTGGAAACCACAGACAGTATCTACTTTTCTTTCAAGAGCTAAGAAAAAAGGCTTTCTGGCTTCTTATCAGAAAGGACGTTACTCTTACTATCAACCACTTGTGAGCAAAGCAGAATATCGCAGAATGAAGCTTCTCACCCTGTTGACCAAGTTCTATGATAACGATAGGGAAGCTATGAAGAAAGATATAATGGCATGAAAAAAACAGTTCTTATTACCGGTGCGTCACGTGGTATCGGACGTGCAATCGCTGTTGCTTTTGCAAAAGCAGGTTATAACCTTGTCATCACCTGCTCCAAAAGTGAAACAGAACTTTTACATTTAAAAAACGATCTGGAAAGAGACTATTCCGCAGATGTCCTTGCAAGTATTGGTGACATCTCTGATTTCGAATATGTGACACAGCTTTTTTCACATATTGAGCAGCGTTTTCACGGTGTCGATGTGTTAGTCAACAATGCCGGGATCTCGTATGTCGGTCTGCTAACTGACATGACGATCGATGAATGGAATCATATTCTGGGTGTGAATCTCACTTCCGTATTTTCCACCTGTAAACTGGCGATTCCTCATATGCTTTCCAGAAAATCCGGAAAAATCATCAATATTTCTTCTGTCTGGGGAAATGTTGGAGCATCCTGTGAAGTAGCCTATTCCGCCTGCAAGGGAGGAATGAATTCTTTTACCAGAGGTCTTGCCAAGGAACTTGCACCAAGCAATATCCAGGTAAACGCCATTGCATGCGGCTGCATCGACACACAGATGAATGCATGCTTTTCCGAAGAAGAACGTGCTGCATTAACAGATGAAATTCCAGCCGGAAGATTCGGAATGCCGGATGAGGTTGCCTCCCTTGTTCTGACGCTTGCCGAAGGAAATGAATATCTGACAGGTCAAATCATAACATTAGACGGTGGCTGGATTTAGCCATCGTCTTTTTTCTTAGATTTTAAGAATAAATTCAGAAAATCGGTACTTTCCAATATTTACCAGTCAAGTGAGCTAAAATCCTTTTAATTTAACGAAAAGGAGCTCTCACTAATGAAAATTCAAGAAGAACGTGTACTCTTATTAATGGAGGAAAACGGAATCACACAGCGAAAAATGGCACAGGATCTCGCCATTTCCCCAACCACACTAAATGGCTATCTGCATGGAAAATATCTTCATGTTCCGGATGATGTGATATGCGAAATTGCTGACTATCTGCAGGTTTCTGTCAACTATATTACAGACCGGTCAGCACTGCTTCAGATAGGAAACGGAATTCACGACAAAGAGGAAGCGGTGGTTTTTGATAATTATCGTCATCTGCGTCCTTCTGACAAAAAAATCGCAGCCGACCTTATCAGCCAGCTGCTTAAAAATAATCCCGACAATTCCACCAGATCCTGATTCTGTTTACTAACTTTCCTCTGCAGTCAGAATAATGACTGTTCTCGGCGGAACTTTTAATGATTTTTTATAATAAAACTCTGTCTGTTCTTCCACATTTTTTCCATCTTCATATGGAAGGAATGTGTTGACACAGACTTTCCACTGCATGCCCATTGGAAGCTCCGGAAGCTGCATAATCAGTGTTTCCCAATATGCATTCATACAATAGAATACAATATCATCACGGATATCATTCTCATCTCTTCCTGCATACATAATACCGATCAGCCGGCTGTTATTATCTGTACCGCCATTCCATGGGAAACCATTGTGGATACTGATCTCCGGCAGTTTACATGCCGCCGGTTTTGTAGTCTTACGCAGGATCGCATTATCTTTCCGCAGGCGGATCATATAGCGGAAGAAATCGTGGATTTCTTTGTATTCTTCCAGTCGGTTCCAATCCAGCCAAGATGTGATATTATCCTGACAGTAAGAGTTGTTATTTCCAAACTGTGTATTGCAGAATTCATCTCCTGCAAAAAACATCGCCGGTCCGCGGCTGCACATCAATGTTGCAAACGCATTTTTTACCATGCGGCGGCGCAAGCCCTCGATTTCCGGATCATCTGTTGCGCCTTCTGCCCCACAGTTCCAGCTGTTTCCATTGTTATCACCATCCGTATTTCCCCAGCCGTTTTTCTCGTTGTGCTTCATATTATAGGAATACAGATCATATAAGGTAAATCCATCGTGGCACGTCAGGAAATTCACGGATGCACTGATTCCTCGATGTGCCGGATCGTACAAGTCTCGTGATCCGGTAATTCGCGTGATCGCGGTTCCAGCCATCCCACCATCGCCCTTTAAGAAGCGGCGCATGTCATCACGGTATCTTCCATTCCACTCTGCCCAACGGCTCCAGGATGGGAAACTGCCCACCTGATATAAACCACCGGCATCCCATGCCTCGGCGATCAGCTTTGCTTTTGCGAGAATCGGATCGCATGCAAGTCCCTGTAAAATAGGTGGATTTTCCATCGGTGCACCATTCTGGTCTCTGCTTAAAATAGATGCAAGGTCAAACCTGAATCCATCCACCCTGTAATTGATGACCCAGTATCTCAGACAGTCAATGATAAATTTACGCACGATCGGATGGTTACAGTTCATGACATTTCCACATCCACTAAAGTTGTAGTAATATCCATCCGGTGTCAGCATATAGTAGATATTATTGTCAATTCCTTTAAAGGAAAAACATGGTCCCTTCTCATTTCCCTCCGCTGTATGGTTAAATACAACGTCCAAAATAACCTCTATTCCATTTTCCTTCAGTTCATAGATCAGATTCTTTAACTCATCACCCTCATGATTGTGTTCCACCACTGAAGTATAACTTGTGTTGGGTGCAAAAAAACAGACTGTGTTGTATCCCCAGTAATTATACAGACGTTCTCCGTCCACCACACGGGTATCTTCCATCTCATCAAACTCAAAAACAGGCATCAGCTCCACTGCATTGATCCCGAGATCTTTCAGATAAGGGATCTTTTCCCTCAAGCCCTCAAAAGTACCTGGTGCTTTCACGCCGGAGGATGCATCTCTTGTGAAACCACGCACATGCATTTCATAAATGACCAGATCTTCAAACGGATGATTCAGAAAACAGCTCTTTTCCCAATCAAAATTATTTTCCACTACCCGGGCATGGTATACAAAGTCTTTTCCACCTTCCGGGCGCTCTCCCCAGTGTCTCTGCCCTGTCACTGCCCGGGCGTATGGGTCAAGCAGGATGTTGTCTTTATGAAACCGCAGTCCTTTTTTTTCATCATATGGTCCATCCAGCTGGAACGCATATTCAAACTCTTCGATATTTAACCCAAATACCAGCATGGAATATGTGCTTCCAATACAGTAAGTTTCCGGATAACGTATTTTTGCAAATGGCTCCTGTTCTTTCGGGCGGAACAATAACAGTGTACATCCGGTCGCCCCCATGGAATGGATGGTAAAACTGACTCCATTTGCCGCCTGCGCCGCACCATTCCTGTCATAAAATCCGGGCCGTACTTTATATCCTGAAATCTCATCCAATGGCTGAAGTTTATCACCCCTGTGTGGTTTATGATCAAAGTTCATCTGTTTTCACCTCATTTTCTTCTGCTCTATGGTAACGCATTCTGACACTCTGCATGCTTCACAGCATGCATCGCTTTTAATTATATTCTTATTATACTCGAAATACTTGATTTTACAATTTTTGTATACTACATTATATTTAAAATAATCAAAAAGGAGCATGGTTTTCCATAAAACACATGGAATGAACCAACCATTATTTTCAATGCGCACTTTATATGTATCCAGAACCCCCGCAGACTCTTCTGTCTATCCGACCATCAGCGCGGCACTTGATGCCATTCCGATGGATCTTAATGAACCGGCCTGCATTTATCTTGCACCCGGCATTTACCATGAAAAAATAACTATCAATAAACCATATCTGACGATCCTCGGCACTGGCAAGTCAAATAAAGATGTCGTCCTGACTTATGATGATTACGCCCTTGCTCCCATGGCTGATATTGGAAAACTCGGAACTTTCCGCTCCTACTCTGTTTTCATTGATACGCATGACGTCACACTGCAAAATCTCACAATTGAAAATGCATCGGGCGATTCTCTCACACACGGACAGGCAATCGCGCTCTATGCCGATGGTGACCGGCTTGTGATTGATTCCTGCCGTCTGATTGGACATCAGGATACCCTTTTTACCGGGCCGCTTCCTCCAAAAGAGATCGAGCCTGACGGTTTTATCGGTCCAAAACAATTTGCCCCAAGGATCAACGGCAGACAATATTATAAGAACTGTTATATCTGTGGCGACATTGATTTTATTTTTGGAAGTGCCACTGCTTATTTTGAAAACTGCGTGATAGAATCCCTGTGTCATACTACGAATGTAAATGACATTCAGGGCTACATTACTGCCGCCTCCACACCGGAAAGTCAGGAATACGGATATGTATTTTCCAACTGTAAACTTATCTCAAAGGACTGCCCGCCTAATTCTGTCTATCTCGGAAGACCATGGCGCAATTATGCTAAAACCGTTTTTCTTGAATGTGCATTGGGAAATCATATTCATGAATGCGGTTTTCATGACTGGAAGAAAGAGGATGCACGAAATACAGTTTTGTACGCAGAATATAGAAATTACCCCGCATCCAGCGCAGACACAACATCCAATAACCGTTCCCTAAACGATGATATCCACTGTATTGACGGCAGATGCATACCTTATCCACACCGGGCAGAATATGTCTGTGAATTAGATGCCGTACAGGCAGAACATTTTTCCAAAGAGAATGTGCTTTCCGGGGCAGATCACTGGAATCCATGACGTTCTCACAGATGGTTACAGTTCGCTCGTGCCTCGTTCCAGTAACCACAGATGTAGAGAGCTTTGGAACAGCTTGCAGATTATCATTGTTTTCTTTTCAGAAAAATGGTAATATAAAGTTAATATTTCACTGGTGTGTTACCAGCAATCACAAATGCAGATGAAAAAGAACTATACTTGTCAATAACTTGAGGAGGGTATCATACATGGAAGAAAAGATTTATAAAACAATGAGTTCCACAGGTGCTGCAAATCTTGCAATCGGGATCTGCGTTCTTGTTGGCGGAATTGTTTCCGGAATCCTTTTGATCGTAAACGGTGCAAGATTATTAAAACACAAAGGAAAAATTATGTTTTAATGGTATCTTTCCAAAAAGGAGAGAATGTATCCCTTTAAAGGGACACTTTCTCTCCTTTTTTCTTGCAATAAGTCAGCCTATTTTACGAATTCCTCAATCACACAGGAATGTTCCTTTGTCTTCACATCATAATTAATCCCGACAAGCAACAGATTTCCCAGATAATCTTCCAGACTTTGGCAGTATTCTTTCTCTTTGATCTGGCTGATCGCACCGGCTGCGCTCTTATCCCATTTTAATTCGACCACAAGTGCCGGTTTCTCCGGGTATTTTTTTCTTGGAATATATACCATATCTGCGAATCCTTTTCCCCCTGCCAGTTCACGATGCACAGTATAAAAATTTCTTGCAGCGTATAATGCCAGCGAGATTGTATAGCTTAATGCATTTTCGTCATTATACTGAATATGTGACGTCTCAAAATGAGCCTGTCTGATTCCTTCTGCAACCTGTTCCGGTCTTCTCTGCCAGATGGCATTCAATATGTCTGCGGAATTTTTCAGTGCCTGTGATACTTCTCCCCAGTCAGACACAGACACCGCATTCACATACTCACTTCTTATTTCATTATTTGGAATAAACACACATTTTTCATTCGAGTCATACCCCAGATAGCCTAGATGGATCAACAGTGTCAGGACATCATCCTCGGTGCGGAAAGTCGTCATATCGTTTGTAAAACTGCCCGTATTCACCGGTACTTTTTCCCCGGCGATTATGCTTAACACATCATCTTTCAGTCCGTCAAAGTTCATATCAATGTAAAACTGTAACGCTTCAAATGTTTCTGTCTGATTCCAGTAATTTTCTATTTTTTCAAAACGCATACAGTTCACAACCGATCTCGGACTGTAAATGGATTTCTCTTTTTCAAAGGAATAACCATCATACCAGCTTTTCACCTCTGACATGTCTGCTTTATATTGTCTGCACAATGCTTCTACTTCTGTTTCCGTGAATCCCACATAAGATGCAAGTGGTCCGGGACTGATCATGGAAAATTCATCAAACATATTTAACGCAGAATGCGTCCCATACTTTTTGATTGGCAGAATTCCTGTCATATACGCAAGGTGAATATATCCTTTATCTTTTAGCAGATTTCTCAGAAAATCAAGGTATTTCTCCTGCGCTTCCTTGTCCTGCTTGTATTCCCTGAAAATACAGTCCCATTCATCAATAATCACTACGAACGGAATCTTCTTCTCTCTGTAAATATCCTGCATGGATTCCACAAGGTCTGTATCGTCAAAATAATCCACATCCGGATGCTCTGCTTTCAGTTCCCGGATCACCAGCTTTTTGATCCGGTCGATCAGCTTGTCAACATCACCGGTTCTGCTTAAGAATTCCTGCATATTCAAAAAAATAGTATCGTACTGATTTAAATGCTTTTTAAATCCGCTCTCTTTTGAAATTTCCAATCCTTCAAACAGTTTTTCCGAATCACATTCTCTGCTATAATATGCGGACAACATGTTAGCTGCCATTGATTTTCCAAAACGTCTCGGTCTGCTGACACAGATGTATCTCTGCATTGTGTTGATCACATGGTTACAATACCCGATCAAACCTGTTTTATCCACATAGATTTCGGAATGAACCATCTTATAGAACATGTCATTTCCCGGATTCAGATAATTTCCCATGAAGTCCTCCTGCTTTTCTATTATCGGCTGACGTTCACTATATGTTCCCCGTCACTGCCTGCCCGGCATTGCCTGTCATATTTTCGTTGCTTATTATGTTTATTGTAACGCTTTTGTAAGAAATACAAAAGAGCTTTTAAAATTTCTTTTTCGCATAAATAAGCATATAGATAACTCCAACAACCCAGAACAGACACGAATAGATTCACCTTTTATCACTCTTTTATAGTCATAAAGAATGTTTGCAAAAAGACTGCCACGCTTCTCTTCTGCCTCCATTTTCTGCAGGCAGTTATCTACGTCTAACTCTTCCAGTTTTCTCTCTTGAATCCCCTCACAAAATAAAATTGCTCCCTGTATCCTCTCCTGCTCCGCTTTTAATCTGTCTTTCTGCTGTGCAAGCGCTGTCGGCAGATCAATTGCTCCGTCCAGCAGATTTCGTATTTCTTCTAAAGGCATATCCAGTTTTCAGAACAGATAAATGAATTTCAGCCGTCTGATATCTTCCTCTGAATATTTCCGATATCCGTTTATCGTATTTCTGTCTGGATGAAGCAAACCCATTTTTTCATAATAACGGATGTTCTGTTTGTTAATTCCGCCCTCTGCTTCTGCCTCTTTGATGTTTTTCATAATTGCCACCCTGCCTTTTCTCTCTGATTTTTGGTTCATTATAAAGGGTGTAGTGACTATAAGGTCAATGATTTTTGCACAAAATAAAAATATCTGACCGAAAATATAATTTCTCGCCAGATATTTTCATTTATGAAATATTATGTTCCATACAATACTTTTCTACTAACTCTATAAATTCTCCTGCAACTGCAATCTGCCGCTCTGATTCTTCTTTACTTGCAATATAAAAATCATCATAATCACTGGCATGCCGTATCTCTTCTGCCTCACCGATTTTTCTACCCACTTCTCGCGGAAAAATCTCTGTCTTAACATAATCTTTATTGAAATTGGCAATTGCATCTTTATGACGTTTAAATGCCCTTCCATCTAATGCATGAACTGCATTTATCGCATGAAAAATTGCATAATAGGCTCTGTTATTTGCGCCTTTATATTCACCTGCATTTAATAATATCTTTGCAGACTTCAGATCAGATTTTGCCGTCTCTATACGATATGACACAAGGTCTTTTCTTGTCCCTATCTTCTCATTATACTGCTCCATACAAAACCACTCCCTCCTTGTTCACATTTTCATAAAATGGATAATTAACAACCCATTTTTTAAAATGGCTCTCACTCTTCGCAATCGGTTTTATATCGATATCATTATCTAAATTGAAATCATAAGTCATATAGGAAAGTTCCTTGCTGTACTTCTTCAAATCTAAATCTGACAAATCTAACAATATCATAATATCTACGTCTGAGTCTGGTCTGAAATCTCCTCTGGCATAGGACCCATACAGAATAATCTTTGATAAATGTGTACCGTATATTTTTTTTATTTCTGAAATATAAGTTTGCAATAATCCGTTCATTTTTTGTGGCATAATTGTTACTCCTTTCCAGAATTATTTCACATTTCTCTCTCTATTATATCCTCTGATTCTTTATTCCACAATATTCTTTACGATTTCTTCCTGATCCCATTCACGATCGCATAAAACGCCGGGAATAATACACCGACAACCGGCCAGATGATCCATGTTCTGTCCCAGTCATTAGTTGTAAAGCTCCATGCAAGATAGATGGCTGTGGCGATCAGCCAGTAAACCATTACCGGCCCAGACATCTTTTTGTTTTCATGTTTTTTCTGTCTGGTGTAGTCTTCTTCCTCCAGAAGCTGATTCATCGCATTCATTTTGGCAGCACTTCTCACAATGAAATAGGTTCCGATTGCAACAAGCGTTAAAAGCATGCATACTGCTGAAACCATGTAAAAATCACTTTCAGATACAGCAAGTGTTCCAAATAAAGGAATCACAGAGCATATGCAGCATGTAATTCCGATGACAAGCTGAGTCACATACGGACTGTGATAAGCATCTCTTTTTTCCTTCACCATGCCGCTTACACCATAGGCAGTCTCTATGTCTTCCTTTTCCAGAAATTCATATTTCTTTGTTTTCATACCGCAAAGAATAAAAATAGTTACCGCAATTGCAATTAAAACGATCAAAACACAGATTCCTATTCCAGCCGCTGCATTTTCACTGATATGATAATTTGGCATCTCACTCATTGTTCCAAGCATTAATAACACAATTGGGGATAAAATGCACAGCATCGTAGCAAAGGCTGTTTTTCCTGCCGACCAGTCAATGATCTGCAAATATTCATTTGCCATTTCCATTGTAACTTTATGTACGCTCCTGTCGCTCTCGCTTTCATTTTCCTGCATCTGTGACGGCGCGTATTCTTCCTCTTCCAGTTCATCTTTGATCAGGTAATCTGTGGTCACTCCAAAAAGCTCGCTGAGCTTCAAAATCTTATCCAGATCAGGGATAGACTGTGCACCTTCGTATTTTGAAACCGACTGGCGCGTCACTCCGAGTTTTTCTGCAAGCTCCTCCTGTGACCATCCGTTCTTTTTCCTCAAGTTGATAATTTTGTCTGCTAAGATCATAACTTCCTCCGTGTTAAAATTAAACATCTGTTTCTAGAAAAAGACTATCATTTTTTACCATTACATACTAGAACGTTGCCCCGTCAATTTGTCAACCGGTGGTTGCAATGCGCTTGTTTGCGGTATTTTATAACAAAAAGAGAATCTTTCTCAGATTCTCTCTTTGTGCTTTACTGACACTTTATTAACTGCTCTAAATCAACAAGCATGATATCTTCCGCCTTTTCCGCCTCTTCCAGAACAGCCTTTGTAAAACCTGATTTTGAAAACAGTACAAACCACGTATGTTCCCGCTTTTGGCAAAATATATCTGCTTTTTCCTTTAAACTGTTAAGCACTCCAATATCCAGTTTTTCATTCCGCCACTTACATTCACCAATCAGATAATCATTCTGTTCATTGGCAATAATGTCAATTTCTACCTGTTCATGCGTCCTGGGATTCGTCCCCCACCATCTGCCAATTGCTGTAAAAAGAAACGGCAGTTCTCCTTTGGCATTCTGGCTGTACAAGTAGTCTGTACATATTTTTTCAAACGTTAAGCCCATATAATGACTATAATCGGGCTGGATACGTTTTAACCAGACTGCCTCACCTGCTCCTGTCTCGATCAGTGTTCTGTTTGTAAAAACATATCTGTACCAGAATCGAAACATCTGATCCGAAATACCATATAAAGTTTTCCGGGAAGTTTCCTTTTCGCCAAATGGAGTTTCCTTATACACAATTCCCAATTCACAAAGTGTTTTTATATATTTTAAACATTTTGCAGTTTCTTCCCCAATTTTCGTAGATATTTCATTGGCTCTGGTATGTCCGCCTGCAATTGCTTCGATGATTGCACTATATATCCCTGGTTCCTGCACTTCCTGCCTTAACAGCAAAAGCGGTTCCTCATATAAATAAGATGTATTTTTCAAAAAAGCCCTTTTTATATTCTTGTCAAAATCTTCCTTTTCATCAATCTGTTGTAAATACAGCGGAGTTCCTCCAAACGCCCCATAAAGCATTAATTTTTCTTCTGCCGAGAACTGATCCATAAATTTTATGCTCGTCTGATAGGAAAACGGTTTCATATGAAGCTGTCCTGTCCGCCTTCCAAATAAGGGACTCTTCGAACCAAGAACCTCCTTCTCCATAAATCCCATATAACTTCCGCAAAAAACAATAAATAAATTCCCGTTTTTTAATGTGTGATCGATCAAATGCTGCAGCTCTGACAGTAAGGCTTTATTTTTCTGCACAAGATATGGAAACTCATCAATAACAAGAATCAGTCTTTTCTCTTTTTGACGCTCATTCAAATATAAAAGCGCATTACTCCATGACGAAAATGGCTCCAATCTGTTTTCTTTGTAAAACTGAAAAATCAGAGACGAAAATTTTTCCAGATTCAATTTATCATTGCTCTGTTCAGCAGAATAAAAAATAGCATCTTTGCCTTTACAAAACTCATTTAGTAATGTCGTTTTTCCTACACGTCTGCGCCCATAAAGTACAAATAACTGAAATTTGTCCTGTCTGTACAGCGTATTTAAATCATTCAGTTCTTTTTCTCTTCCAATAAATACCTCTTGCATGGCGTCTCCTTTATTAACTCCAAAGTAATTTACTTTAAAGTTAATTATATCATTTCCAGTTTTTATGTCAATTATGATGAAGTAAAATTGTCATCTACGCCTGCTTTGCATAAATGTCTTCATTATATCAACCTATAATCAACAAGGCACCGCCTCAATCCACCCATCACATCACTAAATACGATGCCGTACTGTGCAGCTTTTCTGCAGTCCATCCAGAGATTGTGCACCAGAGAACCTTCTTGTACCTGCTGCCTGCTTCCTGTGATCTGTAAAAATTCCTTCGTAATCTCATACATGGACTGTGTTGTCTCACTTCCAAAATTGTAAACTCCACCTGGAAGCTGCAATATAACATTCTGCTTACCTGGTTGATTTTCTGCAAGAACCGCCTCGCCCGACAGCTTCCCGCTTTGCTGCAGTCCATTCTCCGGTAATTTTACAATCCGCTCCAGATTTTCACATACCTCACGCAGATAAGTGATCCCACGATACTGACATCCAAAAGTAAGCGTCTCTTTTGCATTGAGAACATTCAATAGATAATTGCCCTTCGGTGAAATGTAGTCATACATCCATTCTGCCCGCAGCAGCACAGAATCCGGCTGTCTGTCCAACACCCGCTGTTCCATTTCCAGTTTATGCGCTCCATAGATATTCGCAGGTTTTGCCTCATCCTCCCGATATGGTCCGTCGCTCTTGCAGCCACGGTACACCTGATCTGAACTGAAACAGATCAGTTTTTTTCCGTCTGATGCTTTCGCCAGATAAACCGGAAGAAGTACATTTGCATAATAGGACTCTTCCGGATTTTTCTCACAGATCCCCACATCCGACATTGCAGCTGTGTGGATGATCACATCTGCTTCGCTCTCCTCCACGATCTGTCTGATCTGTTTTTCGTTCATTCCCTGAATGGACGGCGCGGCAATTGCTCCTTCTAACTCTTTCATCAGACGTGTGCCCACAAAGCCGTGTGCTCCGGTAACTAATATTTTCATTTTATTTTCCTCCTCACAAAATATTCCAGATAATCTGCCTCTTCAAATTATTTATTTCAGGGAGATTTATGAAAAAAGTTTTGCATCACCAATGATGGTGTATCAGATTTTATCGGCACTATGCATACCATCTTTCTAGCAGATTCCCAGATAACTTCCCAGTTTCTCAAACTCTTCCGGATTAATGCAGTTCGGTATTGCCACATCTGCAATCTTTTCCCTGCACTCCTCATAATCCATCCAGCAGACTTCTGCGACTTCCGACTCTTGCAGTTTCAGTTTACCAATATCCACCGGCTGTCTGTATACAAAATCATTACTGAACTCATTATCCCGGAATATTTTTCCAGAAAAAGTTGTCTCAAACTTCACGAGTGTTGTTCCGAATAGTTCCAGCTGCTCCGGCTGTGCAGACAATCCCAGTTCCTCCTCAAACTCCCGCAGTGCACTCTCCATGACCCCATCTCCGGCACTGATATGCCCGGCAGAAGAGATATCATAGCAGCCGGGGTACGAATCCTTGTTATCGCTCCGCTTCTGAAGCAGTACATCATATCCGCTCTTATCATTTTCCCGCACGATCCAGATATGAACAGTTCCGTGCAGTGCGCCTTCACGATGTGCCACACCGCGTTCTTTTACTACGCCTGTTTTACTTCCATCCTCATTTAAAATATCGAAAAGCTCCAACTCTTTTGCATCCAGAACTGCCTGCTCCAGAATGTCCTGCTTATTGTATACAAGCTTTAAAGAAAAGAACTCCTTCTGCTCCTCTAACAGACGGAAGAAAATCCGGTCGCCTTCCCAGAGATTCAATTCCGGAATCTGGTCTTTTTCTACCCATTCCAGCACACCTTCGTTGCAGTCGATTGGTGTTCCCTCGAATCCACCTGCTGTAAAAAGTGACATGTATTCTACGGTATCTTCCCCCAGAACAAAAGTTATAATACCACGATATTGCCATGAAGTCAGGGTATAACCGGTTTCCTCCCGGACTTCCCTTAACATGCATTCCTCCGGACTTTCTCCCCACTCAAATTTTCCTCCGACACCGATCCATTTGTCATGATTGATGTCATTTTCCTTTTTGATGCGGTGAAGCATCAGATACTTGTTATCTTTTTCAATATAACATAAGGTTGTCAATTTATTCATTTGTGAAAATACCCCTGTCTTTTTTCTTTTGATTTTAGCTTATCACTAAACCAGAGGATATTGCAACCTATAACCCATACCCCCGCAGTGCACGCTCATTGCTTACGCATAGTATTTTGCCTGTGCGCTCCAGAGTTCATAGTATTTGCAGTTCGTCTGTTCCACGAGCTCCTCGTGTGTGCCCTGCTGCACGATCCTGCCCCGGTCAAAGACAACAATCTCATCGCAGAACCGGCAGGAAGAAAGCCTGTGGCTTATGTAAACCGCTGTCCGGTCTCCTACGATCTCATTGAAACTGCTGTACACCTCCGCTTCCGCGATCGGATCTAAGGCGGCAGTCGGTTCATCCAAGATCAGAAATGCCGCGTTCTGATACAGCGCCCTTGCAAGTGCGATCTTCTGTTCCTCTCCGCCGGAGATGCTCACACCATCGGCATCACAATCCTTGTAAAGCCAGGTATCTAACCCCTTTTCCATCCGGGCAGAGCGCGCATCAAAGCCAGCCTTGCTTAAACATTCCTGTACTTTCTCTGAGTCATACTCTGTGGATGCTGCCACATTCTGCCCAAGCGGAAGGGCAAATAGTTTAAAATCCTGAAAGACAACTGAGAATACGGACATGTATTCCTTATAATTGTATTTCTTAATGTTGATTCCATTCAGCAGGATCTCGCCTTCTGTCGGATCATAGAGCCGGCACAAAAGCTTGATAAATGTTGATTTTCCAGAACCGTTCTCCCCAACGATTGCTAATTTTTCTCCAATGCGGAATTTCAGATTTACATGGTCTAACACTTTTCTGTCTGTGCCAGGATAGCAGAAGCTGACATCCCGAAATTCCACCTCGTACTGGCAGTCATTCCTTTTTTCCACGGTGAGGCTTCCCTGATACATATCATTCGGCGTATCCAGAAAATCAAGTGTTTTCTTTAAAAATTCCCGGTTTGTATGCACTTCGCCAAGTGCGCCCAAAAGCTCCTCCAGATTGTGGCTAAGCGCCGTCACCGCACTGATATACTGCGTCACAGCACCAATTCCAAACGCTCCTCCGTATGCCTTCAGACAGACAAGCAGATAGACCAAACCACTGCAGAGCCGTTCTGTCATCTTAGCAACTGCTGACAGGATGCCTCCTTTTCCTTTCTCCAGGCGGTCCATCCCGGTTCCTATCCCCCAGACTTTATTTTTCTCATAAAATCCCATGACAGCCGGAATCTGCTCATAAACACGGATATCCTGCTCCCGTTCCCGTTCTCCTGCCATACGTGCCATAAAGCTCCAGAGGCGGTTTCCAAACGTTGCACGCTCGGAAAGTTCTGCAGCCATGTTCTGTACCCGTTCCTCAACCCAGGATGCCAGCGCCGTAAATCCCAGTATTCCAGCAAGAAATACAATCGTAAAAAGAGGACTGTTCATCCATAGGAATGCTTCCTTCACCGCTTTTGCCCGAAAAAAACTTACGGTGAGTATCAATGCTCCGGCAATACCTGCAATTGCCTGCAGCATCCTTTCCATGGTAAAGACAACCATGCATAGCCCGAGCCTGCTCCACCTGTTAATTTGTTCAATCTGTAAAACCTGATCCTGAACGACGGAATCATCCACTTTTGCAAAATCAAGTGACAACATCTTTTCACTCAGAATTTGTGTTAAATTTGCTGTCATATCATTCCGCTCCACCGTGTAACAGTTTTTAAAATAATGATAAAGGAGTCCTGCCACACTTTCCATTCCAAGTAACAGCACTACCAGATTCCGCAAAATAACCGGATTTTTCGCGCCTGACAGCTCCGTAATGATCCGTGCAGAAAAATAGATTCCCGCATAAGGAAGCAGCGCACCGGTAACCACATAAAAAAACAGTGATACCAGCATGCCTGGTGATTCCCTCCACCAGATTCCGATCGCCCTTTTATTCAGTCTAATTGTCTCACGCATGGAACGCAGCATCTTCCATTCCTCCTTCCGTGTAATACCGGCTCTGTACCTCATACAGATGTGCATATTCTTTTCCTGCATCCATCAGTTCCTCATGTGTACCCATCTCCGCGATCCCACCTGCTCCGATTAAGATAATACAGTCACAGAACTTCGTGGATGCCAGACGGTGCGACACATAAATGGAAGTGGAGCCCTTTGTCAGTTCATGGTACCGCTCATAGAGATCACTCTCTGCAATCGGATCCAGTGCCGCCGTCGGCTCATCAAGTACGATCACCGGTGCATTCCGGTAGAGTGCCCTCGCAAGCATGAGCCGCTGTGTCTCACCTCCGGAAAGCTCATAAGCATCCAGGTGGACGGATCTTCCAAGCCTTGTTTCATATTGCTCCGGCAGCCTTTCGACGTTCTCTTTCAGACCTGCATCCTTTATTGCCTCTTTCACGCGGGAATCATCTATCTCCTCCACGCTCTGTGCCACATTTTCTGCAATGGTTCCTGCCAGGATGGAGAAATCCTGAAAGACTGCGGAAAATAGTCCATAATATTCTTTTCTGTTATATTTGCGGATATCCTCACCATTTAAAAGTACACGCCCCTCTGTCGGGTCAAAAAATCCACATAGAAGCTTCACCAGCGTCGATTTTCCGGCTCCGTTTCTTCCTACAACCGCAAGCTTTTCTCCGTTTCGTATGGTGAGATTCAATTTGTGTAACGTATCCTCTGATGCACCCGGATACCGGAAGCTGACATTTTCCAGGCAAAGCTCATATTGTCCTTTTGTATTCTGTGGAAGATGTTCTCCACCCTCGAACCGGTATGGTTCCTCATAAAAAAGCAGCTCCATCACATCAGAGATTCCAACGCCTGACTGCCTGATCTGTCCCACATTTTCCATAATTCCCTGCACCCAGTTTGTAAAACCGCTCACCGCAGAAAAATATAAGATAAACTGCGGAGCATCCAAATTTCCCGCAAGTACCTGTCCGATCAGATACGCATACGCAACTACGTTCCGGATCAGGGCAGCAAAAACATTCACAGAGTCTGCCATAAAATCATGGTTTCCCGATGCCCTTTCAAAATGCATGAATATCTCATAATTCTGCTTCATCGTATCTAACAGCCATTGTTTCATATGAAGGATCCGGATATCCTTTGCAGCGACCGGGCTCCACGCCTCATCTCTCAGATACCGAAAACATTGACGCGCATGATCATTTTCTGCCCTGTTGTTCTGCAGCCATACCACAGACCTCTGTACTGCCAGATAACTGACTGCTGCTGCAAGGATTGTGACTGCCAGAATAAGCACATTCATCCTTTTCATGACAAGCAGGTACGCAAAAAATCCCAACATACAGAACAGAAGCTGATTTAACTGCGTCCATATAATCTCCGTTGCACTGCTGTTGCTGTTGGTTGCCTGGTTAGTGTGCTCTTTCTTTTCCTGAAAATCTTTTTTTCCAAGGTTACAGTAAGATGTTGCGCCAATTTTTGCCGTGATTGCTTTGCAAAGTGACATGCGGATTTCTATCTTTCCCTGATAGGTTGCATTGTTTATGTATTCTTTCAGTCCGGTAAGTAACAGTATTCCACCTGAAAAAAGCAGGATAGTTGTCGCTAACTCTTTTAATGCGATTTGCTCCTCAATATCGCGCAGTAATACCGGTGTCACGTATAATTCGAGCAGCTGTAATATAAGCGCCAAAATTGCGTCTACAACCAGCCATACCAGAACAGCCGGAGCTTCTTTTACCGCCTGCCGGATCATGAACCGGATCGTTTGGATGACGCCGTATTCTGATTTGTGGTTATTCATTGTGGTTCCTCCGTGAATGTGTAATTTGATAATCTCTACTATAGTACAAAGAAAAAAAGATGCATGTTTCAGGGACGAACTGCATCTTTTATGGGACGAATTGTATTATTCCTGTGGCAGCAAAATCTCCGTTGTGAAAGCTCCGTCTTCACTGTTGCGGCTTAGATAGCCACCATAACGCTCCACAATATCATCGATACGAACAAGCCCGAATCCGTGTCCCTGTCCTTTTGTGGTGTGAAATCTGCCACTGATTTTTTTCTGTTTTTTTGTTGCGGTAAAATTGGTGAACGACATGTAGAGCTGGGTATTTTTCATATCCATGTAGATGCGGATCATCCGCTTCTCTTCCGGCAATTGCAGGCTCGCCTCAATCGCATTGTCGAAGAGGTTTCCAATGATAATGCAGAGATCCATCTCCGATGTTTTTAAGGCAACCGGTACATGTGCATCCGCCACAACCGGGATATGCTTTGCTTTTGCCAGAGAAATCTTACTGTTTAAAATGGCATCGGTCATTTTGTTTCCGGTCTTGATCACGGTATCTACGGTAGACAGATCCTCGTCTAACTCATCAAGATATTTGCTGATCTGCGCTAAGTCACCGTCTTTCGCATAACTTTTGAGTACCTGGATATGATTCCGGTAATCATGACGCCAGCCACGGATCTGACGGTACATGTTCTCCACCTCCTGATAGTGAGTCTGAACTAACTCGCTCTGGTAGGCGGCTAATTGTCTGTTAATGTATTTGGATAGCAGGGACATTGTTTTTTATCTCCTTGGGCAGTTGTTCTTTTATTTCAATCTTTCCCACATCTCAAAAATATTTTATAAACGCCTCATTCAGCTTCTTATAGCTTCCTCTTGGAACCAGAAGTTTCTCCCCGGTGTTCAAAATCAGCTCCGTCTTGCCAATGCGCCTCACATAATTGAGATTCACCAGATATGACCGCCCCACGCGGACAAAAGCTTCATCCAGTTTTTCTTCCAGTTCTGATAAGGTGCCACGCATCTCGTAATCGTTATCCGCATGAATGATATTATAATTCCGGTTTGATTCGATAAAGCGGATCTCCTTGAGTGGAAGCCTAAGGACTTCTCCGCCACATTCGACCAGAAACACGGCATCTGCTGTCTTCAAACGCTCTACAGCCCGCTCTAAAACACTGTCTATTTTCTCCTGCGAGACGGGTTTTAACAGATAGTGAAGTGCCTCCACATCGTAACCTTCCTGAATGTACTCCATATACCCCGTCACAAAGATGATCTGCATCTGGCGGTTGTGTTTTCGGATTTCTCTGGCAAGCGCGATGCCGTCCATTTTCTCCATCTCGATATCAAGGAACAAAATCTGCGTCCTGTCATATGCCTGTTCGAATAAAAACTGTTCGCTGCTTGCATATTCCTGAATTTTTACATGATGAAAAGTCTGGTGAAGCCATCTCTCCACCAGACTTTTGATATACACTCTCTGTTTTTCCTCATCGTCACAAATTGCTATTTCATATGTCATATTAACAGATTTCCACAAGTTCGATCTTGAAATTCAATTCTTTTCCTGCCATCTCATGGTTTGCATCAAACGTAATAATTCCGGCTTCCTTTGCCACAACCGTAACCGGGAATGGCTGTCCCATCTCATGCTGAAGGTAAACCTGCTGTCCTTCTTCCAGTTCTTCTGCGCCCGGCAGCTGGCTGATCTCCACATGAAAGATTGCATTTGGATCAGGCAGACCGTATGCTTCTTCCGGCATCAGGTGGATGTCTTTGATCTGTCCGATCTCCATATCTGCCACTGCACGGTCGAATCCTTTTATCATCATACCGGCTCCGCACACGAACTCTAATGGCTCACCACGGTCATAAGAGGAATCAAATTTTGTACCATCATTAAATGTTCCTGTATAGTGGACTTTTAATGTCTTTCCTACATTTGCTCCCTCGATCTTGCTGCGTTCTCCACAGCCGCATCCACAGCCTTCTCCGCTCTCTGTTCCTTCATGGGAACCGCATCCGCAACTGTGATTTTCCTCTGCATCATGATGTCCGCATCCATGTCCCTCTTCATGATCTCCACAGGTATGTCCCTCCCCATGGTGGTCGCAGGTACGTCCTGCATTCTCCAGTTCGCCATTTAAGTAATCTTCGACAGCTTTGTCAGTATCTCCGGATGCACCTGAGCAAACTTCAATCCCCGCCTCTGTAAGGGCATTGATCGCACCTCCACCGATTCCTCCGCAGATCAATGCCTTCACGTTCCTGTCGGCAAGTACTCCGGCAAGTGCGCCATGTCCTACTCCGTTAGAACTGATCACCTCACTGGAAATCACTTTATTATCCTCTATTTCATACACTTTAAAATGCTCTGTTCTTCCAAAATGCTGAAAAACCTCTCCGTTATCATAAGTTACTGCAATTTTCATACTTTCTTTTCCCTTCTCTTTCTTAATTATAAATAGCTGACAAGCCACTCTTTTTATTATAACGGATGCATCTGCTTCTGGCAACCTGCCAGCCTCACGCTTCCTGCCGACGCTAAAATATCATTACCGCGCATCCATAGCTCGTTCCAGTCATAGACTATCTTGCTTCAAAAAGTATTTTTTAATAGCCTGCTCCTTTAACTCTTCCCCGATCACAATGATCACTTCCTGCCCCTTCTCGATCGGGTTCATGGTAATTCCATTATGCGTTGCATTCAGCTGTATCCAGCTTCCATCCTTCTTCTGCAAAAAACCTTTTACACGGAATACCTCGCCGCATTCCCTGTCATTCATCAGTTTTCCCACAGTAGTCTTTAACTGTTCCTCCGTCATTTTCACATTCATAAAATAGACAGATTCAAACCCTTTTTTCTCTTCCATATCCAGTTTGCGGTAGCTCTCCATCTGATAGCCGCAGCTAATCAGCCGGTTGAAATCTTCCTCATTCAGATCCAGTGTGCTTTTGCGCAGCACCTCTTTGTCCACCCTCCGCGGACACTTTATCTGTTCCAATGCACGGTTTAGGTGTGCGACCGTGGTGTCTGCCTGCTCCGCTGACACTTCATCCGCATGACTTAAGATAATCTCTCCTGCATTCGCCACCTCCGAAGCCAGAATATATTCTGCCTCCTCAGATAAATGCTCTTCCAGATTTGCATCCACAATCGCAATCACATTTCCCACCTCATACCAGCGGTCTAACGGTTCTTCCCTCAGCGCATCAAAAAATTCGTCCACATCAAAAATACCGGATGGCTCTACTATGACACGGTCATAGCCACACATTCCCATTGCAATCAGTTTTGTCTTAAAACGTCTTCTGTGACAGTCCGCGTCACAGCCACCGGAAACCATTTCCAACTCGCAGTTGTCTCCCATCAGATCCTGTAACAGCATCATATCAACATTCACGGCTCCAAAATCGTTCTCAAGGATTCCGATGTTCTGTCCTTTGGCAATGAGATATTCTGCATATTTTTTCAAAAAGGTTGTTTTTCCAGCTCCTAAGAAGCCTGTGATTAAGTCTATTTTTACCATCGCTACCGCCTCTCTACTACCCATCAGGTTATTTTCTTTCAAAAATTTCTGTCAGAATTGCATTAAATACAGAATACACTATATAGTGGGACAGATTTTATTCCCTGCACCATACCGAAATTTCTTGCTGAAATTCTGATTGCGTATGCAGGCGCATATTTTTCCATGTAAACCATCATACTTTTTGCTTTTACATGATTTCCTGCTTTACATTCCACCGGAATTACATGATTTTCTTTTTGTATCAGAAAATCCACTTCTGCTGTATTATCTGATTCCCAATAATAAAGCTGATAACCATTCGTTTTTAATGCAATCGAAACATAGTTCTCTGTCATAATCCCACGAAAATGTTCTGTCTCTCTGCTCCTTAATGCTTCAAGACTCATTCCCATCCTCGCAGACATGATTCCCATATCGCTATAATATAGTTTAAATGCACTTAAATCCTGATATGCAACAACTGGATAAAATCCCTGTGTGCACTTCATGCATTTGTTCACAATTCCTGAACGGATCAGCCAGTCAATCGCATCTCCATACTGGGATGCACGTGCTCCCGATCTTATAAGCTTATATTGGAATTTTTTTGTATCTTTTGCAAGCTGTGCTGGCAGAGAATCATATGCTTCAAAAATACGTACTGTATCCCCCTTGTCTGCATACTTTGTCATGTCAGCAATATATGAGTTCAAAAGCATTTGTCTTATCTCTTCCTGACCAATTGAACTATTCCTCATAATATCAGCTTTCACTGCTGCCGGCATTCCACCTATGATGCAGTAGTGTTCAAATTCCTGCATAGCCTCCTCATGAAGTGCATCCTCTAATGGTACATTACTATTATAATGTTCCCGGATGGTATCTGAAAGTATTTGTTTTCCCTTTGCCCACAACACCTCTTCCAAATCCATTGGATACATTGTCAACATTTGTACTTTTCCTACTGGGAATGAGTATTTTTCACGATTTACAGCTACTCCTAATAAACTTCCAGCTGCCATTACATGATACTCTGGTGCCTCTTCCGCAAAATATTTCAAAGATGTCAATGCTCTCTCACACATCTGTATTTCATCAAAAATGATAAGAGTTTCTTCCGGCACAATTTTTACTTGATAATATTTTTCCAAAAGAACCACTACAGAATCTGCATGTATATCTGTTTCAAAATAACTTCCTATTTTCTCGTCTGTTTCAAAATTGATATACACGGTATTTTTATAATAATGTGCCCCAAATTCCCGCATCTCAAATGTTTTTCCAACCTGTCTTGCCCCATAGATCAAAAGTGGCATGCGCCCCTTTGTCTGCTTTTTCCATTCACATAATTTATCCGTTATTTTTCGTTTCATATATGCATCACCCTTATATTCGTGTGTTTTAGTGTATTATATTACACTTTTTCATATGAATCAATGTATTTTTTACATTTAATACCGGTTGTGCACCTTCTCCGAAAAACATAAAACATCCTTAATCTCAACTTTCGTTCCATCATCCAGCACTGTGGTTCCACTCATCCGTCCAAACACCTGATGCTGGTCAGATACGATCAGTTTATAATCCAGACATGCGGATCTGTCCAGAAGAGGCATAAAATCCATCTCACATCTTCCGTCACTGGAAGTGAATTTCCACGGCTTGCAATAATCATCCTCCGGGATTACAAAGGTCACATCATCGATTTTGTGTGCCACGCCGTCATAGAAGATCACGTTTTCCGAAGCTGCTTTCGTATTTCCGAATCCATAGCCGATATTAAACCCAAATGCATGTCCATCTACATCGCAGTTCCCGGAACCCCAGTACCAAGTGTTATCATATGTCCACACACCTCGTCCCCAGTCGAGCGTTCCGAAATGTTTTTCCGGGTGAAATTCGTACCGCTTTCCATTATATTCTGCAAAACCTTCCGCGCGCATACAATTGATTTTCTGGTTATAATAGAATCTTCCTTTTTTTCCCAGCTATTGATTTCCCTACTGCACTTCTTTCTGATAGATTTTCAGGATTTTTTCTAATACATATTTTAACCGCAAATTCTTCTTCTCCTAAACAATATCGCCCTCTGAAGAATTTGTCGGCATTTGCAATTTTCCCATTGGAAATGCATCTAAGACTGTCTCTGCGATATTGCCATTTGCATCTAATAACTGCTGCTTTGCTGTTACTTCGTGATCTCTTTTCCATTCTCCGTGTATTGAAAACTTACCGTATCATTCCCTGTCTGTGTTCCCACATAGCGAAATACATCTTCCACTACCGGTGACGCACCGTCTGTTCCGATCCGATAGAATACGACATCATATTCCGCCGCACTGACACTGGATGTAACCTCGATAAGACCACCGCTACAAAGATCAAAGTTAGTACGGTATCCAAATTCATAATTATCAAATACATGCACTATATTTCCATCCCTGTCTTTAGCTTGCAAATCCATATAAAAATGGTTCTGCACCATATCCCGGTATTCATCTATCACCTGCTCATAGGACGTAGCCGCTCCGGCAACACTGTCCGCCTGATTTTCTGCTGTTTCATCCCCGTCTGTACTGCTGTCTGTTACCGTCGCTGTCGGGTCATACTCCTTAAACTGCAGATCCAGGATCTGATAATTTTCTTCGCTGTCATAGTTAAAATATACATCCAGGTAGCCGAAAAAATCGTGCTTTTCTGCTAATCCCTGAATCCCATAAGTGGCAACAAGACAGTTTTTCACTTCATTATCATAAAGTGCTGGTTTAATATCCCAATTCCCCATACTGCTCTTTTCGCCCAATTTTTCAATATAATCTTACTCCCTAAAACCAATCTGTTTTCTATTTCCAGTCTATTATGAATCCATCTTTTGGTCAAGAAAGGCGTGCCACACCATCGCAAAATAAATCTGCCATGTTGTAACACGCCCACTTCTTATTCTCTGCCTTTTTATTATTTTCTACACCTGAATCCGGTCTGCAATTTCATTTCCCATTGCAAATCTTGATCCTTTTACCCCAACGATCAATGCGTCCTTCAGCTTTCGGATAATCTGTATATTATCTCCCTCTTCCACATGATGTTCGCGCAGGAAATCCATGACTTCCGGCACACCAAACATCCACTGGATCGTGTAGCTTCTTCCGATTGCAGCCTTTGATAATTTCTGCATAAAAATGCCCCCTTTTCTTTCATTGTAAGAACAGTATGCCCTGTTAGTCAATGAAAATATAAGGTTAGGAAAGACTTTTTTTGCAGGTATTTTTTCCCTGAAATTCAAGGTTTTGTTGCTGCTATCCACATGACAATCTGTTTGTTTTGAATAACTTTCGGTTAATAAGTATTCATCTGCGCCGCAAAAATCCTGCTGCACAGCTCATTATATGTTTCTTCGGAAACTTCATCGCTATTGATCACGTATATTGAACCTTTTTCCGGATCATTTTCATCTCTGTATTCTTCCGAAAAATCCATCTCATTCACTTTGCTGTCAGCCCCATCATATCTTTCCATATGATAAACCTTGTAACCACTGTTCATCTCATTGCTGTACAAGATCCATACATATCCCTGATAATAGGTATAAGACAGACTTTCAGCTGTCCCATCTCCTGCAGCAAATTCATACACTTCACCATCTCTGGCATCCAAATATTTTCCGCCATAAGGTCCACAAAGTATCAGTTCCTCTTCTCCATCATTATCAAGATCTTCCCGATCTCCAATAGAATAAGCATCCCACTCTTCGCTATCCATATCTAATTCTGTAATATAAAAAGTTTTCGCTGTGTCATACAGACAATGCGCACTGACTTCTCCATTTACAAATCTGTCCAGCAGTTCATCTGCTGACATCTGCACAAAACCTTCATTTGAATCCCCACTTGTCTCCTCTGTAGAAAACGTAATATCTCCTTCTAACGTGTCATTTTCGACCAGATTACTGTCTTTTATCTCCGATACAGATTTACCACATCCTGAAATTATAGCAAAACCCACAAAAAAAATGACTGATAATTTTTTTCTATTCATGTTGCCGCCTGTCTCTGTTGTTTTCTGTAAAATTCTAAATTAATATCATTTTCTGCTTTTTCATTACAGCGCAAACATTTCCTGACAGATGTTCTTTCCACTCTCTGTCTTAAAAATATTATGATATGCCTGCAAAGCTGCTTCTTTCGCCAGTCCATCCTCCAGAATATTTACCAGAAAATCAGCCTCCACAAGAATCTGATAATCGATACCATCGATTGCATCATAAGTATGATGATGTGCGATCAGGTATTTCACACGCTCGATCACGTTTTCCTCAAACTGCAGCTCTTTTAACAATTTTTCTGCAATCGCAGGTCCTTCCTTTTCCTGAAGCTTTCCGTTTGAACTGCCGTATTTTTCCTCACACAGATGGATACCAATATCATGCGTCAACGCAGCCGCTTCCAGAATAAATAAAGTGCTTGCATCTACGTGCTCCATCTCCGCGATCAGCTTCGCATAGCTGTGCACCTTGCAGAAATGCTGGATTCGCATTGGATCTCCACTGTATAAACGAATCATTTCATAATGTAATCTGTTGATCATATCGTTCTCTTCCTTTGCTTCTTCCCAATCTTAAATAGCAAGCAGATTCTTAATCGCTTCCATATATATAAGAACCGCCTCTTCCATCTCAGAAACAAGAATAAATTCATCGGCGCTGTGAATATGATAATCCATTCCCAGTTTTTCCGGTCCAAATGCAATGATATTCTTCAATGATTTTGCATAAGTACCGCCACCGATTACCATTGGTTCATGTTCTGTATCACCTGTCACATCTACATATGCTTTGTACAGCGCATTTACAAGTGGAGATTCTCTTGGGAAAAATAATGGATCACCAATTTCTCCAATCTCAATCCGTCCATTTTCATCCTCTAACCTTGCCTCACACATTGTACGGACATCTGCTGCTTTCAATGTCACCGGCACACGGATATCGATTGTGCATGAAATGATACCATCTTCCGTTTTGACAATTCCATTGCATAAAGTCAGGACACCATACTCATCCTCAAATTTCAGTCCTACACCAGCGCCATCACAGGACGTTCCGATATGTTCATTATAAAACTTTATAAAATCATCTTCAAATCCGGCTTTTTCCATGCACTCAAATGTCACACCGGCCGCATTGACACCAAGCTGCGGCGTACTTGCATGCGCAGGCACACCTTTTGCAAATATAGTAATCTGTCCATCTTGCTCTGTCACCTGATACTGCTGAAGCTTTGTCTCTGCAAGAGCAGCCTCTAATCTTTCTTTCAATCCCACCTCTGCCGGAATCACAGTTGTACAGGTATCGCACACAGCGTTTGACACAAATCCACCATTCATGGAAATAATTTTTGTATTCTTCGAGTAAGCCGTCATAGACATATGCCCTTTTTCACCGTGTATGCAAGGAAAATTGGCATCCGGTGTAAATCCACAGGATAACTCTTCTGCGACCTCGTTGTAATGCTCCATACATTTTGAGCCGGTCTCCTCGTTGCATCCCATGATGAGGCGGACTCTTTTATTCAGTTTTACACCCGAATCCCGGAGAAGTTTCATCGCATAGAGCGCCTCTAAAACAGGTCCCTTATCGTCCGTTGTTCCACGTCCATATACATGATCTCCATCTCTGGTCAGCTTAAATGGATCATAAGTCCAGTCACCGCCTACCGGCACAATGTCTAAATGTCCTGCAATACCAACGATCTCTTCTCCCTCGCCCATCTCTGCATAACCACAATAATGATCCAGATTTACAGTCTTAAATCCTAATTCTTCTGCAATTTTTAATCCTTCTTCCAGTGCCTTTGCCGGACCTGCACCAAATGGTTTTCCCTCTTCCGGTGTACCGAGCTGTGAATCAATTGCAACTAATCTTCCTAAATTTGCTATCATTTCCTCTGATAATGTGTGGATTTGTTCTTTCATGTTCATAATTCTTTATTCCTTTCCTATATGTCAAAATTTGTCTCAAACACGCCCTCCGGCGTTCTCATTGTGAGCAGTCCAAGGTTAAAATCATCATCTAAAATTGTGATATGGTATTCAAAAACAACATCTTCCTCGAACTTAGACAATAAAATATACATTCCATTTTCTTTTCCTTCAATCTGGTCGCAGATGTCATCATATACTGCTTCACCGGAAATTGCTCTCGGATAACCAGATGCTTTGATTTTTTTCTCAATTACTCTATATAATTCGTTCATGCAAGCCTCCCTGTATTTTTCTTCGAGCCTGTATTACTTTCGGATATTTCGCTGCAATTTTCTAATAATCTTCTTATTTCAAATTGAAAATATCCATTATCCGTTATATACCTAAATATGCGTTCACTTTTTCCGGTGTATCCAGCTGCAAAGCCATGATGGTTCCATAGATCATATAATCGATCACATCTTTCGTGATCTCCTCCTCAAACCTTGCTTTCATCTGTTCAGGATATTGATGCACCAGAAAATGTACACGGTAATTGTCATCTCTCCTTGAAATAAATGCACTGATATACAATCCATTTATCGCTGCGGTCATCACCTCATCATCTGTAATTTTTATATCCAGATGATAAGACCCTGAAACAAGATAAAAATCTTCCCCACGTTTCTCAATCTTCTTATCCGTAATCTCCCCAATGGAAAAATCCTGCACATGATTTGCCGTTGCAAGAAGAAACTGCGTGTCTAATTCTTTTTCATAAACATAATTTAAAATATCTCTCGGTGTATACTGCATTATTCGGTCATCTCCATGTAAGCTTTTGGTATATCTTATAGTATCTGCGTTTTCTCAATGATTTAGATCTTCTTCTGTATAAAATGTACCTGTCATCTGCGCATTAATCTCTGCAATTTCACGTTTTCCATTAATATAATCTGCATAGATATCCCAGAGATCCATGTCGCAGTCCTGTAAACCGTCATCATCTGGAATCCATGCCTTGATCAGTGCGATCCGTTCCTCTTTTGTTGTATCTTTGATCAAATTTGATTTCATGCTTTCTTCTGGAGATAATCACCTGTATTATCTCTGCTCCTTTTTTCTTATAAAATGATTCATGATCGTTATCTACACTCGCTTCGCTCGGCAGTCTTTATTATACCATAAATCATTTCTGTGTGCGAATTGAATATCGTGCATCCCCACTGAACGTTTTTTGTAATGGGAACCAAGTTTCCCGGTACATAAAAAAGACTTCCGATATTTCCGAAAGCCCTTTTGTACAATATACAAACTTTTTTATCCACGGAAATCAATATGCTGTCCGACCTGCAATTCTGCTTCTGTCTGAACATTGTCGCTCTTCATGGAAAACGTATAATCATTGATTTTCTTGATCAGTTCCTCAATCGAACCTGCCGAAATCGTAATGGTATCGTCATCTTCTGACGTTTGCTGTGCTTCCTTTAACTTGTCCTGCTTTTCCTTCTTCTCAGCTTTCTTTTCCTCTGCCTTCTTTGCTTCTTTCTTCTCGACTGCTTTTTTCTCGATACGCGCTTTCTGATCCGCAGAAGATTTCTTCAGAACTGCAAAAAATGATGCTGTTCCTCCATCATTAACCTTCATTCCGTAGCCTACAACGTTCTGACTCTGACCGGATGATTCAATCTGGGATTTTAACTGTGATAAGCCGGACGCTGCATTTTTAATAATGCCCTCGTACTGTTTTCTATAATTTTCATCTGTCGCCATCCGCTCGATTTTTTCTTCATCAATCAAAACGACCATTTTGTTTCCATTTGCATAGGATGCTGCATTTGCCTGTGCATTGGCTTTCTGGTCTTTGCTCACCAGAATAAAGTCCATATTAGAATACTTTTTCTTTAATTCCTGATAATACTTTGCCCCTTCTTCAGAAAGCTTCGCATTTCCGATGGTCTTACCATAATTTCCGTTTGTCTTGGAAACTTTGGAATTTTCTGTACCTGTCACATTTTCCTTATTTGTTTTTCCAGTTTTGGACTGTGTACTGTAAGTACTGTAAAGATTAGATACAATTGAATCTGTGTTGACTGCCATATCATTCCCTCCCATATTACGATACGGTTATTGCAAATCCGTTTGCATTTACTTGTTATTTATTATATCGGGCAAATTTCTGAAAAATTGACACACAAAAAGCAAACCTACTTATTTATCAGGTTTGCTTTTTTAGATATTAGAACATATTTTTTTCTGAATAAAATGCTTTCACATAAAGAAACCGCAACCCCTGATTACTCAAGGATTGCGGAATATAATCCAAAACTTGTTAAACAATAGAATGCACACTTCGTGAGCATTCTATTGTCATGAATTATAAATTACTCGATGATTGTAGCAACACGTCCAGATCCTACTGTACGTCCACCTTCACGGATAGCGAATGTAAGACCCTGCTCCATAGCTACTGGGTGAATTAATTCAATAGTCATTTCGATGTTATCACCTGGCATACACATTTCAACACCATCTGGTAAATCACAAACACCTGTAACGTCTGTTGTTCTGAAGTAGAACTGTGGACGATAGTTGTTGAAGAATGGAGTATGACGTCCACCTTCGTCTTTTGTTAAAACGTAAACCTGAGCTGTGAATTTTCTGTGGCATGTTACAGTACCTGGTTTAGCAAGAACCTGTCCACGAACGATCTGGTCACGGTTAACACCACGAAGTAATGCACCGATGTTATCACCAGCCATAGCCTCGTCTAACTGTTTACGGAACATCTCGATACCAGTTACAACTGTAGACTGAACATCTTCTTTAACACCTAAGATCTCAAGTGGATCATTTAAGTGAAGTGTTCCTCTCTCTACTCTACCTGTAGCAACTGTACCACGACCTGTGATTGTGAATACGTCCTCTACTGGCATTAAGAATGGTTTATCTGTATCACGCTGTGGATCTGGAATATAAGAATCAACTGTATCCATTAATTCCATGATCTTGTCTCCCCAAGGTCCCATTGGATCTTCAAGAGCTTTTAAAGCAGATCCCTGGATGATTGGGCAGTCATTGAATCCGTACTCTTCGAGCTGTTCTGTGATTTCCATCTCAACTAACTCTAATAATTCTGGATCGTCAACCATATCACATTTGTTCATGAATACTACGATGTAAGGTACACCTACCTGACGGGATAATAAGATGTGCTCTTTTGTCTGAGCCATAACACCGTCAGTAGCAGCTACTACAAGGATAGCTCCATCCATCTGAGCAGCACCAGTGATCATGTTCTTAACGTAGTCAGCATGTCCAGGACAGTCAACGTGTGCGTAATGTCTCTTCTCTGTCTCGTACTCAACGTGAGCAGTAGAAATTGTGATACCACGTTCTCTTTCTTCTGGAGCTTTATCGATGTTAGCGAAATCTACAGCTGCGTTACCAGCTACTCTTTCAGATAATACTTTTGTGATAGCTGCTGTTAAAGTTGTTTTACCATGATCTACGTGACCGATGGTACCGATATTACAATGTGGTTTTGTTCTTTCAAACTTAGCTTTTGCCATTTTGAATATCCTCCTTAAATTGATGCCATATTGGCTATAGTTGTTATATTTAATAACTCGGCTATTTATGATTATATAAAATAATCTTAGCTTTTTCAAGTTATTTTTATCACAGAATCCCTTATTTTAAGGGATTTCTGTGATTTAATATTGTTTTTAGATTCTGTTACACAGAAATAACTGAAATCAGTTATAAGCCATGCTTTTTTTCAGAATTTATTTGGATTTATCTGCAAGAACTTTTTCCTGAACAGATTTTGGTACTGGCTCATATTTCTCGAAGAACATAGAGTAGTTACCACGTCCCTGTGTCTTAGAACGTAAGTCTGTAGAGTAACCGAACATCTCAGCAAGTGGTACATATGCTTTAACCATTTTACCACCACCGATATCGTCCATACCCTCGATACGTCCACGACGGGAGTTGATATCACCGATTACATCACCCATGTATTCTTCAGGCATTGTAACTTCTACCTTCATGATAGGCTCAAGTAATACTGGTGAAGCTTTTGCCATAGCCTCTTTGAATGCCATAGATCCAGCGATGTGGAATGCCATTTCAGAAGAGTCGACCTCATGGTAAGATCCATCGTATACGTTAGCGTGAACACCAAGAACTGGGAATCCGCCAAGAATACCTGCCTGAGCAGCTTCTTCGATACCTTCACCAACTGCTGGGATGTATTCCTTAGGAATAGCACCACCGACAACGGTAGATTCGAATTTGAATGTCTCTTCGCCGTTTGGATCCATCGGCTCAAATTTAACTTTACAGTGTCCGTACTGACCACGTCCACCGGACTGTTTTGCATATTTGTACTCAACATCTACAGGTTTTGTAAATGTCTCTTTGTAAGCTACCTGTGGAGCACCTACGTTAGCTTCTACTTTGAATTCACGAAGCAAACGGTCAACGATGATTTCCAAATGTAACTCACCCATACCAGCAATGATTGTCTGACCAGTTTCCTGATCTGTGTGAGCACGGAATGTAGGATCTTCTTCTGCAAGTTTTGCAAGAGCCTCACCCATTTTACCCTGTCCAGCTTTTGTCTTAGGCTCGATAGCGAGCTCGATAACTGGTTCTGGGAATTCCATGGACTCTAAGATTACCGGATGCTGTTCATCACAGATTGTATCACCAGTTGTTGTAAATTTGAAACCTACAGCAGCTGCGATATCTCCGGAGTAAACTTTGTCTAATTCCGCACGTTTGTTGGCATGCATCTGTAAGATACGTCCAACACGTTCTTTTTTATCTTTTGTAGCATTTAATACATAAGAACCGGAGTTCATTGTACCAGAGTAAACTCTGAAGAATGCAAGCTTACCAACGAATGGATCAGCCATGATCTTGAATGCTAATGCTGCGAAAGGTTCTTCATCAGATGAATGTCTTTCTACTTCATTACCATCTAAGTCAACACCTTTGATAGCTGGGATATCTGTTGGAGCTGGCATGTACTCGATAACTGCATCGATTAACTTCTGTACACCTTTGTTTCTGTAAGCAGAACCACAGCAAACAGGTACAGCAGTACATTCACATGTAGCTTTTCTTAATACTTTCTTCATCTCCTCAACAGATGGTTCCTCACCCTCAAGGTACATCATCATTAAGTCATCATCTAACTCGCAGACTTTTTCTACTAATTCTGCATGATAAAGTTCAGCTTCATCAGCCATATCACCTAAATCATCTGTTACAGTGATATCGTCACCTTTATCATCATTGTAGATATAAGCCTTCATCTCGAATAAGTCGATAATTCCTTTGAAATCGTCCTCTTTACCGATTGGCAACTGAAGACAGATAGCATTTTTTCCTAATCTTGTACGAATCTGATCAACAGCTCCGTAGAAGTTAGCACCTAAGATGTCCATCTTGTTAATGAAAGCCATTCTAGGTACATTGTAGGTATCAGCCTGACGCCATACGTTTTCTGACTGTGGTTCAACACCACCCTTTGCACAGAATACGCCGACAGCACCATCAAGTACACGAAGGGAACGCTCTACCTCTACAGTAAAGTCTACGTGTCCAGGAGTATCAATGATGTTGATACGATGCTCTAAAGCACCTTTCTTTGGTTTTGTGAACTCTTCCAAAGTCCAGTGGCATGTAGTAGCGGCTGATGTAATTGTGATACCTCTTTCCTGCTCCTGTTCCATCCAGTCCATGGTAGCAGTACCTTCATGAGTATCACCAATCTTATAGTTAACACCGGTATAGTAAAGAATACGCTCTGTTAATGTTGTTTTACCAGCATCAATATGAGCCATAATACCAATGTTTCTGGTTCTCTCTAATGGATATTCTCTTCCAGCCAAGGTTTTTCCTCCTTAATTTACTACGCCGATATGCGCAGAACATTTTTATAATACTTGAGAGCAAAATTGCTTTGCTCCCGGTATCTATTCATATGGCAAATGATATTAGAAGCGGTAATGAGCGAATGCTTTGTTTGCTTCTGCCATTTTGTGCATATCTTCTTTTCTCTTAACAGATGCACCTGTGTTGTTAGCTGCATCCATGATTTCATTTGCAAGTCTTTCTTCCATGGTCTTCTCACCTCTGTTACGTGAGAAAGTTGTTAACCAACGAAGTCCTAAAGCCTGACGACGGTCTGGTCTGACTTCGATTGGTACCTGGTATGTTGCACCACCAATACGTCTAGCCTTTACTTCAAGAACAGGCATAACGTTATTCATGGCTTCTTCAAATACTTCAAGAGCAGGTCTTTCTGTTTTCTCTTCTACTCTTGCGAAAGCTCCATATACAATTTTCTGTGCTACACCTTTCTTACCATCTAACATAATGTTATTGACAAGCTTTGTAACGACTTTGTTATTGTAAATTGGATCTGCTAATACGTCTCTTTTCTGAGTATGTCCTTTACGTGGCACGGTTCTTCCCTCCTTAATCATAATTTACTATACAGGTCTTCCCTGCATTTACTGTGTCCGGTTTCCCGGCTCTGCAACATTTGCAATGAAAGTTCAATGCAACATGTTGTCAGTGAACTTCATTTCGATTAATTCAACGGTACTCACATGTGTAAAATGGGCAAGCCCATCTCGGAACAAAATTTTGTTCCCCCTTAGTGTTCGTGCGGAAATATATCTCTAGTGAAACAATTCCAACACTAAACCTTTTAGTTCTGTTTGTGATACTATTGGTTTTACTTCATTCTGTAATCAAAAATTACTTAGAAGCCTTTGGTCTCTTAGCGCCGTATTTAGAACGAGCCTGTTTTCTGTTAGCAACACCTGCTGTATCAAGTGTACCACGGATGATGTGATATCTTGTACCTGGTAAGTCCTTAACACGTCCACCACGGATCATAACAACGCTATGCTCCTGTAAGTTGTGTCCTTCACCTGGAATGTAGCTTGTTACTTCGATTCCGTTAGAGAGACGTACTCTGGCGATCTTTCTAAGAGCTGAGTTAGGTTTTTTAGGAGTAGCTGTCTTAACAGCTGTACAAACACCTCTCTTCTGTGGAGAAGGAGCATCTGTAGGTCTCTTCTGTAAAGAGTTGTAACCCTTCTGAAGTGCAGGTGCTGTAGACTTCTTAACAGATGTCTGACGTCCTTTTCTTACTAACTGGTTAAATGTTGGCATTATTTTCACCTCCTGTTAATATTATGTGAACAAAAAAGTTCAAACTGCATGCCTTTTTGTGCACGCTAAATTATTATATAGGTGTCCATCCCAGATGTCAAGCACTTTTACATAGATTTTTCTTACGCTTTTAAAGCATTTCCAATATCTGGCTTTTTTATACCAGATATTATGATTACGAAAAAAGAGGAACAGATTTTCATCCATTCCTCTCTTATTTCAATATCTTATTCTTCTACTGGTGCAAATTCTTCATCTGCAAAAGAATCGTCATCAAAATCAATCTCGTCATTTTCATTGACATCAGAATCAAGTTTGATATTGCGGTATCTCTTCATACCTGTACCAGCCGGGATCAGTTTACCAATGATTACGTTTTCTTTCATACCGATCAGTGGATCAACTTTTCCTTTGATAGCTGCTTCTGTCAGAACTTTTGTTGTCTCCTGGAAGGAAGCTGCCGATAAGAAGGAGTTCGTAGCTAAGGAAGCTTTGGTAATACCAAGTAATACCTGTTTTCCTTCTGCCATTTCTTTTCCTTCACTCTCAAGCAGTTCATTTGTATCCTCAAAATCAAGAGTATCTACTAATGTTCCCGGAAGCATATCAGAATCACCGTTTGTCTCAACGCGGATTTTCTGCAACATCTGACGTACGATCAACTCGATATGTTTGTCGTTGATCTCAACACCCTGTAAACGGTATACACGCTGAACCTCGCGGAGCATGTAATCCTGAACAGCACGGACACCTTTGATCTTTAAGATGTCATGTGGATTTACAGAACCTTCGGTCAACTCGTCACCGGCTTCAAGTACTGCGCCGTCCATTACTTTGATTCTGGAACCGTAAGGGATTAAGTATGCCTTAGATTCACCAGTCTCATTGTTTGTAACGATGATCTCACGTTTCTTCTTAGTATCTTTGATGTTAGCTACGCCACCAAATTCTGTGATAATGGCAAGTCCTTTCGGTTTTCTTGCCTCGAAAATTTCTTCGACACGAGGAAGACCCTGTGTGATATCGGTACCGGCAACACCACCTGTATGGAAAGTACGCATGGTAAGCTGTGTACCAGGCTCACCGATGGACTGTGCTGCGATGATACCAACAGCCTCACCAACCTGAACTGCCTGACCGGTAGCCATGTTTGCTCCATAACATTTTGCACATACACCCATATGGGAGCGGCAGGATAATACGGTACGGATCTTCACTTTCTCGATTGGGTTGCCATTCTCATCAACACCACGGCTCATAACTTCTGCTGCACGTTTTGGTGTGATCATATGGTTTGCCTTTACAATGACATTGCCATCTTTATCACAAATTGTATTGCAGGAGAAACGACCTGTAATACGTTCCTGAAGACTTTCTATCTCTTCTTTTCCATCCATGAATGCAGTTACCCACATACCAGGGATTTCTCTGTTCTTGCCCTCACAGCAGTCAGATTCACGAACGATCATATGCTGTGATACGTCTACAAGACGTCTCGTAAGGTATCCGGAATCGGCTGTACGAAGCGCTGTATCGGACATACCTTTTCGTGCTCCATGCGCAGACATGAAGTACTCCAATACATCAAGACCATCACGGAAGTTGGATTTGATAGGCAACTCGATTGTTCTACCGGTTGTATCAGCCATCAAACCACGCATACCAGCAAGCTGTTTGATCTGTTTATCAGAACCACGGGCTCCGGAATCCGCCATCATGAAGATGTTGTTGTATTTATCAAGACCTTCCAGAAGCACTTTTGTAAGCTCATCATCGGTCTCTTTCCATGTCTCAACAACTTCTTTGTAACGTTCTTCCTCTGTAATAAGACCACGTTTGTACTGTTTTGTAATTCTGTCTACTGTATCCTGAGCTGCTTTGATCATTGCAGGTTTCTCTGGTGGAACCGTCATATCGGAAATGGATACGGTCATCGCTGCTCTTGTGGAATATTTGTAACCCATAGCTTTTACAGCATCCAGAACTTCTGCTGTCTTGGTAGCACCATGGATATTGATTACTTTTTCAAGAATCTGTTTGTTCTGTTTCTTGGCAACAAGGAAATCTACTTCCAGTTTTAATTCATTGCCAGGAATGCTTCTGTCAACAAATCCTAAATCCTGAGGAATGATCTCATTGAAGATGAAACGTCCTAATGTGGACTCAACAACTCCTGTGATTTCTTTTCCATCCGGCATTGTCTTTGTCATACGGACTTTGATTCTGGAGTGAAGTGTTACTGCTCCGTTCTCGTATGCAAGGATTGCTTCGTTGACACTCTTGAAGATCTTGCCCTCTCCCTTAGCTCCCGGTCTCTCCTGTGTTAAATAGTAGATACCAAGGACCATATCCTGTGAAGGAACTGCTACAAGACCACCGTCAGATGGTTTTAACAGGTTGTTCGGTGAGAGAAGCATAAATCTACACTCAGCCTGAGCCTCTACAGATAATGGAAGATGTACAGCCATCTGGTCACCATCGAAGTCGGCGTTGAACGCGGTACATACCAATGGATGTAACTTGATTGCTTTACCTTCTACTAAGATTGGCTCGAATGCCTGAATACCTAATCTATGCAGTGTAGGAGCACGGTTTAACATAACCGGATGCTCTTTGATAACGTCTTCTAAGACATCCCAAACTTCTGTCTGGAGTCTCTCGACCATTTTCTTAGCACTCTTGATGTTGTGTGCAGATCCGTTGGCAACAAGTTCTTTCATAACGAAAGGTTTGAATAATTCAATTGCCATCTCTTTTGGAAGACCACACTGATAAATCTTTAATTTTGGCTCAACACAGATAACGGAACGTCCTGAATAGTCAACACGTTTACCAAGTAAGTTCTGTCTGAAACGACCGGATTTACCTTTTAACATATCGGATAAGGATTTTAATGCTCTGTTTCCTGGTCCTGTAACCGGACGTCCACGACGACCGTTATCGATCAGGGCATCAACAGCTTCCTGTAACATACGTTTCTCGTTACGAACGATGATATCAGGAGCTCCTAACTCAAGAAGTCTTCTCAAACGGTTATTTCTGTTGATAATTCTTCTATATAAATCATTCAAATCAGAGGTAGCAAAACGTCCACCATCCAACTGAACCATTGGACGAAGATCTGGTGGGATAACCGGTACAACGGTCATGATCATCCATTCTGGTTTGTTTCCAGATTCACGGAATGCTTCTACAACTTCCAGTCTCTTAATGATTCTTGCGCGCTTCTGGCCGCTTGCGTCCTTCAGCTCGCGTTTGAGCATCTCAGACTCTTTCTCAAGATCAATGCTCTTTAAAAGCTCGAGAACAGCCTCAGCACCCATTCCGACACGGAAGTTGCCGTAGCCCCACTTCTCGACCTCTTCACGGTACTCTTTCTCGGAGAGTACCTGCTTGTACTGCAGGCTGGTCTGACCTGCATCCAGAACGATGTAGGATGCAAAGTAC